>Ga0315284_10015493_pt1 | contig 10835 bp, 18 predicted proteins | sample YL17G09_16_MG_FD_203696 | JGI IMG/M metagenome (GOLD analysis project Ga0315284, IMG submission 203696) | Sediment microbial communities from Yellowstone Lake, YNP, Wyoming, USA - YL17G09_16 | ecosystem: Environmental > Aquatic > Freshwater > Lake > Sediment | place: USA: Wyoming | collected...
CTGCGGCGTTGACCGCGCTCGAATTGTCGGGCTTTCGAGCCACCACGATCGAGGTGGTGGCCAGCCGCTTCATGACATCTACCCGCCTGGCACTGGCCTGTAAGGCCCAGGGGTGATCCGCGTCTGTCCCGGCTGAACCACCGTGAAGCTTCCGCGCAGGGCTTCGCCGTGCGTGGCGACCAATTCCAGCATCGCCAGCCCGAGTGCTTGACGCGCCATCGCGGGGAACCGGACCAGGATGACACCTTCGCTATGGGCACCCGCGACGAAGGCGAGCCACCCAAAGTCCTTGTCCTCGGTGAGCAGGATGCGCCCCTCGCTCGAGGCAAGGGCGATGACCTCCGCGTCCACGGTACGGGTCGCTTCTTCGGCAAGAGCCCTCACATCGTGGCCGGCGGTCCGGAGGATTCGAACGACCGCGAAGTCGAGGTTCTCGTCAGCCAGGAAGCGCAAGGGATCGGCTACCCAGCGTGCGACCGCACGATCACGTCGTGAGCGACCGAGTCTGCGGCGTAGCGCAGCACGGCGTGGATGTCGTCGCGCGTGAGGCGAGGGTATGCATCGAAGAGGTCGCCCTCCGTGGCGCCCTCGGAGAGCTTGCGAAGGATTCCCTCGACAGGGATGCGCGTGCCGCGTACGACGGGCTTGCCCTGGAGGACGGCGGGGTTGAACTCGATTCGATCGGTAGTCATGGCGGGGACTCCACGGGAATCGTAACACCGGAGCGCCCGCCGGAGCGAGCCCTCGGGCCATGGACTCGAACAGCCACCGTCTCCAAGATGTCTCCAAGCCGGAGGCGGATTCCCGCCGACAGGCGCGGACTCCCGGGGACTCTCCGGCCCCTCCGAAACTACCGTCCCGCTTCGCTTTCCTGACGAAAGGCGTGACCCGTCGGCAGGTTAGTTCATTGCGTTTCGGCAGTTTCGATTCCCGGGCGCCTCACCTTGACCTCTGGCATGCCACGAAGGCATCCACGTCAGCCGGGGCGATCCGGATGGCGTTGGAGACGCGGACGTGGAGTAACGTTCCTTCCGCCACCACTTTGTAGACAGTGGCCGTGGAGACGCCCAGACGGGCCGCCACGGCGTATAGGAAATTCAAACCGCCTTTCTGGGTCGGGTAACCGCCGTCACGGAAACTGGTTGCCATGGCCCAGGAAGATCTGAACTGGGCCGCTCGTCTCGGAAGGGGGGCAAGCGACCGGACTCAGGGCAGGGCCTCACCGACGAGGGCGGGGCGGATTCAACTCCATGGCGACGCCCAAGCGCGTCGCTATAACCGCCTTGCACCGCGAGAGGGTGGAACCTGGCCCGATTCAGCAACTTCGTCTTCGAATTGAAGCGCCGGCGCGTGATCCGGGCGCTCGTGGGCTGGGGCATCCTCGCCTTCGCCGTCCTCCAGGTCTACGAGCCGGTCATGCACGGACTTCGTCTGCCGGACTGGACGCTCAGCTTCGTGGTCGTGATCCTGGGCGCTGGCTTCCCGATCACCGTGGCGCTCTCCTGGATCTTCGACCTTTCGGCGGAGGGCGTCTCGCGAACACCGCCCGCCCCCGAGCCGCCGGGCGACCCGGTAATGGCTCGACGCCCGCGCGGTGCCAGGCTGGCGCTTGTGCTCGCGTCCGTGGGGATCCTGGCGGCGCTTCCCGGCCTGGGCTGGTACTTCCTCGGGCGAGATCGGGCTCGACCGCCGCCGGTGACGAGCGCAGGCGCGGCGCAAGCGGAGCCGGCCAAGACGGTGGCGGTGCTCCCCCTCCTCAACCTCTCCGGCGACTCCTCGCAGGAGTACTTCAGCGACGGCATGACCGAGGAGATCACAAGCAAGCTCTCGCGCCTATCCGGCCTGGCCGTCACCGCGCGCACCAGCGCCGCGCGCTACAAGGGCTCGACGCGCTCCGCCCGGGAGATCGGCGCCGAGTTGGCGGCCAGCTACCTCGTGGAGGGGAGCGTGCGGCGGGCGGGCGACCGGATCCGGGTGACCGCGTCGCTGGTGCGGACCGTCGATGCGATCCAGCTCTGGTCGGAGGATCTCGACGGGCGACTGGACGACGTCTTCGCCGTGCAGGAACGGATCGCAGGGCGTATCGTGGAGGCGCTCGGCGTGAAGCTGACGCCCAGCGAGCTGCGGTCGCTCGGCGCATGGGGCACGCGCAACGCCCTCGCCTACGACGAGTACCTCAAAGGCCAGGTCCGCTTCGGTGAAGGGCCGTCCCAGCGCCCGACGCTGGACGCGGCCCGTGCTCACTTCGAGAAGGCGCTCGCCATCGACCCGGGCTTCGCGCCAGCGATGGCCGGGCTGGCCTCCTGCGAGGCGCTTGTCTACCGGGACTGGGAGAGCCGGGCCGAATACCTCGACCGGGCCGAGGCGCTGGCCGAGCGGGCCCTCGCGCTCGATTCGCAGCTCGTGCCGGCTCTCAAGGCGGCGGCCGACGTTCGGGGGTTCCGCTTCGACTATCCAGGCGCCGCCGCGCGGTACCGACGGGTCATCGAGTTCGCGCCCCGCGACCACGTGGCCTGGGACGATCTCTGCTGGGCGCTTGGTTACTCCACGCCGCCGGTGCTGGACGAGGCCGAGTCGGCCTGCCGGCGGGTCATCGAGCTGCAACCGAAGTACCCGAACGCCTGGTACCACCTGCTGCGAGTCCACGTGCTGTCCGACCAGCTCGACGCGGCTGAGGCCGACCGGGCCGAGCTGGAGCGCCTCTCGCCCGGCTTGCTGGGGCTCGCGGGCCCAGGCCGTTTCTGGATCGCCCTCGGGCGGGGTCGGCCGGCCGAGGCGCTGGCGACGCTGGAGGGGCGCACCACCAACCTCGACGACGCATGGCGGGTCATGGCCCTGGCCCAGCTCGGCCGGAAGGACCAGGCGTTCGAGGTGCTGGAGGCGGCCCTGGCCGGCGGCTACCGCGACGCCGCGGACCTGAGGGGCAACCGCTGGTACGAGCCGCTGCGGAGCAATTCGCGCTGGGCGGCGACGCTTCGGCGCCACGGCTTGGAGCCCTGACCGTCGCCACCGCCCGGTCGCGCCAGTCAGCTCCTTGACGGGACCGTCCACGCGCCACGGCGCTCCTGGACGAAGCCGCGCATCGCGTTCCAGGCGTGACGACTCTCGTCGAGCCAAGGCAACGTGAGGGGCCAGTCATGCTGCATCCGCCTTCCCACGAGCAATCGCGCGTCGGTGCCGGCGCGCGTGGCGCGCTCCGCGACGCGCACGGCGTCGTCCTTCAAGATCTCGTCCTCGCCCACGAGCAAGAGGAGCGGGGGCAACCCGGAAAGATCGGCAAAGAGCGGCGACATCAGCGGCGTGCGCGGATTTGCCTCGCCAGCGTAGTAGCTCGCCCACTCCGACAGGTGCGCTCGCGTGAGCCATCGATCCTTGCGGCGATTGTCGTCCACGGACGCACCGGACGCCGACAGGTCCGTCCACGGAGACAGCAAGATTGCGCCGGTGGGCATCGGTCCGCCGAGTCGTCGCAGCAGGACGAGGAGGCTCAGGGCCAGGCCGCCGCCGGCCGAGTCGCCGGTGACGAAGATGGGCGCGCCGGGACGCAGCGCTCGCACATGCTGATAGGCCAGGAGCGCGTCCTCGAGCGCCGCGGGGTAGGGATGCTCGGGTGCGAGCCGATAGTCCGGCACGAAGACCTCCGCTTCGAATCGGTAGCTCAGCCGCATCGCACGATTGCGGTACGAGGCCAGTGAACCGAAGACGAATCCGCCGCCGTGCAGATGGAGGACGACGCAGCTCGGCGAAGGGGCGGCTCGCACGGACTCGACCGTCAGCGATCCCAGCCGGTGGTCCTCGAAGACGACCTGCGGATGCTTGCGCTGCATCGCCTCACGGCTCACGCGCCCGAAGCGTTCAAAGCGCGCGCGGAGCGTCTGCGGCGGGGTGCGTGCGCGAAACAGCGTGCTCGTGAACAGCCCATATGCCTGCAGGGAGAGCCAGCGTTTCCACGCGCCGAGTCTCCCGCGGCCCTGGCGGCCGGGGTCCGGAACACGAGACTCGGGATGGAGTGGTCGGTCGGCCATGGTTCCTTCTCTGTCCGGCCCCGCTCGCAGCGCAACGGGGAATGTCGTGACCGGCCCCCTGAAGCTGAAGAAGGTCTTCGCCGTGGATGTCCTCGCATGCCCCGCCGTCGTCGGTGAGGCCCTGCCCTGCCCTGGGTCCGGTCGCTTGCCCCCTTCCGAGACGAGCGGCCCAGTTCAGATCTTCCTGGGCCATGGCAACCAGTTTCCGTTACGGCGGTTGCCCGACCCGAAAGGCGGTTTGAATGTCCTTCCCGCCAAGCTCGCCATCGAGGACGAGCTGGCCGCCCTCAAGACCGAGGTCGACGGCTTCATGGCATCGCCTCCCGATCGGACTTCTACCTTGGTCCGGCGTCTGGACGCGTTTGAAGGGCTCCAGGCCAGGGCCAACCTCAACAGGGACGTGCTCCAGGTCCATGTGGCCGATCTGGAGGTCACGCATTCCGGCCTAACTGCCTCCGTGGAAAGCCTGCTGAACCAAAAGGCAGCGGCGTAGAGACGGCGCGCAATGGGGGAGGTTCGTGATGAAGAAGCGGGCGGCCCCGTCGCCAAGACCGCCGGCATTTTCTTCCGTTGCATCGTCGCGCTACTGCCTGGCGATGTAGTACGGCACGGCGAACGCTGCTGGTTTGCTCACCGCAACGCGGGTGCCAACCATGACAACCTGGGATCCAAACCCGCCCGTGTCGGTACAGACGCCATCCGTATGCGACGACGTGACCCACGCGGATGACCACTTGTAGTCCAGGAGCGCGAAGAACGGCCCGTTACCAACTGGGGCCCTGTTTTCGCTCATGACCGTCCTAGTCGCACGGTTGAATGGAGGCGATCCCGAGGAAGCGCGGGCTCTCGGCCGCGCCGGGCGCGATCGCCGGGGCGTTCTCCCAAGCCGGCCATCCCAGTTGCCGCGGACTCTGAGCTGGCGAGAACCTCGCGGATGGCGCGATCGGCGTTCCGCGGTGTCTCGCGATCGCCTCCAGCCAGGAGGAGCTGGCGAAGGAGTAGCAGCGGGCGGCCCCGTCGCCAGGACCGCCCGCGAGACTGGAGCGAAGACGCTCTCGTCACTTCAGGATCAGTTGCTGGATGGCCATGTCGCCCAGAATCTTTCGCATCTTGCCACGCGCGGCGTATTCAGCGTTGGCCTTCTGCTGCGAGCCGACGAGCTTCTCCGAGATGGGGTCAATCTTTGCCGCCAGTCCGTCGAACGAGGCCCAGTTCTTGTAGATGACTTCCAGATAGAGGTCTGGCTCGCTGGGATTCCGTGGACTGGCCGCGTACACGCGGTACTCCAGAACGATGCCCGCCTTCTTCTGCGCCTCCATCAGCTGCTTCCATGGGCCGGCGACCCAGGCGAGGTAGTCGTCGGACATGCCATCCTCGGTCCGGATGGCCGTCACGACCGAGAGGGGCCCTTCGGTGTAGGGCCGATCCGCTGCAGTGGCGACCCCGCCGAGGAGCAATGCACCGAGGACAACGAGAGAGCCGAAGAGTCGATGGTTCAATTTCATCTGGCCTGCCTTTCGTTTGCGTGCGTAAAACCAGGGGACAGCTCCGGAAGCGACTCCGCCCGGAGTGTGGGCTCTACCCCTGGTTGAAGTCGCTTTCACGACCGAATTGCCTCGTGCCCGGAGGGGTCACCTCTTCTGAGTGAACCCCGGCGCGGGCATCCACCGCCCCTTCAGGAGCGAGCGCCACACCGCCAGCCTCGACGGCTTCTCGCTCCACGCAGGCGTTCGCATCCACGAGCACGACCGCGAGGGGCTGGAGCGACTCTGCCGCTACGCGGTCCGACCGCCATTCGCGCTTCAAAGGCGGTCCCGGAGGCTCACGCAGGCCGCCACCGTCCAGCTCTTCGGCATCGACCAGCCCGAGGTCTCGGAGTTGCTCCGCGGCCGGTTGACGCGCTTCTCGACGGAGCCACTCCTGGCATTCCTCCTCCGGCTTGGCCGCGATGTGGACATCGAGGTCCGCGGGGCGGGTGGTGCTCGACGAGCCCACCGAGCTACCCGATGGGACTGAGGTCGAGCTCACGGTCGTCGAGGACGACGACTTCGAGCCCGGAGAGCGCGCTCGCCTGGACGCCTCGCTGGAGCTGAGCGCGTCGCAGGCCAGCGCCGGGCAGCTCGTCGACGGCGATGCCGTCATCCAGAAGTTCTCTCCCGGGGATGAACCTCTTCTTCACGCCCCAGGCGGAACGCCAGGCGGCGGAGATGGACACCCGCTGGCTCCACGTACTCGACCAGGAGCGGCAAGCCGTACCTGCGCGCGTTCATGCCCAAGACCAAGAACCGCGTCTGCTTCGAGGTCGATGAGGCGCGGGACCAGGTCATCGTCCGGCGATCTGGGGAGCGCCCAAGGGGCTCGGGCCGAAGCTGTGGACACGACCGCGAAGGAGGCGCGGCGCTTGGCGTTGCCGAGCACCTCGCCGATCCGCTGGAAGTAGCTCTCGATTCGTCGAACCCCAGCGACATCCATGAAGATCATGGAACCTGTTCAGATCATGCCCGGATCCCCCGGGCAACTTCCGGATCGGCCTTTTTCGTAAGTGATCGGAATGATCGAGGTTTCCAGAACGCCTGACGCAGTGGTGTTAGAACTTCCCTACCACCGAATCCGCGAGCTTCGCTTGCTTGACCTTCTCGGCCGGCTGCAGCGTCCGGACGATGACGTTTCCCCTGCGCACGGTGAGGGTTGACGTGGCGTTGGACCAGATGCCCTCGGCGTCCTTGTTCAGGGTGAGTTCGGTGTATTCGTCGTCGAGCGTCTTGCGGTACTGCTCGATGCGCGCCTCGGCCTCCTTGACGCTCGCAGCCGAGGAGATCGTGAAGACAAGAGCCTTGCCGCCTCCCGCTGCGAAGGTGCACTTCCACTCGCTGTCGCTCACCTTCTCCGCGGCAGCCTTCACGTGAGCCGCGGGCACGCCGAGATGGCCGGCCGCGTCCGCAGCAGCAAAGCCGCCGCACTTCGACAGATCCACTGCGAACGTCCCGCCCCCTTTCGGCTTCGCAGCCTCGGGCGTCATGGCGCCGCCCGCAAGCCTGGCCACGAACTTTCCCGTCTTTGGGTCCACGCACCAGCTCTTGACCTCCAACTGAGGCGTGATGTCGGTCTCGCCGGTGGCGCACCAGTAGAAACCGGGCTTGACGTTCCTGTCGTACACGACGTTGAGCTGGAGTAGCGTGGCGCCGCTCATCTTGAAGCCGTGCTTGCTCACCTCGGGCAGCACCTTGTCGCTGTCGATGAATTCTTGCGGCACCGCTTGCGTGAACCCCGCCGGGAGGTCGACCGCCTCGAGGCCACTCGGCCCAGCGTGATAACTGATCCACTTTCCGGTCTTCTTCGAGTGGAACGTGAAGTTCCAGCCGGCCACGCCAGCCGGCGCCGTGCCGTCCGCGTTGGCCTGCAACGCGCTCACGGTGACCAACGCGGCGTCGGACTGCCATTTCGCCGCTGCGGCACGCGCCTTGCCGAGTCTGGCCTTCGCGGTACCGCCCTTCTGAGCGGCCATGCCCGAACCACCTGGAAGCCACAAACATACGATGATCGCCATCGCGCGCAATCGCATCCAGTGTTCAAGTGGCCTCATCGCTCAGCCCTCGGTGGGGTTGCTCCGTCATGTGTTCCGCGCGCTCGCCGTCCGCCGCCCTATCTTATTCAAGGCCCGGCCGGATACAGCCGGATCCGGTCGATGCCCACCAGATATCCGGTGGACTGGGCGTACTTGCCGACGATCATGAAACTGATCCTGCGCGGACCTCCGTTGAGCGAGAACTTGCCCATCTGCATCGGGCCCGGGGGCATCACCTTCGGCGCGAATCCATCGGGCGCTGGCGACGAGGCCTGACCGTCCACCTCCATCTTCCATTGCGCGTAGTCGGGCGCCCGCGTCAGGTACAACTCGACCGCGTAGGTCCCCCCTTGCGACGTCGGACCCGCGACGCGCCTTGCGCAGAGACGTCTGATTCCTCGGCCAAGTCAGCCCGGCCGCGTTCGAGAGGCAGTTCACAGATCTTCCTGGACCAGGGCAACCAGCTTCCGAAACTGCGGTTACCCGACTCGAAAGGCGGTTTGAATTTCCCCCCGTTGACCGCGTTCGAATTGTGGGGCTTTCGAGCCACCACGGTAGGGGTGGTGGCCAGCCGCTTCATGACATCTATCCGCCCGAGCGCCCAGTCAACGTGTGTGCTCGAACGCGCTTGGAGAAGGCCGGGGCGCTGCGGGCGAGCCTGTCGACCAGTTCGCCCAACGTCATCGGCGGCCGATCCAGATCGGCGGCCTGTCGCCGGAGAAGATCGACGACGCCGTCCGGGTCCACCGAGAACAGGTTTCCGAGAAACGTGTCAGGGGACACTGCCTCGATCCCGGTTGGGACGGCGCCGAAGTGCTTGAGGTTCGACGTCACGACGACCTGGGCCTTGCACTTCACGGCCGCGGCGACGACGTGGCGGTCCTTGGGATGGTTGCGCATCTTCCGGATCAGCGACTCGAAGCCTTCGACTGTGGCTTCCGGGAAGTGCTCTTCCATCAAGGTGCGGAGCCGCTTTCGCAGCAGGCATCGTTCCAGCAACGACGAGGCTTCGCTCCATCTCGTCCAGGATCCTTCCCGACCATCGGACTTGAAAGAGATCGCCAGCCGCCGCGCGCAGAAGCGTATCGCGAAGAGTGAACGGGAAGAGGGCGCAAGCGTCCAGGACGGCGACCGGTGGCTTGGCGGCCATGCCTCGGTCCGTCCTACTTGATCTCGGCGTCATAGCCGCCGAATTCCTGGGTGAGACGGGAAAGTTCGCGCAGGCCGGCCCGCCGGTCCTTGTCGCGCTGGGCCTTGTAGGCGAGCACGTCTCCAATTCTCAGCCTGCGGTGCTTCCCGGTCTTCCGGAAAGGGATCCGGCCGCCCTCGAGAAGTCGGACGAGGTACTGCCTGGACACGCTCAGGAGGTCGGCAGCCTGGGTGGTCGTGACCTCCTTGCTCACCGGAACCACGGTGATCGAGTCGCCTCGCGCGAGAACCTCGGTCACGCGCTCGAGGACGAGCACGACCGACTCAGGGAGGGCGATCGCCGCCCCTCCGGGGCCGACGAGCCGGAGCCGTCCAGGGCGCCGCCTGGGCGAATGCGCGAAGCTCTCCAGGGCGCGGGACAGGTTCGCGATCTGAGCCTGCTGGTCATCCGGGGCTGCGACCGGCGTCATCCGGCGAATTCTCGCTTCAAGGGTTTCGGACGTTGAACTGGCCATGGGACCTCCTGCGACGCCAGGATACCATATGTCTCAGACGCAACCACAGGCGCTATAAACGAAACCCGCCACCCCGCCGCGGAACGCCTCTTGGGGCGGCCTGACCGACTGCAGCCGTTCGATTACAGCCCGACCGTGTGGTCGATCCGGCCGCTCCCCGAATTCACCGGGGGGCGGAACAACTTCGCCGATGTGCGGCGCGGTGATCGCCAGAATGAAGCTACTTGAACTCGGACTGGCCGGTGACGAGACGTCGGTGGGCCCGTCTACCTCGTGCGCGCCAACGCGCTGGCAGCATCGCTGGAGTGAACGGAGGAAGCATGAGCAAGCGCATCATGGGATCGGCCGTCGCCATGGCGAAGGACCTGAACGCCCTCGGCCTGCAGCTGCTCGAGGCGATCGACATCAAGTAGCCCGCCCTCGAGCGAGCGGCGAGAAAACAGGTTCGTCAGGCGTCAGTTGGACGGCGTCACCCACGGCAATCTCGCCACCCTCGATCACGAAGCAGTCGAGCGCGAGGCTGCCGCCGAAGCGCCGGAAGATGCTCCGGGTGATGTCCTTGTCCTGGACCAGAGTGTCTGGATCGAACGAGGTCATGATGCATCGCTGGCGCAGGTCCTGGACGCCGATGAGCGTCCTGCCGATGCGGAGGCAGCGACCCGCCCACTCTCGCTCGGCCAACCCGTCCACGCCACCGATCACGATGTTGGGCCGCAATCGGCGACGGTCGTGACCGAAGGCGGCGATGGCGCCGTCCGTAGCCACGAGCAACGGCAGCACGTCGAACCGCTCGATGCCGTCGAAGCGAGCGAGCCTGGCGCCAGGGCCGGCGATGTCGACGACCTTGGCTGCCGTCACGGGACTGTTCCACGGTTGGCCGTCAACCTGGGGCTCGCCGTCCGGCCCGAGCATCCCTTTGAAGCCCAGAAAGCGCGGATGGGAGCGGGAGGTGATCACCCTTCCGTGTGCGTCCTCCACGTGAACGACGCGATCCCCTTCGACGCCCAGCGGGCCGATGCGCCCCCTCTGCAACATTTCGCCGGCCATCGTCTTGACCGGATACCTCCAGATCTCCCCGACCCTCATTCCCTGGGGGAGGCTCTCGGCGTTCCGTTCCGGGATGCTGGCACCGTCGTCGGTCATGGCGATCCATCATCCATTGTCGCGGATTCGGTCTCGCTTCCAGGCCAAATCCTCCGGATGACCAACGTCCTCGGACGCGTAGTAATCGCGGCTTCTCGCTCCACGCGGGCGTCCGCATCCACGAGCACGACCGCGAAGGCCTGGAGCGGCGCTGCCGAGGTCTTCGCCGCGGATGTCCTCGCATGCCCCGACTGCGGCGGTAGGCTCCAGGTCATCGCCTTCGTCGCCGATGACGCGGTGGCCAGGGGCATCCTCCTTCACCACGGCCTCGCCTTGCTGCGGCCGCCGGTAGCGAGAGCCCCTGGGCCGCCCCTCTCACGTCCGCATGACCCGGTTCAGCTCGGTCTCGATGAGCTGGGCCAGCAACCGGATGCGCGGGATGTCGAGCGCCGACCGGGCCGCCAGCAGGTGGAGCGCGCCGCGGGCGAAGGGACCAAG
>Ga0315284_10015494_pt1 | contig 10835 bp, 9 predicted proteins | sample YL17G09_16_MG_FD_203696 | JGI IMG/M metagenome (GOLD analysis project Ga0315284, IMG submission 203696) | Sediment microbial communities from Yellowstone Lake, YNP, Wyoming, USA - YL17G09_16 | ecosystem: Environmental > Aquatic > Freshwater > Lake > Sediment | place: USA: Wyoming | collected...
AAGCGATGCGTGTGTTTCAGGAATCTGGAACGGTGGTGTCTGGTCAACTCCAGTCAATAAGCGAAGATGCGTATAACCTTGGAGTTAGGTTGGGGAAAGGCCCCACTGGGATGTTTGGAGAGTTCCAGGCGTCAGCATCAGCATTTGCCAGGGCTGGTATGGACATTGGGGATGTAATTAATAAAAAAGTTGCCATGCCATTTGATGGTGTTAAAAATAATGTTATCAATGCGGCCATTGAGATTGACTCACTATTCAAGCTTGGTGCTGGTACGTCTGCGGCAGCTATGGCCAGTATGGTCAAAGACTTTAATGTAGACGCGGCTGAATCAGCCAGGATCGTGGCAAGCATTGGTTTCGCGGCACGAGATTCGGGCACTAGTGTTACAGCATTTATGAATTCAGTAATGAGTTCGTCTTCAGCGCTTCGAACACAGCGTGTGGATATTACTGAAGTCGCCAACGCACAGGCGAAGCTCAGCGTATCTATGAAGGAGCAGCTAGGCTTAAGTAAGGAGGGAGGGGCCGACTATGCAGGAAGAGCAGTAGGACAAATGGCCCAGGGTTTGGCTGGAATGAGCGTTGGACTGACCGCTGTTCTTGGAGAAAGAATCTCAGCGAGAACTAATCTAGCTGGCGGGCAGGTCACTGGACTTCAGTCCTATTATGCGATGAAGGAAGGATTTGCAGGTAAGGGCCAGAATACGGAAGAGTCTGGCATGTTCCAAGAATCGATTAATGAGATAGGTAAGATGGCAATGGAGGCTGGTTCTTCATTTGAAGAGCAACGCTTCTTCATAGAGAAGATAATGCCAGGTGTTAGTACAGAAGGTTCGAGAGCAATTCTGGATATCGCAAAGGAGACTAAGGAGGGGAAGCCACTACAACAGGCCATGAAGGATCATCAGAAGGAATTAGGTAGTGCCTTTAAAGATCAAGCGGCGGAACAATCGAATCTAATGCGTGCGATGATGAAGATTCAACAAGGCATTGCAGAAATAGGTGCGGGGTTGTTGGGTACCACGGTTCTTGGCTTCAAGATGCTATATCACGAGCTAGGCATGCTAGTTGAGTTTATGATGCATCCAACTAGTACCACTAACCAGTTTAAGGTTCATGAATACTATGTAGCACAATTAGCCGGTCAAACTGATAAAACAGTCGGACGTATGATCAGTGGACTAGATAAAGTTCTGGGTGGTGCAGGGCAAGGTGCTTCTTCATTTGGTATTGGTAAATTGGAATCAGAAAGAGAAGTACGGAAGAAATTGGGTATATCTACCTTAGATTATGAAGAAAAAGAGATGCCTGGTGCTTTTGGTTTTTTACCAGGAACAACACGCAAATTTGCAAAGAAAGGTGAAGTGCAAAAAGAGTTTGCCGCGCAGGCATCATCACAAATGACTGGTGGCTTACGAGCGGCCTCTGGTATTGAAAATCTTAGTGAAATATTAGAAAAATATAGAGAAGAAGAAGAAAAAACAGGGCGGGGTGAAGAAATATTCTCTAAATTAAAGCTGCCTAAAGGAGTGAGCGCAGATAGATTAAAATTGATCGCTCTTGCAGCTGAATCGGCAACAATAGAAAAGGGGAAAGTAGTAATGCCGGACGGCAGTGAAATAGAAATGAAGGTAGCTGTTCAAATGGTGGGTATAAAATTAAAACCAGAAAGACCATCGAACGAGTAGGTGATCTATGGGCATAATGTCGGGGATGAATCTTGGTAGTGCACTGGGCCAAACATTGTTTGGCTCTGGGGCACAGTCTTTTACGGACGCTAATCGTATACCAATGGTGTTTACATCAACCAGAAGGTTAAGGCTAATAGATCCAAAATTCCAAGGCATATCATCATTATTAACTGGCAATATGAACGAACAAGAGGCGACGGTTGCGGAGGTATTCTTTGGTGGGCAGGAAAATCTATCCGGAGAGATGTCAGTTATAGAGATGATGGTCAATCCAAATAGTATCACCTGGAAACAACCAAAGCGTATTGTAAAGCGAGATACACAAGAGGGGAGTGTGTTCTTCCATTTCTCAAATAGTAAGGGGCAGAACAACGATATTCTTACAATGGACTTTAGAGGAAATACGGGCAACATCAACATACGAAGTGATAGTAACGCTGATGGAGGCGCATTAAGCACCAGTCGTGGTATAAATACCGGCGCTACAAAGAAGATGTTAATATGGCACAACCTCTGGCAATTAACACGAGAGCCGATGTTGCTTGATGATGGAACGATAAATGATTTTATGATATTCTATACCTCTCCTATCATTCCTGGTGGCATTGCGTTGGTTGGGTTCTTTGGTGCAGTGTTGGACTGGACAGACTCTGCGGACAAGCCAAACTCCAAAGATTATTCGTTCTCATTTACTGTCAAGGAGACAGTCCCGCCACTAGACAATTTGTTGCAAGACATAAACACCGTGGTGATTGATCCAAGTAATGTAGTTCCGGACATTATTATCAAATGACAATACGGGGACAAATACAGAATGCATTCCCGGCCTATCGGGTTTACCTGTATGGTAGAAATGTGACTGAGGATGTTCTTGAGGTGTCCCCAAGGCTCCAAATTGGTCGATCACCGAACACCTGTTCTATCACACTCGCTAATGAACTCGATAAGTACATATTCACCACTAATGATCTAAAGGTTGTGTTTAACGAAGACACTATATTGAGGGCAATAAAGAAGAAAGATGAAGCGTTGATAAAGGCAGCAGATAGTGCTGAAGAATATCTTAACTCATCTAATGGTGAAAAAACATCGATCGGCAACGGTGATTCCGAATATATTGATAGAGTGTTGTTGGATAACGTAACACAAATTAAAGATGAGATCAAAAGAAGTGTAATATCACAAAAAATAACTGAAAGAATCAAAGGCGTACAGCAACCCGACATATCGGATCAGCTTGGTTCACTAAAACCATTAGTGGGGGACGCATTTAGATACCCATTCCAAGCGGAAGACCCAATTTTTCACGCCAATGATCCGGTTAAAGTATGGTTCAGAGATCCATTTAATCCAAATAGATGGTATCACATGTTCACTGGTTTCATCAGTGATTTTGATGATCATGTTGATGAAAACAATCAAAGAATACTCACCGTGGTGGCCGAAGGCCCCACAAAAATGCTTAGATATGCTAGAATTACGACCAATCCCGGTATTGTGGATATCAAGGCCATCGAAGACGCTGAGAAGGACGCGGCATTCAGAAGCTTCTATGAAGCCGGATTCAACCATGTAACGCTACTCGAATTCTTGTTTGCCATTATATTTGGCAATGACCCAGATGGCAGATATGGTGGCAAGTTCAAGATAAAAATAAAAGGGGCCGATGGCAAACAAGAAATCACCAACGGTAGGTTTAGGGGTTGTGGTAGGTTTAATTTCAGTAGGTCAATAGTTATTGAGTGTGGTCCAGAGTCACAGTCTAACTACAAGGACCCATATGTAGTATCTGAGACTGATATACCAACAGCTTCTGCTTCCTTCGCCGAGTATCAGTCATTAATTGATCATGAAGTAAAAGATTCTGATTTATTAAATATGGTGCATGAGGATGCCACAACAGGGGCGATCAGATCAGACATGCAAAACATGCCCAAGCGGGCTGACGGAACTATAGACCCACTGGCAATTATCGACTACATCGGATCTCATCCTGAACTTTATCCAGTAGATGGTGGTGCTCTTATCATAATGGTTCCAAAATCGTTCAGCGCACAAACCAACAGAGAAATACTTCTCAGGGACATTGTTTCATCAGTATCAATGACAACTGAATTCAAAAGCCGGTTGTCTATGATATATGATGCTATGGATAGAATTGAGTTTTGTTTCTATGAGTCGCCAAAGGGTGACTTGATATGTGAGATGCCATTTTATGATTTTGACCCCGACGATTTCGGCACAGAATCACTACCCAATAGTAAAATAGTCAAAGATGGCAATTTATTGGACGAAGAAACCAGTAGGGGGCCGTTTGCCGGTAGATGGATCATCAACAAGAAAGATACATTCAATTTCAGTAAGGGGATTACGGATGAAAAGATAAGAACTCAATTGGCGTGTACTTGGTACACGATTAAAAGCTGGGATAGGACAGGTGGCACATTTGATGGCATATCGAAACCAAGTGTTGTCACATTAAGACATATGGTTCCACTCTACTGGTTGAGACTGGAGACAGCAAATCCGAAAGGATACATCGCTTCACCAGAGGCTGCCCTAGCATATGCACATCTAACATTGAATAAGCTCAATGCTGATGCAAGAAGTCTTGGTATTAATGCCGTTCCTAATCTGGGGTTATGGTTAAACAGACCACTATTCTTCAAGCCAAGAAACTGCATTGGTAGAGTGACCGGTATAACCCATACCATTAAATGGGGGGCTGGTGGATCAATGGATACTAGAGTAAATGTGAACCACATCCGTGGATGGGACGGCTTATTTGACGATAAAGGAAACCCAGTATATACACCAATTGGTGGAGCACCGAGTCAGCCACTCAATTACAAGATATTGTTTGGGCTGTTTCCAAAAGTTGATAGTGGTAGCGCGTCACCACCAGCAGAGCCCGCACTTGAACCCATTCCGCAAAGTACACAAGGCGCGTCCAAGAAGAAGAGAAAGCCAAAGAAATAATGAGTGGTAGAGATCTATGTCCAGGTGAGGGGGACGATCCATTTTTTGGATTACGTGACTCTTCTTATTTTAACAGATTGGTACACGGCCAACTCAAAACACCAGACACGGCCAATGGTAAGGCACAAGTTGACTTTCGTGAGATCTGTGGTACCAGGCAAGTAACTGTTCCTACACTATGGTTTTCCGCTGATGGTAGAACATCTGCCTGGGGCCGATACATGCCGATGGGTGGTGAACTTGTCCACCTTGGTCAAAGAAATGATGGCACTCCAGTAATATTAAGCTATGACGCTACAGCTACAAAGGATGGTTCACCCGGTTGGTCAGAAATAACAGAAGCACAAAAAGATGGCAAAACACCTGGGTTCCAGAACTGGAGAGAACTTAAGCGTGGCGAGTTCGATTTCAAGTCAAGCGGCGACGCGTACATACATGGGTCAAATGCCGGGGTGTTGTCTCTGTATGGTGGTCAGGCATTCATAAAATGTGAGAAGAATGCATACCGCATATCATCGAAGGCGGCTACCTACAGATCCATATCAAATACCTGTGAAATGAGATATGGAAACGTTTATCGTAAACTTACGCCGGTGGACGCTGATGAAGTTGCTGTACCACCTGGGGGAACGCTCCAAGAATTTTTGGTTGATATAAATCAGATGCTGCCTGGTGGGATTGCAGCTCCACAATCAAAGGCCAAGTTACATTTCGGCAATATTTTAATGCCGATATCAAATATTCCAGAGCTTTCTACCAAGACTGGAGCACCACTAAGAGGTAGAATCACGATAGGGGATGTTGCCAACGCTTTACCAGTATTTACCCTGGAAATAGACCAAATTGGAAACGTAGTATGGAATCAAGGTCCTACCGGTATTATGGGCCTTGACATGACGATGATGAAGTGGAATGTGTTGGTGGGTACTCAAACCACCATCACGTCTACCGCAACCTTGGACACTATATCACCTAAAACCACTCTTACTGCAGCTGCGACATTTGACGTAATATCTCCGATCCAAACATTTACAGGGACCAGCATAATGTTGGGAGGCGTGGCCGCCATTGAACCCCTATTGAAAGGCATAACATACACCACTAATCTAGGGGTTCTTTATGGTCAATTGAGTGCATCACTGGCCGCCATAGCCGCGTCATTAACAGCCGCTGGTGGTGATCCGGTATTACAAGCATTATGTTCAGTTACTGCTAATAGTTTAATTGCTGCGGGTGCAACAATGATGGCGATGCCACCCATGTATGCAGCACATCTTGCCACATACGTGCCTGGGGCCAACCTTTCCATAGTAAGTAAGACGGTGTAACTATGGCACTAACTATAACACAGTTGGATATGAATCTGGCCGACGCAGTGAGATGCGAACTGGCCAAAATGCTATTGACGGGAGTTGCTGGCGTAACCCCTACAGCAGAACCGAACGATGGTGGAACCAGCATATTCAATATGGGTGGGATACTAAGTGCGATAGTTCCACCCATAACTAGTGTTCCTAGTATGTCTCTGGATTGTCTGGAGACCATAGCACTTGCCATAATTAGGGCCTATCGAAGCACGGCCATCACCCCCACAGCATTTCCACCCCTGAGATTGCCCTTGTACGCATCTACAAACCTACCACCGGCCAATCAGTGGGTTGGTTGTATGGTATATGTGACCAACATTGGTTGGGCAGCAGTCTCAAACGGCACCAACTGGTACCAAACTAACGGGACCCTTATCGTATAATGGCCACCACCTTAAATCAATGCGTTAAACAGATCCTCTGCGGCTTGTCGGACGCGGTTCTTCGTAGCCTACAAGCCCTCATAGACGGTCAGACTGCTCTAATTCAGGCGCAAATCGTCATAATTCAGACACAACTCCTCCAATATGATATCCTAGCATTACCGGTAGAAGCTGCCCGAGCCACTGCGCAAGCGGTAGTGGATAAAGTAAAAAAGTCAGCATTCTTGATCCCCCTCAATTTAATATCAGAGTGCGTTGATCTGGGGCTATTCAATTTGAATCTTCAGCAGTCGATCGATGCCGCCACTGCAGTAGCTGACGACTATCTGGCAGAAGCCACCCGCATACTCAGTTTTAGAGATGATCTGAATGCGCTGGTCGCCGAACTGAACTCAACATTAACACAATTTACCAACATAAGAAACGTCATTGACGAGTGTTTGGGTGGGTAAATGGCAACTACGATGAAAGTAAGAAATGGTGACGTGGTGTTGAATGGCACCACCGGTAGACCAAAGCTTATAGGTAATACCACGGGTGGAGATGACACCACCAAATCAAAAGAAAAGGCCGTACAGGACCTTCAAAGGTGTCTGTCAATAAATCGAGTAATGAATGGGACTGGAGCCGCCATCTCTGAGCTTGTCGGGGTGATTGATGGGGCCGGACTATCGTCTGTATCTATGCTTGTTTCGAGTAGAATTAGGGGGATGTTTTCTGCCATCCTATCTGCACAAAGAAAGAACCAAATTAATAGAGCTGCTGGAGAAAGATTTCGTGTGATATCTTTCTTACAGGTACTTCCTAATACCAACTCCAAGACAGACTATAAGTTTAGGCTAGATACTAAGACATTTTCAAATAAGACTATTGTACAATCTGGTACGATTGTGCTGTCTAGGTGATGGAGTAGGCTATGCCAGTCGGTAAAATTACAGCGGATCAGTTTGTCACCAGATTGAATAGGGGGATCTCTGATCGGAATACTAGTCACGACACCGAGATTGGACCTATTCCGGACATCATTACTAATCCAGTAGCACAGGTTCTGGAAAAGCAGAATGATAATATTGTAAAACTATATAAGTTAATCACCCTCAATCAATTTGAGACATTTGAAGACATTGATGTGGAAAACCTCGTTTATAATGAAACCTTAATTAGAAATCAGGGTGGAAGGTCTAGTGGCACAGTAGTTTTCTCTCGTGCCACCGCCCCATCTATCGATGCTGTGGTGCAACGAGGATATCCAATTGCTACGCTCCCTGATGAGGAGACCGGTGCTACCGTAGTATTTGTCGCCACTGAAGAAAGAACCATGCCGGCAGCTCTAGCAGCTTCATATTACAACTTAGAGACTGGTAGGTACGAGCTTGAAGTGGCCGTACAATGCACAGTTGCTGGGAGTGCTGGTGAGGTTGGCGTAGATAAGATCAAACGACCTCTCAGACCACTATCTGATTTCGATAGTGTCACTAATCGTAACAGAACATCGGTGGCCGTCGACATTGAAACAAATCAAGAACTCATTAACAGATATAAAATATCGATTTTGGGGACACAGGTTGGTGCAAGAAATGGTCTCCAATTACTTATCGAGACTAAGTATCCAGATGCGGGAAATGTTCTTGTGGTAAATTCTGATGACCCACTAGTCACGAGAACTGGTGTGGGTGGGAATGCGGTAGATATCTTCATTAATGGGTCGCAATCTACCACTAGAATAGAAACCTATACATACGTGGGGCTAAATCAGCTCATAAGACTGCAAAGTCAACCGGTCATCGACATCCTAGATGTACCAGGGTATGTACTGAACACTGATTATGTTTTTGTGAAGGATGTGTCCGGGGTATCAGAGAGTGTAAGAGCACAAGATGCGATCAAGTTCATAGCTGGTGGGTCATCTCCGGCTATCGGGTCATCATTTTCGATCAAATATGAACAAAACATTCTAATAGAAAATGTTCAGAATCTATTTTTGGATCCAGATTACGATATTGGCGGTCAAGACCCACTAACTAGATTAGCATCTAGGGTTAATATCACGATCTCTGCTATTCTCACCGTATTGGCTGGCTTCTCAGTCACCACGGTAAAGAATGCTATAAAAGACGCAGTTTTAACATTTGTGAATTCTTATAAGCTTGGAGATGATGTTGAAAAGAGTGATATAGACGCACGAGTTCGTCAAATAAGTGGGGTAGATAATTTCGTGTTCACGGTTTTTGCTCGTGTAGGTGGGACTGGAAATCTCGATATTCCAATTAATAAAAACGAATTTGCAAGGATCGCGAGTGGTGACTTGAACATCTCTTAGAGCTTATCATGAGTATAATTATTGACCCAATTTCACCATTAGATAAAGCTACGGGAGTCCTGGTAGGCTCTGAAATTATCATCCATATATACAATGAAGACCCAAACGCCCTTGATTTATCGACGCTAGAAATAACAGTACAAGACTATAAGGAACTCCATTATGTGATCCGTGGTGGGGAATTTTCTGATGACTGGACTGGCGAGATTATCGTTAATAGCACCACGGACATCACCGTCATCTTGATAAGACACGCAAGTGATCCTTTGTATCCACAAGGCGGAAATGTATACGTCAATACAACAATTGAGGCAGTGCCATAATGGCAAATTATAGCTATTCATTCTATACCGAGGTACAGAGTTTTGCTTATCCATCAGCATATGATCAAGAAACTAATCTTACAACTTTACCATCAGATTGGGTGACCAGCGGAACACCCCCAATATTTAGCGTGTCGGGGATGAGTACGGGTGCTGGTAACAGCTATATAACCAAAACGTTTCCTGGAGACACTGATTTTAGTGGTCTGTTAATAGATGTGTCGATATCAGTTCAAACACCATATGCGACAACTAAAATATTGGAAGTGGTTAACAATAATTTTGATGTCGTGTCTGTGTATGTGGACATCGCTAACCATGAGGTCTGGTTAGACAATGTAAACGGCACACCAATAAGCAAATTCAGGCCTGCGGTTCGTGGCAACACCATAGATTTTAGATTGTCAATTAAGAATGTTGATAACCTCTTAATCGCCAGATTGTATGCAAAGTCACCAGCTTCATCGACAGAATTCCCCATTCTTCAACAGACATTAGGGCCATCATTAAAAACATCATCCTCAAACTACATAAGTTTTGGTAGTATAGATGCTGGTGGTTCACCCATAGAATCAACATCGTTCGCATATTTATTTGATAATCCTGATAAATATTATGCTTTCCCCAAGATTAAACACATTACACCTCAAAGCTTAGACTTGGTGGGTGGGGAGAAGATAAAAATCGAGTTAGAGCGAGATATAGATATTGGGGTGGGTGAGGATGTATTTAGAAATGATAATGGTGTTAATGATGAGTCTACCGGTACTGGCTCAATCAATGTGAGTGGTGGATCTCTCAGGTTGTCACTGGCTGGGGTCGGGACGGCAAGGGCGCGGTTTACTAACTCATATAGTGGCGACGTACCAAGTTGTGCTAATATAGTGATGGATATTGAGATAAATCAAACACTTATTAACAAATCATTACTAGACATAACATTATTCGGGATGGAAATGGGAGTGAATGGTACAGTCATTGCCGTTGAATTACAGGCCGACCCTGTCAGTGGCGCATATTTTAGAATATCACAAACATATGCCACTAATGTGGTGTCGACGAGTAAGGTGGGTATTACTACCCTACAGAACAAACATACACTATCGTTGATAAGAGGAAAATCAACAATTTCATTTTTAATAAATGGAATAGAAGCATATAAAACTAATATAGGGAGTGGTGTTGGTAGATTAGCAGTATATACCAAGTCACTTCTACCGGTTACTACCACAGCTTATGTTACGAACTTTAAGGTAAGACCCGTCGTCACAATTGGCGAGAACGCGGTCATAATTTAGGAGGAGCAGATGGCAGCTATTGTTCATGTAAATAGAGTGACTGGCTCAGTTGGTTCACCAACCAGCACAGACATTACTAGTATCAATACCAGAGCCAGATCTGATGATGTCCACTCCCAGAGTGGAACCACAAATCCTGTAAAGGTTCCAACTTCTGGCACCAACTACTCGTTCTGGGTCTCCACCAGACTTGAAGTTATCAGTGGGATCACGGGGACCATCAATAATTTAAAGTGGTACTCGGCTGGTGGGCCAATGGCCACAGGGGTTTCGATCCTCGGCATGAATGCAACCTCCTATGTCCAAGCAACTGGTACGGTTGGAACAACCGGAACCCAACTTACAACTGGAAATCACGCTGGTCTCACAACAACTCCGGTTGATGTGTTTGGGTTTACATCTGGATCACCAAAAAGTCTTAGTGGCTCAACGACCGGAACCGGGCCATTTGGTGACTATTTTGTGTATCAGTTT
>Ga0315284_10015495_pt1 | contig 10834 bp, 9 predicted proteins | sample YL17G09_16_MG_FD_203696 | JGI IMG/M metagenome (GOLD analysis project Ga0315284, IMG submission 203696) | Sediment microbial communities from Yellowstone Lake, YNP, Wyoming, USA - YL17G09_16 | ecosystem: Environmental > Aquatic > Freshwater > Lake > Sediment | place: USA: Wyoming | collected...
GTAGGTCTGATTACAACATGCGTGAAAGTTTGGATTTCGGCTTCTTTGCTGAGCTCGACCCATTCGACCTGTGCTGTCAAGCATTCGGGGCAATCGGCATTCGGGGGGAAGTACAGTTTTCCGCAGCTTGTGCATCTTGTTGCGTAGACTTTGCCTTCTTTCAGCCCTTCCCAGAACTTCAGAGTCTTGCTTATCGGGATTTCCTGTACGATTCTTAATTCCCTGGATTTGATTGATGGCATGGACGACATTTCATCACCTCTTCAGGACTGTGACGTAACAGTAGTGTCCTGTTCCACCTACGTTGTGCGCGAGTCCAACATAGTTTTTCAGCGGGACCTGCCTGCCTCTTTCGGTTGCTTCTCCTCTTAGCTGCTTGGTCAGTTCGTAGATCATCGAACAGCCCGTCGTGCCTATGGGATGTCCTTTCGCTTTGAGCCCTCCATCCATGTTAACTGGGATTTTTCCGCCTATCTCAGTCTGTCCGTCCCGCAGTAGTTTTGCTCCTTCCCCCTTTTTGCAGAGTCCGATGTCCTCGTACGCCATGATCTCTGCTATCGTGAAGCAGTCGTGCACTTCAGCGAGGTCAAGCTGGTCGGGCGTGATGTGAGCCGTTTTGTAGGCCCTTTGAGAAGCCAGTACGCTTGCTTCGAGTCCGACGAAGTCGAGTCTTTTGCTTAGATTGGCTGTGCCTGAAGAGTAGCCGATCCCGGCGACCCAGATGGGGGTCTCAACATTCAGTTCTTTCACTTTCTCTTCTGAGGCAAGAATGATGGAGGATGAACCGTCTGTTAATGGGCAGCAGTCGTACAGCTTGAGGGGTGAAGCAATAACCATGGATGAAAGGACATCGTCGACGGTGACCTTATTGTGAAGGTGAGCGATCGGGTTCATCACAGCGTACTTGTGGTTTTTCACGGCGACGAGTGCCAGATCCTCTTCAGTTGTCCCAAATCTGGCCATGTGCGCAGTTGCGTACAGTGCATAGTAAGCGGGGAAAGTTATGCCGAAATTGTGGAATTCCCACAAGTAATAACCAGCCCTTCCGATCCACTCCATAGATGTTGCGTTGTCGATTTCCCTCATTTTTTCCGTGCCCAGCGCCATTGCAACATCAGCTTGCCCGCTGGCGATTGCAGAATAGGCTGTAAAGAAAGCTGCGCTGCCGCTTGCGCATGCAGCTTCGCATCGGACCAGCCCTGCGCCTGTCATTCCGCAGTATTCCGAAACGACTACTGCTGGAAGAAGTTCTTCGTACCAAGCCCCGGCTCCGACCGAGCCAAGGGCGACATATTCGATGTCCTTCGCGGCTAGGCCAGCATCTTGAAGAGACGGCTTGACAGCTTCAAAGGCAAGTTCCGAAATCGTTACATCGTTTCTGACTCCGAACTTCGAGTTGCCGACTCCTATGACCGCTACTTTTCTCACATCGAGCACGCCCATTCATGTTTTGCTTATGTGCGATAAAGGGAAAGGACGTTGAGGCTATTTGCCTTTGAACTCGGCCTTTCTCCTCGACATCAGCGCCTCTACGCCTTCTTTGAGGTCTTCGGTGGAAAACGCTAGTCCCATGAGTGCTGCCTCGAGTCTCAGTCCGACTTCAAGGGGAACCTGTGTTCCGTAGTTGGCGGCGTATTTCGCGTATTTCATGGCTATTGGGGGTCCTTCCGAGAGCTTCTTGGCGAGTTCTCCGACTTCTTGTCGCAGCTGGTCGTAGTGGACCACCTTGTGCAGGAGCCCGATTCTTAGAGCTTCGTCTGCCTTGATTCTGTTTCCGAGCATTAGCAGTTCCTTGGCTCTTCCCAGTCCTATCATTCTGACGAGTCTCTGGGTTCCGCCCCATCCGGGTATCAGACCCAGAGTTATTTCTGGGCTTCCGAGTTCTGCGTGTTCAGCGGCTACTCTGAAGTCGCATGCTAGGGCTAGTTCTAGGCCGCCGCCGAGTGCGAAACCGTTTATTGCCGCGATGACCGGCTTGGTCATCTCTTCTACTTTGCCGAAGGTTTTCTGGCCGGCTCTTGAGAATTCTTCTGCCTTCACTGGGGTCGCTTTGGGGAACATAGTCACGTCAGCGCCCGCGCTAAATGCCCGGTCTCCTTCGCCCGTGATCACGACGCATTTGACACTGGGATCCCTGTCGGCCGTTTCCAGCATGTCTGCGAGTTCTTCAAGCAGAACGTCGTTGAACGTGTTCAGTCTTTGGGGACGGTTGAGTATTATCCACAACGCGTTTGGGTCTCTCTCGACCTTGAGGGTTTCATACGCTTTACTCACGGATATCACCGGGTACAGAGTTGCTTCTGTGTGCATATATGACTTTTTTCAGGATTTTTTCTAGTATTTGCTGAGGAGGTACTTGAGCACTTGGAGCTTTTGTATTTCGGAGGTTCCTTCGTAGATTTCGGTTATTTTTGCGTCGCGGTGGTATTTTTCAACTCGGTATTCACCGAAGTATCCGTAGCCTCCCAAGGTCTGGATTGCCGCGTTGGTGGCTTCCATCGCGACGTGTGATGCGTAGTACTTTGCCATCGCTGTTGCCATTGGATCCATTTTTCCGTCATCAACCAGTTGAGCTGCCTTGTAGGTGAGCAGTCTTGCGGCTTCGATTTTTGTGGCCATTTCGGCCAGTGTTACACCGATTGCTTCGTGCTGCAGTATCGGAGCTCCGAAGGCTTGTCTCTGTTTGGCGTATTTGAAGGCTATTTCCCATGCTCCTTGGGCCATTCCGACGGCTTGGGCTGCGACTCCTACTCTTGTCTTGTCGAAGAACTCCATTGAGTAGTAGAAGCCCTTGTTGAGTTCGCCGACGATGTTCCAGTCTGTAACTTTGACGTTGTCGAAGTTGAGTTCACCTGTGGGGGAGGCTCTTATTCCCATTTTGTTGTGCAGTTTTGTGGCTTCGAATCCTGCGGTGCCTTTTTCGACGACGAACAGTGTTTCGCCTCGGTGGGTAGGCCTGATTTTCGTGTCCGTTTGTGCGAGAACGACGACGAAGTCGGCCAAGGGGGCGTTCGTTATGAAGGTTTTCTGGCCGTTTATCCACCATTCGTTTCCGTACTTTGTTGCGGTGGTTTCCATCTTGGTTATTTCGCTTCCGCTGACGTTTGGCTCCGTGAACGCCGCTGCGGATATGTAGTCGCCCCTGCAGATGGGGGGCAGGTACTTTTCTTTCTGTTCTTTGGTTCCGTGTGTTAGGATGAATTCGCTTCCGAAGTTGCCGCTTGAAATTGCCACGCCGAGTGATGAGTCGCCTCGGCACATCTCTTCCACGGCTAAGCATGTTTCGAGCAGGCCGCATCCTTGGCCGCCGTATTCTTCGGGAAAGGCCATGCTTGTGAAGCCGAGCTTCGCAGCTGCCTTGTACAACTCTAGCGGGTACTCTTCTTTTTTGTCGAGGTCCATGGCCAGTTCGAGTTTGAACTCTTTTTGGCAGAACTCTCTCACAGCATTTTTGATGTGCTGTTGTTCTTCTGTCAAGTCGAATTTCATTTGTAGAATCCCCGCCCAGCTTTCTTTCCGGTCCAGCCCTTGCTCACATATTCTTCGAGCAGTGGGCAGGGTTTGTACATTTCCATATTGTACTTGCTATGTAGCTCTTTGAGCTTGCTGATTATGACGTCCAGTCCTGTTCGGTCTGCGTGTTCGCATGGGCCTTGGGGCCAATATGTTCCAAGCTTCATTCCTGTGTCGATGTCTTCGGGGTTTGCTGCGTCGTCGCTGATTAGCCAAGCGGCTTCGTTTACGGCGACTGCCCATGACCTGTCCACGTCGTACTCGTCTAGCAGGTTGAAGGGTATTCTGGGTCGGCCTTTTGTCCAGTCGTAGAAGCCTACGCCTGTTTTCTGTCCATACTTGTGGTCTTTTATGAGGGGGTCGATTACTTCTGAGCATGGTTTGAACCGTTCGCCGTAGGCCTCGTACAGTATTTTTCCAACTTCATAGGCTATGTCGAGTCCGACGAAGTCGGCGAGTTCGAACCATCCCATCGGGAATCCGCCAGTGTACTTGACGGAGGAGTCGATGCCTTGCATGGTGGCTTCTTTTCGTTGGTAGGTCCAGAAGGCTTCGTTGAACGCTACGCCCAGTATACGGTTTACTATGAAGCCGCGCACGTCTTTTCTCACTATGACGGGTGTTTTTCCGAGTTTCTTGGCGAGTTCTACAACGGTGGTGACGGTGTCCTGGCTTGTGCTGTCTCCCTTGATAACCTCGACAAGTGCCATCATCTGGGGCGGGTTGAAGAAGTGCATTCCAACTACTTTGTCTTGGCGTTTGGTTGCCTTTCCCATCTCCGTAATGCTCAAAGTTGAAGTGTTAGAGGCTAGTATCGCGTGCGGGGGAGTAACTTGGTCGAGTTTGGCGAACACGGTTTTTTTCAGCTCCATGTTCTCAGGAGAAGCCTCAATCGCAAAGTCAACGTCCTTGCCAGCCTGCGCATAACTCGTCGTCGTCGCCACCCGCGCTAACGCCGCATCAGCGTCTTCCTGCCTTATGCGCCTTTTTTCCACAAACTTGCCCAAGCTCCACGCTATTTTCTCCTTGGCCTTCTGGAGAATTTGGTCATTTATGTCTACCATCGTAACCTCGTATCCGTTCATCGCCAGAAGCTCGGTTATTCCGTGGCCCATCGCGCCAGAGCCGATGACCGCCGCCTTCTTTGTTTTCTCAGCCATCAAAATTCTTCCACCCATAATACGTGTTAGTGTGAATGGAAAACCGTAATAAAACTTGTGAATCGCGCTCTTAGACCCAGAGCAGAAGAAGAACGAAGCGCGCGGCAGGATAGGATTCTAAAACATGCTAGATGCGTCCACGCGACTCAAGGAATGACATGAGTTCTTTTAGTTTTTCTTCCTTTACGGTTTTTCCTTGTGCAATTCTGGAACCAGTAAGAATGTCTTTTATTAGGTTCAAGAAAGATATCAACTGCTCATTCTTTTCTTTCATGTCTAGTCTTTAATTGTCGAGAGTAATCCGTCCGTTATCATCGATTCTGAAATCGTGATGAGCAATTGAGTTCCTCAATTCTCTATCACGCGCACCTTGCGCGTGCGACATAATCTGATTATTCCATTTCGTAGAGGGCTCATTCTTAAAACATTTAAGTTTCAACCTCTACTGATTTATAGTGAAGTAATCGCGCGCTTCTCTTCAACATTCCCAAAAAGAGTCTCAACAGAATTTTGTAACAATAAAAAGGGCAGTGAAAAAGATTTTCCACGCCCATCAATCAGCATTTCACGGGCTCAATGATTCTCTTCTCCAATCTAACTATGGCTCAACTAACAGACATTATCTATGGAGAAATCTTCTATTACTGCTTCACCCCTACCATTACAAACCACAGCATGTAAAGGCGGGCCTCTATGGAGAAGCTTCAGACACTTTTCAAGACGAGTTTGCTAGTCACGTTCAGCCTACTAAACGTGATAGATTTGGTTCAGACCATCTCTTTCCTTAGAGCGGGAGCTGAATCAAACTCCTTTGCTGTCAACTACCCTTACCTGTGGATTCCTCTCAAGTTAGTGTTCCTTTTTGGTTTTCCACTAGTACTGTACAAACTCGATGTTTACCTGAGAGGAAAAACTGATGATTCTCGTTGGTTCTGGAGGGCGCTATTAACTGTGACGAACATTGCCGTTCTGATGGCAGACCTCTATTTCCTATTGGTAATCATTCACAACGTGTCTTTCATAAGGAGGTCGTAGTCTGACATGCGCTGCTGAAGTCAATAAAGGCTCATGCTTACTGTTTGGCTAGATAGTTGGCTATGGTGAATTTTTGAATTTCGCTCGTGCCTTCGTAGATTTCCGTTATCTTTGCGCATCTGTGGAACCGTTCAACATGATAGTCCGCCAGGTAGCCGTAGCCTCCGAACACTTGAATTGCATCGTCTGTCACTTCCATGGCAACGCGGCTTGCGTAGGCCTTGGCCATCGACGTGGCAACAGCGTTCGGTTTTTCCTTGTCATACAGCCAAGCAGCCTTGTACATCATTAGACGCGCCGACTCGATTTTTATCAGCATCTCCGCGAGCTTGAAGCTCACGCCCTCGAAGCTCATTATTGTCTGTCCAAACTGCTTCCTGGTTTTGGCGTAAGCCAGTGCCCGTTCAAACGCTCCCTGTGCCATGCCGACTGCTTGAGCGGCAACGGTTATTCGGGTGCCGTCGAAGAGTTCCAAAGTGTAATAGAAGCCTTTCCCCAGCTCTCCCACGATATTGGCTTCGGGCACCTTGAGATCGGCCATTGCGAGCGAACCCGTGACGCATGGTTTGATCCCCATTTTCCCGTGCAACTTTGTCGCTTCGAGTCCGCACGTGCCCTTCTCAGTGAGAAAGATGCTTTGGCCCCTGTGCGGAGGCTGAGCGTTCGTGTCACTTTGGCACAGTAAGATGAACGTGTCAGCAGTCGTTGCATTCGTTATGAATTCCTTTGCCCCATTGATCGTCCACTCGTTTCCATTCTTAACTGCTGTCGAGTCCATGCGTGTTATGTCGCTTCCATGCTCTGGCTCCGTGAAGGCTGCGGCGGCTATTTTGTCGCCTCTTGCAAGCGGAGGAATGTACTTCTTCTTCTGCTCCTCGTTGCCGTGTTTCAACAGCACGTCCGGAATCATTAGGTTTCCAAGCGAGACTGCAACTCCCAAGCCAGGGTCTGCTCGGCACATTTCCTCAACGATCAAGCAGTCTTCCAGTACGCCGTACCCTTGCCCATCATACTCCTGCGGAATACGCATACTCGTGAACCCGAGTTGCGCAGCCTTCTTGTACAGGGCCATCGGAAACTCTTCTTTCTGGTCAAGCTCCAAAGCCAGCTCCGGAGTAAACTCTTTGGTGCAGAACTCACGCACTGCACGCTTTATCTCATTCTGTTCATCATCCAGTTTAAAGTCCAACTCTCCATCTCTCCTCAATCACTTGCAGGTCTTCTGTGTTTTCGACTCATATATTTTGCTTTTCAGAGAAGGAACAACCTTGAACAAATCCTCAACCACTCCGTAGTCGGCAAAGCTGAAGATCGGTGCCTTCGGATCCTTGTTCACCGCAATAATCAGGTCTGAGTTCTTCATTCCGAGCACGTGCTGGAACGCACCGCTGATTCCGAGAGCAAGGTACAGTTTGGGCTTCACAGTCTTCCCAGAAGTGCCCACCTGACGATCAGTCGGAAGCCAACCCTTATCCACAATAGGACGCGAACAAGCAACCACACCGCCCAGAGTCTTCGCCAACTCATCGACAATCGACAAGTTAGCCACATCCTTTATCCCCCGACCCACACCCACAAGCTTCTCCGCCGCAGTTATGTCAACGCCACCCGGCGGCGGCAATACATACTGCAAAAACCGTTTCTCGCTTATCTCTTCCATCAACGGCGAGGGCGTCCCTATGATTTGCCCGTTTGCCGGCGGTGATGGCTTCTGCGGCGCAAAGGTTGCTTGGCGGACAGTCGCAATGTAAGTTTCGGCCTTTCTAGCCGTGGCTTTAACGTTCACTTTGCCGCCGAACATCTGACGGGTCACAGTGAACACGCCATTCTCAAACGCCAAGTCTATGCAGTCCGTCGCAAGCGGCAGGTTCAATGCCGTCGCGAGTCGCGCGGCCAAGTCGACGCCGTAGGAAGTGTGACCCATAACGACTAGACCGGGCTTGTGCTGTGTTATCAGAGTTGACAAGGTTTTCTTGTAGGCTTCAGAGTTAAAGTTTTCAAGTTTGTCATCCTCAACCATTATGACAGTTTTTGCGTACTCCGCCAGCATCTTGGCGTGTTCCTTCACGTTCTGGCCCAGAAGAACGGCCGTCAGCTCTGAGCCTGTTTTCTCGGTTATTTCTCGGGCTTTCGTGAGCATCTCGAAGGTTATGTCTCTGATTTCCCCTTGTCTGTGCTCTGCCAAGACGAAGATTTCGGCCATCTTAAATCAGCCCTCTCGACTTCAAGACCGCAGTTATCTTCGCCGCGATTTCATCAGGACTCCCTTTGAGGAACTCCGCCTGCTTTTCAACCGGCGGAACATACATTTGCTCAATCTTAATCCATGAACCCGCCGGCCCAACCTCGTTCTCGGTAAGGCCAGTATCTGTCAGGGTCATGACTTTGACTTCTTTCTGCATCGCTTTTCTTATGCCCATTATCGAGACGTATCGGGGCTCGTTTATCCCAGTCTGTACAGAAAACAGTGCGGGCATTTTTACTTCGACCTGTTCTTCCAAGCCGCCCTCAAGTTCACGGTTTGTTCGCGCAGTTCCTGTGCCCAGTTCCAGTTTCTTGACCATTGTTACGTGTGGGATCTTTAGCATTTCCGCAAGGATCGGACCTACGACGGCGCTACTGTCGTCGCCTGCCTGCATTCCTGTCAGTATGAGGTTGAAAGGCAGGTTTTTGATGACACTGTGCAGAATCTTGGCGACAGCGTAGCCGTCGGAGTCGTTAAATTTAGGGTCTGTTAAGCGTATGGCTTTGTCTGCTCCACGCGCGAGGCATTTCCTTAGGGTGCTGTCTGAGTCGTCGGCTCCCATTGTTATTGCGGTTACGGTTCCACCTTGCTTTTCCCTTATTCTCACAGCTTCTTCCAGCGCGTAATCGTCCCATTCGTTGATGTCAAAGACCAGGCCGGTCCTGTCGATGGCTTTCCCAGTGCCATCGATCTTCAATTCTGCTTCGGCGGTTTCAGGAACATGCTTGACGCAGACGATTATGTCCAATTGTGATCTCTCCATGTGACTGAGACTTCATTAACAGTCGTTTTCATATAACTTTCGCTTAGAACAGCAAGTTCTTGAACGTGAGAAAAGAGGGAAATCAAGGGTTACCTTTTTTTTCTTTGCTACTATTGTTGCTGCCCCCGCGATTGCTAGGAAAAACGCGACTGCAAGTGTTATGTTCTTGTTACTATTGTGCCTGAGAGGTAGTTGAATATTCTCTGTCTTTTTCGGGGGTGCAGGATCCAGCCGAGTATGAGGTCTATTGGGAGGAGATATGCTTTGCCGACGCTAGAGTGCGCGCGCCGGCGGTGGCCTTGCTTTTTGGCTGGTGGATTCTGGGTGAGAACTCGAGTTTTGAGTCATTTTGGGGGTCCGGGCTTACCCTTGCGGGGGTCTATCGGGTTAACTTGAGGAGGAAGAATGGTGCGTCTGCTTTGGGTCGAGGTAAGGCTTAAGGGCTTTTGCATGTTTATTGTTAGGCTGTGATCGATGTGGCTAAGGCGCTTTACCTTGAGGATAGTTACATGCGCGAGTGTGATGCGACAGTTGTTTCCGTGAAGGATGACAAGTTTGTGGTGTTGGACCAGACCATCTTTTATCCGAGGGGTGGTGGTCAGCCGCATGATACTGGCAGGATGCTGCGGGGTGGTGAGGTGTTTGATGTTGTTTTTGTGGGCAAGTTTTCGGGCGAGGTCAGTCATGAAGTAGGCCATGCTGGACTCAATGCTGGTGATAGAGTTCACTGCATTTTGGATTGGGAGAGGAGACATAAGTTGATGCGGAGTCATACGGCTGCTCACGTGTTTGCTTCTATGCTGTGTAACGGTACTGGCGCGTTGGTGACAGGGAACCAGCTTGAGGTGGATAAGGTCAGGTTTGACTTCAGCCTGGACAAGTTTGAGCCGCAGGTTCTAGTGGAGTACGTTGCCAAGGCGAATGAGCAGTTTCGCACTGATACGCCTGTGAAATGGTATGAGTTGCCGAGGGATGAGGCTTTGAGTATTCCTGGCGTAGTGAAGATGGCTGAGGCTTTTCCGCCGGACCTTCCACGTTTGCGGATCGTCGAGGTTGTAGGTGTTGACAGGCAGGCTGATGGGGGTACACATGTTCGAAGCCTTAAGGAAGTTGGGCAGATTGAGGTTTTGAAGACTGAGAATAAGGGGAAGAACAACAGGCGCGTTTACTTCGTCCTCAAATGAAGGTCATGTTGGTTTCTGCGGTGTTCTAGTTTTCTCAGTTGACCACTAGAAAAAAGTCTCTGTGACCAGTCAATTCTGGCTTCTGCTGAGAACCGTTTTTTCTGCTTGTTTGAGTGGGCGTTTATTGGGAACGGCTTTTTGACCAGAAATCGTATGATGTTTCTGGGCTATTTTGGTGGGTCGATATAATGTCGAGGAGAGCTGGCGTGTTGGCTGTAATGTCAACAGAAGTGGAGATGTCTCCCATGAATCCTGCTTCAGATTGGCGTTACGATGATGTTGGTAGGTGAGTTGAAGAGTGAAGTAGCGTGCTCGTCTATGCTGGTACTGATTGGCAATCCTTGGTTAGCTTGGCGCTCGCTGAATGAAGGAGGGGATTTTGTTGTGAACTAGGTTGGTGACGCTTGTTTTCAAGGTTGAGTTTTCTTCTTTTTCTAACTGTGATCAACAGTGTTGCCAGGGTTATGGCAGCGAGCAGCGGTGCGAGCAGGTTCGGCTGGAACTCGGGCACTATCGTCGTGCCTGTTATTTCGATTGAGTGTTGAGAGTGCGGGTAGTCGAAGTATATGAAGGCGTATTCAGAGTTTTCAGTCACCGTGAAGTTTGATGGTGGCAGGGTCACGCCGTCAATCTTGACCGTCCAGTTGCCTGATGAAGCATACAGCACTGATTTCGGTATTGTTACGTTGCAGAATCCGGTTCCCGCCGGTCCTTCAACGTTGAAGCTTATGGTTTTTACCCCGGGGTTGAAGTTGAAGTTGTTTATGGTCGAATTGGTGACTATTGGGACGTCTTCTGTTACGCCGGCGTAGCTGATTGTGGCGCGGTGTGCGATTAGGAAACGTAGCTCTGAGAGAGTGCTTGGGGCCATGTTCTGCCAAGTCATGGACGCATCGTTCAAGGAGGCGCTGGCGGGGTTTGGGACCGTTGAGGG
>Ga0315284_10015496_pt1 | contig 10834 bp, 13 predicted proteins | sample YL17G09_16_MG_FD_203696 | JGI IMG/M metagenome (GOLD analysis project Ga0315284, IMG submission 203696) | Sediment microbial communities from Yellowstone Lake, YNP, Wyoming, USA - YL17G09_16 | ecosystem: Environmental > Aquatic > Freshwater > Lake > Sediment | place: USA: Wyoming | collected...
GTTATCATGATTCACCGCGAGTCGGGCAAGCCCGGTCGGCCTTTTATCTAATAAATACGTCCCTTCCAGAAGTCGGGATTTACGCACGTATTAGCTCTAGAATTACTACGGTTATCCGAGTAGTAAGGTACCATCAAATAAACTATAACTGATTTAATGAGCCATTCGCAGTTTCACAGTATAAAGCAGTTTATACTTAGACATGCATGGCTTAATCTTTGAGCGTTTGCTTCGATTGCGAAGGCGAGACACTCACAAGGAATGACGCCCTGCCCCCCACGGGGGGGTGCAGTATTTCCATCGCAACCCCGGACAGCTCTCCGGCAGTCTGCACGACTGCCATCCTCTGCCCAAGCCACCTCTCGGTGGGAACCGACTATATCTCAAGCCTCCCTCCGTTAGAGAGAGACCCACCGACATTTAGTCTGTGAACTGCATCCCCTGAGAGCGTGAAACTCGCAGGAGGACTTGGCTGCCCATTGTCCCAACGCACGACAGGATTGTTACCATGCCCGCCGAGTTTCCTCGGGGTGCCGGGCCGCCCTTTCGAGCGACCGGCGGTACCTGTTGCGCCTCTGGGGTGTCCGGGCAATTTGACGGTGTTGCCTCAACACACGCGTGTTGAGACTAGCTTTCTGAGCTTTAACTTGCCATATAAAGATGAGACTTAATAATGTTAACAAGCATATGACTACTGGCAGGATCAACCAGGTAGCTGCCTTTCCCGAGGAGCGCGCGGCGGCTAAAGAGAAGAGGATTGCAAAAAAGCAATCCTTCCCTCTCGAAACCCGCCGCGACAATTCTCGTCCTCTAGCCCCTTGCGGAGCTGGAGTGTATGAAAGGTTTATAACGCTACGTGTGTGTGTGTAGCTGCGCCGATCCGACACCACACCGGCAACTAGGGCCGGGCGGCGCGGAAAACGGACGCTTGCTTCGAGTCCGGTTCAAAAAACCGTCTCCCACCACCCGTCGGCGGAGCGGAGGAACTAGCAGGGATGCGCGGTCGACTGACCGGCCTGCCGCCTCCCGCCGGCGGGGGTGCGTCGCCAGCTGACACCCGGGTCGCGTCGACCACGTTCGTGTTTTTGTCGAAACATAAACATAAACGCGGGTCGCGATGCCTCCCGGGGCCGGACCTGGCCAACGGCTGTGTGTCGTAAGTCTATGCATCGCATAGCAGCACGAGCTTCCCACCGCGCCCCGGCCAAACCTTGCCTTTTTGAGGAGCAAGGGGCGGGGCTGGGCGTGTGTCGGCGTTTGTTGCTTGGTTGCCCAAACAAGAAACACCATTCATTGATACCGGAAAAAAATCACCGAGGCTTGGTCGCTCCGGGCGCTGCCGCAGCAGCTCCAGGACGCGCCGCGTCGGGCCGGACTGTCACTCACCATGTCCTTTCGTGCGGAACACAAATGGAAAAGCTACTGGGCAAAGACCCCTTTGAATGCCGGCGTGCCGGGAGGAGAAGCCTCCCGACGCGCCGGCGGGGCGCCTGTCGCTGGGAAGCCCAGCGGAAACACGCAGGAAGAGACCGTGAGGGCTCCATGGGAAACCACACTTTTGCCTCTTTCCGCGCGAGTCCACACCGGGCTCCTGTCACTGAAGACATAGACGGCGGGGGAGGCGATCAATAATAAGCACGTAAGAGCGGACACAAAAAGACATGAATAGGAGGGTTGGGCAGGGGGGGAGAGGGGGCGGGGTTGGGTAGAAAAAAGGGGCTCTCAATTTTTTTGAGAGGCGTAGGTGAGGGGGGACAACACACGCCCATCCTCCTGCCCTGGCCCGCCCGCCCCCGAAAGTGAGTGATTCTAGCATATCACAACACATCCTGGGCGTGGGTGGGCGTGGGTTGGCGTGTGGGTTGGGGGTGGGTCGGGAGATGAGAGCGAATTGGCCGCGAGGTGGCTGTCAAGGGGGCTGAGACGGCGGCCTGACCTCCTGGTGCTCTCTTTCTCTCGCTCCTCTTCTCACACCACGCGGCTGAGCCGTGTGGAGCGGCAGGAAAGCAAGCACACGCGCGTACGCTCCCAGCGTGTGGTCAGGCTTGCGCACCGGGGGGTATGCTTGTTTTGAGGCTGTGTAGCGGGCGTGGGGCGTGCGTGGTAAGGCGGCGTTGAGCAGCAGGTCATGAAGAGGGTGAGGTTGGTTCTCCCATTCACTCTCACGTTTCCGCCTCTTACCCGCCCACACCATCGCCCGCCCCTGCGTGCTCGTGTAAAGCCATGCTAGCCAAAGCCTGGCGCCTGCGGAGCGGCCTGGCTAGCGCCAGTCGGCCCAGCGGGCCCGCCCGCGGCGAGCGGCGGCCTCTCGTGAGAGCAACTCAGTCGGCGGCGGCGGCAGATGCGACCACAGCGCATAGCGTCGGCTCGCCCCTGCTGGATCGCCGGGCCGCCCTGGCCGCGATGGCGGCTGGCCTGGTCGTGTGGCCAAACCTGCCCGCCAGGGCGGCAGAGGCGACGGCGGCACCGGCTACACCGGCCGCAGGCACTTCGACCAGCCCCCAACCTCTGCTCGGCGAGCGCCTGGATGGCCCCGAAAATTTCTCGCTCTTCCCGCCCCTGGGCTTCGACCTGGTCCTCCTCGCCGCCGCGCCCGGGGCGGCAGCGTCTGGTGCGTTGTTGGTGGGGGTTGGGGGTAGGGGTGGGGTGCGCACACGCCAGGAGCCGCCCCCTCACTCCATCTCAACTCACCCTTCCTTTTCCTCCTTTCGCAGACCGCGAGCGCGGCGAGCGCGGCCGGGGTGTCACCCCCTCCGACTCGCCCATCAAGGTCCGGTACATCACGCCCGCTGGCGATGCGGAGCTCACCGTTATCGTCCGGGAGGCAGCCAGCATCAAGCCCACCTTCCTCCAGGTCGCCGACCTGGCCCAGTGGGGCGACCTGGCCACCGTCGCTGGCCTGCTCCTGCCCCGGGGCGTGCGCGTCCTGGCGTCGGCGGCCCAGGTCGTCACCCAACCGGCCCGGGACACGGGCACCCTGGTCGGTGTTGTGCCCACCCCACCCCGGACGGTGTACCGGTACGAGTTTGAGGGACGGGACGGCGTGCGTGTCACGCTCGCAGCCGTCGCGCGCGCAGGCCGCATCTTCCTGGTCGCCGGCTCGGCCCGGGCCGCCACCTGGCCGGCCCAGGCCGCAGCCCTGCGGGCAGCGGTGTCCTCGTTTCGGCTGGCCCCGCCCGCGCTGCCCGCACGGTGAGTTATGACTGATGCAAGGGCGTGGTGGGGGCCGCCGTGTGTGTGTGGGGGGGGGTGATGATGATCACCGGAGCGCGAAGAAGTGAAAGAGGGCTTGTTGGGTGGGGGCCGCGTGTAGATGGAAATGGAATCTCTGGAGACACAGCATGACACGCGTGTGCGCGTCTAGAATAAAATGCGCCCTTGTTGCCATGGTGTGTGCGTGTTTGCGTGCTTGCGGGGCCCTGTTGAGAACAGGACGCAAAAAAAAGGGGTTTCCTACACACAAAGAAGAGGCGGCACACGCTTGCGAGGGCGCGCGCGTCTTTTTCAGCTACCAGGCGCTTTGGGCGGTCCTGGCTGGGCGTGGGAGGGCTTAGTCGAACTGGTCTCGCGCGTTGCCGGCTGTGGCGGCCTGACGGCGGGCTCTCCACCCCCCCCACCACTTCCTCCACTGCCACCACCACCCGCCACGCCCTCCCGGTAACCCTCTGCAAATGAGAACACGGCGTCCCGGTACGCGGCGGCCCGAGACCGAAATAGGTGTTGCAGGCCTGGGCGCAAGGTTTCCACGCCCCGGACGGCAGCGCGGGCGGCAGCGGCGGCGGCATCAGTTGTTGTGGATGATGAAGAGGAGGGGGAAGGCGGGGACAGTTGGTCCACCGGCAACGCCAAGCGGGCGCCAGGGTCATCGCTCCCACGCCCAGCCGCCTGCTCGTCCGTCGCCTGGGCCCGCCAGCTGTCCAGATAATCGCGCGTGCCGGCGACGACCAGGCGCACGCAGTCGAGGGCGGACCGGCGGGGGCGAGCCGGCACCGAGCCCGGCAGGTCGGGGAGGGAGCGGGGCGCGACCACATCCCGCGCCCGGGCCACTGCTCGGGCGAGTGGACCGGGCGGGCGGGGCATTGAGTGCAAGTGGCGGTTGATGGAAAGGGAGAAGGAAAGGAGAGGAGGGGCCAAGGATCGCCGCCGGGTGTAGGGGACGGGGTTGGCGTTTTTATGCCCGCGCAGGAGCCAGCCGTGTGCGCGCGAGGGAACACCAGGCTACGCGATTCTGTCGGGGGCAGGATCAAAGGGCGGTCCTCTCTCGCTAGGAGTAAGTGGGAGCAACGCTCATTTCCTCCAGCACAGCTCACACCGCGATGAAAGAAAAGAGAGGAATGCATCACCAGACGCGGCAGCGAAAACCTTACACCTCGCTCTTTTCCGTCTCCGTTTTTTTTTTTTTTTTTTTTGAATTTACACACATTCCCGCGCCCACGGCACAGATCGCGCGTTCAGCACCACTTCCTCTCAATCCATGATCACCCCTGCTACAGCGGCGGCACAAAAAACTCGCGCCCAGCCTCGTCTACCAGGCGTACCCGGTCCCCGACGGCCATGCTCTCAGCCTCGGCCCGCACTGACTCAAACAGGGCGGTACTCAGGTACCGCTCGCCAAAAGAGGGCAGCACCGCAACCACGAGCTGTCCCGCGCATTCCGGGCGAGCTGCCACCCGCAGGGCGGCCAGGACGGCCGCGCCGGAGGAGATGCCGCAGAAAATGCCTTCCTCTGTCGCCAGGCGGCGGGCCATGGCGATCGCTTCATCGCTGCCGACCTGGACGACCTCATCATACACGGTCGTGTCCAGGACGCCCGGCACAAATCCGGCGCCGATGCCCTGGATCTTGTGGGGCCCGGGCAGCCCCCCTGCCAGGACGGCCGACTCGGCGGGCTCGACGGCCACGACCTGCAGCCCCGGCTTCTGGGCTTTCAGGAAGGACCCGGCGCCCGTGATGGTGCCGCCCGTGCCCACGCCCGCCACCAGGACGTCCACCCGGCCCGCCGTGTCCCGCCAGATCTCCGGGCCGGTCGTCGCCCGGTGCGCGTCCGCGTTGGCCCCGTTCTCAAACTGTTGCAGGACGTATGCGCCCGGCGTCTTGGCCGCAATCTCCTGGGCTTTGGCGACCGCGCCCTTCATGCCCTGTGTGTGTGTGGCGAGAATAAGATCAAGGGGGTGTACGGGGAAGGGGTTGGGCGTGAGAGAGAGAGAGAGTATGTGGCACGAGCGCGGCTTGTGCTTGTCCTTTGTCCCCACCCCACCCCAACCCCTCCATTAACATCCTTCCTGCACCTTGGCCGGGTCGGTCAGCACTAGTTCCGCCCCGAACGCGCGTAGCAGAACCCGACGCTCCAGGGACATGGATGCAGGCATGGTCAGGACCAGCTTGTACCCCTTGGCCGCGGCGATAAAGGCCAGGCCGATGCCCGTGTTGCCGGACGTGGGTTCTACGAGAGTGGTCTTGCCGGGCGTGATCAAGCCCTTGCGCTCCGCGTCCTCGATCATGCCCCGCCCGATCCGGTCCTTCACGCTGCGGCACGGTTCCTGGGTCTCTAATTTCACCGCGATGCGGGCGCCGTTGGCCAGGCCGGCCGTGACCCGGTTGAGGTAGGCCAGGGGCGTGTCCCCGATGAGGTCGACCACGCTCTCGGCGATGCCTTTGAACTTGGCGTGGGCGGCGAAGGCGGCGCCGCGGGAAGGCGGGGGTGGACATGGAGATAGAGGCAAGGCCGTTCCAGCCGGGCAATGGCGAGCAGACAGGCGGCGGTGGTGTGTGCGTGGGGCGGGCTGTGTTGTGTGTGTGTGAAGAGGGAGGAAGGTTGAAAAAAAAGGAGGTGGCGACGGCTGGGTGTGCGAGCAAGCACGCCCACGCGCGTAGACTCTCTCTCTCTCTCTCACACACACATACACGCACACATACCTGGCGAGCTGTTGACCGCAGCGCGGGCTGGTGCATGCCCGACAGGGCGGGCATGGTGTGTGTGTGAGTGCGTGTGTGTGATTTGGCGGGATGAAGAAGAGGAGAGAATGTGCTTCTAGTTGGCTCTCGTTGACCCGTTATCATTATCCCCACACGCCCAGGCCGCATCTTTGTCTCGGGCCTGTGTACGTGTGTGCGCGCGAGCGTGTGTGTGTGTGTGTGTGTGTCCTGCCTACTCTGTCCATGCACACAAGTATGGTCGCCTCGCTCGCACCACCCAGGCCAACAGTGCCGCCCCCGCAAGCCCCCCGAGCCACGCCCAAGGCTGCGGCGGCGGCGGCAGCCAAGGCGGCGGCGGCCATGCCACCCCCCCCCTTCCACACTCGGCGGGCGGTGCTGCTGGCCTCGGCCGCCCTGGCCGGCCTGTGCGCCACCCCTGCAAGCCCCGCCACCGCGGGCGGCCTGTCCCATTACGTGAAGAAGCGTGGCCGGGTGGACCCTCTGTCCAGCTTTGTGCCGCCCGTCCTGGACGCCCGGGCCCAGCTGGCCCGCCTGGGCGATGAATTTGGTGCGTGTGTAGGGGGTGGGCGCTCACACCACACGCGCAAGGCTTTTGCCTGCCATCCATCCTCTCCACTTTCTTTTTCTCATCCCACCCATCACCCAAAAACTACAGGCGACCCCGTTGAAGCCCGCCTCCTCCTGCGGTCTGGCGCCTTTGAAGGCTTGCGCGACAATGTGCGGGCGGTCGGCGAATACGCTGTCGCTGCTGCGACTGCTGCCGGCGCATCCCCGGCCTCGACCACCACGGCCCGGTTGGCCCCCGACTTTTTCGCGGCGGTCCAAGCCCTGGACTTTGTGTTTTTCAAGGCGGCCCGGGATGGGGTGCCCGTCCCGGCGGGTGCCGCCCAGGCCAGGCTAGACGCTGCGGTGACAGCGCTGGACGCCCTGCTGGCGACCGTGCCGGCGGACGTGCTGGCCGGGGCGAGGGCGGTGGTCGAGGCGACGGCTAGTGTTGGTGGAGGCAAGGGGGCACAGGGTGGGGCGGCTGCGGCCGCTGCCGCGGCGGCGCTGGCCCAGGTTTTGCCAGAGGCCGTGGGCGGATGAGTTATGGAGGGGGCATGCGTGTTTTTTATTTGCGGGTACATGTTAACGGCGCGCCCCCTCTCTCAGACAATCAAAGCCGCGGTCGGGGTTGTAGGAGCAGCACAGCGCCGCCCCCCGCCCCCACACAGAAGAGGGAGATGCGAGCCTCCGCCACCGCCCTCCTCCACCACGCGGCGGCCTGCCGCTCGACAGGCGGGTCCCTGGCCCGGTCGGGCGTGTCCTGCGTCCGGACCATGGCATCTGGTGTGGGGCGCGGCCGGGGGGGTGGGGGTGCCGCGAAAGCCAATGCGGCCGACGGCGCAGCGGCGGCCGACCAACCCAAGGTGAGATGAGAGGGCGGTCGTGTGACCGCGCGCTCACTCACATCTCCGCCCGCCCACGAGCACTGCATCTACTTCCCCAATTGTGCCTTCTTAATTTGATATGAGAAAGCCAACGGGACCAAGTTCGAGAAAGCAAACACCTTCTCACCCCCCTCAACATCACCATCCAAAAGGTCGTCCTCCTGGGCCGGGCCAACGTCGGCAAGAGCTCGCTGTTCAACCGCCTGGTCGGCCGCAGGGCAGCCCTGGTCATGGACACCCCATCCGGCCACGTCACCCGGGATTACCGCGAGGGAGATGCCGCCCTGGGCGACCTGCGCTTCCGCGCGGTCGACACCTCGGGTCTGGAACCCTTCATGGGCGCGTCCACCCTGCAAGGCCGGGCCGCCGCCCTGACCGCCCGGGTGGTGGCCTCTGCCGACGCGGCGGTCCTGGTCCTTGACGCCCGGGCGGGAGTCACGCCCGCTGACGCCGCCCTGGCCGCCTGGCTGCGCACAGCGGTCCAGGGGCCCGGCCTGGTGGTGGCCGCCGTCAACAAGGCGGAGCGGGCGCGGGAGACGCCGGCGGTGGCGGCAGCGGTCGCGGAGGCGGGCGGCCTGGGCTTTGGCGAGGCGGTCGGCTTGTCGGCCGAGACGGGCGAGGGCATGGCCGACCTGTACACCGCGCTCCAGCCGCTGGTGGATGCGGCTGTTGCAGCGAGAGGGGCGGTGGAGGCAGGCCGGGCGCACGCCTCCGACCCATCACCATCACCACCAGCCACAGTCATCACCGCCGCCCCCGCTGCCGCCCCCACCACCATCCGCCTGGCCATCGTCGGCCTGCCCAACGCGGGCAAGTCGACGCTCGTCAACCGCCTGCTCGGCACGCCCCGATCCCTGACCGGCCCGGAGCCGGGCCTGACCCGGGACGCGGTGCGGGCGTCCTTTGACTGGCAGGGCCGCCGGGTGGAGGTCATCGATACGGCGGGCTGGGTGCGGCGGGCGGCGGCGGCGGGCGGGCGCGTGCCGGGCGGGGGCGTCCTGGTCGACGTGCCGGGTGCTTGCAGGGGGGGTGGAGGCGCCACCACCCGCGCCCAGGCCACCAACCCGGCCGTACCACATCCGGTCTCCGTCGGGTCCGCCGGCCCGGGCGCCGTGGCCCTGGCTCTGGAAGCCCAGGCCCAGGCGGAGCGGGGCGTGGACGTCGCGCACTGCGTCGTCCTGGTCACTGACGCGGCGGGCGGGAGGGGTGGCGGTGCCGGGAGCGGGCCCGGCGTCCAGGCGGGCAGCACCCTCGCACGCTCGCAGCCCCCCCCCCCTGTCCTCACCCGGGCAGAGGTGGCCATCGCGTCGGCGACCGTCACGGAAGGCCGGGCCCTGGTGTTTGTGGCCAACAAGGTCGACCTCCTGGGGTCGCCAGGCGCGGCGGCCGCGGCCGCGGCCCGCCTGGCGCGGGACGCGGCCGCCCGGGTGCCGGACGCGGCGGGCGCGCCCTGCCTGGCCATGAGCGCGGAGACGGGGGCAGGCGTAGACGCCCTCATGCCCGCCATTGCGGCCGTGCATGACGCGTGGACCCGGCGCGTGCCGACCTCCCGCCTCAACGCGTGGCTGGCCGACACGGTGCGCGACCTGGAGCAAGGTGGGGGCGGGGGCGGGGGCCGGAACAGGGGCTCGCCCGCCGCCCGGGACGTCGCCCGCGTGCGGTACGTCACCCAGGCATCCACCCGGCCGCCGGCGTTTGTGGCCTTTGTGCGGGGTGGGGTGGCCGACCTGGCACCCACGACGGTGCGCATGCTGAAAAAAAGGCTCAGCTCGACCTTTGGGTTTGAGGGCGTGCCCCTGCGCGTCTTTGTGCGGGGCCGGCCCAGCGGTAGTGGTGGAGGTAGGGGTGGGCAGACCAGGCGGCAGCCTGGACGGATGCGGCGTGGCGGGTCTTGAAAAGGAAGAACACAAAATCCATCAATCAAACCAGGAGGAACAACAAAATCTTTCTCTCTCTCTCTCCCTCTCTCTAGTCCCCGAACAAAATTGCCAGGGCGGCCTGCATGTCGTTGCCGCTGTCACGCAGGGCCGCCCGGGCGCGGTCGGCCGGGAAACCCATGGCGACCAACTGCTGCACGGCGGCTGGCGAGGGTTCGGCTGGCGCGCGCGCGCCACCCCCGCCGCCCGGACCGCCCGCCCGTCGCTGTGGCGCCGCCGCCCCAAAGCCCGCCCCAGCAGCAGCAGCGGGAACTACCACCCGGGATCGGTGCTTGCTCCCCAGGGCCGCCCCGAACAGGCGGCCCAGGGCGGCCTGGACCACCGGCGGCGTCTCCAGGGCTGCCAGGGCCTCACCGCGTAAGGTCAGGCCTGCCACCACGCCCGCGGCCGCCGCCCACGCCGCGCCCTGGCCGCCCGCCCACACCAGCTGGGCGGCCGCCGCGTACGTAAACGCCCTGTCCGTCAGTGGCACGCCCAGCAGGGTGAAGTGGGCGGTCGGCGGCACGTCCGCCACCAGGGCGACCAGGGCTGCAAATAGGATGCCCTGGGCGAGCGCGCCACCGCTACTGCTGCCGCTGTGGCCGCCGCCGCCGCCCTTGGCCCGCCACACCAGGCTCGCCAGGCCGCCCACCACCAGGCGTAGGCAGGCGCTGATGCCCGCGGCCAGGGCGACCTGGGCCCCATACTTGGCCGGCCCCAGCAGGCGTTCGATGGTGCGGGCGTGGTAGAGCGCGCCCAGGCCAAACAAGAGCTGGGTCGGCCCGCCCAGGGCAAGCGCGGCCAGGGCACGGGGCGGGCCCGCGTGGGCGCTGCCGCCATTGCTAGCGGCCGCTGCGAGCAGGGAGGCAGCCGTCACCACCATCACCAGGCCCTTGGTGACGGGGGCGCCCTGGAAGCCCGGGCAGGCGCCTGCAAACATGGAGGAAAGAAGAATGGAGGGGGGTGGGTCGAGCGAAACCGATGCGCGTGCGCGTGTGTTTGTGCCTCGGCCCGGGGGGGCGTCCGGCTGGAAGAGATCGAGCCACACGACGGACGGTCACACAGGGAGGTTGGTGCTTGTGTGTGTGTGCGTGCGCTGGAGAGCACGCGCCCGCCTGCGTTGGTGAAGAGAGCAAGCGCGCGGGTGTGTAAGAAACTCTTTTCGTCTCCCCTCCGCCAAACTCTTTTCATTTGACCCCCCGCCCATGCCACACACACACACTCCCATGTCGACACCACCACCGCCGCCACCCGCACCCCTCCCTACCCGCCCAACCTCATCAGCCCGCCAGGCCCGGGTCCAGCGCCGGCTGGACGTCACAGCGGCGGTCGCGGCGGCTGGTGCGTGTGACAAAAGGGGGGTGGTCGGGCGGGGCTGTGGGTTGGAAAAGCCTCTCTCACCTCGCCGGCGCCGCGCGTAAGACACACACACACACACACACACACACACACACACACACACACACACACACACACACCCCCCCCCCCCCCACGCGAACCCCAATACACACACACCCAGCGCACCCCCCCCCCCAACCCCCCCCCCCCCGC
>Ga0315284_10015500_pt1 | contig 10833 bp, 5 predicted proteins | sample YL17G09_16_MG_FD_203696 | JGI IMG/M metagenome (GOLD analysis project Ga0315284, IMG submission 203696) | Sediment microbial communities from Yellowstone Lake, YNP, Wyoming, USA - YL17G09_16 | ecosystem: Environmental > Aquatic > Freshwater > Lake > Sediment | place: USA: Wyoming | collected...
TATGGCATTTTGGAAAAAATTGGAAGATTTCAATGGTAATTATGAAGGATTTCTCGAGAAATTACACGAAAACCACTTAAATCTGCTAATAGATCCAAATTATTCCACGTTATTCGAAATCCTCTATTTTATTTTGTGCGGTAAATTTTCCATTTTTATATTTTTTGCTAGAATTCATATAGGTAATTCTTGCTCTGATGTTATTCCTTCAAGCCGGAGGATATATAGTCTTCCGTAATCTCCTGCGATAATAAGATCTCGCGAATTACAATAACAATAGGCTGTTATTGGAGTTTCACCATAAAACTCAGATATAATCGTCCCAGAGTCGAAATTCCATATTTTTAGGTTGCCATCTTTCGATCCGGAAATTGCCCGAAAACCGTCTATTATCTTTGTATCCACTTTATTCCTAGGTAACTGACTGGACGATCTTGTATGATCCCTTAAAATGCGAAGTGTTCTGCCGGTCTCCAAGTCCCAAACCTTGAGGGTATAATCAACAGACTCAGAAATGAGCTTTCTCCCGTCAGTGGTCAATTCCCATGATTTGATGGATTTTGAATCATCGAGAGTTGAAAGCTTCCGACCACGGTCTAGATCCCAAACATTTAGGGTTTTATCTTCTGACCTTGTAATTACTCGATTGCCGTTCTGGAGCACCGCAACTAATTTGCCAAAATCAGTTTGGCCCGAGAGAGTATAGATTTCCACCCCACTATCTAGGTCCCATACCTTTAGGTTATAATCCTGCGATCTTGAGATAGCCCTGCAGCCGTCTGGCGTCACTGCTACTGCATTGGCATGCCCCGACTGACCAATAAGAGTTCTGAGTTCCCGACCACTCTCCAGATCCCAAACCTTCACGGTACCATCATCTGATCTAGAGACACCCCGATGACCGTCTGGAGTCACTTGAAATGATTTGAAACCTGAGAGTGTCTGGATCAGTTGGCCGCTATCTAGATCATAGATATTCAGGGTATCATCATCTGACCACGATACAGCTCCTCGACCGTCATGAATCAATGCTACATCATTGATGTTGTCCTTATGACCCTTGAGAGTATAGATTTCTAACCCACTATCTAGGTCCCATACCTTTAGGTTATAATCCTGCGATCTTGAGATAGCCTTGCGGCCGTCTGGCGTCAATAAAACATCACGGACGATATCAAAATTGTACCCAATTAATGTGTGAAGTACTAAGCCAGTCTGCAAATCCCACACCTTAATAGTTGCATCTGTATAACCGATTGAGACCCCCAAACGTCCTTCCGGCGTCACTTCGATTTTCTGGAAACCATCAATATGCCCTGTGATATTGTGACGTTCACAATCGTTCTCTATGTTCCATACCAGCAAGATGCCGTCACTTGAACCAGAAACTACCTTGAAATTATCTGGAGTCACAGCTACTGTATTGACATAATGAGTATGTCCGATTAAGGTATGCAGCAGTCGTCCACTCTCCATATCCCATACTTTTAGAGTTTTATCATCTGATGCTGAAACCACTCGACAGTTATCCGGAGTGACTACTACTGCACGGACGGTTGGACGATCTGATTTGGTATGCTCGATAAGAGTATGAAGTTCCAACATGCTTTTCAGATCCCATATCTTAAGAATACCATCACGCGATGCTGATACTGCCCGTCGCCCATCGGAAGTAACTGCCACTGCTAAAACCATATAAACATGTCCGGTGAATGTGTGAAGTTCCTGACCACTTTCTAGATCCCAAACTTTTAGAGTTTCATCACTCGACCCGGAGATGGCACGACACCCATCTGGTGTCACTGCCACTGCATTGATGATATCACGATGGCCGATAAGTGTATGAAGTTCCCGACCACTCTCTAGATCCCATACTTTTAAAGTTTTATCTCGTGATGCTGAAATTATTCGATTGCCATTATGTGTCAATATCACGGCGCTGATCTCCGCTGTATGTCCTTTGAGTGTGTTGAGCATGCGTCCAGTTTCTAAATCCCATACCTTCAGGGTATTATCATCTGACCCAGATACAACTCGTCGATTATCTGGGGTCAAGGCCACTACGTGAATGCCTTTCTTATGACCAATCAGTGTATGGAGTTCGTGTCCACTCTCCAGATCCCATACTCTCAGAGTTTTATCATTTGATGCGGAAATCGCTCGACAGTTATCCGAAGTGATTACCACTGAATTGATACTACCACTATGGCCAGCGAGGGTTGCAAGTTCGCGGCCGTTCTCAAGGTCCCATACTTTCAGAGTATTATCAAATGATCCGGTGATAACCCGATGACCGTCCGGTAGTATTGTCATGGTTGTTTTTCCACCAGTATGGAGGATTCGAAGTAATTGACCTCCAGGGGCATTCAATGAAGGGGTGATTGGACGGAGCCATGGGTATCTGCTAAACTGGTTAAGGTGTTCAACCAATTTCTTGATAATTGGGTTCTCTAAACCAAGTAAACGTCCGACAATCTGACTAGGAAGCTGATTAGGTTTTTGCACAAGCACATAAGCCGACAGCATGAGTGCTCCCTGGATAAGGTTGAATGCATCATACTTACTTGGTATACCCTTTCTCTCCAATAGAACCGGCGGTGATAATACCAAGGAAATATCCTCGATTGCTGCATATGGCCCCAACCCGAATACGATTGTCTCCAGGAGTTCATACTCAAGGATCAAATCAGCAAGATGATCTGCATTCCCAGCATGTGCTAGATGATAGGGCAGTTCTGCAGCTCTCCGAAGTGTCGGAATGTTGTTTTTTTGTGATACCCAGATCGGTAGATGTTCGAAGTAATCAGCCAAAGATCGGTGCCATTCTGTAGATAATCGCTGGAATCGCTCCTTCTCTTTCCCTTCATACTGGTCAATAGCCGCGAGACGGAAACTATCATAAAAGAAGTCGTGCCGTCCTTCCCGAGCAGCTAGAAATGGCCTGACCTGACGGAAGAAAAGACGGATTGAATCTTTTAATCCTTCCCTTGTTTCCGGATTATTTTTTACTTTCAACTCTTGCAAAAAAATACTAATCAGGTCATCTTCTGAAAGCCCGTGGCGGGCATGAGACAACAGTCCGAAAAGCAATGGAACCGCAACCTTCGGATCAACCTGGGAATATGTTGGATCGTTTTCCAGACGCTGGAGCACCGCTCCGAATGCGGAAACCGGCGTCGTCCCGAAATCGTGTCGGATCTTCTCGCCAAGATTCGTGAACGCACCGAAAACCCGCAATTCCGATAGGACTATGTTCAGGAATAGGGGGTTCGTAGCACCCGGTGTTGAGATTAATTCCCGGATCCGTGATTCATCAAGCTCTTTGAGGTAATGGTGGAAATATGCAGCGATCAGTGCCTTCTGGTCTTCTGTATTTGTGAATGGTTTGACTTCAGCAAAAGTTATGAATTTACTTTCAGCTAATTGTTTATAGAATCTTTCTGCTTCATCGCCATCTTGTTTAAAGCTAATAATTATTTTTATCCTTGGGTGCACTTCCATTAGAACCCAATGGAGATCTGATAATCCCGATTCAAGCTGGTTCACGGCATCGATTACGATTACGGTCTTTTTACGGTTACCAATTTTTTTCAGCAATTCCGGCCATGCTTTCCTTAGTTCTTCAGGATCTACTGGTATCTCATCATCAAAGAGACCAACCTTTTCCTTCATTTCGGTTAGTAGACTTCTCAGGATTGAATCAACTTTCGTCGACCCATTACTGGCGCCTATGAACCGATAGAAAATTGGTTGATCTGATCCATACCGTTGCTGATATAATCGGATCCAGTTTGCTAGGAGCATAGTCTTTCCCATACCACCCGGAGCGGTCAAAACGAAGAGATTACGCGAATCCCTGGCAACAGGAGGGTTTGGTCTACAAAGTTGAGACAACCAATTCCATATAGACTTGGGATTACTCGAAACCTTGGTGACATAAGCATCCAAAGCGTCAAAGTCTCCTTCCCTCTTGATGAAGCCACGACAATTCAGATCAAGGAACTGCTCTTGCTGATCGAGTTCTTTCTGGAGATCTGATTCTTCAGGAATCTCACGATGATCTGGATATCGTTCTTCAATTGCCTTTTTCAGGTCCACTAGAATGATATCACTGAGGGGTCTACCCTCCGACGTAAAATTCCCAAGCCTGCCATAGGATAGGGTCATGTTGAAAGCCCGGGCTCGCTCTTCTAGTTCTGGGTTTTTCTCGATATCCAAATCCGGAACATCGATTCCTGCTTCGATCTTCCAGAGCTTTCGCCATTGATCCCGATTCACTGGATTAGATGACGGACACTGGAGAGGAATGTTTAATTCCGGAGTCTTCGCGGTTACATCCCATACTGCAGAATAATGATGGACAGGTCGTTGTGTACCAGGAATTTTTTCATTTCGCCAAGTTGCCAGTTCCTTATCAGTGATGTCCCGTTCATTTTGATCCCTGATTCCCTCATTTGTGTAAGTTTTCCTGAGAAGAGGAGGATTGTAAGGAAGGTCTTTGAGATATGAATCATCCCTTAAGTAAAAGAATGAATATTTTGCCCGGTCTTGATCATTCAGCGGATTTATTGCAGCGTGCAGGATTTCCAGTTCAGTGACCGAAGCATTTCCGAGATGTCCTTTTAGATCTTTGTAGGTATCACACGTCTCTTTCGACACATCATCTTTTCTCGGCACCCATCCTCTGCGCTGTCCCAGAAAACAGAGGAAAAATGGCCGGCACTCATCTATCCGGTCGAGACAGACTTTGACGACATTCTTATGCCGGGTTGCATCCTCTTCGGTCACACCCCAGCGTAGGTCGATATCCACCAGTCGTAGTTTCCGTTTCTCGCACCATTCCCGCAGCTCCGGGAAAACCCTTTTCACAAGGTAGTCCCGCTCGGCATGCATGTCATTGAACGTGCTGCTGATGAAGATATTGACGGTTTGCCAGGAAGTGGGCATAAATTAAAAGACATGCTGTTTTTGGAATAATAAATGAGATGGATTTATATTCCTAATCCTTTCAAACGTTAGATAAAAGATGAGAAAAGTAAATCGAGATTTCTTAATTCAAACATATGGAAATTTTTAATTTTTTCAAAACACGTCTATTGCGATCTATCTACATTGTGCTGTCATTATGTCTGCCAAAGAAATCTTATCGGTTTTTATGATCTCGAAATAATCGCCCATTTCCCCCCCTAAATCATTTCCAGAATCGGCAACCTCCGCTTCGCGGGCTTTCGGTTTACACATGACCGGAAATAAGATTATAACTTTCTTCAGCAGCAGAGATCAACTTTCTCTGTTGAGAAAATAACACATGAATTCTTAGTCTTTTTTAATATCAGGTATCATCATAATTTTTCAATTTTTGTATTGGTTTGTAGTAAATCGCTTAAAATTATTATGTACACTTCACAATAGTGTACCCCATTGAGAAATTGTCATAATAATCAAACTTTTTTTTTTAAAATTTCCCATTCCTGTAGATTAAGATTTTTTTGATTATTTTCCAATTAACTATGAATTTATAAAAAAAGGTGAAGAATAAAAACGATTAGAATATAAATTACGTAATCACGATACATGATTATGGAGAGAAAACCGTTCGCCCTTGCAGTTCGAATCCTTCTTTTCAACGAACACGAGGAGGTTCTCCTTCTCCAGCGTTCACAACGATCAAAAACTAATCCAGGAAAGTGGGAGCTTCCTGGAGGAAAGATCGATGCGGGAGAATCATTTGATACAGCTCTTACTCGGGAAATTCTGGAAGAGACCGGGCTTACAATCCGGATTCATCATACTGCTGGAACCGCCGAACAAATCCTTCCAAACTGGCATGTCATTCACTTGGTTATGATGGGTCATATTGAATCTGGTAACGTAGGGATAAGCGAAGAGCATGAGTTGTTTCGTTGGGTACAGATCAGTGATATGAAAAATCTCAAACTTGCAGACTGGTTTGAAGAATATTATGGACGTACATTGTCGGTAATGGAAACACCTGTCAGGAGAGAACTATGAAAAATGATATTACTAAAGAGGAGGTCCTCTGGGCGAAAAAGCAGGTTGAATGCTATTCAATATTACATTCCCGTTATGAAGAATACGCGGAAATATTAAAAGAGGTGCTCAATGAAATCACTAATCGTTATGCCCAAGGTAGTCTGGTCCAAGTGCGGCCAAAGTCAATACAAAGTTTTGCTGGAAAAATCTGGCGGAAAAAAAATCTGGTGAGAGATCCTTGTAACGAGTTTACCGATCTCTGTGGCGGGCGGATCATATCTCCTAACCGGAATGGAGTGCAAGCAGTATGTGATTTTATAGAAAAAAATTTTATTATTGATTGGGAAAACAGTGTCACCATTGAACAACGGCTCAAACCATCAGAATTTGGATATCGCTCTGTTCATTATATTGTAATGTTCAAAAAGGAATTATTAGAGGATAGTGAAATCACTATTTCCCTGCCGGATTGGATATTTTCTTTAAAAGCTGAAATACAGGTCAGAACACTTCTTGAACATTCGTGGGCAGAATTTAGTCATCAGTTAGTTTACAAAAAATCCTTTGAGATCCCGCGTTTTTGGCAACGCGAACTTTCAGTCCTTGCTGCCCTCCTTGAAGAATCGGACAGTAAGGTTCTCCAAGTACAGGAGGGATTAAAACGTTACGTTGCAAGTTACGGTTCGTATCTGACCCCCAAACAGATACGAAGAGAAATAAATATATTGCAAAATGTGCTGGAATATCCCCCGAAAGATATCGAAACTATCATTGAAATCGGGAGACTGGCGACTGCCTGTGGGGATTGGCAGCTTGCAATAGATACGCTTGAACCGTTCAATCATACGTCGAATCGTGAACTTCTGATGCTTCTTGGGACTGCCCAGTGCAACTTATATGAGGCTGAAAAATCGAAAAGTCCTGAATATCGCAAAGGACAAGAGTACCTATCCAAATCTCTTAATTTAAAAAAGCCCGATCCTGCAACTCTTTGTGCTCTGGCTGGCACGTGGCGTGATATTGACGATGCAGAAGCAAGAAAGTTGTATCAGCAGGCTTTTGAGCTCGATCCAAAAAACCCATATCCATTATATTATTATGTTGATTATCTCATTGCCGATGCAAAGGATCTTTCATTTGTTCCGGCTATCCAGCCAATACTTCAAGCGGCATATAATGAAAGCAGATCACTTGCAAATTCACGGCTTAATCTTCCCTGGAATTATTTCAATATGGGAAAATTTTCCTTAATCATGAATAAACCCTATAGTGCAGTCCATATGTATGCCAAAGCAATCTTATTTTCAACGACACAATGGGAGCTAATCCTTGCCGAACGCTCCCATAGACTAATTTATCCTGTCAGAGATAAAATTGAAGGTTTTTTTTGGATCGAGAGGCTATTAATCCTTGGAATTGCTCTAAAGTTTTTAAACAAAAAAGAGCGTATTGCGCGTGTTAAACCGTTTGCTTCGAAACCTGAAAATAAAATTAAAGCTCCTGTGAGAATTGTTGCGGGGGGATGCAGCACTGAATCGGCTTTGAAACTCGAACAATACCAAAATACAGTAATACACGCATTCAAAGATTTCTCTGGAACGATAATTTCTGGAGGAACAAAAGCTGGTGTAAGCGGGATGGTCGGAGATATCCAAAAAGTGTATCCTAACCGTATCACTACAATTGGGTATATTCCCAATTTATCCGATATCGATACGGACACCCGATACAAGGATTTCCGCCAAACCACCGGAAACGACTACAGTGTTGAAGAATGTGTGCAATACTGGACAGATATTATTGCTTCCGGAATCTCTCCAGAAAATGTCAAACTGCTCGGAGTGGGTGGGGGAAAAATTGCCGGAGCTGAATATCGAATAGCACTAACTTTTGGAGCCCTAGTTGGGGTAATACAAGGAAGTGGGGGAGAAGCAGGAAAAATTCTTACCGATCCAGATTGGAAAGATGATAAAAATCTGATTGTCCTTCTCAATGATCCAGCAACTATCCGTGCGTTTATCGGTTCGGGAATTCCTGCTATCGACAAAAAAATTATCGAGAAAGCTGCCGAACGTATTCATATAAATTATCTGGAAGTCCAAAATGCCCAAGAACCGAAGAAGAAAGAGGTTTCCCCTTCCCTTAAAGACTGGTTCGATCTTCCAGAGAATTTAAAGGAATCGAACCGTCAACAATTTCTTCATAATTTTATAAAAATTTTTAGTGAAGACTATTTAATACGTGAGAGAAAACCTGATGAAATTAAAATAATTAAATTTTCGAAAGCTGAGGTTGAGCGAATGGCTGAGATGGAGCACGGGAGATGGAATTTTGAGAGAGTACTTGATGGATGGCAATACGGTACAATAAAAGACGTTGATAAGAAAATTAATCCATCTATTGTTCCCTGGAAGGAACTACCAGAAAAAGTAAAAAATTGGGACCGTAATGCAATTAAAAAGATACCTGAAGTACTAGCACAAATCGGATATGAAATTTACCCAAAATCTAAAAAAGAGAAGAGAAAAACTAAAACATGACTCAATATGATAACCGAAACTTTGGGTGTTGAAGGATTAGTAGCATGAACGATTCAAATGATATCAAAATCAATTGCAAGGACTATCCGGCTTCGTATGATATGGATGATTTTACTCCATTAAGTGCTGATCAAACTGAATATGTTGTCAGAGTTTCTCATGAACCTCTTAAGAGTGGATTAAAAGTATTGAATACTAAACTCCGGGATCTATATCTTGTTTCAGATCTTGATGCGAATATATATCAAACAAAATATAAGACTTCAGCGAAATGGGCAATCGGATGCGGCTTTTTTTCGGTTTTAATAGCAGTCATCCAATTTTGTTTCCTTGCACTTGATATGAGTTTTATTTTACCAATATTCGAACTGGATATTTTAAAAATTTTTCCGGCTTTTGAAGTCTTAATGATTGTTATTGCATCAATTGCTGTATTTTTTGGTTTTTTCCATGCTCACCAGAGAACCTGGCTGATCAATCGGCATGTTGCCGAACAATGTCGACTCCTTAAGTATCGTTATCTCCTTTCCAGGGACTTTTGGAATTGCATTGAACGGCAGAAATGGGAAAAAAATCTGAATAAAAAAATTAAGATTCTCACAGATTTTCGAAACCAGGAATTATCATTATCAATTCCAAAAAAAATCTTGAACTTTCTTTATATGAGTTTTAATAATTTTGTGTTATCAAAAAAGAATGATTCAAGAAGTTTATTCGAAGATTCAATTTCAAATGGGGACATACCCAAATTCCCGGCACCTGGAGAATGTTCATTTGACAAGGATTCTAAACTTGAATTCATTACCTATTATCAGAAAAAACGGCTACAACGGCAGCGGCATTATTATTTTTGTACATATGAAAAATTATTTAAATCTCATCAAAAGATTAAAAAAATTCCTCATATCCTGTTTCTATTAAGTTTTGTTGCCGTACTTGTCCATTTTATTATTGATACCGCTTTTTCAGGACCGATATCTCATGATTTAAGTATATTTTTAATTGCTCTCGCTGTTCTATTGCCATTTATTGCTGCAGTAATTAAAACCAAACGAGATACATTCCAAGTTTCAAAAAGTGCCTATTTGTATCATCAAAGATATTCCGCATTGAAAAAACTTGAAGATAAATTAACGGAGGATATAAAGGCTATTGATGAAAACTGGAATAAGATTTTAAATACTCTTTGGGAGTGCGAAAACTTTCTCGAAGGTGAACATCGTCAGTGGTTGATCCTCATGCATGATTCTGACTGGTATTTGTAAAAGGTTAGGGATATCTTTTTTTTTCTTTCTGATCATTGATAGGGTAAATCCCCCTTAGCTGCAAAAGGTTCAATATGACAAATATTGCACATAATATTATAATCTTTAGTTTTTCAATTATCCTTCATGGATGATAGCGAGGCTTTCGAACTTGCGCTTTCGATGCTCCGGGAAAAAAAACGCATCACAAACTCTCAGTTGCGCTTACAATTTGGTGGAGATGAAGCTCTTCTTCAACGAATCAGAGAAGATCTTATTCTCCAGGATTTCGCAGAAGATTACAAAAATGTCGGGCTTATTCTGATAGATTCAAAATCTTCATATGACCAGGATATTTCAGAGATCACTCCACAAGTATCCATAGAAAATACAGATTCTTTATCCGGCAACCACGAGAATACCCGGATTTTTATCAGTTATGGAAGAAAAGGACGGGGACTTGCTTTAGCAGAACGACTCGAGCGAGATCTCCTATGTAGGGGTTACGATGTTTACCGGGACCTACATCCTTACCGGGGACTTAAAGGGGGTCATGATTGGGAATGGGAACTTGAAAAACAAATAGGAGCACGGACTGTATTCCTTTCCCTACTAACTTGTTACGCGGTAAGAAGGCCTGATGGTTATTGCCTTGATGAAATATCACTTGCTCGATCGTTACAGAAAAAAATAATCCCTTTGCTCGTCGAAAGTGCTGAAAATAACCGACCTTGCCGACCACCACTCTGTATACACCGGTTGAATTTTATCGATTATCAACAGTGGGAAAAAGAATATGATAAGAAATTTACCGAGTTGCTTCGTGCCATTCACGCACCACAACAGTATGATGGTCTTTCGATTATCCTTCTGTCGTTTGGTGGAGATCCGCAGTCAATTGAGTATGATTTTACCGGTGAAATGAGCCGGAAAGCCAAGAATTTCACTGGTAGAGAATGGTTAACAGGCAAGGTTAATTCCTGGCTTCATTCATCTAATGATCAGATCCTCCTCCTGACTGGTGATCCAGGATCTGGCAAATCAGCGTTTATTGC
>Ga0315284_10015501_pt1 | contig 10833 bp, 7 predicted proteins | sample YL17G09_16_MG_FD_203696 | JGI IMG/M metagenome (GOLD analysis project Ga0315284, IMG submission 203696) | Sediment microbial communities from Yellowstone Lake, YNP, Wyoming, USA - YL17G09_16 | ecosystem: Environmental > Aquatic > Freshwater > Lake > Sediment | place: USA: Wyoming | collected...
CGAGGACTACACCAAGAAGGGCATAGCACACTACGAGTACGGCCGATACGGCAATCCCACGGCCAAAATCGCCGAGCAGCGTCTGGCCGATCTCGAGGGGGCGGAGGATTGCGTCGTGTTCTCCTCCGGCATGAGCGCGATCACGACCACGATCCTGGCCCTGGTGCAGTCCGGCGACCATATCGTCATTACGGACGACAGCTACAAGAAGACGCTGGAGTTCTGCCGGTCGTACCTGAAGCAGTTCGCCATCGAGTGCACCATCGTGCCGTTCGGCAAGTACGAGATGCTTGACGGGGCCATCCAGAAGAACACGCGCTTCATCTTCTCCGAGTCGCCGACCAATCCCTATCTGAACGTCTTTGACCTCCTAAAGATCAAGAAAATCGCGCAAAAACACGGCGTCCTGACACTGATCGACAGCACGTTCAGCACGCCTCTCAACCAGCGGCCGATCGAGTTCGGGATGGACCTGGTCCTGCAAAGCGCGACGAAGTACCTCGCCGGACACAACGACATCCTCGCGGGGGCCGTGCTGGGGGAGGCAGGGCTCATTGACAAGATCCGCAACCTGCACAAGTCGATGGGCGGCACGATTGATCCCCACTGCTGCTACCTGCTCCTGCGAGGTCTCAAGACTTTCCCACTGAGGGTGCAGAGGCAGAATGAATCGGGTTTGCGCGTCGCGGAATTCCTCGAAAGCCACCCGCGCGTCAAGAGGGTCTACTATCCGTTCCTCAAGAGCCATCCTCACTACGAGACCGCCAAGGCGCAGATGGCCGGTGGCGGCGGCGTTGTCTCGTTCGACATCAAGGGCACGATTTCCACGGCCAAGCGGTTCCTCGATGCCCTGGAATTGTGCTATATCGGCCCGAGCCTGGGCGGCGTGGAGACCCTGATCACACACCCGGCCCTCGTGAGCTACTATGACTATACACGCAAGGCACGCTACGCCCTGGGGATCACGGACACGCTCTTCCGACTGGCGGTCGGCCTGGAGGATACGGACGACCTGATCCGTGACCTGGACAAGGCGTTGAGAGCATGACCTCAAACCAAATGGAGAAGATATGCAACAGAGCAGGCATTCATGTTTATCGTGGCGATTGGTGATCTTATGCCTGGTGGCGTCCATCCTGTGCACCGGCACGTGGGCCGCCGGGGACGAAAGCCGCAAGGTGGTGATTGTCACCGGGATCGACTACCCGGGACACAAATGGAAAGAGACGGCGCCGGTGCTGGCCGAGGCGATCCGAAAAGACCCGCGGCTGAAAGTCGATGTGGTCGAGACGCCCGCGTTCCTGGCCTCGCCCAAGCTGAGCGACTACGATGTTGTCGTGCTGCACTTCATGAACTGGGAGAGCCCCGATCCCGGCGAACAGGCGAGACAGAACCTCATGCACTTTGTCAGCAACGGCGGCGGCATGGTTCTCGTCCATTTCGCCTGCGGGGCTTTCCAGGGCTGGCCCGAGTTCGAGAAGCTCGCCGGCAGGGTCTATGACCCGAAGCTGCGGCCGCACGATCCCTACGGCTCCTTCCAGGTCGTCAGGACCGGCGTAGACCATCCCATCACGCGAGGGATGCAGCCCTTCGAGACTGTTGATGAGCTGTACACATGCCTGGCGGGCAACACGCCCATCGAAATCATCGCCCAGGCAAGATCCAAGGTGGACGGCAAAGATTACCCGATGGGCTTCGTCCTGAACTACGGCAAGGGCCGCGTGTTCCACAGCGTGCTGGGCCACGACGCGCAGGCTATCGCCAATCCACCTGTCGCGGAGCTCTTCCGCCGGGCCTCCGCGTGGTGCGCGAACCTGCCGCTTGCGCCCCAATGGAGTAGCGCGAAACCGAAGAAGATCGCTTTCCTCGCCGGCAAACCCAGCCATGGAGAAGGCATCCATAGCTGGGAGAAAGACGCGGAGTTCGTCAAACAGTGCCTGCTGCACGCGACGAACATCGAGCCCGTGCAGATTGATGTCTATAGTGATGGCTGGCCCAAGGATGCCGCCGCGTTAGACAACGTCGATGCAATCATCTTCTTCGCGGACGGTCGCGACCTTCACCCGCTCAAGGAGCCCGGCCGGGCCGACAAGATTCGTGAATTGGCCAGGCGAGGCAAGGGTCTGGCATTTCTTCACTACTCCGTTGATCCGCCCGAGGGATTGCAGGAGGACCTGCGCCGGTGGATAGGCGGATGTTACCAAGCGGGCCTCTCCCAGAACCCCGTCAACACCGTGAAAGTGACGCCGGTCGGGAACAGCCACCCGATCAGCCGGGGCTGTGGCGGCTACGTCGCGGAGGATGAATGGTACTTCGACATCGGGTTTCGGCCGAACGATCCGAACGTGGTCCCGATCATGACCGGCAAGCTGCCGCCACGCGACCCGCAGGACAAGGCGCTGGCTTGGGCCTACACGCGAGCCGATGGCGGCCGGGGCTTCGGTTTCACCGGCGGCCACACCGATAAGAACTGGCACATGGAGCCGTTCCGCAAGATAGTCCTGAACGCAATCCTGTGGGTGGCCAAAGCCGAGGTGCCGGAGGGTGGCGTGGCATCCGTGCAGCCGTGGCGATTCGTCAGCATCCCCAATTTCGCCAGCGCGGACCTGAGCTATCCACAGAGCGGCTGGGAGGAGACGCTCGATTACGTGCTCAAGGCCATCAAGGCGGAGAATCCGGAATTCGTCCTGGTGCCCGGCGACCTGGTCGGGGGCAACTGGCCGGATAAGGAGAGCATCGAGAAACAGGCAGCCGTCTATTATCCGGCCTGGGTCAAGCGGATGCAGGATCACGGCGTGACTTTCTATGCCGCCGTCGGCGACCATGAGATCGGGGGCTACCCGTGGCCGGCTGATAAGGCGGACCTCGTCCGTCTCTTCAAGCGGCAGTTCCAGAAGCATCTTGCGATGCCGCTCAACGGCCCCCTTCGTATGAAAGGCACCGCCTACTGGTTCATCCATGAGAACGTGCTGTTCGCCGCTCTGGATGTCTTCGAGAAAAGCAGCGGCGATCAAACCGGCATCGTTCCGCAGGTCACCGGCGAGCAATTGCAGTGGCTCGAACAAACGCTGACTGACAATCCGGGCGTCGAGCACGTCGTCGTGATGGGCCATGCGCCCGTCAGGTTTACCGCGCCGGGTACTACCTCTGAGAGTCTGATGCTGATGGGCGGCACAGGGTCCGCTCTATGGCAAGCCTTCAAGAAGCACCAGGTCCATTTGTACCTGTGCGGTGGTGACGCCGGCGGGGTGGGCTGCGCACAAGCCGACGGGGTGCTCCAGATCATCCACGGCACCCTAATGGGCCAAAGGCCCAAGCTGAACTACCTCGTCGCGACGGCCTCCTCCAAGGGACTCGACCTGGAGATCAAGGAGATCGAGGTCACGAATCAGGATGGACGGCCCATAATCACTGACGAAGCGAGGAAGCAGGGCTTCACCAGCATTGGCAAGGCCAGACTCAGCCCCGAAGGCGGCAAGATGATGCTGCGAGATACCGCAGGATGTCTCGCAGGCTTTCAGTTGAGTGCCCCGTAGGGCGCGACGGCACTCGGGAGCACGAAGTTTTCGGAAGGATCGGCACAAAGAGCCATGACCATGAGCAACACACGACACAGCCACGGCGGCAGGATCATCGATGTCCTCGCCATCGCGATCGTCCTCGGGCTGATCGGGATGGGCGTCTGGTGGGTCATCAAGACCACCGGCCAGGCGGGCCAGCAATATACCGAGGCGATGATCAAGACAAGCCATAAGGCGACCACGCTGAACTGCCAGATGAACATGCAGACGATCTTCAAGAACGTGCACATCTACGCGATCAGCAACGAGCACTTCCCGGAGACCCAGGCGGAGCTGGTCGAGTTCGGCGGTTACTCCAAGCTGTTCCACTGTCCCGACCCGAACGGATCGGAGTACGTGTACATCCCGGGCCAGGACGGGACCATGCCCCCCACCAATGTGCTGGTGTACGAGTCCAAGCCGGTCCACGACGGGCGGTGCAACGTCATCTTCCTCGACGGACAGATCGAGGCCCTCACACCCGAGCAACTGAAGCAGGCCGTGGAAGCAACAATCGCCCGCTTGCGCCGACGGTGACTAATCAAGTCTGCAGATCCAGCGCCACAACCTCGTGGTCCAGGACCGAGGGCACGCTGACGGACACAACTGCCCTGCTCCTCCTATAGCCCGGAGCCTTGTCGCTGACGAGCAGGCGGACCTTCTTGACCTTTGTGCCTTCCGGGACCTGAATGTGGACCTTCTGTTCGCCGACGGGGATGAGTTCCCGGAATGGGCCCTTCATCATCATCGGATTGGTCAGGTTGACGAGGTGCACCGTCATGGACTGTTTCTGACGCCAGATGGTGACATCGAGGATCCCGGGCCCGGCCACCTGAACGGGCGGATCCTCGTTCATCGCCCAACAGATCACGTTGCGTAGGAGCCTGCCGTGATCGACATTCATGATCTCCCAGAACGTGTGGTCGATGTCCCACGGGAAATAGGCGATCCGGCTTGCACCGACTTCTCGCAGATACAACTCCCGCGTGTCCGTCTCGGGCCCGCGCGGGTACACGTGCTCCATCGGCAGGTCGGGATAGCTGGGGATCAACGTCACGGGGGAGGGGAAGTCAGCTTTGGGCGTCACCTCCAGCCGCCAGATGCCGTTGATGATTCGGTATGCGTCCTCCAGCCCGTCGAGCACCTCGTGGAACCGGCCCGTGGTTGCATCGGCCTTGAGCCTCAGGTAGGAGTTCTTCATCGGGCCTTCCACGCGGTCCTTGCGGGAGACCCCAAACAAGTCGGCCAGGCCGAAATCCTGCCGCCGGCCGCCTTGCTCATCGTAAAGCGAGGTCTCAAAGGTGGCGACAATGCTGCCGCCCCGCTCGACGTATTGCCTCAGTTGATCGCATTGGACGCTGGACAGGGCCGCGACGTTCGGCAGCACCAGCAGCTTGAAGGGGTTGAGGTGCTCCGCGTCGAGCAGCCGGTCGTTCACCATGTCGAACGGCACGCGAGCCTCGATGAGGGCGTGGTACATGCCCAGCTCGTGGCCGCTGCTTCGCTCCTGCCATCGCTGCCCGCCGTAGTAGCGCTGCGTCTGCTCCGAGTACACCATCCCCACGCGGGCGAGGGACGCGGTGTTTCGCAGATACGGCTCGGCACGATGATGCCAGCGATAGATGTCCTCGACAACCTTGAGCCAGCGGCGGTCGTAGAGCGTCCCGGAGAACTTGGCGAACCACGGCCGCATGTTGTTCGCGATCCCGTCGGCCACCCAGATCCGTGTCTCCGCCTCGCTCTGCACGGAATCCTTCCAGCGATAGGTCTCCTCCAGGCCAACGCTGAAGATGCCGCCGAGCGGCTTCATGCCCATCGTCGCACGCAGCTCCTTCGCCCGCTTGCCGTTCGACCAGGGTGGGATCATGCCGCTTCGGCCCTGATGGTCGGTGAAGAAGATATCCGAAAGCTGGCCGGTGATGATATTGTCCGGGAAGCCGTTGGGAATGTAGCGTGAGGCGGGATTGACGTCGCGGATCGTCCGATCCCACAGGAACCAGAGCTCTTTCAGCCGCTCGATTCGCCACTGCCCGTACTTGCGAAAAGCCGGGTCGAGTCGATTCTCCGTCCGGGGCAGGTCCAACCCGCTGAACTCCGTGAAGTTCCTCGCGCAGTGTTCGCAATAGCACGTCCCGTGCCCGGCCCAGCGGTTGGAGAAAATCCCATCGACATCGTACAGCTTCATGATCTCTTCATGCACCTGCGTCATGAAATCGAAGTTGTACGGCCCGAGCGCGCACGTCACCCACAGGTCCGGATTTGCCCAGTGCCGCCGGGGTTTTCCCTCCGCATCGACGGCGATCCAGTCCGGGTGCGCCTGCTGGGCGTTGTCCCACGCCGCGTGAGGATCGGTGCGGGCGATCACTGCCATGCCCATCCGGCGACAGCCCCGGACGAGGTAGCCAAAGGGATCGGAGTCTCCGAGCCAGGCGCTTCGATGATGCAGGGGGACTTGAGTGGGGTAGTAAGCCACGATCCCGCCGGCACTGAGGCACGCGCCGTCGGCGTGCACCCGCTTGAAGAAATCCAGCCAGAAGTCCGGGTCGAATCGCCCGGGATCGTTCTCCACGAGGACAAGCTGCGCCCATCGCATCGGCCGGTCGAACCACGCCTGGCGGTCCTGAGCGAGGATCCTGCCCGGCTCCGCAAGGATCGCATAAGCTCCTGCCGCCACGGAAGTCTTCAAGAAGTCTCTTCGGTCCATATTCACCTCTTTCGCCAGGTGTCATTCACTGTTGTCACGCCGACATTGTATCGGATAGAATCCATTACTCAACTGCCAAGAATGACACGATCCAGCGATGAAAGGGTAAGGTCATGATCGAAAAGCACAAGACAGCCGTCCGCGTTATCGTCGCCGTTGGCACCTTGATTCTCATCGGTGTGCTGGTGGCGTCGAATCCATCCGGGACAGCAGCCCAGCCGAATAGCGGGATGAATATCGACCCCACCGCCGACATCCACCCGTCGGTGATTATGGAAGGCAAGGTCACAGTCGGTCCTTACACGAAGATCGACGCCGGCACGATCCTGACGGGCAACATCACCATCGGCCATCACACCCTGGTCCGCTGCAACGTGACCATCCGGGGGACAAACAACATCGGCAACTACACGCACATCTACGACAACGTGAATATCGAGGGCGGCCGGCCGGCGAAGGTGGGAGGCTCCCGGGCCGAGGTGCCCGACAAATCGATTATCGGCGACGGCTGCTGGATCAATCACGGCGCCACCATGCACGGGACCCAGGTCGGCGACGGCGCCGCCATCGGCCTCAACGCCTGCTGCGACTACAACACGAGGCTCGGCAAAGGGGCCGTTCTTGCCAACGGCAGCGCCACGCACGTTGACCAGGTGATCCCCGAGAACAGCTTTGCGGAGGGCGTCCCGGCCGTGGTCAAGAAGCAGAACATCACCGAACAGGACCGCCTCGACTACTTTGGAGTGCTGCCCTCGGCGTGGACCCGCTATGAGGCACAGAATATAGAGTCAAGTATTCGGACGAGACGAGGCACACAGTAATTGAATGGAGTTAACGTGTCTCTCCACCCCGCTGCAAGCCACAGTCCCCAGCGGGCTACTTCTTGCCGTAGGCAAGCGCGACGGCCAGCAGAAGAGCGACTTCCAGTATGATGAGCATCGTATGCATCGCAACGTCCTTATATCAGACTCTTCACCTATATAAGGCACGCTGCCGGCGCGGAGTAACAGCTCTCACCACCTCAATTGCGGATTGCAGATTGGCGCTCACAGGTCCAATCCGCAATCCGCAATCTGAAATCCGCAATCGTCAATACTCGCGGTCTTTCACAATCCCCGGCTGAGGAACGGGGTACCTGCCGTTGGCGTCGGCCACCAGCGGCGCCGGCGAATCTTTCGTCAGCTTGTCCAGGCCGGGCGCCATTTCATGCTCACAGTTGAGCATCTGGTCGTAGGTGATTTCCTGGCCGGTGTGGGCGGCCATCCGGCCCATGCTCGTCACGAGGCTCGCTTCGACGCCGCGATGGGCCTCGTTGTAGGGTTTGTCGTTGCGGATGGCGTCAACCAGGTCGTTCCACTCATTCTGATATGGATTCTGCTGGTCGGGGCTGATCTTGGATTCCCAGACCATGTTCGAGCGACTCGGATTCTGGCCCTTATGAATGCTGGAGGGCATCCCGCAGTCGCCGCTCTTGGAGGCGATTGCCGAGCCTTTGGTGCCGTGGAGATAGCTCGCGTAGAAGTCCTGGCAGCCGTCGATGCAGCGCCCGTCGAAATTGAATTTGCTCCCGTCGGCGTACGTGTATTCCACCGCATAGGTGTCGAGATTCTGGTCCACGTACGTGACCCCTTCGGGACTCTGGCGATAATGACGGCCGCCCAGCGCCTGCGCCTTGACCGGCCAGGAACCCTTCATCCAGCCCAGATGATCGATGATGTGGATGTAGAAGTCGCTGTAGTTGCCGCCGCTGGCCCAGATGAAGCTGTGGAATCGCTGTACCTGGTAGAGCAATTCGTTGGCGTCTTTCGGCTTGGGCAGGGAGGAGAAGTACCCGATCGGTCCGTGCATCCGGTAGCCTCGCTCCAGGATGATGTCGCCGATTTCACCGTCCTGAACGCGCTTGGCCAGTTCCTGGAGCGCCCGGCTGTGACGAGACATCAGTCCCACTCCGACTTTCAGGTTCTTGGCCGTCGCCGCGTCCGCCAGCTTGAGCATCCGTTTGCTGGTCGGGCCGTCCACAGTGATCGGTTTCTCCATGAAGACGTTGAGGTTCTTCTCGATGGCGTAGGTGAAGCCGACCCAGCGGAAGGCCGGCGGGGTGGCGAAGATTGCGACATCGCCCGGCTTCAGGCAATCCATCGCTTTCTTGTAGGCATCGAAGCCGACGAACTTGCGATCGTCCGGCACATCCACCTTGTCGCCATGCGCCTCTTTCAGATTCTTGTAGCTTTCGGCAAGCCGGCCCTGGAAGACATCGGCCATGGCCACGAGCTTGACCGGGCCGCGCTTGACGGACAGGGCGTCCGCGGCGGCGCCGGAGCCGCGCCCGCCGCAGCCGACCAGGGCCAGATTGATCGTGTTGTTCTCCCCGGCATACATGCGCGGGACAAACCCCGCCGTGAGGGTCGAGACGGCGGCGATCCGACCGGTCGTCTTCAGGAACTCGCGACGCGACGTGCTGTTCTGCGTGGTTTCACTCATTGCGGTTCTCTCCTACTGGCGTTTGCCATTTGTGATTTACCATTTACGATTGACGATTTACAATCTGTCACATGGGCATGCCCGGCAATAGTACGCGGTACGCGGCCGGTTGTCAAATGGGACTCTGTCGATTGGAGCAGCAATCATGAGCACGACAATACGGGTGAAATCCTCGATTCACGCTCTGGTCATCTCTCTGGCGGTCGCATCGGTGTCTCTTGGCGTCGACGTCCCGCAGCTCGATCGGTCGAAGCTGCCGGGCAGGCAGGTCAAGGTGGCGGCCATCTGCATCGGGTTTGGCGGCCAGCACGATGAGAAGCTCAAGCTGGCCCTCGACCACCTGCACACGGCGGGCAAGAACGGCGTGGACATCGCGTGCCTGCCCGAGGAGTTCAGCGGGACGGAGGCGGAGCCGATCCCGGGGCCCACCACGGACGCCGTAGCACAACTGGCGAAGCAATACAACATGTACGTGATCTGCCCGATCCGGGAGCAGGCCGGGGACAAGCAGTATAACACGGCGGTCTTGATCGACCGCAAGGGACAAGTCGCGGGCTGCTATCGCAAGGTCTTCGTCTTCTGGGGTGAGGGTGTGCACTGCAGCACGGACGGCGTGAAAGTATTCGAAACCGACTTTGGCAAGATCGGTATCTTCACCTGCTTCGACCTGAACTTCCCCGAGTTGTGGCTGAAATGTGACGAGCTGAACGCCGACGTCGTCTTCTGGCCCAGCGCCTATGGCGGCGGCTCGCCCCTGAACGCCTACGCCATCCTCCACCACTACTACATCGTGCCCGTGGGAGCCGGCAACATCATCGACATGACGGGCAAGACGATGGAGCGTGTAGAAAAGCCTCGGCCGCAGCAGTTCATTGCCACGCTGGACCTCGACCGCACATTCGTGCACGAGGATTTTCACACGGAGAAAGTCAAGCGGATGCTGGAGGAGCACAAGGACCAGATCGAGGTCGAGCGCAGCCGAAGCCAGGAGGACCTCGCCCCCTGGTGGCTGTTCCGCTCCATCGCCCCCGGCGTAAAGGCCCGCGACATCCTGAAGGAGCACGGCATCGAGCCCCTCCGAGACTACCAGCACCGCAGCCGCAAACAAATCAACGAGGCCAGAGAAAAAGGCGAGAAAATCTGAGCGGAGCTTTGGCTGCCCGGTGCCCCAGATCATCACTGTGATCCGGCAGTTGGGTGTGGACCTCGAGCTGACCAAAGACAATGAGCGGCTGTTGGACCTCTCGGTGGCCATGGTCGATCTGTCGCGGCGCTGGGGGATACTGACGGAGTACACCTTCTTCTTTGGGGATGGCACGGTCGATCTGGCCAGGTGTGGCGACCTGCTCTACTTCGGCTGGACGGATCTATACAATCGTGCCGTTCGATCCCGGAAAGGCATGCCTCAAGATATCGCTCTGTGGGAAGGTGATAAGCTGACCGTCGTCCACATGCCTCGTCCGGTGCGTATCCCCGATTGCTCCAGCACGAGCAGTCCCAATCAGACGACCACGCCTCGGAGACGGTGATTCATCGACTGAAGTATGAAACAGAACAGGGGCATTGGAAGGCAAGACGCTTACGCGACGATCTGCGGGATTACCTGGCCGGACTCCGCTCCTGGGGACTGAGGCATCGCGACCTCGTTAAGCTGAATGGAGCCGGCTCGTACGTAGCCTACTGGCGCCCCGAACCGGGTGACGCCGAATAGATGTGTGAAATTCCCGCGAAAAAATCCCGCGACCGTCTTGACAACGGCTTGCTCATAGATGTCCCCCGATTGCAGCTCTGGCGGCGGCACCCCGAGCCCGCAGGGCGATAGAGAATAGCCCAGCGATTGATCGCTGGGGAACCGGGCCCCGGGATGAAACCAGTCCCACAAGGGACGACAGAGACTTGCCGGCACATCGCGTCCACGCGCCGCTGCCCCCAGCGACAGCAAGAAAGTGAAATGTGTAGGTGTGACCCCCTACGCCGCGACAGGCTCTGCCCGTATTCTTTCGTTTTGCATTGTCATTTTGCCTTTTGATCTCTGATTTTTGATTTCCTCCTGGCGCCGGCCCGCAAAATCCTCATTTCCGCGATCAT
>Ga0315284_10015504_pt1 | contig 10832 bp, 10 predicted proteins | sample YL17G09_16_MG_FD_203696 | JGI IMG/M metagenome (GOLD analysis project Ga0315284, IMG submission 203696) | Sediment microbial communities from Yellowstone Lake, YNP, Wyoming, USA - YL17G09_16 | ecosystem: Environmental > Aquatic > Freshwater > Lake > Sediment | place: USA: Wyoming | collected...
TCGACCGGCCACTTCGCTCATCGGTGTCAGGCACGGGAGATCGCCGTGGGGTCCCCGCAGCGTTTCATAGGCCAACGCTGTGATACCGGTCATCGCGACATTTCTGGTCAATTCTTCACTGGCTGCGAAGTGGAAATACGTGAAGACAATTTGCTCAGGTCGCAACAACGGCCACTCGGAGACCTGAGGCTCCTTGACTTTCACAATCAATTCGGACTCGGACCACACGTCCTCGGCTGTTGCCACAATCGTGGCTCCATTCGCGGCATACAGTTCATCTGCGAGGCCGCTCCCCAATCCCGCACCCGCTTCCATCAGAACCCGATGTCCGGCGCGTGTTAGTTCTTCAACGCCCACGGGCAACATGGCCACGCGGTATTCATCGGGCTTCACTTCTCGGAGAATACCAATTTGCATGAGACACCTTCTGAATTGATACAACCCACGGCGGCATTGAGCAGACGATGATCCGTCTGAGTCTCAGGCGGACTTGGCCACGGATTTGCATGGCACCGAGTGTGCGCATGAGTCGCCATCTGTTTTCGGACGGTCTGTTCGGTGCCACGTTGCGAATCAAAGTGTTCAGATGTGCTTCGATCGTTTTGCCATGTAAATCAAGGTCAGCCCCAGACCGACGAGCCCGCTACCAATCGTGGCGAAAAGAAATGTCGTCGTCGAAAGGGACAGACGCAACCCCGTCGCCACGGGCTTGATCGTCTCAAACGACTGGAGCGAAATATCGCTGCTGGATTTCGTTTTCGATCGTTTGGAATTCTCGGCTGAGGAAAACAGCGGCCGAGTGATCCTGGCAGGGCCTGGGCTGGAATCAAACTGATCCAATGAACCAGACAACGACCCCCCCGACGATTCGTTGAAGGTCGCCGACCTCGCGGACGTGGAATCACTGGCAAGAAGAACTCCGTGACTCGAGTCGGAACGGGGAGGCACGGACGACCGGAATTTAAGGGACTGGCAGCTCATTTCCTGAACAGTCGTTGCGGCAACCAATCGATGGCCTGCGGATGGCGAACGGCTCTCCCGAGAATTGCAGTTTCCACTGTCACGCAGATCGGAACGGCCATTGACACCCGACCGCTCAGAAATGGTCTCTTGGAACCGATTCACCGGCAACAGAGCGGCAAACGCGGAGTCCTGCTCAGAACGCGTTTGCCAAAGCATTTTTGATGACGAAACACCTTGGGCAGTCCATGTAATTGCGTTCGGCGATCGCTCCTGAAGCAATGCCGATCGAACGTGGTTCGGCATTGATCGATTGCCACGAAGTCGGACGAGCGGTGATTTCAACGATGTTTCCTGCGGAGTCTCTTCGGATGATTTTGCCCAGTCGTCTGATGCCGTTTCGGGGGTAATCGACGGAGTTGCCGATTGGGGAAGACCTGAACACCCACTGAATGAATCGCCCGTAGCCCCAGTCGGGATGTCCGACGGCAGTGAGGCAGCAGGTTTCAGCCGATGTTTTACTTGGCCAACCGGATGCACAGGAAATTCCTTGTCGGGAAATTCCTGGCTGACGCTTCGTTTTGAAAATGCGGCCTTGGTGATTTCTGACTCTGCGGGCTTGGCAGAGAGTTCCTCATCCTGAGCAGACGGCTCCTCCGAGTTCTTGCCTTTCTCTTTGGAGTTCTCAACCTGACCGTCTCGCTTTTTTGTGAGATTCTCGTCGGGAAATTCCTGGCTGACGCTTCGTTTTGAAAATGCGGCCTTAATGACTTTCAGCGTTGATGCGCTGGCAGAGATTTTTGGATCCTGAGCCGAGGGCGTCTCCGCATCCTTGTTGTTCTCTTTAGAATGCGCGATCCGACGTTCCGAATTTTCTTCGCGGGGCGTTGCGTGACTGCTGCTTCGTTTTGCTGACGCGGCCTTGGTGACTTCTGACTCTGCGGGCTTGGCAGAGAGTGTCTGATCCTGAGCAGACGGCTCCTCCGAATTCTTGTCTTTCTCTTTGGAATTCTCAACCTGATGGTATCGCTTTTTTGTAAGATTCCGGCGCGTCAGTCGCTTCAGGAAGGATGGCCGTTCTTCTGCCGATATCGCTTGCAAAGCCGCTGCATCACGAAGCGATCGATATTTCGTGGTGACACGTTCAATTTCCTCGGACGAGCAATCCGACTGGCTTTGCTGCAATCGAGGTGACGCCGCAGCAATCTCGGCAGCACGGTCTGCGATTTGAATCGCTCGATTTAAATCCTTCTTTTCCGCGTAACGATTGGCATCTGCCATCAGATCACGAACGGTCGACGACAGTTGATCCTCCTTCGAGGGGATGTCGGCAACTCGGGTGTGACTCGATTTGGGGTTCTGCACTTTCGGCGATATCCAGCCTCCAAATGCCAACGGCGAAACACCACCGAAAACCAGTTCCGCGATGGCGATACTGGCGGCAGCCGTCATGTGTCTGTGACCCCGAGTGAAGTAACGATATTGCTTGTTCATGATTGATCCCGTCAATTCTTTGGCCTCGTTGCCCACGTAATGTCCATAATTCGGAAGGAAGTTAACGGCATGCCTGTTGATATCGATCGAATCGGACGTATCACGTCTGCAGCTGTAACTGGTCATATTGATTTCGTTGACTTCATCGGTTATCGCGTGCGTTCCGGAGTTCGGATCCACCTTGTCTTCCCAACCGATCACTGCGGAACACTCGTCGCATTCACCCCATCTTCAATATTATGGAATTTTGATACTCTCGACTCCGAACCCTCCGGCGATCACGGAGGATACCGTCGTAACCCTTTGACAAAATGAGATTTGACCTCGGGTCGGAGAACAGAAATGAAATGCGTTTCTGGTCGGGAATGATCCTCCGGCTAGTCAAGATTCCCAGTGTCTGTGGCCTGCGGCGGAGAGACGGCGACAATTTTTGACGGTATACTGAAAAGCACCGAAAGAGCCACCAATGCACTCCCCCCTACGACAGACGCGAACACACCTGATGGCCCTGTTTGAACAACAGGGGTTGCACCCGCGTCATGATCTCGGGCAAAATTTTCTGATTGATTTGAATCTTTTGGAAAGCATCGTCACCGAAGCGGATCTTGGGCCGGACGATGTGGTATTGGAGATTGGCTCCGGAACGGGTGGGCTGACGACTTTTTTGGCGGCGGAAGCGGGATCTGTCGTGTCGGTGGAATTTGATCCGAAGATGTTCCGATTTGCCCATGAAGCGACGTCACATTTGCCAGATGTCACGCTGTTAAACTGCGACGCCTTAAAGAACAAGAATCAGCTCAACCCTCTGGTGGTCGAGGCCATTACCGCTCAATTGTCTGCCGCACCAGATCGGCGTCTGAAGCTTGTGGCTAATCTGCCTTATCATGTCGGGACACCGATCCTTGCCAATTTGTTGGCATCGGACTTCCCCTTAACTCGGATGGTGGTCACGATTCAATTTGAATTGGCGCAACGTCTGAATGCCAAGCCACGAACGCCTGAGTACAGCGCGCTCTCCGTATACTTTCAAGCCCAGTGTCAAGTCACGCTGGTTCACAAACTTGGACCGAACGTGTTTTGGCCACGACCAAAAGTCGATTCGGCGATCGTACGAATTGAACCGAACCCCGATGCGCGGGCAAGAATTCATGATCGAGCCGCGTTTCAGTCGTTTCTGCGGGACATCTTTACGCAGCGAAGGAAAATGCTCGGGGGAGTCTTGGCACAATTGTACCGGAAATCGATGAGCAAATCCGAGATTAACGAACTGTTTGAGGAATTGAACCTCCCGGTCGATGCCCGTGCAGAGGCTCTTGAGGTCTCTCAACTCGTAGAATTGTCGAATCGGTTGCACCGTGCCACCTGAACCGAGACACTCGCTAAAAAAACGAATGGCCGCAACATTAATGGCAATCCCTGACGAGGGCCACAAAAGTCAATCGCTTGACCAGATGAATTGGCGGCAATTGCGGTATCCGCCCGTCGCCCGTCGCTCATCGAGTGGGTGATGGACGCCAAGACTGCAGACTCAAAAAACTATCGACAGACCCAACGGAGGAGGAACCCATGGAAGATCGCATCGTTTATCGGGGTGTGACGTTTGATGATGTCTTGCTGGAGCCAGCCTACAGCGAACTCGTCCCCGGAGACACCGACGTCTCCACGCAACTGACGCGAAATATCCGGCTGAATGTGCCGATTCTTTCCAGCCCGATGGACACCGTTACCGAAAGCGAGATGGCAGTGGCCATGGCTCAGGAGGGTGGGATTGGAATAATTCACAAGAATATGTCCGCCGAATTTCAAGCCATGCAGGTCGAACGCGTCAAACGTGCGGAGCACGGGGTCATCGTTGATCCGGTGACACTCCCACCGGAAGCCACTGCCGCCGAAGCGTGGAAGATTATGGAGGAACGGAACATCGGTGGTGTCCCCGTGACTCGGAACGGCAAGCTCCTAGGCATTCTGACTCGCCGTGATCTGCGGTTTATGCAAAGCAAGGACACCATGATTTCCGTTTCGGAAGTGATGACCAAGGAAAATCTGGTGACCGCCAAGGAAGACACAACGCTCGAACAGGCGCAGCGCCTATTACTGGAAAATAAAGTCGAGAAGCTGCTCTTGGTGGACGAACTATTCCAATTGAAAGGTTTGATCACCATCAAGGATATCGACAAAAACCTGCGATACCCTTTCGCCGCCAAGGATTCTCGCGGGCGTCTGCGGGTGGGGGCGGCCATCGGCGTCGGCGATTTTGAGCGAGCGGCAAGACTGATTGAGAAGGGTGTCGATGTTTTGTGTGTTGATAGTGCCCATGGCCATTCAAAAAATGTGGTGGACACCGTCTTAGAATTGAAGCGACGATGGGCGATTGACGTCATTGCGGGGAATGTGGCCACGACAGAAGGAGCAAGGGACCTGATCCGTGCCGGTGCAGATGCTGTCAAAGTTGGCATTGGTCCCGGATCGATCTGTACGACACGAATCATCGCGGGAATTGGCGTGCCGCAGTTGACCGCCATTTCCAACGCTGTTCGAGCAACCGTCGATACCGATGTGCCGATCATCGCCGACGGAGGTATTCGATACAGCGGCGATATTACGAAAGCTTTGGCAGCAGGTGCTCACACGGTCATGCTCGGTGGTTTGTTGGCGGGATTGGATGAAAGTCCCGGCGATGTCGTTCTGTATCAGGGACGTCGATTTAAACGATATCGCGGTATGGGTTCGCTCGGAGCGATGGTCAAAGGAAGCAGTGAACGGTACAGACAGGGGAACAGCGAGGACGGGCGTGCGCCCGTGTCCTCCAAACTGGTTCCCGAGGGAGTAGAAGGCCGTGTCGCCTACAAGGGTGCTCTGCCTGTTTTGTTGTATCAATTAATCGGGGGGCTGCGGGCGGGCATGGGATATTGCGGTGTTCGGACGATCACCGATCTGCGAACGGAATCGCGGTTTATCCAAGTGTCACCAGCGGCAGTAAGGGAGAGCCATCCGCATGACATCACAATTGTTGAAGAATCGCCAAATTACTCCGGTGAACACGCACCGATGGAATTGTCTTGAGTTCCTGCTCCTGTTTTCATCTCTCGCGGTGATGCAACAAGAGGTCGCATTCGCGGAAACGCCCTCTTTAACAGCGATTCCGGCGAAAACGGAGAGTCTCAATCAACGGACGGCGGCAGAGCGTTGGCGTCGATTAAATTCGCTCTATCGATCGCCTGAAAAACTTCCAGAGACCCTGAATTCGCCAGGTCATGAGGCCGGCGTGACCCGAGGAGGCCATGGGCTCCCCAGCAAGCCCGACAGATCACCAGCCGCTGCCGCAGTCAAGCAATCCGAGTCGAACCAGAGGTCCATTGAAAACAATTCGCCAACCGACAGCAACTTGGAATTGGGAGCAGGATTATCAAATCCGCAACCCTCATCTCCATTTACGAATCAGGAGGGCGAGGCCGCTTGGATCGTGCCCCTTCCGATCGATCCTGAAGCGGGTTCGAAGACCTCTGACACCCTCCCGTCCACACAAACTGTCACGTCCCAAGAATCGCCCGTCATTCCTCCAACGTCGATCGGGGCAAGGGATGATTCCAATCTTCGTACCGCATTCAACAACCAAAACGATTTACAAAACTCCGCATCAGTGCCAGCCAGTCGCACTCCGATTGCGCCGGTTCGCTACCGCGAGATGAGCAGCATCAATCCATTCATCGAACGAGGCACAGAGGGCCAAGAAATCGATCACGATATCCGTGAATGGGCCAAAGAAAAATCAACGGAATTGAATATTGCGTTCGGGCTGAATTCATTTCCTGACCGGTCATTCCCGGCCGTGCTGATGCCGTGGGACGCCCCAAACTTTTTTTACTATCCTCTCTATTTTGAAGATCCTGCCTTGGAAAGATATGGACATACTTACCACCCGCTGATTCAACCACTGGCGTCGATTAGTCGTTTTAGCGGGCAGCTTGTCGCTCTGCCGTATCAGATGACACTCGATCCGCCTGCCCGCGAAGTCTCTTCACTGGGTTGGTATCGCCCTGGCGAGTGTGCTCCGAATCTGCACTATCAAGTTCCGCTGAACGCCAAGGCAGCCGCAGTTGAAGTGGCGACAATCACGGGTCTGGCATTCTTGATCCCGTAATTTCGCTAAGTGCGCCCGCTGCCACTCCCAATTAATCCTTCGCGACCGTGCACCTCACAAATCGGGAATGCCAAGTAGCTCAAAGGTTGCCGTCAGATGGCAACCGTCAATCCGGAGAAAACATCATTTGATGCCCAACTTTTGGGCAGCCTCTTTGAGGTGTGCGGAAAAAAAATCCTCTGCCTTGGAAGGGATCGACGGATTGTTCTTCAACGCCCGAATCATCAGCGGCAATTCATCCCGAGTGGCCCACAGCAATTCTTTTTCAGCTCGATTTCCCACTGTCTTTTCCAGCGATCTCGCGATTCGCTTGCCGGTGTCTTCTGACTCCAAGATAATGGCCGAATAATCTGTCGTTTGAATTCGACGACTCAGCCGAATCTGATCCAGAACGCGTTTCAATTCCGTATAGCGTTTGACGTTTGCGGAATTGCGTCCGGGAAGGTAGTTCCAACTGCCGCAGAGAAGAGTAAGACACACGATACCGATTACGGCCAAAGGCCGATGATCATGAGTACACTCCCTCGAAGATTTCAAAAACAATCGGCTAGTCTGATTTTTCATGGCCCGTGGCTTCGATTCCCATCGGCCACCGACCGCTAGAGATCGCGGTTCCCGCGTTCGTGAGGATGAGGCCAACACGCCTGATGTCGTGATCCTTGTTAAATCCTCCGAGGCAATCGTCAGTCGCTGTCCGGACGGGGCAATCGTCTGATGTCCACTCTGAAACGCGTCACGATGATTCAACTTCGCTCTGTCAATATCGATCTCCGTGCCGGCAGGTAACTGAGCCGTCTCCTTGAGGCCGCTCAGTCGTTCCTTTCTTTCCTGCAGAGGGGTATGCCGTGCATCTTCCGGTTCTTGGCAATCGGCTGAGTTCGCATCGGCATGCACGGTTTGTCTTTTTGTCGGGCCCGGCGAAAACATGGAATTCGTCTCGTTGATCCGCCCTGAAGGATAGGGCATGACAGCCATGATTCGACCGATGGAGCCCGCTTGTCGCCATTTCCCATCGGTTCCCAACTTCACCTTGTCGTTCGTCAAAAGGTGTCCTTTTTCGGCGAACTTGATGAGTTTCTGGAAGCCGAAGGGGCCGCTCTCCTGACCATGAAACAAGCAGTACCAACTATCACTTCCGATCGATTTTGAAACAGCTTCGGAAATCGCCTCCGACGGGAAATGATCCGGATCTGGTGCTTGTGTTCGCGGATCAGTCACAGCAAGAGCAGCCAGGGTTTTGACTTTGGTCCACTGAGCCTCGGTCACATTCCGGACTTCATCCTCCGCAGCAAGAATTCCCTGTTCGGTGATTTCCCGCAGCTCTTCGAACAGCACCGGACCAAACTCTTGGCCGAAGATGCGATAGTACCATCGTTCGGTCATACGGAAATTCCCGCAGATGACGCAACGAACTCACAACCCCCAATGACAAGATTCTAGGACAAGTCTGATTATGCCATAACGAACGTCGCGCGTCTGATCGGTTTAAAGGCGGGATCGACTCAGACGGTTGAGGACTTGATCTCACTGTCGGCAAGTGATGACCGAAGTGTTCCCCCTCCGTGTCTGTAATAAACATTTTCCTTTTTCGCTGTTACTCGTAGCGGAGATCCCTGCGTTAATTCCAGCTCCCCAAGTCGATCCGACGGGAACAGTGGCTTTACAACAAAATGTTATTCGCTTTTTTTTTCCACGTCGATTAAAAAACGTAGGATCATCTGAGTCGCTCTCGATTGCGGGACGTTTTTCTCTGTCCCAAAACGCCATCTCTGGATTGGAATCGCATGCTTGGCCGACGATTTTTTTTTCTGATCCTTAGTGGAGTGATGATCATCGCCGTGTGTCGCTGGCGTGTGACGACGAACGTGGCTCAGGACTATGAATCACAGGTTGCGGCGACGATTGCCATGCGGCCGGTCTCCAGTTTTCACGGGGATTTTGAGGGACTGGATGCGGACAACCGCCTTGTCCGACTCGGTGGTTTTCTTGGACGTCACCAGGTGATTGTCTTTTTTTTCGATGGCGAGGCTGGAGCCGATAAGGATGCGGAACTCCTTCGACTGCGGAGTCGCTTTGCCGAGCTTGTTGCACGGGACGTCAAAGTCATTGCTATCAGTTCGGCACTTCCTCAAGAAAACCGGGCGGCGATGAGTATCGAGCGTGCAGGGCCTTATCCTTTTCCGCTGCTGTCGGACTTTGACCCGATCTCACCTGCCGAAGCGTTGCGGATCCATCGTCAATGGGGCCGCTTTGACCCTGTGACGAACAAGCCCATCCCGGGAGCCTTTGTGATTGATCGCAAGGGGCAAGTGCTTTTCGCCGGTCCGGGGCCGAAACCGATGAAAAACATCGACCACGCGGTGGAAACATCGCTTCGCTGACTCTCGGTACCGACGCATGCCGCTCCCGAAGAACCGATCCACAACTGATGATTCGCAGTGCGAAACTGTGCTCCGCCTTGGGAGCATGAAGTTTATTGGCTCCGTCATACTTCGGCATTCGCAAGACTCAACGTCTCATCACGCCACGTACGACACACGGAGAAGATCCAGAGAACGGAAACGTCTGAAAAAACATCAAACAGAAGGTCTCTCACTCCAACGTTTCATCAGACCGTTTTTGACTCCCAGTTGGTCGCAGAGGCGACCAACAATGAAGTCAATCAGATCCTGAATCGACTGCGGCTCGTGATAAAAACCCGGCATTGCAGGAAGGATCACAGCTCCGGCTTCGGCGAGACGTTTCATATTGTCAAGGGCAATGACACTCAGAGGCGTTTCACGGGGGACGAGTATCAGTTTACGGCGTTCCTTCAAATGGACGTCGGCCGCACGGTGAATCAGATTCTGGGATTGCCCAGCGGCAATACTGGAAAGCGTTCCCATGGAACAGGGGCAGACGACCATTCCGTCGGTGAGAAATGAACCACTGGCAATGCCTGCGGAAAAGTCTCGGTAATGATGGTAGGTGATCGTACCTTTCGGGGCATGAATCACATTCGCCGTTGAGTCCGCCACCGAATCGAGTACTGCGGATGGGCGGGACGGAGCCGTGCCGACCTTCCCCAACAGATTTCCGCCGGTCTCGAGTTGCCGTGGATCAAAGGCACCAAGATCGATCTCGATCCCTGACTCCACTTTTAAGACTTGGACCGCCGACGGGCTGATCGTCAGATGCACATTGCATCCGGAGGCAACCAAGACCTCCAGTAATCGCAGAGCATAGGCGGAACCGCTGGCGCCGGTCATGGCGAGGACGAGATTGGGCATGAGTGAGTCTCCGAGATCAGGATCAACACCAACGGTTATTCGGCGACCTTGTGTCCGACATATAACGTTACGATGCCGAATGTCAGCGGCGTGAAAGTCACGCTCGACAATCCGCAAGCCGTCATCTTGTCCGCCAGCTTTTGACCGTATGGAAACTGCGACACCGATTCGGGAAGATAGCGGTAGGCCGAATATCGGTTTCTGGAAAAGAGTTGTCCGAGACGTGGCAGCACCGACTGGAAGTAATATCGATAGATCCCGCCGAACAGCGGGTTCGTCGGCATCGAAAATTCGAGTACAACAACGCGTCCACCCTTTTGGCAAACCCTGACCATCTCACGCAGTCCTCGTTCGGTGTCGGTCACATTGCGCAAACCAAACGCCACAGAAACAATCTGAAAGTGGTCATTTTCAAAGGGAAGTGTCTGAGTATCAGCCTCGGTAAAATTGAGCGTTCCTGCGTTGCCGGCCGGCAACCTGGCCGATTGCCGATCGCGTTTGATTTCGGCCAGTCTCAACATCTCGGGCGTGAAGTCTGTGGCCTCAATCGGGATTGTCCGGTTTCCCGCTCTCCAGTAGGCCAGAGCCAAGTCTCCTGTTCCCGTACAGACATCAAGGATCGGGGAATTTCCGCAGGGCGGCACAGCGCGGACAGTTCGCCACCTCCAATAGACATCCGCCCCGCCTGAAAGAAGATGGTTCATGAGATCGTAACGCCCAGAAATCTCGCCGAACATTTTGCGAACTCTGGCTTCAGACTTGTCAATTTCAGGCAGTGTTATGGTCATGTTATTCGAATTTTAGCACAGGAGGTTTGAACAGTTGTCCTAAAATATTTCCGGCGTTGAGGCTCACGATTTTGGCAGCCCTAACTCCTGCCAGCGATCGATGACTTTTCGGATCAACTCGTCGGAGTGTTGTAGATCGGCGGGCCAGGATCGGGAATGGCTTTCCTCTGAAAATTTTCG
>Ga0315284_10015507_pt1 | contig 10831 bp, 16 predicted proteins | sample YL17G09_16_MG_FD_203696 | JGI IMG/M metagenome (GOLD analysis project Ga0315284, IMG submission 203696) | Sediment microbial communities from Yellowstone Lake, YNP, Wyoming, USA - YL17G09_16 | ecosystem: Environmental > Aquatic > Freshwater > Lake > Sediment | place: USA: Wyoming | collected...
GGCTGCCTATTGCCCATAAAAATTCCTCATCTTGTTCTGATAATAAATTCATTTTTTCACCGAACAATAATAACATAAAGCATTAATTGTTTTTGCTCTCTGTATCTCGCGGCCACATTTACCGCATTTTGTCCTTATCAATACCATACACGATTTTACTTTCGGCATTTTTTCACCTTTTTAGGTCTATAAAAACCGCCTAAACAAGTAACACCTTTATATTTCATCATATTAATTTTGCGCCTGTTATCCCATCATGGCCGCCGGGAATAATAGGAAGCGGCTTCCAGCGTTTGCAATTTTCCCGGCTTATCGGGTGGCAATATGGTTTATTTATATTTTGACAATTAAACCGATATTCGCAGATTGGTTCATATTTTGTGGTTAATTGGTAGGTTATAAAATATTGCCATAATCTACCGCCAACAACCCCCACTATAAACACCGCCAATATCCATAGATCAAGATAGAAATTGGCCATTTTCGGTTAGTGCCGGTTTAGTCTTGGGGATTGTTAGTTTGATTTCCTTTTCGCAATAATCCACCAAACTATAAATAGTTCCCGACCAATCTGTATATCTTGTTTTAAACAAGTTGTCAAATGCTTCTATTTGGTTTGCTGTTAGTTTTGTCATTTTTGTTTGTCCTCAATCTGTTTATTTTGTTTGTTCTCTAATTCCGGCGGTTTTGTTTCCGGCAAAATATGATCCAGTAAATTAAAACCTGGTTTTGCTGGTCTGCTCTCTGCAAAAAGATAATCTATTTCGTCTGTTGTCCGTTCTTTATCCATATCCATATCTAATTCTTCTAGCGGTTTCCTGTCCGGCAATTCCATCATACCGCCGCCGTCATGCGCATATTTTGTATGGTCTATCGTCTGACCACCCAGTTTTTTTAAACTTTCCATATCCCATACATCAATCCGGCCATTCTCTAACTGGATCGGTCTAAACTGGTCTATCATTTTAGAATTGGCCGGAATTTCATCTATTACTTTTACTAAAAATTGACATTCAGTTATATCTAAATTGGGTATTTTCGGCAAACAATTAAGACAAAATATTTTAGGTTTATTTTTGTTAGATAATTTAACTATTGCTTTATTTCCCATAATTAATTCAGATTTGCAAATACCACAACATTCCCCTAACGGAATGTAATAAGTATTGTCCGTATTGCTATATACTAAATTTACCATTTTATATATATCTCAATTTTTCCTTTATTGTATTGGTTTCTAATTGATCTAATCGTTTTGCCTGTTCTTCTTCTTTTTCGCGGATTTTTTTCAATTCCATATTTCGTTTTTCTTGTAATGCTAATTGTTTTGAAATTTCGGTTTCTAATTCCAATTTTAGCGAAATTATCTTTTTTTCTATTAATTCCATATTTTCGTTTTCTGATACACCAATAAACCCAAAAATTAAATTTCTCATAGTTTCGCTTAATTTCCTTTCCCCAACCAAACTTTTAAATTTCCAGTAAGCCCAATCAGGTAAATCAGCATTTAATCTAACCATTTCTAACACCTTTTTTATTTTTTTTAACTAACTAACTAACTAACTAACTAACTAACTATAAATCTATTTTGAAAATGAATTAAGTCATCCTAATTGCGAGAGATAGAAACTAATATATAAAACTTATGTTTTGAAAGTTCCATCGGAAAAGAAGGTTCTGGAAACTATATATTGCAGTGGTATATTGGACAAAAATATTTTATTTTCATTATTTTTTAAAAAAAAATACAATAATTATCACAAAACCAACCAAAATTTTAATTTCGCGGTCTTTCACAAAATCTACCCAAAAAATTCTAGTTTCTGGTTTTTGCAGATCGCCAAAAATCAAAAACGCCCAACCACCCGGTAACCATTCCGGCGTTTCATAATCAATTAGCTTATAGCCATGATTCACAAACCACCACAACCCCCAAGAACCCACCACCACCGCGATAACTAGGATTAATCCGACATTTACCACATAGGCGTTTATTTGTGGGCAAAACCACTTATTCAGGCAATCCGCGCTATACTGGCCTATTGCGGTTTTGCATATATCCGTTTCAAAAATGGTAAAATTGCTAAAATTTATCATATTTCTCAATAAATACCCCTATAACCGCCCAATACCCCAGTATCAGAAGCACAACACACAACCGAACAACATTACTTATTTGGTTTTTGCTGATCATCAACCACAACAGCAGAAACCAGCTTATCCAGATTTCCAGCATTTAACCTAACCCTTTCCATCTCTTTTTTTTTCTTTATGATCTTATGGACAATATACGCGATTTTTTCCAGTTTGTCTATTGTCATCTGCTTATAGGCCGAAATTATCAGCGCTTCCCCGACCAACCCGGTATTATAGCTTTCGGGTTCGCTTTTTATATCTTTATTTATGTTCTGCCATAGTTTGAATACATTTCTATCCATTTTTTTAACCTCATTCAGCGCCGGTAAATACACTTTTTATTCTATCACCTAAATTCCGCTTCCCCACCAATCCCTTTATAGCTTCTATTGTTTCGCGGCGGCTTTCTCTCTTTCTGGACAATACCAGTTTTAAATATGTCACAAGTCCGGTTTTCCAGACCTCAATAGTTTTCATATCGGCAATCATATAAATCCTAGTGACCAGTTTTATTTCGTCACTAGTTAAATCAGAAATCATATAAATCTTTTTTTCGTCAAACAATTCTTTTATTATCTCTGCCATCTGGTTTTTTTCCATCATATTAGAATTAGGCATAGTCACTAAATTAGAAGCATTACCGCCCATCTTGTAAGTAACCGGCGTATTATCAATCATCATTTTTCGCTACCAGCGCCTATATCTTTGTTGATTTTTTCGGCTTTAAAGCGCCTGTCCATTTCCTTTTCTACCGCTTCTTGTATCTTAATTAAATCATCATCAGTTATTCGGGTTCTTGTTGATAGAAATTCATATAAGACACCATTCATTTTAACCACCCCATAGTTTTGGCTAGATTGACCAGCGATATTAAAAGCGTTCCCACGCCTAGAATAATAAGAATAATCATCAAATTCTTTTTTCCCTCTAATGTCAATAATTCCGTAAATAAAGAAGCTTCTTTAAAATCGGTTATATCCTTACCGGAAAATTTGATACCGCTTTTATCTATCTCTTTATAATTTATCGGATCGGGTATATTGTCAATATAATGCAATTCAGGCCAAACGCTACCTTTTCGTTTTATCTTTAATTTATCGTCTAAATTATACTGGTTTCCCTCTATAATCGCAATCAGCGAACCGCCGCGTTTCTGGATATAGAAATCATTTTCCTTTAAGATAGTTTTGTCATCATAAGTATATCGTTTGCCGTCAATAGAAAAATCATCACGATCAGGAATAAGCCGCCAATAAGTTTTATAAAGGCCGGTAGGATAGAAAACTAGCAATTTTATGACCTTTTCAGGCCAACGAATTTTATAATATTTTTCTTTTATTTTCTCTCTCTGCCAATATAAGATAGCGGCAACACCACATATAATAGACAACAAAAAGAACGCCCAAATAAAATATCTAATGCCTAGAAAAGATAATGACCAAAATCCCATAATAACTTAATTTATCCTCTACTATTATATAAACTTTTTGTTTAAAATGATAATGGCGCGGAAGAAGGACGAAAACCGCGCCATTATCAGAATTTTTGCGAATCCCTTTATGTGTTCAATTTATTCAGGTAGGTAATTTATGGATTATTTAAATTTTGTGACTGATCCCATAAATATTAATGTTGAAAATAATACGAATGACATACCCAACACAAAACTAGTGCTTATCGTCAAAAATCCTAACACCAACCCAACCAACCACATAAAACTGCCTAATGCAAAATTCTTAAATATAAAGCTGGTTACAACCAACCCCAACCAAAAAAACAAAAGTATTCCGATCAAGATCAGATTATCGCCTATTGTTGTAAATACCGGCGGTATATAACTACAATTTGTGTTATAAACTGACAGATTACCGCCAAACGCAACACCGCATAAATTAAGATCGCCAACCCCTAAACAATTAGTGACATTATTAGAATGGCAATCACCAAAATTTATACATGACCAGTTACTTAAACAATAAATACATGAATCACCATAATCAGACAGATTACCCATAAAAGTTTCGTTACAGATATTTAAATCTGAAACATTAAGACAAGCGGTAGTATTACTTATACTGCAATTCCCATAAGCCGAACAAGACCAAGACGGCGAACAAGGCGAAACATAAACGCAAGTTCCGTTATAATCCCCAAGATCGCCGTCAAAAGTTTCGCCGCATAGGTTAGAATCTGAAACATTAAGACAAGCGGTAGTATTACTTATACTGCAATTCCCATAAGCCGAACAAGACCAATCCGGCACGCAATAAGCCGCCTTTACACCTAAAACGCCATACCCGGCTTTACCCATGACATTAAAATAAGTATCGTTTGTGTATTTGCTGCCTCTTGTCTTGTTAGAGAATCTTAATTCGTCTGCATATCCCGGCGGCTGTAAATTGTGCGGATCACACACAATATTACCGAAAACTGAAACGCCACCATAATCGTCATCAAAATTTATATCGCTACCCATAGACCCACCCGAATAAAAAGCGGTTGTGTTTATGATGGTGGTTACATAATTGTTCGTTATTGTGCTGGTTATCTTGCTTGGCGTGCTGATTCCAACAATCATATTTGAATCAGCCTGAAACCAAGCGCCAGAACTATAAATCCAAGTGGATAAATGATTTCCCGATACGCCTTTAATGATTACGCCCGGTTGGTCGTCCCATAAATAAATCCCATTATAAAGGTCGGCAGATGGCTTAAGCCAAGTTTCGAAAGTATAGCCTATTGCATTACTCGGATAATGATAGCAGCCAGCAGGCACACATTTAAAACATACATTATTTGCCGCAGACATCATATTTATAGAATCGCCAATTATCCCGGCTTCTTTTGTAAAGTTTGTGTATGCCGTATGGGTTAGATTATAGCCAGATTTAGAGCTGCCCATAAAATCGCCTGCTGTAAGATTATTGAAATGCACAACCAACGTATATTCATTATCCCATACATCTGTGGGGTTGTGGCTTGTTGCGTTTCCTGTTTCCACCTCAAAAGCCAAGTTTGCGGTATCATTCTTGACGATATAATCTATTGGGTTAGCTGAATCATAATGAAGCGCAATCCCGGAAGCTTCCGGCTGGCAATTAGTCCAAACTATCTGTTGGCCGCTTCCGATATTAAAGCCATTAGTGCCGTTTATGATTATCGGCGTGCCTGTGTCTGTGTTGCTGCAATTAATCGGTATCTTATAATCATAGGCCGCCGAAACCGCAATAGAGCATAATAAGAGCATAAAAAAGACTATAAAACCGCCTAATACCCTACCTTTTAGAGTGATATTTGCCATTTTTTTACCCATTCCATATAGACGATATAAACCAACCAACACTAAAAATTAAAAAACATGACTGCCATAAAATAAACATAGTTGCAAACCAACCGGGCGTATCTGATGGTAACCCTATACCAATAGTTATTAATCCGACAAACCGGCCAAAACTAATACCGCTACCGAAAACGCCGCCGGTATATTCTGTTTCTGTTGAATTTAATTCACCACTTGTTAGATTAGCGCCGCCGGTAAAACCGGTTAGTGCCGAACCACCGAAAATTAACATTAAAGAGAATATCGCATAATAGACGATAATTAACATTAGAATTTTTAAATCCATTCGGATCAGCTCTTACTACCGCCTATTACAACCCCTAAAACCACTATTATCAACCCGATTAGGAATAATCCAACCAAGATAAACGGCGACAACCACCCGAATATAGTAAATGCTATTGTTGTGATAACTACCCACAAGATCGGTAAAATTACGCCCATAGTCATAATACCCAACCCGAAAGCGCCGCCCAAAATCAAAAACAGACTAACCGCATTATTCGCATTTATAGAATTGCCGAACATCTGATTTTTGCTGGTTTCCAAATTAGTAAATATATCAGTTTGGCCGCAGTGACTATTTACACATGAACCACTTAAACATTCACTAGCCGCCACGCATGGTTTGCCACCCACTTTTAACGCACATCTGTGATATTCACATTCACCGCTTAAACAATCAGAAGCAGTATTACACCAATCGCCCACAATTAAATAACCGGCAACACCGCTATTTATAGGTATATTTGTTGTATTGCAATCCATTAAACAAGTAAATTGGTTTTCAGATGATTCACAAATCCCATTACCACAATTAACGCCTAACGCCATCAATTTTAATACAAATGATACGGAAGTATCACTATAAAGCATTAATGGCGCTGTGTTTCCCGATCCATCTTTATAGACTATTGGAAACCCGTCCATAGTTCCGGTCAATCCAGTACTAAACCATTTTTCTATATTATGGGAAGTATCGTTATATATAAATATACCCTCATATGTTCCAATAGATATATAAGTTGAATTTGTAACAAAATCTGCTAGAACAATATTATTAAATGACATGACACCGCTTACATTTACATCAATTATTGTTGTTAATGTTGCGTCAAGACATTTTAAATATGGCGTTACCCCCTCTATATGCATATAACACGCTTCGTTATAGCCGTCTTTATTGAAATCCGCAACCGACCACCCGGATATAGTTCTTGTAGGATCAGCTGCTTGAACATTAATATCACTAAATAAGGTAGTTGCCACGCCGTCACTTATAGCCGCTTCAAACATATATTTAGCGTTACCGCTAGGCGAATCATACCCACGCCCACTAAAAAATAATCTTGTAGTAGTGCCTAACCATGCATAAAAAGCCGATATATACATCTGTCTATAAGGCGAATATGTAATTGATCCGAAAGACGGCGTATATAATATCACACCAGCATTATTATAAACGGCACATTCAAAATATGTATGCCCTGTTAATTGGCCAATAAAACAATATGGTATATAAACTGGTGATTCTATATTTGATACGCCGGTTGTTCCACCCATTTGATACGCGCCGTTTGTTGTTGTATGGGTAGCTACCTTATGTATTAATTGTGTAGTATAATTTATCATATAGGTTTCGCTTGAAACAAGATTAAAACCCAAACAATATTTTTCTATAACCGGACAAGAGATATAATCAATATTTGAAATAGACGAATTGCTAATATTTCCTATCAATAAATATGAATCACTAATATCCGACCACTGATATTGTAAAACACCTTTTGCAACCGGGACGATTATTTCTAGTTTATTATCCTCATTCCAATTAACAATTTGTGGCATAGACCTTAAAGCTTCGGGCATAGCTATTGTTTGGACAACCGCACAAGTCCTATCGTATATTGTAAGTGTTGATCCTAAACCGGTAATAATATGTGCGTATGTTTCCCCTATTGAATCAAGCGCAATAGGCGTAAATAAAGAACCGGCCAATACACATTTTGCATAAGAAGTATTTATTACCGGATAATTATTCCGCATATTAAGACCATAACCAACCATTCGGCTTTCGTAATCATCACCGCTTCTACCGGCGTTAGCTTCATTCTGCCAATCATACGCAGAATAAACACTACAAGATAATAAAATCAAAATTAAAGGTATTATAATAAGTTTGGTGGCCATATGTGTTTTTTCTTTCCGCTTATTTCTTTTTCAATAAAGGACTAAGTAGGACTGCAAATAATCCCAATACTAAAAATATTATTGTTAGTCTTAATATTGTTGATTCCGCGCCGGACATACCAACATCTGTGGAAGTTTCATTATACACCAAAAACCCACTAGTAGCAGTAGCATTTACAACACCCACGCCGCTTGTATTCGTGCATAGATTAGGCGCTACATAGATCGGCAATAGCGCGTTTAAACACGCATAACTTACATTCGTGCATAAAAGTTGATTTCTACTGATAACTGGGTAGGTTGTGTCTTGACATTCATAAATGTTATCGGCGTTAGAAATCATATTAGAAATAAACGGCGCAAAAACGCATAATAGCAAAATGCTTACTATTATTCCAATTCCGACTGCGTTTGCTCGTTTATTCATGGTTTCACATCTAAATATGATTAAAACCTAGATTTAACAAGCTTTCGCCGTATTTCTAGGATTTGAAACAAGATTTTAAACCGATCCCGGTTTATTTCTTGATCAGGCCGCTGGATTTAACAATACTGAAAACCAGCGCCAAGACGATAAACAGAGTTGTCAATCCCAACAGAGTTGTTTCGGTGGCGGTTAGATTTTCCGCATTATTGATGAATGTGACAATAACCGGTATCAGCGCGGTTACCAACACAACATCAACAACCACGCCAGTAATGTTTATACTAGCGCGTGTATTATCCAGCATTTTCTTTAACACGGACATAAAACGGCTTATTAGTTCTCTTGTATAAATATTTTGTGGTTAAATTAAATTATGGACTATATCGCCAATTAGATTAATCCAATTACCAGCGCCTATACTTAAAGCGCCTAGAATGTAACCTATACTAATCTGAATCAATTTTCTTATTAATTTCATTTTTCCATTTTGAATTAGACACCGCCACCACCAATATAAACAAGATCGCAAACTGATAAAAAAGCGATATAAAATAAAGTTTCATTAGATATAAGATTAGACATGGGATAAAAAAGGTTATCGCTGATAAAACATTTGGTAAAATGCTGGTATGATTAGCTGTCATTTTCTAATGTGTCCTCTGCTGTTGATTTTGTTTCGGATTCTATTTCCGTTTTTTTCTGTGGGTATTCTCTTAAAATCTTTTCCTGCCAGTTAATTGATATTTCACATAGTTTTGCTATTTTGCCGGCTTTGTATCCTGCGTTCATTAAATTGCGGATAACCCTAGCTAATATTCGCCAAGCGTTGCGCTTTTGTGATCTATCTCTTTCAATATAATTTATTTTTGCTGTGTTGTATTTCTCTCTGTCTATAATCCAGGTATCCGTAAAATGACCATAGAAGCTTCTATATTTGGCGCTTATTTCGTAGTCATCAGCCGATTTTTTACCGAATATATATAATTTTCTTTTCGCTTTTCTATCAAAAAAATCTATATGGCCGCGTTGTAATTTAACAACCTCTCTGCCATCTTTTAAAGTTATGGGATCGCTTACAATCCTAGTTAGGTTAAATAGCATTTCGCTTCTAGTAACTGCTATTGATTTACTGAAATCAAAAAAATCAGTAGCCACTAATATTATTAAATGGTTATACATTCCACATTCATTAAAGAAATCCAATAATTCTTTATTCATATATTCCATAGCGCGTTTGCCGCTTACGTCCTCTCTGCTTTCGTCATCTATAATAACCGATTTTTTCGGTAATCTCTTGGCCACGTCTATTAATTGTTTTCCACCAAATACCACATTATCATTATTAAATGTTGTTCCTAATTGTTTGCTGCAATAGGCCGCGATTTGTTGTGCGAATGTTGATTTACCGGTTCTTGTTAAACCACTGCCAGTAATAAGAATAATGAAATCCCAACCATCATCAATATTATAACAAATTGTATCTAATGGTTTTTGAAATATCCTATCTAAATTATAGTCTATATTCTCAAATTTAACTTTCAAAATAATCACCGATCTTTATTTAAACCCAAAACTGCTATCATCTTTTATTTTAAGATAAATACCCTTTTCCACCAATACTATTTTTAATTCTATCCCAAATGATAATAAAAGATTATAAAGAGTATAGTCAATCTTAAAACTATCCTTTTCTATAATCTCTTTTTTAATGTCATTAAAATATGGTAGCAATTCCGATTTTTTAATATCAAAATAATCGCGGCGTTCCTGTTTAATAAATGGCGCAATCTCTGAATACAAAACTAGTAGGGAATGAAACCAATTATACACATCTAGCTTTTTCTGTTCGCAATCAGCCCAAAATTGAATTTGTCCAAGCCGCCAAAATAAAGAGAAGTCTGCATATTCCGATTTTTCTATCCTCTCTGTGTTCTCTAAATCCATATTAACACCAATATACCACTGCAATATATAGTATCTAGTATATATATTCGTTTATAACCTACACTAACTAGTTATTGTATTGTTTAAACTATATATTGTAGTATAATAGTCATCTATTCCCTACTACTTATATTAGTATCCTTAAACAAATGCGGCCATAGTTTAGACAGGCCAACCGCAATAACAAAAATCATGATTTCCCCGGACATCATCAGCCAAATAAACCCGGCGTTTATATCGCCGTTTAGTTCCGTCATCATCTATTCCCAACCCCCGATATTTGTATCCTTTACTTTAATCTGTGTTTCGCCCAAGCATAAGACTTCATAATTGGAATCCGGGCATATTATATATGTTGCGCTGTGATCCTCGCAAACCGGGTTTATAGTTGTGCAATTAGTTTTATAAGTATCTGAATGTGTTACATTTGCCATTACCATACCTAACATAAAAACAAAAATCAAAACCACAATATATTTTATTACATCTAAAATTATATCCCACATAGGTTAAACCTTTTTTTACCCTGTTTATTTTTATCGTCTAATATATCTTATACGCTATTCCCATATACTACGCTGTGTAAGCCCTTTTTATGTTTCGGTTTGTGCTTAAAGTGGGTAAGTTTAAAGGGGATACACTTTTACCCCACCTATAAGCTACTCTAATATAACGCCGCCCTTAACAGCCAACACACCCTTTAAGATGGTGGTGGTGGAAGCTGTTACTCTTACTTTCTCGCCCTTATTGTTTGTATAGTTAATGTCATACATAGTTTTTTCTTTGTTTCTCGG
>Ga0315284_10015508_pt1 | contig 10831 bp, 10 predicted proteins | sample YL17G09_16_MG_FD_203696 | JGI IMG/M metagenome (GOLD analysis project Ga0315284, IMG submission 203696) | Sediment microbial communities from Yellowstone Lake, YNP, Wyoming, USA - YL17G09_16 | ecosystem: Environmental > Aquatic > Freshwater > Lake > Sediment | place: USA: Wyoming | collected...
TCGTAAGCGCCTATCCGGGCATCCACCAACTGGACTGGGAGGCGCATCGTAATGAGTCAAGGCGTGAGGAAAGTTGAATTTCAGGCGGCGTTATGGTATAATTACCATGACGCATTGCCGTTAAACCACTTTTAGAAAGCAACCATGAAGCATCTCAAGCATATCTCCGCGGAGCTGCCGGTGACCTTCTTCAAGGAAAAGGACCAGTTCGTGGCCTTCAGCCCGGCCCTGGACCTCTCCACCTGCGGGAAGACCTTCCAGGAGGCCCGGGAGCGCTTCGCAGAGGCCGCGAACCTGTTCCTTGAAGAAACCGTCAAAATGGGAACCCTTGAAGAAGTGCTCCTGTCTTGCGGATGGGTGAAGGTCCCGCGCCCCCAACCCCATTGGGTCCCGCCCCAAGTCATCGCCCAGGTCCAGGAAGAGGTTCGCATCCCCGTTGCCCAGCACTCGTAGGGTCTCCCGGCTAAAGCCGATCCCTTACAAGACGTTTGAGAAGTTCCTTCTCCGCGTGGGATGCCGCTTCGTGAGACAAAAGGGGGACCACCGGATCTACCATAAACCGGGCTTGATCCGGCCCCTGGTGATCCCGGCGGAGCGGAGCCTGCCCACCTTCATCATCCGCAACAACCTGCGCGTGCTGGGAATCGGCACGGAAGAATACCTGAGAATCCCGCTCGAAATTTAACAACCCACTTCTTCTGAGACCCATCCAGAGGCGACCACGAGGTCGCCCCTTACGTTTCCGTCCGTCCGGTTGACTCCAATGACAAGGGGACCCCGGCTTAAATACTGCCGGGACAGGCATTTTCCCTACCTTGACTTCCCGCCCCAAATGGAGTAAACTTAAAAGGTTAGCCTGATAATAAAACAGGTCAGAACGCCATACTCCGTGAGAAAGGAGGAGCCATGGTGCCGTATTTGATGTCGCTCCTTTTGCTCGTTTTCTCCTATCCGGGCATCCACCAACTGGACTGGGAGGCGCATCGTAATCAGCCCCCGGCGGTCAAGGGGGACGGGACGAAACCGGCATGGGGGCCGCTGGTCAAGAATCCGGCTCCGGCCCTGACCCGCACGGTCTACGGCTACAGCCCGTACTGGACCACGGACACCTACCTGCACTTCAACCTGATGACCCAGCTGGCCTGCTTCAGCGTGGGCCTGAACGCGGACGGGAGCTTGAATAACAGCGCCGGGTTTCCCGGGACCTGGGCCTGGGACATCGCCCGTGCCCACCGCAACGGGGTCAAGGTGGACCTGGTGGCGACCTGCTTCGACGGGGCCACGATTCACAGCGCGATCACGACCGGGGCCGCGAACGCGATCACGAACCTCGTGACCATGGCCACGGGCGCGGGGATCGAGGGCCTGAACATGGACTTCGAGGGAGTCTACGGCTCGGACCAGACGAACCTGGTCTCGTTCATGCGCCGGCTCTCCGCAGCCTGCCGGGCGCAGGGCCTGGAAGTCTCCATGGCCACTCCAGCCGTGGACTGGTCCAATGCCTTTGATTACAGTGCCCTGGCCGACACCACGGACGGGCTTTTCATAATGGGCTACGATTACTACTGGCGGAACTCTTCAGTGGCCGGGCCGGTGTCGCCCCTGACCGGATGGGGGACCTACAACGTGCGCTGGACGATCAACGATTACATCACCTACTCCGGGGGCCAGCGGGCCAAGCTCATCCTGGGGCTGCCGTATTACGGGTACGAGTGGCCCACCACCTCGGGGAACGCCCACTCCTCCACGACCGGGAGCGGCACCGCGATCATCTACACCACGGCCAAGCCCAACGCCCAGACCTACGGGGAGCTCTGGGACAGCGAGTCCCAGACCCCCTGGTACGCCTTTAACTCCGGGGGCTGGCGCCAGGGCTGGTACGACGACGACGCCAGCCTGCTCATCAAATACGGGGACGTAAACGGGCAGGACCTGCAAGGCACCGGGATGTGGGCCCTGGCCTATGACGGCCCGAGACGGGAGATGTGGGCGGCCCTGCGCGAAGGCTTTAACCCGCCCCAGGCCAATCTCATCAACGGCAACTGCGAGACCTGGGTCGTGGACACGACCGCGGTCCCGAGCGACACCAGCCACACCCCCACAGGCTGGCTCCCCGGGCGCAGGGCCAGGGTGACCCAGGCCTCGGATTACGTGCACGGGGGGAACTTCGCTCTGAGGCATTCCCCGGACTCCATCGGGGACGCCTGGCCCCAGGAATCCGTGCTCTTCCAGGACGTGGCCGTGACCCCGGGGATGAACTATTACTTCTCGGGCTGGGCACGGAAGAACGACGGGGCGGGAAACAGGATGAAGCTCAACGTCCAGTGGTTCAATGTTAGCCATGCGGTCTTGAGCGAAGTAAATTCCCCGGTCCTGACCCAGGACAGCACAGCCTACATCCTGCTCACAACGGGCACGGTCACGGCCCCGGGCAGTGCCGTTTTCGCCCGGCTCCGCCTGTACATCTGGGGTTACGGGTACTGGGACCGGTGGGATGACCTCAACTTTTCGACCGTGGGGGTTGAGGAAGAAAATAGAGGGTTTGAGGGGTCGAGGATTCAAGGGTTCAAGGTGAATCCTAACCCCTTCGTCTCCTTTGCGTCCGTCCCGGGATGCGGGAGGGAGCGATTTGCGCTCTACGACATCTCCGGCCGGCTGGTCGGGATGTATCGGGGCGATAAGATCGGTGCGGATGTCTCTCCGGGGGTCTATTTCATCAAGAGGGCCGGGGCCAATGCCCTGCCGGTCCGGATCGTGAAACTGAGGTAAGGATACGCCATGTGTTTAGCCGTTCCCGGAAAGATCAAGAAGATCGAGGGTCGGCTGGCCGAGGTGGATTTCGGGGGCGTGACCCGGGAGTCCGCCCTGGACCTCCTGGCCGACGCCAAGGTCGGGGACTACATCCTGGTCCACGCCGGCTACGCCATCCAGAAGCTGGACGAGCAGGAGGCCCTGGAGACGATCCAGTTGCTGGAAGAAGTTTACGGCGCGGACCCGGAAGAGCCCCAGGAACCCTCCCCATGAACCTGGACAAGTTCAGCGACCCCGGCCTGGCCAAAGGGCTGCTCGGCAAGATCGAAAGCCTGGTCCGGGGCGACGTCGCTTTGATGGAGGTCTGCGGCACGCACACCATGGCGATCGCCTCCTCCGGGATCAGAAACCTCCTGCCCAAGGCGTTGAAACTTCTCTCCGGCCCGGGCTGCCCGGTGTGCGTCACGCCCACCCATGAGGTGGACCGCGCCGTGGCGTTTTCAAAGTTGCCCGACGTTATCCTGACCACCTTCGGGGACATGCTCCGGGTCACCGGCTCGGAGTCCAGCCTGGAGCAGTCCAAAGCAGAGGGCGCGGAGGTCAGGGTAGTTTATTCTCCGAGAGACGCCCTGACCCTGGCCCGGGAACACCCCGACAAGAGTATCATCTTCGTGGGCGTGGGCTTTGAGACCACCTCCCCGACCATCGCGGCCACGGTCAAGGAGGCCCGGGAGAAGGGGATAATAAACTTCTTCGTCCAGCCCGCGTTCAAGCTGGTGCCCGAGGCCCTGCGTGCAATCTTAGAGATGGGCCGAGTGAAGCTGGCCGGCTTCCTCTGTCCGGGGCACGTGAGCACGATCATCGGAAGCCGCCCCTACGAGTTCATCCCCAGGGACTACGGCCAGCCCTGCGTGATCGCGGGATTCGAGCCGGTGGACATCCTGGAGGCCGTGGCCATGCTTTTGGAGCAGATCAGGAGCGGGAAGCCCAGGGTCGAGATACAGTACCGCCGCACGGTCAAACCTGAGGGTAATCCTCAAGCCGTGGCCTTAATGGAGGAGGTCTTCGAGCCCTGCGATTCGGAGTGGCGGGCCATCGGCATGATCCCCCAAACCGGGCTGGCGTTCCGCAAGGGATACAAGGCCTTCGACGCAACGAAGAGGTTTCCGGTCACACTGCCCGCTCCGGTCGACCCTCCGGGATGTCTTTGCGGCGAGGTGATGATGGGGATCCATGCCCCCCGCGACTGCTCCCTGTTCGGCACAGGCTGCACGCCGGCCCATCCGGTCGGCCCCTGCATGGTCTCCTCCGAAGGCGCCTGCGCCGCCTGGTACAAGTACGGGGAACGATAAAAAAGACGACAGACTGTAGACCATGGACCGTAGCCAACAACCCAAGTTCCACAGTCCAGGGTCTGCGGTCATCCGTTGAATAAAAAGGACACGGATGTCAGATAAAAGTCCACCGTCCACCGTCCACAGTCTACGGCCCAATAAAATCGTCCTGGCCCACGGGAGCGGGGGGCGGATGATGCAGGAGCTCATCGCCTCGCTGTTCCGCCGCGCCTTCGATAATCCCGCCCTCGACAGCCTGGACGATGCCGCGGAACTGGCCTTCCCGGGCACCCGCCTGGCTTTCACCACGGACTCCTATGTCGTCACGCCCCTGGTGTTTCCCGGCGGCGACATCGGCAGGCTCGCGGTCTGCGGAACCCTCAACGACCTGGCCGTGAAGGGGGCCAGGCCGCTGGCGCTTTCGGCCTCCTTTATCCTGGAAGAGGGCCTGGAAACCGCCCTGCTGGAAAAGATCGTCGCCTCCATGGCCCGGGCGGCAAGTGAGGCCGGGGTGAGCGTGGTGACCGGGGACACCAAGGTCGTGGAGAAAGGAAAGGCCGACGGGATGTTCATCACGACCTCCGGGGTGGGGGAGATCCCCGCAGGCAGAAACGTCTCGGGAAGCCTGGCCCGGCCCGGGGATGCGGTGCTGGTGAATGGGCCGATCGCCGAGCACGGCATCGCGGTGCTGAACGCCCGGATGGATTTCGGGCTGAAGGGGGACCTGAAAAGCGACTGCGCGGCCCTGTCCAGCCTGGTCGAGGCCCTTTTCGGCGTCACATCCAAAATCCACGCCATGCGCGATCCGACCCGGGGGGGCGTGGCCACGACCCTGAACGAGATCGCCAGCCAGTCCGGCGTGGGAATCATCCTGGAGGAGGCCCGGATCCCGGTCCGTCCGGAGGTGAAGGCCTCCTGCGACCTGCTCGGCCTGGACCCGCTGTATGTCGCCAACGAGGGGAAGGTCCTCGTGGTGGTCGATAGGGATGAGGCCGGGGCCGTCCTTGGCTCCATGAAAGGATGTCCCCTGGGGGAGGGTGCGGCTCGTATCGGAGAGGTCGTCGATAAACCCAGGGGGGTGTTCCTCAGGACCCGGATCGGGGGGCTCCGTCCGCTCATCCTCCTGGAAGGGGAGCAGCTTCCCCGGATCTGCTGACTCTAACCGGCGCAGAGGGCATGAAAGCAAACCTAAAGCCCAGGACCTTCTACGACTCCTTCCGCTATCAGGCTGCGGCCCTTGCGGTTCTCAGCCTGATCGTCTTTGGGGCTTCCCTCGGCTTCACCTACGTCCTGGACGACCACGACCTGTTTACCAAGATCGGCCTGTTGTCCGGCCCTCTGGCCATATTCGGCGCCGGGGACATCTTCCAGACCTATTACCGGCCTCTCTTCATCCTCTCCCTGGCCATCGAGCATTCCCTGACCCCGGCTCCCTGGCTTCCCCACCTCGTCAATGTCCTCCTGCATATCGTTGTTTCCATCCTGGCCCTGGCCGTGGCCCGGCGCCTGCTCTCCAACTCTCCCTGGGCTTTCGTTGCCGCCCTGGCCTTTGCCATCCATCCCACCCGGGCTGAGAACGTGGCCTGGATCAGCGGCCGGACCGACCTCCTGGCCACGGGGGGAATGCTTCTTTCGTTGCTTTTACTCTGGCGGGCCAGGCAGAGGCGGAGCATCGGGCTGTCCCTCCTCTCGGCCCTCAGCGCGATCCTGGCGATGTTCGCCAAGGAAACAGCCCTGCTTTCCCCTCTTTTGCTTCTGGCCGGATGGTGGGCTCGGCCCAAGAGCTCCCCTGCCCGCGTGCCGAACAGAACAAAGATTTCCGGGCGGGGGATCCTGGGCGTCAACCTCGTCGTTCAAGGAGCTGGGATCGTCCTCTTGCTGTCCCTGCGGAACGCTGCCAAGTCCGGGCTCCCCATGGAATCCCTTTTCCCCGCCTTCGGGGGGACGGTCCTGAACGCCGCCCGAAACTTCGCCCTGTACGCCTGGCACACTTTCACCGGGGGGGGAGAGGAGTATCTGGTCCTGGGTTGGCGGATGGTCCGGGAGAGCGGCTTCAACTTCATGCCGCTCCCGGCCGATGTAGCGCATCTCGCCTGCATTGCAGCCGTCCTGCTCATCTTTCTGGGATGGGCGCTTTGGGCTCTTCTCAGCATCCGGCATTCCGACCCCTCCCGTCGTCGGGGATTCCGCGTGGTGCTGATCTCTTTGATTCTCTTTGGGGCCTTCCTTTTTCCCACCCTCGGATTCATTCCCATCCAATACAATTACAGCACGCGCTTCCTCTATCTTCCGCTGCTATTTTTGGTCATCGCCCTGGGCGGGACGATGGGCCTTCTCACCGGAGGAGACGGGAAGGGGCAGGCGACCCGACGACGCTTTTCCTCGGCGTTGGCCTTGACCGTCCTGGTCGTTCTGCTGTTGGGGACCGTGGAGACCTTCCGGGACACCCTTCGCTGGAGAGACGATGTGACGCTCTTCTCCTGGATGACGGCCCGATGTCCTCAAGCTCCCGTGGCCTTCTCCTGTCTGGGCAGCGGCTATCGCCACCGCGCCGAGTCCCGGAGGGAAGACCTGAAGGCGGCCTCGGACTGGTTGAACGCGGCGAGGTATTCTCAGCAGGCCCGCCGGCTGTGGCCCAGGTATCGCGATGCCTATCTCACCGAGGGCGGGGCCCTGCGCATGGCCGCCCAGGCCAGCCCCGTGAGGGCCGATTCCTGTCTCCGCGCCGCCATCGAGGCTTACGGCGCCGGGGCCCAGGCCCTCTCCGAGGATCCCCTGCTGCCGATGTATGCCGGGGACACCTTTCTTAATTCCGGCAACCTGGCGGCCGCCGAAGAGGCTTATCAGGACGCCCTGCGCCGGTCTCCGGGAAACCCCGAGATTCAGGAACGCCTGGCGGTGCTTTCCAGAATGAAAGCGAACGCCTTGAATATTCCTTCGAAGCGTGAAACCGGCCCTCGGCTTTCCGATGTTCCCAGGCCCATCGAACGGTAGGATCGACTCTTCGGATAGCCCGTGATATTTTTACAATATGTTGGTGTGGTCCATTTTGAGACGCGGTCAAGGTCATAGGATGAGGCGGTATCGGACGGCCCTGCTCTTCGTCGGCTGCGCCCTGGCCTGGGTCGCTGGGCTCCGGGCTCAAGGGGGCGCCGTTCACAGCTACATCGGCGCGGCCAAGTGCAAGTCCTGCCACCTGAAGAAGGAGTACAAGGCCTGGACCGAGACCAGCCATGCCAAGGCCTTTGCCTTGCTCAAGGAAAACGAGGCCAAGGACCCCAAGTGCGTCAAATGCCACGTCACCGGTTACAACAAGGGGGGCTATGCCCTCGATAAGAAGAACAATCCCGACCTGGCCAATGTGCAGTGCGAAGCCTGCCACGGTCCCGGCTCGGACTACAAGTCCATCACGAAGGATCTTGCGAAGGAGCAGGCGGCCGGATTGATCCTGTCCGATGAAAAGGTCTGTTTGGAGTGCCACAACAAGGAGAGCCCGCACTACAAGGAGTTCTCCTTCGAAAAGACCAAGACCACGTCCCACCCCGTGCCCAAAAAATGAGGGCCTTTATAGCCTTCCCGGAGCAGTCGGATCGGTCCTCTGCCCGCCGTCTTCGGCTTATTTCCCGCTATCCGTGCTTCCTCCCCTTGACTTTCTTCTCAGGTCGTAGTATACTAAATTATCTCGGGCAACGTTAAATATCGGAGGTCAGACATGAAAACAAAGGGGCTGCTTTCGCTCGCGCTGGTTCTGGTGCTTGGGGCCTCGGTCGTTTCCGCGGACTACCTGGTTCGCATTCCCCTGGCCACCAGCGAATCCATCTACCGGCTTTCTCAGCCCGGCCTTTCGGTCTGGGAAGATCTGGGCACCTGCGCGATCGCCAGGGTCAGAGCCGACGCCCTCAAGGATCTCGAGGCCCAGGGTTTTCGCCCTCAGGTCCTGGATGAGGTGAACGAAGGGGGAGCTTACTATACGGCCTATACCGTGACCCCGGCCGGGGAGGCGGTCCTCAACGAGTGGGGAAGGGTCCTCTGTACGGAAAACGGGGCTTCGGTCGTCTGGGTGCGGGACCCGGACAACTTTGTCCTGAACAAAGGGCCGCTCATGCTCCGCCGTCTCGGCCGCCCGCTGGTTCTGGAGAAACCGCAGGGCGGACCGTCCCTCGGAATGCCCCTCAACCCCTTCGTCCAGGCCATGGTGGCCGCGGTGCGGGTGGATTCGACCATGGCCGCCCTGCGCCGCCTTCAGAATTACCGCAACCGCAGTTCCAATTCGGACAGCTGCCGGGCGGCCGTGACTTGGACGGGCAACAAATATCGCGCCTACCGGGCCCGGATCCCCCAAGATACGGTAACCACCTTCAATTGGAGCACCACTTATGCTCCCGACGTATACCTGGAGCGGCCGGGTTACGTCCACCCCGAAACGATCGCGGTGATCGGCGGCCATATCGACGACGTGAGCAATCGCGGGGCCGATGACAACGGGACCGGCACGGTGGCGGCGATCGAGGCGGCGAGGGTCATGAAGAACTACGACTTCGAGCTCACCGCCCGGTTCTGCGCCTTCACCGGCGAGGAGCAGGGGCTCCTGGGCAGCGACTCCCTGGCCGGTTATTTCTATCGGCGCGGAAATCGGATCGTCGGGATGCTGAACTACGACATGATCGGACACGTGGACGCCACCCCGGAGAGCCTGGACGTCATCGGCCGGACCGGAAGGCAGGACACCGTGCTGATGAAGTTCGTGAAGGCGGCCGCGGACAGCTACACCGCCATGAAGGTGGTCTTCCAGAACAGCGGCCTGACCGGCTCGGACCACGCCTCGTTCTGGTCCCAGGGCTGGACCGCGACCTGCCAGATCGAGGACTATCCCCTGCACAACCCCGCCTATCACACCCAGGCGGATTCCATCGGCACCGGGCCGAACGTGGGCATGAACGACAGCCTGTGGTTCGTGGAGTGCGTGAAGAGCGGGGTGGCGGCTTTCGCCCTGCTCTGCCGGCCTTTCCGCTCCAACGGCGTCGAGGCTGGCTCGGCACTGCCGGTGGTTCAGCCCCGGGAATTGGCTTTGCTTCCGATTCAACCCAATCCCACAACCGGCTCCGTGGCCATCCGGTTCCTTCTCCCGCGCCCGGGCAAGTTCTCGGTGGAAGTCTATGACTTTGCCGGACGGTTGGTTAAGCAAGTCAAAGCCGGCGAACAGATGCCGGGTGAGCATCGGGTGACCTGGGGCGGAAGGGATTCCCATGGCGCCGAGGTCCCCAGCGGGGTTTATTTCGTGAAGCTCCAGGCCAGGGACGAGACCCGCACCGGACGCCTGGTTCTTGTTCGGTAAGTAAGAAAACCAAGGTAGGCGGGATCCCAGGATCCCGCCTTTGTTTAGGAGAAGAAAATAGGATGAAAGCGTTTCTCCTGCTCGTCCTTGTCCTGACGGCCGTGCCCGCAGGCTGGGCCGACCCTCCCTGGCTGGCCAATGTCCAGGTCTCGGACAACCCCGGAGGTTACAATCAAAACGAGGTCTGCATCGTCCTCTGGCGCAACAATGTCTATGCGGGCTTCAACGACTACCGCGTCCCTTCGGTCAAGGCCTTCTTCGCCCGCTCCACGAACAATGGCACGAGCTTCCTGCCCAATGTCCAGATGGCTACGGACTCCACAGCCTCCGTCATGGGAGACCCCGCCTTGGCCGTGGACGACCTGGGAAACCTTTACTACGTGTTGTGCGACTTCACCAAATACCGGGTCTACGTCTGCCGCTCCACGAACAACGGGGCGAGTTTTCTTCCCACCCAACATGTCAGCTTCGGGCGCCCCTCTATCGACAAGTCCTGGATTTCCTGCCGCGGGCAGAACGTCTACGTGACCTGGGATGAGGCCGCGGGAGTGTCCCACGACTGGTTCAACAAATCCACCGACCGCGGGGTCACCTGGGGGACCCCGGTTCAGGTGGACCACGCCACCTGGGGCAGCTCCCGCTGGGGCCCGGTTCCCAAGGAGGCCTTGGACGGGACGATCTACGTCTCCTGGGGCTGTGACACCCGCAGCGGCATCGACACCGTGAACGGAATTTACTGCGCCCGATCGACCAATGGGGGCGCGAGTTTCCTCAATGAGGTCCTCGTCCAGCAGACGCGGTTCCGCTACGACAGCTCGAACCCCAGGGTTTTCCAGCTTCCTCCCCTGGAGCCGAGTCCTCTCATAGCCAGCCATCTCTTCATGGTCTTCGAGGACAGCCGCGGGAACACCTCCGCGGACCGCTACAACCTGAACGTCTACGCCACCCGCTCCACGGATGGTGGTCAGACTTGGACTGCCCGGGTGAAAGTCAACGACGATTCCACCACCGTGAACGACACCACCCAACAGTTCATGCCCTGGCTGGCCGTGGACTACCGCGGCTGGCTGCACGCCGCGTGGTACGACGGCCGGCGTTTCGGAGGGGGATCCAACCGCTACGATATCTTCTACGCCTATTCCAGCAACGGCGGCTTGACCTGGAGCCGGAACGAACGCGTGACCGATACGTCCTTCGTAGCCAGCAGTTTCTACGGAGACTACATCGGCATTGCCGCGGATTCAAATTACGTCTTCGCGGCCTGGTGCGACGGGCGGAACAGCTCCACGGCTCCGGATATCTACCTTGTATCTTAATATGGCTGTCATGTATACTGTAGTTCGTGATTTCACGGACGTGACAGACCGTACTACCTCTGGTCCTTCCGAGACCGTGCGTGAGCTTGGGTCGT
>Ga0315284_10015509_pt1 | contig 10830 bp, 9 predicted proteins | sample YL17G09_16_MG_FD_203696 | JGI IMG/M metagenome (GOLD analysis project Ga0315284, IMG submission 203696) | Sediment microbial communities from Yellowstone Lake, YNP, Wyoming, USA - YL17G09_16 | ecosystem: Environmental > Aquatic > Freshwater > Lake > Sediment | place: USA: Wyoming | collected...
GGATCTTATGCGCAAAGCGCAAGAACGAAGGAGGTGGATTCATGGGCTGGCCTTGAAGCAATTCATCAATAATATAATTGCAAATCAGTAAAACAAACCTGTAACGCGGAATTTGAGGAGAAACGTGAGATGTGGAATAAAAGACTTAACACAATTATGACTTTGATTGTTGTGCTTTTATCTGCTTGGAGTTTCGTTCAGGCCGGTACTGCTGAAATCAAAGCTGTAAACAGTCCGGCAGATTTGGATTTGTCCGGTAACATTGTCTATGCAGTCAATTTCGGGAACAATGGCAATCCTAACATTGGTGGAATTGTCTTTTCTCAAGACCAGGATTGCCCTGACGTGACCGTTGCTAAAACATCAGAGGGTATAGTCACCACCTGGGGTGGTGTGTATCCCAACACAGGAGATCCTGATCTTGATGTATTGCTTGGCGGCATAGCGTGGACGAATAATGGTCCAGGTCTCTGTACAACTTCCATCGCTGCTGGCGGATTGCTTGTAGGCATGACATATCGACTCCAGCTCATACTCTATGATCCGTTGGGCCATAGCCGGCTCGTGGATATCGGCGTCGAGGGTGACACAATCGTAGAGAACCATGATTTCTTTGCCACTCAAGGAGGCGTCTCAGGCAAGGGCGGCTCCTTGTTGAAGTATTCTTTCACAGTTCGTGATGAAACTCTAAATATTGATCTCACGCCCCGGCCCGATGATGGCTCAACAGCATCTGGCATCAGCGGTTTTATCTTGACAAACACTACTAATGATCCTGTAAAATCAAATTCTTTTACTGATTATGGTTCAGGGACAACGATTGAGTTATTTGCCGGCGGGGCTACATGGCAGCTCGAGTGGGGACAAGGGCCCTGGACATGGTCTGAGTTGACCGGCCTACCCCTGCTGGACTCCAACGTTTCCGGCATCTTGGACCTTCGCACCACGGCCTCAGCAGCCGTTAGTACAGACTTGATTGCAACCCTGCCAATCGCAGGCACGCTGACCCTATCTGCTCACGACGAGGATTATGAAGATGTGACTATTGGCACAATGGTCCTTAGCGGAGCAGGTATAAATGTAATCGATATCAATGCTTCACGCGTTCTTGTAGATGAGGGATCCGGCATGTTCCTGGCGCCATTCCATCCACCTGTCCCCAAGGTCACACTGACTTTGGAGGAAGCGACCGGAGTGTTTGCATACATCAACCAGGCAGGAGACTGGGACTTGAGTCTGGCCGGCTCGTATGCCATCCCTCTGATCAAGGGGCTCGGACTCCAGGACAACATCTATACGGCCCTCGGCGGAAAGGTTCCGCTGATTGGCGGCATCGCCACGTTTGCCCTTACTGGTCAGTATATTCCGGATATGAGCAAGAAGCCTATTGCCTTCTGTGAGTATGGTACGGGAAGCACCGCGCAGCTCGCTCCCGGAGGCGGCGGATGGGATCAGCAGTGGGGGCTCGGACCATGGGACTGGTTTACGAGGACGGTTGAAACGAACACACCATTTCTGAATGAAAACGTTACGGGCAAACTAACGACCCAAGCCACCGGGCAGCCAACGATAAGCGAAGATTTAATCCTGCATCTTCCGCTGGCGGGCCAGATGGTCCTGACAGAACACGCCGCAGATAACTCAGAGGACGTGGCTGGCCAAATCACGTGTGACGTTACGGCGACATTTGTGGTTGACATGAACGCTGAGCGGGCGGTAGTGAATGATGCGGAAGGAACGATTACCGTAGCCTTCGGGACATCCGTCGAGGAAGGCCCGGACGGCCTGATGACAGTTACTGAAGCAACCGGCACCTTCGCAGACATCAAACAGGTGTGTCCATGGAAATGGTACGTGAACGGCACCATGCAGTGCGCCAGGGTGCCGGGGCTGTCGGTACAGGACAACCTGCTGGCTGCCCTTCAGCAGGCCGAGTTGCTCCTTGGAGCACAAGAAGAATTCGTACTATCCGGCTTATATTATCGTAGCTCGCCGGAGGAGTAGTTGTGTTGGATCGTTAAGAAGAAAACAGGGCTGTGGGCACGGACGCTTGCAGCCCTTTTTTGTGGTGTGCCGGGCCGGCAGGCGGAATAGTCCGGCTGAGCGCTTTATTTAAATGCAGCGAGTGAAGCTGTTCAGTGCGAAGCGAATCCGAAGTATAAGCTGAGCGATCAGCCGTATTCGTATTCGTAATATCTTTACTTACCTTTACGTTTACGTTACCTTTCGTTTCCTTAGCGTTAGCAGTGCTATCAGGTGTGCATGGTGCTGTGCTATTTCTATTTTTCACGTCTAAGTCCCGCCTTAATAAAGACTTACCGAAGGCTATTAAAAGCACGGCTAAAAACTTTTATTACCGCCCCTTAGTGCTTGACACATATCTATATCTGTTGTATATTACTGCCGGTTCAAGATTCTGCTTATGTGGAAAGAGGCGGTTCATGAACCGGTCCTGCTAAATCGCTCGCCCCTGTGGGCATCGGGCGAGCTAATCATAATTGAAAGGTAGAAGATGAGTACGAATATTGAAAACAGAAAACAGAAGACAAAAGGCAGAATACAGAATAAAGGATGTAGTCCTTCGATCTCCATTTTGCATCTTCGGCCTTCGGTCTTCATTACTTTCACGGTAGTTCTGTTTCTGGCTATAGCAGCTTTTTCGCCTGCGATTATGGGTGCCGAATCACTGCCGGGGCCGGCTATTCCCGGCGGCTTCGGCGTCAACATCCACTTCACGGGCCTGCCGCACGATCTTAAAACGATTGCTGAAGCGGGATTCAAGTTTATTCGAATGGACTTTGCCTGGTCGCGCATCGAGCAGGCCAAAGGTGTCTATGATTTCAAGGAATCGGGCTATGACTCTTTGACTCTCGGATGTGAAGAGCTCGGCATCCGTGTCCTGTACATTCTCGACTACAGCAACGAGCTGTACGAGTCGGACAGGTCCGTCCGGACGGAAGCCGGCCGCCTGGCCTTTGCCGCTTTCGCCGAAACTGCCGCTAAAAGATACGCCGGCAAAGGTATCCTGTGGGAAGTATGGAATGAAGCGAACATCGAGCAGTTCTGGCGCCCGCAGCCGAGCGTTGACGATTATTGCAAGCTCGTCGAGGCAGCCGCTTCACGAATCAGAAATGCCGATCCGAGCGGCCAGGTTGTTGCCGGAGCTACTTCGGGGATACCGTTTGAATGGCTTGAGGGCTGTTTCAAAAATGGGCTTCTTAATTGGATCGATGTTCTCAGCGTCCACCCATACCGGTCGCAACCTCCGGAGACCGTAATCCAGGACTACACCAAACTCCGCGGACTTATCGCACGTTACGCACCGGCGGGGAAACAGGTTCCCGTCATCTCCGGCGAGTGGGGATACTCGAACATCAACTGGGACAAATCCCTCCTGACCGAACAGCAGCAGGCCGATTACCTGGTCCGAATGTTCCTGGTAAACTCATATCAGGACATCCCGGTCAGCATCTGGTATGACTGGAAGAACGACGGCACGGACCCCAACGAGCGGGAGCATCAATTCGGAACTGTCAAACATGACCTTAATCCCAAGGCTGCGTATCTTGCCGCTAAGGTTCTGTCGTCCACCCTTGCCGGCTATTCTATAAGTGAGAAAATCGATCTCGGCAATGAAAATGATTTTGCCTTCAAGCTGACCGGCGGCAATCGCGAGGCGGTTGCCTTCTGGACCCTGGGCGAGAAGCACAATGTCACTCTGCCGATAGATCCGACCGAGGTCACGCTCGTCGGCATCTATGGCGGCAAAGTCATCATCAACTGGAAAACCGAACACCTGAACATACGTGCCGAACAAAGCCCGCAGTATCTGCTTATCAAGCCGAAGGACAATTAAGAGCGTGTGAGAACTTGTCATTCTCGTTTCTTGTCATGCTGAGCCCTTCGACTTTGCTCAGGACAGGCTGCGCGAAACATCTGGGATTCAAACATAAGAAAGAGATTCTTCACTGTGCTATGCTCCGTTTAGAATGACATTGCGAGCTTATCACACACTCTAAGACTCCATATAAAATCGTCAGGGACCTTAAGAAGTGACTTCGCTCAAGAGAGGTTTTTGATTCTTATCCACAACAGTGCTTGTATTTCTTCCCGCTGCCGCAGGGGCAGGGATCATTTCTGCCGACTCGGGTCTCTCTGTGTATAGGTGAAGTGATAGGCTCATTTTCCACATCTTCATATTTAACATGATCTGAGGCATTCGCCTCCAGGCACATACGAATGATGGCGGCGGTCAAATCAGCCTTCTGCCGGATATCGACTTCTATATATTTACCATCCTCAGTGCCATAATGTTGAACTGCGAAATCGAGGATTTCCTCAAGCGTTTCCTGATCCACGGGAAGAGCTGCTCCGGACGTCGTCACAAAGTCTTCAAAAGGCAGAAGCCTTGTAGCAATCACCATGCCCTTTGCTGCCGTTCTGCCCAGTCCCATATCAACAAGCAGGAATTGTCTGTCTCCCATCAGATCATTAACTCTCGTCCCGACTCCCGGTAGGATATCATCGACCTGCACGAGCGTGTAGAACGATTCCGACATGGCTTTTACCACGTCATATTTTTCAGAATCCGGATCGAGCTGCGAATCAGCCATATACCGCGAGACGGCGTTGAGCCCGCCTTCCCGATAGTCATAGATGCAATAATCCATAATCACGCCGATTTGATCCATGTCGTCTAAAATGAATGTATTGTTCTGCATGACTCTAAGCTTCTTGCCGCATACTTCGAGAGCCTTTTTTGATACATACTTTAGCAGGGCATCGTTTTGCAGCTCGACCATGATCTTGCGAAGCTCTTTGTAGCGGGCAACCAGTTGAGAGTTTTTTACTTCCGTAGAGTTTTTGGACATCAGTTCCTCCTTGAGCATACTAAACCGGCAAAGTCATACCTTGTAAATCCGGATAATTACTCTGTTTCCTCTTTCTGCAGCAACTGGATAATATCGGCCTTCGTTGGCAGTGCTTCAATCGAGCCGAATTTCGTGCAAGCCAGTGCCCCGGCCGCCGAGGCAAACTTGACCGCCGCTCTTACATCGTTCTCGACGGCGCAATAAGCGGCTAATGCCCCTGCAAACGCATCTCCCCGGCCGGTGTGGTCGACCAACTCGATTTCGAACGCCGGGATATGATCGGCACTGTTTCTGTCCACGACCATACAGCCTCGCCTGCCCATTGTGATGACTGCATAGTCCACGCCGCGAGCCACCAGGTCCGAGCCGATGAGCTTGGCGGTTCGAATGTTGGCCGTTGACTGCTCGGTGATATCGGCAGCCTCGTAGAGATTCGGAATCACAATATTGGCTTTGAAATATTCGATGGGTAGATCGCTGGTTGTCTGGCCCTGCTGCTCCAGCGGTCTGGCGGGATTGAGAATAACTTTAACGCCGTACAATTCGGCGCAGCGAAGGGCACTAACGATTGCTTCCTGCGGCAACTGGCCGTGAATCAGGCAGACGTTGGCTTCGGAGATCATCTGTTCAGCTTCGGTAATGTCCAGGGCCTGTAAAGCACTGTTGGCACCGGGGTAATAACAGGATGCGTTTTCGCCTTCAGCGTTAACGAATGTGACGACCAGCCCGGTGTTCTTGGCTTCGGCGGTGTAGACAAAATCCGTATTAACTTTATACTCCGCCAGGCAGTTCTTGGCCATTTGAGCGAAGGGATCCCCGCCGACTTTGCTTATCAGGTGCACCTCGCAGCCGCACAACGCAGCTTCTACAGCTTGATTGGGTCCCGGACCGGTGGTTGTGTATGAAAGAGCGGAACCAGTCACGTTCTGCCCGGGTGTTGGTATCTGGCTGCAACGTATCACCATATCCACGTACGTGCCGCCAATAACAACTACCTTAGGTTTAGGACTCCTTCCCGGCATCATATCCATTGTCTTAGTCTTTCACAGAACTCCTACGTGCTAAATGTTCCTAATTATATAAAAAACAGTATAGGTTCCCGGCGTTCGAATGCAAAGGTTTTTTTTCGGACAATATTCAACAAAGTCATTCCAGGCGGCAAGCCTGCTGCTGAATGTTCTGCTGGGCCAGCCAGCGTCTCAAAACCTCGACGATATAATCGATCTGTTCCTGCGTGAGCGGCCTGCCTTTCGGAATATGGTGCCACTTGGCCAGGCAGCCCCGGCAGCAGGTGCCGGTTGCGTGCTGAGCGACAAATACCGGATGGTTCCTCATAGGCGTCTGCCGGCCGTCATTAGCCGGATCGGCATCGCCCAGCCTCTTTGTAACAAAATCCCGAGCGTGCTGGAGGATTGTTGCCAGACCCTTATCCCTGAGATACTGAGCTTCTTTGCCGGAAAGCCGAAACCGGCTGCGAAACTTCGACCGCCCAAGTGCGGCAAATAGCTCATCCATATCACGCATCTGTCATTCCTCATACCTGGCCCGAACCCTATACAAAGCCGGCTCGGACAGGGCATAATGTAATAAAAACCAACGAGAAGGTCAATTTCACATCTAAAAATGAAGCAATTTCCTAAAATAGCCTTATTTCCTATGTAGGAAATTGCCTGAAAATGGGAAATTTACTATTGCTTATTTCCTAAAAATACGATATATCCTATATAGGAAATATGGTAATATCAGGAAAATATCAATGAGACTTACAGAAGAACAAGTCATTCAATCTCTCAAAAACATGGGCGAGCGGTATTCCCCATTGATGATAAATAGCATAGTGGAGCAGGTTTCTATGCCGGAGGGGTATCGAGTTAATGCGGTCATAGAATTCTCGATTCAAAATGGCCCTTCCTTCAAGGCTGTGGTGGAGATTAAAACTGTAGCTACTCCTCAGAATATTCTCAAGAGTGCCCGACAGCTTGCTGATTACTTTGGCAAAGTAAAAAAAACAAATATGGTGCCCTTGGTAATCGCTCCCTATATAGGCGCCAAACAGGCTAAGATTCTGGCAGATAAAGGTATCTCATGGATAGACCTGTCCGGCAATATATCCGTCAGAGTGTCAAACCGGGTATATATCGAACGTACCGGTAAGCCCAACCGCTTCCCCGACACCACGCCGATCAAGAAGATCTTCCAGGGGACATCGTCCCTTGTCAGCAGGGCGCTGCTCTTGAAACGGGAAGGTTTCTCATCGTTGTATGAGATGGTTAATTTTATCAACAACCGAAATGCGAAGATAACCTTGTCGACAGTCTCAAAAGTACTGAAAATACTGGATGAGGAACTCCTGATAAACAGAGGCAATTCTCTTATATCTGTAGTTGATCCGGAGAAGCTGCTGGAGAGACTTGCACAGGGCTGCAAGAATTCGACGGAACGAAATAGAAGAAACACTTACAGATTTGTCATTGAGAATATCCAACAACTGTCTCCTGGATTAGTTGGAGAGTGCAAAGATTATTTAGCCTGTGGATTCTATGCGGCACAAATCAAAGGTCTGGCTGTAACGGATAAGATGACAATATTTGTAAAAGATATAGAACAATTCAGAAGGAAGGCCGAGGAAAAATGGATTTCAATTACTGCGGACGAGGAATTTGGAAACATAATCATCACAGAGACGAATGACCCGGGCGTTTGGTTCAATCCTGATTGGCGACTAATTGATTCGGTTGTCGATGACATAGAGTTATATCTTGAGATGATTGCCGATACTCCGAGAGGCCCGAAGATTGCCGAACAGCTCAAGCGGCGGATTTTGCAGAAAGGCGGCAGTAATGGACAGCAGGCTAATTGAGCAATTGGCCGAACTGGCTGAATCATTCAACAGAATCGGGCTCAAACCGGTTATCTGTGGCGGGCTGGGTCTCTACCTGTGTTTTCATAAAGCCCAGGGACAAGCTCGTCAAATGATTCGAGCCACAACCGATATCGATTTGATGCTTACAAATACACAGGTCTTCAAAGAGGCCGAGCGTCGGGCCATCGCTGAAACAATAACCGATGGCCTTGGATATGTTGTACGTGAAGGTTGTGAGTATTTTCAATTTACAAAAGAGCCAGATCAGGACCTGGATATACTTTCGCCGCCTGTTGAGGGACTTGAGGTTGATAATTTCAGGGTCAATATTGTCAGGTCAAAGCTGCACGGCCACATTACTCCCGAAGCGTGTTTTATAGAAGAAGGTTTAAGGACTGTATCTTTACGAGAGTTCCTGCCGGACAGTGAAGAAAGTGGCGGTCTCGAAGTTCAGGTACCGTCGCCGACGAATCTATTGCTCCTGAAGCTTTTTGCGTTTAACGACCGCGACGAAGGTCAAAGACAAGATTCGGAGCGTGCTCAGGATCATGCCTGGGATGTCTATGTCACAATCATGCTGACCAATAGGGAAGATTATCTTGAGGGACAGGATTTCCTGTCGCGGCACGAAGATTCGGAAATAATCCAGACTGCCCGGTCAATTGTTGGCGGCAAGTTTAACGCAGTCGAACGAGCTGGCTGGAGGCGTGTTCTTGAATCTTCCGATTTTTATCCCGGCCTCAACAGGCTGGAAAAAGAAGCCAGGCTGGATGAGGCCAGGCGTCGTCTGATCAGGTGGTTCGATATAAGCCGAGCCGGCAGTAAGCCTGATATTATTTGAGTCATTAGCATCACCATCACCGTCACTGAGGCACGCCTACCGCGGCCATGCAGATTGTGCTTTCTTCGATGCCGTCGATGCCGATGATCGCGTTTACGTGGTCGTCGTAGAGGGCGCCGATCTCGCATGTGCCGAGGTTCAGGCTGACGGCGGCCAGGGCGAGGTTCTCGGCGATATGGCCGGCGTCGAGATAGATGTATCGGTACGCCCGCTGGCCGTACTTCCATTTACAGCGTTCGAATACCGCCGACCAGATAAAGACCGCCGCCGCTGTGGCGCACATTCCCTGGCCGAGTGCCGCTGCTGCGATTTGCCGCCGGAGGTCTCGCTGCTCTAATTGTTCGAGCTGATGCGACCGGATTGCATAATGATAGGCGCCGGGCTCCAGGGATTTGACGTTGTTGACAACCACGTAAGTCTCTATCGGATACAGGGCTCCTGCCGACGGCGCCGTGCGGAATTCGTAGCCGTCCTCGACACGCTGGATGCCGGTCGAGGCCCATAGCAGGTACGCGAGCTGGCCCATGCTGATCGGCCCGGCCTGGAAATCGCGGATACTCTTTCTCTGCCGCAGCGTCTTATCCAGGCCCATCTCACGAGCCGGCTCGAACGCAGGCAGCTCGATCTTCCCGGCCTGTGGATACTCCTTATACAAATCCGGCTTTGTCCCCCAGTCGAGCTTATGGCCCGGCATTTTTCCCGGCTCGTACTTCGTTTCCCGCTGAAATCGATCGCCTGTACCGCTCATCTGAACACCTTCGTTTCTATCGTTACTTGTCACCGACTCGCAGCACGATTTTGCCGAACTGCGACGAAACTTTCATTTTCTCCAGCGCCTTATTGCCCTCGCCAAGAGCGAACAAATCATCGACGACCGGTCTGATTTCGTGCCTGCCGACCATATCGAGCATGGCGGTGAAGTCGTCCGGCGAGCCCATCGTCGAGCCGACCAGGTGCAGTTGTTTGAAGAATACTTTTCGCAGCTCCAGCCTGCCTGGTATCCCCGCGGTAGCTCCGTAGTTGACGATTCTCCCGCCGGGACAAACCATGTCGATAAGCTCGCTGTAACCGTCTCCGCCGGCACCGTCGACAATCAGGTGGACAGGGCCGAATTCGGCTTTGACCTGCGAGGCATAGCCTTCGGAGGTATAGAGGAATCCCGCCGTCGCTCCCATTGCCAGCGCCTTGTCGATCTTTGCCTGCCAGGACGATGTCACGATAACGGTTGCACCCGCCGCGACGGCCAGCTGAAGCGCAATGCACGCCACTCCGCCGCCAATACCTGTGATGACGACCGTCTGCGAGCTTTGCAGTCTGCCCTGTTTGAAAAGTGCCCGGTACGCCGTCAGGCCCGCCAGCGGAAGTGCCGCGGCCTGCTCCCAGCTCAGATGTTCCGGCTTGCCGAAAAGCTGCTCCTGAGGCACGGCTATCTCTTCGGCGAACGTGCCGTCGTCCGGCATGCCGAGGATTTTGAAATCGCCGCTCTGAACCTCCTGCCGCTCGCCCCAGTTATAGCCGGGATTGATGATAACTTCCTTTTCCTTAAAATCGGCGGTCCCGGCACCGTCCGAGCCCAATATCACAGGGCAGCGAATCCCCGGGTACAGTCCCTGCGTAATCCAGTAATCGCGCCTGTTCAGGGCCGCCGCCTCGAGCTTGACGATGACCTTCCCGCTGCCGGCTTTTGGACCCGGCCGATCCTGCAGGACGAGCGGTTGCCTGACTTCGTTCAAAACCAGTGCTTTCATGGCATATCACTCCGAATCTTAATCTGAATTCTTGAGAGATCTATCCCTAATCATCCCATGAATGCATGGAAATTCAAGCAAAAAAGTTCGCTTGAAGAGCGAGGGCCTGCTATTCAGTAAAAATTTAATAAATTTTTGTAAAAATATAACAAAATATTTGACATTGTTATTATTCAAGGTAATATCGTTATTATGTATGATATTTACATAACATATTTATTTGATAAGACACGCTCGATGGCGGATTTGCCGGCAGGGCAGGGGGGGCGATGATGAAACGAGTTCATGAAAATATCGTCGAGCAAACAGGCAACGTCAAGGACCTGCATCGAGGCGGGATCGAGCTGCTCCGCAGCAGGCTGAATCTGCTGGCCGGCACTGATAAGCTGCTGATGACCATGTATATCGAGCACGCCGTCAGCATCCGGCAGATCGCCCGCATCCGCGGTGTCAGCGAGGCGAGCGTCGCCCGGAGGATACGCGCAATTACAAAACGGCTCACGGACG
>Ga0315284_10015511_pt1 | contig 10829 bp, 9 predicted proteins | sample YL17G09_16_MG_FD_203696 | JGI IMG/M metagenome (GOLD analysis project Ga0315284, IMG submission 203696) | Sediment microbial communities from Yellowstone Lake, YNP, Wyoming, USA - YL17G09_16 | ecosystem: Environmental > Aquatic > Freshwater > Lake > Sediment | place: USA: Wyoming | collected...
CAAGGTTCGTGATGAGATAAAGGAAATGCTGGAGGCGCGCATCGCGGGACATCGTACCGCAATTGTCTGGCCGGAGAAGTCTGTTGACATCCCAGACAAAGACCCGGCATTTTTGGTGGCATACATGCCGTTAGAGTTTGGCGGAAAGCCGAAATCTGCGCAGGAAGCACAGGCAAAGGAATTTCTGGAGAAATGCGGAGAGAAGCCACGCAACTACCGGAATGGTCTAGGCCTGGCCGTGCCTTCTGCTGACCAGATTGAGGTGCTACGGCGCGCGGCGCGTTACCTCATGGCCGTCCAGCGCGTGAAGGAGAAGGCAAAGCAACACAATCTCACGGATGAGCAGAGGGGCCAGTTGCGCGAGCGCGAGGCAACGGAGCGGCATGCTGCCGAAGCGGCGTTCCTCAAACTCTACACGGAAGTCTGGCTGCCGCGTGTTGAGAATGGCGGCGTAGGAATTGAGAAAGTTGCTTTCGGCGGACGGACGCCGCAAACTACCCTCAACGAGAAAAAAGAGGCCATGATTCATGAGAGGGTGATGGAACTCCTGACGAACATTCAACAACGTGTCTTTGGCAACGTGAAGCCGACGAAAATTGTTGAACTGTTCAAACTGGGAGAGGGAACGCCACCGAAAATGGGCATTAAGACTTCTGAGATTGTGGACGGGCTGTATTCGTTTCTGGGTTTCACGCGCGTTTTGACGGACGTGGGAATTCGCAGGGGTATCGCAGAGGGGGTACAGAAAGGAATCTTTGGATACGTGAGTGGTAACGCCCCTGATCTTGGGCTGGATGGCAAGTACCAGGTGACACCAGCGAAAGTCCGTTTTGGCGCAAGTGTGGCCGACGACGAGATTGACATAGAGAGCGGCTTCCTCATCATGCCAGCGGCAATTCCGAAACCTGCTCAGGCAGAACAGCCGACTATTACCGGCGCTGGTACAGATGGTGGCGCACCTCAACCGGGTGCCACCGAGGTCGTTGCGCCACCACAGCCTCCGACAGTTGTGGAGAAGGAAGTGACCTTAAGTTTTGTTGCCGACCGTAACCAACTGTTCACGGCGTGGAACGCAATTGCCAATCTGGCCGACATGGCGGGGAAGGTCACCGTGACTTTGCGTGCAGAATCTGAGAAGGGATTCGACAAGGGGAAACTGCAAAACGGTGTGCTGGAGCCTCTGAAAGAGGCGAACCTGATCGAATAGAAATCAAGGCCCCAAAGCGAAGTAATGAAGAGAGGATTGATGAAAATAACGGAGTTCACGGGAGGAGCCACCCACATAGGATTGCTGGCGCGTAATGGCGTAGATGGTCCAGAGGCCGATCTCGTAAAGGCATTCAGACATTATGTCCCACGATGTTTCCGATGGCAGAAAGGAGACGTTGCGATCTTTTGTGAGCCTCAAATCGAAACTGGATTTCCTGATCTTGTGGTCGTTCAATACTCACCGAAGGTCTTTAAGGCATGGTCGAAGGCAAGGTCCGAACTTAGGCTGATGGACCTCAAGGTGGTGCATCATTTACGGCGCGTCAGAGCAACAGAATCATCAGCACTGATCAGTATGCTGGGAATTGATGCAAGAAACCTTTTAGGATCCTTGGAAAGGCTGCTGGATGCCAGACTGGTCACAAGATGCAGACGTAAATGGATACCCATGCCCATGGGTACTATTTTTGGCCTCACATCTATTGTGGCTGTGGAGGCGAAAATCAAGAATTGGGGCGACGCATTCAAGCAGGGGCATCTTAACCAGTGGTTTGCTTCTGAATCGTACATTCTTTCGCCTGTTGAGAAGCCCCGCAGTTCCGTGCTGGAACGTTCACAACGGACAGGCGTTGGAATCTTTCTTTTGAATGGTACAAAGGCACGACGCCTTCGCAGCGCCCAGAAGCACAAGATTCCAGTGTCCTATGTTTCATGGATGTTTAACGAATGGATAGGTCGGTATCTTAATGGGGGCATGTAGACAATACACATGATAGAAGTTACTGCCACGTTGATTCAGTCACAAATCTCCAATCTTAGCGCCTTAGCCCCGCTGTCTCGTGGAGGGCAGAAAGTCGTATTCTCAGGAATTCATAAGAATTACGGAAGAGTTGTAGTGAAGCTTGTGACAAATCCGCAATCCGATGAGCGCGTGGCGCGGGAGATTGAAGTTGCGACTGCGTGTCGGATTCCCAATACGGCCCGACTCTACGAATCGGGAACGGGCGATCCCGCTTTGGGTTTTACCACGTACATTATCGAGGAGTTCGTCGAGGGGTGTACGTTGCGGCATGAACTCGAAAAGCACCGCCCCCTTGCTACCCATGTAGTGATTAGTTTAATTACAACGCTGCTGGATACGGCTGTGGCTATGGAGAAGGAGGGAATAGTGCACAGAGACATCAAACCTGAGAATATAATGGTCTGTCCAGACGGCAGTTTCAAACTTCTCGATTTCGGAATCGCGCGCCACCTTGCGATGACCTCATTAACACCGACTGAGGCTAGGTTTGGGCCTCACACGGCGGGTTACGCGGCTCCGGAACAATTTCGGAACCTAAAAAAAGAAATAGATATCCGCGCAGATTTGTTTGCCATAGGCGTTGTAGCCTATGAATGTCTATCGGGTACACACCCCTTTACTGATGGTGCGAGGGACCAGTTAGATATACTGCGGCGTACAGAGCAAATGATTCCAGTGCCGCTCGCAGTAAACGGTGATGTGGGAGGCCAATTATCGGCATTTATCACTGTGTTGATGTCCAAGTATCCGTCTCGTCGGCCTCCTTCGGCATCTGCCGCGAAAACATGGTTTGATGCCATCAGAGGGGGTCTGCTTAGCGCTGGAGGAAGCGTATCCTGAGGAGGATGATCATGGAGATGTACCTGCAATTTGGCTATGGAATGATGGCGCACTGCCGTCATCTTGTTGAACGATGGGGCGGAGGCACGGTTATTCTTAGTCCACGCGACTTGGACGGTGACCAAATCGGCCGTCTGGGGTCAGATATTGTCGACCTGGGCGGCAATACTCTGGTCGATCCCCAGTTTTACGACCCACGCGCAACACACCATCGACTGGTTACACATGACTATTGGCCCGCTGATTTTGATACAAGTATGTTGGCTGGAGGCGCGGCGCTTGTTGATCTGCTTGGGCGTCTGTTGGCTCTCAACATTGCCGCACGCACTAATAAGTTCATTATTCCTGGCCTTTATGGTGCTCGCGTTGACGATGATTGGCTGGCAGTTCAGGATTCCGTCATCAGCGAGTCTGCGCGAGTAGTTACTGGTATACCCCGTATTGCTACGATATCTCTCTCTGGTGAAGCGCTTCGCTTTGAGGAGCAGGTGGAGATTGTCCTCAATGCTGCTGAGTCTTGGAAGGTTGATGGAGTATACCTTGTCCCAGAACATCCTGAGACACAGTATCTTGTTGATGACCCGATGTGGATGGGCAATCTATTGGTGCTGTGCGCTGGGTTGAGGCTTCAGAAAAAGGACGTGATTGTTGGATATTGCAACCATCAGATGCTCTGTCTTGCTGCAGCGCAAGTAGGGGCTATAGCATCTGGTACATGGCTCAATGTCCGCTCATTCACCCCTGATAAGTTTCAGGAAGCAGAAACCGAAGAAGTGAGTCGCAGGGCAACATGGTACTATTGCCCACAGGCTCTTTCGGAATTCAAAGTACCTTTCTTGGATATGGCATATAGATTTGGCGCACTAAACACGCTTCGGCCTGACGCAAGTCTAGGTTCTGAATATGCTGACGTGCTGTTCTCGGGCGCTCAACCGACTTCAACAGATTACGCTGAATCGCAAGCGCATCGCCATTACCTTCAGTGCCTTCACAGCCAATGTGCGCTGGCCACGCAGACTTCCTACCGGGAGACATACAATGCGCATTTGGCGATGCTTGACGCTTGCGAGACAGTGCTCAATCGCCTTCATCGTCAGGGAGTGCGCGGCCAAGACCGGGATTTTGGGAATATCATAGACGTAAATCGGTCAGCCTTGGCTGCGCTTGAGAATGCACGAGGCTTTGTTCTCGAACGCACCTGGTAATTGCCGTCAAGGTGATCCCCCGGAGATACTCGATGATCAAGAAGAAAATCACCATTGAAGAGAAACCCCTAAAAGACCTTCTCGTAGATATCGACAAAGGTTGTTTTGCCATACCCAAACTTCAGCGAGAGTTCGTTTGGGATGGTCCAAAAGCGGCCAAATTGCTGGACAGCATATATAACCATATGCCAGTGGGCGTCATAATGATATGGCAGACACCTAAGGCGCAGCGTTTGTACCTGAGGCAACATTATCATATCTTGCCGCCGTTTGAGGATACGAATTCAAAGGTATGGTTTCTAATTGATGGTCAGCAACGCATATCTGTGTTTCATCACGTTCGCCGCGAGAACAGCCAGATCGAAAACGCCCGCGGAACGAAAGTCAATTTCTCGCGTGTAGTCTTGTCACTTGTAAATGAAGATGATGGGCAACAAATCCGCTATCGCAAACCATCCCCCGGTCACTATGTGTCTCTTTTCGAAGTGCTACATCCGCATTGGAGGAGCCGTCTGAACCATTTATCTAAGCGCCAAAAGAATAGGGTCCGAAAGTGCCGTGAAAGGATTTTTTCTTACTCAGTGCCTCTGATGTTCGTGGATGCGAAGATTAATGAGATTCGAGAGTCTTTCCTTCGAATCAATACCCAAGGCATGAAGATAACAACAGCAGACGCGATTTTCACAAACGCTGAGGACCTTGACCTGCGGGACGTTCGCCACGAGGTCCGTCAGCAACTGGATGATTCGTTCAAAGACATACCAGAGATGCCCATACTATTTGCGATGGCCGCAGTGCAAGGGGCAAAGGAGGCCAGAGGCCCGGCCATCAAGCAAATAATACTCCGACTGCAAAAAGATGCCAACAAAGACATGGCGCTACGTGAGACTATTGGGGAAGAGTGGCAGTGCCTCAGCAAGTGTTTTGGCAAAGCGGTTGATTATTTGCGACAGAACTTTTCTGTTGTCAATCGAGGATTCCTCTATTCTGATTATATAGTGTCACTGTTAGCATTGTTTTTCTACTGGAACGGTAGAGGGCCAAGTGCCGGACAGAAGAAAAGAATAAACCAATGGTTCTGGGCTACGACTGTTGGTAGTCGTTACACAGGTAGAAATTTTCACCTTCTGATCCCCAAAGACTGGGAATTCTTCAAGAAGCTGGCCAATAAGCCGAGCACAAAGTTTCACTATACGCCTCAGGTTGAAAAGAGTGATGTTCGTAAAGCACGATATTCCGCGCGCACTGGCATCACTTCGGCCTTCTATTGTATGATGCTTAGACGACGTCCTGTAAGCATCATGGAGGACGGCTTGAATGACATTCCTCCAGACACATACGCTTCAAGTGCCAACCGTAAAGACCGGCACCACATATTTTCACGTGCGGCCTTGAAACGTGTTGATATTCCACCAAACGAATATAACGGCGTGTGCAATATTTGCCTCTTAACTGCGGAGGAAAACCAGTCAATTGGTTCTGTTCTTCCCAGGAAATACTTACGAGAACTGGATGAAACGGGAACATATTTCAAACGGAAAATGAGCCGACATTTGATCCCCGTTCATACTGAAAGCGGGGTGTGGGTGCGCGATGTCAAACGCGGCTTTCGTAGGTTCATTAAGGAAAGAAGCGAGATGATTTGTAATGCTCTGGAAGACGAAGCCGGAATTCGCCTCTTTCGACGCGATCTGTGATACCGAGGCAAAACACTTGAGACCATCGCCCGCAAGCACACTCATCCTATACTCATGTTGCATGAAACGCTCGGCACGCCGTTGCCGTCATAAAAGAGATATACTGTCGTCTTGCCTGCCGCCTTCCAGGCGTTGATTTGTGCGATGCAGGCGTCGGCAGCTGCGATGCGAGCCTGATACCCGGCAATTTCCGCGTTCTTCGCAGTCTGCGCCCACATATCCGTAAGCGCCAACAGTTCCGTCTGTGCCTGCGCCAATGCCGCCTGTTGCTCTGCCTTATATTGAGTAAGTTCGTCGAGTGCTGTAATCGCCATGTTACACCTCAAATTGCGGTTGAATGTCAAACAAGGCGCAGTAGTGCGCCATGCTAGCGTCGCTAATCCATTCGACGCCGATGATGTCGCCAGTGTACGATAACGCCAGTTGTCCATTGACGCCGGTCAGTGATGAGTTGTCACTGTCCCTCAGGAACAGACCTGTTGAGCCAATGCCGGTTAGTATTGCCTTGACCGGGAAATTGGACGGGTTTCCATGCACCGCGATCCCCGCCGCACCGTTCTGGTCGTAATACATCCCTGTCAAAGCGACGGTGGCCATCGTCTGTGGTGTGCCGGACAGCGACCCGTCGGGCACGTACTGGAGTGAACGATTGGCGTTGATTAGTGCTATGCCCGTGTCCCAGCCTGTTACGGTCTGTAAATAGATTCCACTTCGTCGTGCGACGGCAGCTCTGCCCAAACGCCTGTCAGGAACGCGCGTCATGGCGTTTGCCGCGAAGAACGGGATGGGGTCGGCCATCGCGTACAGAATCCATTGCCCAGCAAACATGCCGTCGACGCTGTCGTCTGGCACTTGCGCGTCCCACAACACCACCAAGCCGCTTATGCCGGTGGGGAAAATGCCGGACATCGCCATGCTCGCCTGCCAGCAACGCCCAGCCGGAATATCGGTCGGCACTGTGTAGGGTGTCATTAGCGGTGTCCCGTTTTCATTGTACGCGCATAGCGACAGGCGCAGCGGCGTAGACTTGCGATTTTCCACCATCAGCATGGTGTCGAACGGGTTAGCATTTGATCCATAGCAGCATAGCACACCGGTGCGGTTGGTTGGCGGCGCGGAAGGCGCGGCCACAACGTTAACATAATCGGCCATTGTCTTGGTGCGCGTTCCGTTGGCGTTAGTCGCGGCCAGGGAAACGTCTTTCATGCCGATGTTGTTGAATTGGACGCGCGGATTCAGGTCAGTAAGATCGCCAATGTCCTCAATTGTCCACCGGCGCAACGTAGCGTTCTGCGACTTGTCGATAAACTGCACATGACCGCCCTGCGTAACCTGCGTGACATCGCTCGTGAAATCCGGCGTGGGGAGAGTCTGCGTCACTGTGATGTAATCGGTAACGGTTTTGGAGCGCATCCCGTTCGCATTTGTGGCTTCGATGGTTATGTCGTAAGTCCCCGCATTGACGTTAAACGTAACGAGCAGGTCGCGGTCGGTAAACGCGCCCACGCCTTCCACAATCCATCGCACGGATGTGGCATTCGAGGACTTGTCGTAGAACTGAACGGTCTGGCCTTTCTCGATGGTCGTTACGTTACTGCCGAAGTCTGGCGTCGGGTAGGTTTGTGTGACTGTGATATACCCGGACTTAATGACGGACGCATTGCCATTCCGGTTTACCACCGAGAGGGTGACGTTGTACGTTCCCGCGTTCACGTTAAACAGCACGAGCGGGTTCTGCGCCGTGAATACGCCCACGCCGGGAATAGTCCACGTCCAGGACACAATATTCGTCGGGCTGGACGACGCGTCCGCGAATTGAACACTTCCGCCTTTCTCCACAGTAGTGGGGGAGGCGGTGAAGTCGACTGTTGGTGGCGTACAGACTACCTCAATGTAAGCGGCCCTCGTGACGGGTTCGCTGTCGCCCGCGTCGTTACCAACAACAAGTGTGACGTCGTATGTTCCGGCGGGGAGGTCGAAGACGACAAGGGGATTTTGCTCGGTGTACTCAACGCCAGCGATGGTCCAGCGCCAACGAGTGACGATGCCAAAACTCGCGTCCACGAATTGAACCGCGTTTCCGCGCTCAACCACGAGCGGGCTTGCCGAGAAGTCGGCGACAGGTATTTCAAGAAGCGTGCCGATGACGGCATAGTGCGCACGTGCATAGGCCGCGCGTTCCGTTACCTGCGCCTTGAGCGCCAGCAGATTGCGATAGGTCGCATACATCACGTCACCGTTGCCACAAGCACAAACTCGCCGCCCGCGCCGCTCACTATCCCATAGCCAGCCTTCTCAAGCGTCAAATCCCACGCGAATTCTTGGCCGGGCGTCATGTCCGCAGTGTTCTCCGGCACGATGTAAACGCGCAAAACGCCGCCGACAGTGTCGATGATTTCGATTTCGGCGTCGCTGCCTTCGGCCTCGGTATTCTTGCGGGCGAACAGCAAATCGCCTTCAGCATCGCCGACGGAAAACGTAACCTTGAACCCCGTGAGATCAAAGGGCACGTCGTTAGCATCCAGGACGGGAAATTCCAGCACGAGGTTCCGGTTCTTCTGCGCGACAATCTGCTGCTGCATTTTCGCCAAGTCGTTCATGGTGCTATCCTCTGAATACGCCCGTGGGAACAAACAACGTAACACCAGCATTGGTGATCGTCTCGTATGCGATGACGCAGAAGTCCAGCGACGATCCCGGCGGCTCGATAGCGGCAATCTTTCCGGGGGCTGTCCACTGACGCATGTCGATACTGTGGTCTTTGCAGTAGAGAATCAGGTTGACGTAATTCGGGCCGAAGTCGTAATTCGACCCGATTTCAAATTTCACGTCAGGATGGTCTTCCAGATTTGGATACAGATACCCGCCAACAAATTCGTTTGCCTTTGCCCAGAACCCGCCGGTGGTCTTCCGCGACGGCCACGTGGGTTTGCCGAGGTTCAAGCCGTAATAGGTCGGTCCGATTCCCAGGTCGATGATGGTCATGCGCCGAATGTCCCCCTTGCCGATTCTGATTTCGTATTTCCCTTGCAGATATTCGTCTCCGACCGGGAATCCGGGCGCGATAATGGACAAGGCGGCGACAAAGACTTGGCCGGGCAACAGGCCGAGTCCTGGCTGAGTGAGCGTGCCGCTCCCTACAAAACTGCCGTTAGTTACAACAAAGTCATACAGCAGGTCGGGCGTCGTATCGCCCGTCTTCACGCCATAAAGATACAAGTGCGGGAAGATGCGCGTCTGCGTGACGCGCTGGTTAAGGTCTTGCGCCCGAACATCATATAACGCAATGAGACCGTCGAACCCGGCCTTGTTCGCACATACGCCTGCAAGTTTTCCAACGCCCACTGCCGCACCTCCGTTGCCGCCGCCAAGGGCCACGATTGCCCAGCCCGAATCTTGCCAGAGAACGCACCCCAACTCCTCCGGCGCGACAGTGCCGATGCGCACCTGCGTCACGCCGCTAATCAGTCCCTTGCCAATCGAGCCGACGTTCAATGGCTCCTGCAGGACGACGTATTTGCCCACATGCGTCGCAGTCGGCGTTGATGCGTTCATCGCCAGTTTGTCCTGAAAGCCGGCCAGATTGACCGACGGCGGGATCACTGGCGAATCCAACCCCAGGACTTCGTATCGCTGTCGCGACATGCCAGAAAGGTTCTTCACCAGAATGACGCTGGACTGTGCCGTCGGCTGCATCTGCCAACGTTCTTGCTGCTGCTGGCGGCGACGAAAATCATTTATTGCATCGACCGCGCCGTTGTAGAACGAGGCCGAAATGCGCATCGGCTGTCCCTTTTGGACTTTTTTAATGTCGTCGCTCATGCGCCAATCCCAAGGCCAGCAAAGTTCCCCAACTCGTAGACGTTCTCGATATAGACGGCGACCGGCTGCTTTACGAACTTCTGGCTTGCAGAATCCACGGCGTCTTCGTACCGCACCCACATGTATTGCCAGCCGGTCTTCGACGGCACGAGGATGTCGCCGATATGAATGTTTGTGCGGTTCGGACTTGCGGCAAACTTGAACGTGATTTCCCAGTCTTCGCCGTTTCCGCGGAGTGAGCCGGACGCGCCGAGGAACAGGCACTCGCCAGCGGCGAGGCCGCGAAATGTCGCGTTGTTCACTTTGCCCGTGAGCGCATAGAGCGCGTTCTTGTACGCGCCATCCACGTTATCCGCGTCGATGTAGTGAGTCTCGGTGAAGTTGAACACCGGCACGGTCACGTCCACGCCTTCGACAGAATCCTGCGTGACGCCGATTGCGCCCTTGAAATCGGGAGCCAGCATTGGGGACCACCACGTCGGCGACGTTGCGGGCGGGTGGTTCAGGTTTCCAGCCTGCATGGAACGGTATTGCACTGCTGGCGATCCGGCAGTCGCGCAGGCTCCCTCGGCGTAAGTCGTACTGCTGCTCCACGCGGCTGCCTGATTGGGCGCATATTTCCCAGCCGTGCTAAAGGACTGCGTGAGATGTTGCGTGCCGCCGCCGGTGTCGAAAGAATAGCCGGATTCGCCGGTTTCCGGGTCTGGTTGCGGATCGGACTTGCTGTAACTCGCGGTGCCTGTCCAGACGCAAGTGTCGGGATGCTGTTCGTCGACGTGTACAGGTTCCATCTTGACAGGCTGCAACACCATGCCGCCAAAGATAGCGGGCGCAGTCGCCAGAACCGCGTTAATCGCCGCCTGGTGGTCCGCGGTTCCCCTGACAACATAGATCAGGTCCGCAGACTGTCCGTTCGTTACCTGGCGCGATTCGTATTTTTCAACACATGTAACCGGCATTACTTCTCACGCAAAGGTAGATTCACCCATGTCGTCGAGCGCTTCGTAAGTCTTCTTAGTGTACTTCGCCGTGTCTTCTGTGGCCTTGGCAGTGCGGTCTGCCGCGTCGCCGCCCATCAGGCCCGCAATCGCGGCATTGGAGGCGTTGAATGTCCCACGCACGCCGATCTTCGCGGCTTGATCCGCCAACGCGCCACCGACGTCCACGCTGCCCAAGTCGGGTGCCTTGGGCGCTTCGGGTGCGGCAGGTTGTTTCTTGTCCGCATCTGCCGCTTCCTGTGCTGCTTTTGCCAGC
>Ga0315284_10015513_pt1 | contig 10828 bp, 13 predicted proteins | sample YL17G09_16_MG_FD_203696 | JGI IMG/M metagenome (GOLD analysis project Ga0315284, IMG submission 203696) | Sediment microbial communities from Yellowstone Lake, YNP, Wyoming, USA - YL17G09_16 | ecosystem: Environmental > Aquatic > Freshwater > Lake > Sediment | place: USA: Wyoming | collected...
TCGCGGTTACCACATTCACATAACAGACGAAACCATGCAGAGCATGGATACAGTTGCACGCAAAGAAATAGTTGACTATGCATGTGCCTTGGGTTTTGACCCAATTCTCCAAAAAGTTGACGCCAACGACATGCAGGCTCTAAGCATCGAAGACTATGGCTGGCGAGGCCGAGTAGCGAAAGGCATACGCGAACTTGTCTTGAATACAGAACTCCATGACTATGCAACCGGTGGACTGGGAAAGAACATCCTCAATGTCATAGACAAGAACAAAGACTCCCTTTTAAAGAACCTCGAAGGCAGAAGAAATCCGAAAAAACTCAAAGGTCTCGGTCCGGAAACTTGGAAAAAAATTGTTGAACAGACGCTAGAATTCAAGACCGCTCACATCGACACGGTAGTGACCACAGACATCCACAGACTAATCCGATTGACCGGCACGCTTCACAACAAGACTGGCCTGAAAAAAGTCGAGTTCCCCGCGTCGACGATCCGTGAATTCGACCCCTTCACCAGCGCGATAGCCTTTAAAGGTGGAACAACAACGGTGTGCATCTCAAAAGCGCCCAAATTCAGACTGGGCCACCAAACTTACGGTCCATACATGAACGAGGAAGTCAAGCTGTCGACCGCTGCAGCAATGCTGTTGATCTGCAAAAAAAGAGCCGAGGTGGCAGAACAAAATGTATAGTGAACTCCTACAAATCTACGAACAGGAAACGGGAAAAGACGAACTGAACAAGATCCCGTTGGACTTCTACGAAAGAGTCGCCAACTACATTAAACGACTGAAAGAAGAAGGAAGAATGCTTGACAAACGCACTATCAAAGCCAATCTTCTGAAAAAGGAAATGCGGAACACGAGAAAAATGGTCCAGGGACTAGTGCAAGTGCGCTACATGAAAATAATCAAGAAAGCAGCAAAAATGGAGGTTGTGCCGCCTGAGCTATTGAGTTCAGAGGAACAAGTGATTTGCAAGACCATCTCCGCCTTTTCTGAACAGTTTCACGGTTTTATAGATGACCTTTTGAAAGGGCGTCCGCCTAAAGTCAGGGTTGTGCAGGGACACAAGAGGGCAATCTTGCGCTTCTTGAAAGAAGTTCCCTCAGTAATAGGCCTGGACATGAAAACATACGGACCCTTCGAAATTGAAGACCTTGCGTCTCTGCCAGTCGAGAATGCCAACATACTGGTCAATCAAGGATCAGCTGAGAAAGTCGAACCTGGCTAAACGGAAAGAAGAATCTTGTCAAGTCTTGCTGCCGCGAGCGTTGCTCCTGCTAGCTTCTTTCAGTAGGAGCTTGTGGCTGTTTCTTAGGCTCATTATCTTTCCCCAGAAGAACCGGCTTCCGACTATTATCAAGGGGTAGGATATGATCCAAGCTATAGAGTACAGCTGACCATAATAGTTATGGAAAAGTTGTGCTGGGGCGCTTCCTACTCCCCCTGTGTCGACCGCAATCACGAATATGCTGACTATCCTCAAAACATTGATGAAGAATGTGACGACGGCACCAATGACGAAATAGGTTACTTTCTGTTTTAAGGGGATGGCCATGTTCTTCAGAAACAAGAGGATCGTCACTGAATAGATGATCAGGCTTTCAATTCCTGAACATGGCCATGCGATGCCAGCTTCCGCGGCTCCCCTCGAATTTTCCACGTGCAAGACTGGCGTTCCGGATGATTCTCCTTTCCACTGAACCTGATATCCCATGAAGCTCAGCATGGTTGCTGCCATCGTTGCCGCTGCCGGCACCAGAATCTGGAATGGCGAAAAACTTCCATACATGTACACGTTGTCTATTGTGTATACTAAACCGATGGCTGCAAGGAAGATGGGGGATATTGAAAAATCTTCCAATCCCTTCACCCCGTACTCCAGCACAATGATTAGGACAAAAAGAATCGCCAAGACAAGATACTCAACTGAAAGAGGCATCCAATTGGACTGTGCGACACCGTTTGCGTTTGCCCATTTCAGAATAACACTGTTCAACCCAAGATAGTTGGACACAAAAAGGTAGAGTGCAGGCAGCATCAGCCCAACGGCAAACGCGATGGTTCTAAGAGACCTCAACTTACGGATTCTGACGCCTCGCAGTTTTTCCCAGTTCATGATGACCTCCAGCATTGCCAACCAAACAAAGAAGATATAGAAAGTCCTGCCTTTCCACGTCATCTCAAATGTCCCTTCGTAGAGTGGATAAGCTGAATTCTGATAGAAATACAAGAAAGCGAACGGTATCACAAACGAAAGAACTGGCGCAACCCTCAACAATGATTGTGTCTTCTCTCTCACCGTTTGAAAGATGTCCGCCATCAAAAACCTCCTCATCAGCCGAGGCCCTACTTACCTACTTGTCATTTAAAAAGATGCATCAAGCAGCCTTCAGAACCGCGATTGGCCAGTAGTCTTGAAGATCGGCGAAAAAGTATAAGAGTACGTGTGGTTTTCTTTATGCAAAGCTGGTCGTGGCTTACGTGAATGTTCCCAAAGAAGTCAAAACATACTGCCCAAAGTGCAAAAAACATGAGGCACATGCAGTGACACTCTACAAGGCTGGAAAACGAAGAGCTTTGGCCAAGGGCGAGCGCCACCATGAGCGCGAAAAAAGAGGATACGGCGGGCAGAAATATCCGCTTCAAAGAGAATTCGCGAAAACGACCAAGAAGCAGACCTTGAAGCTGAAATGTAAGGTTTGCGGTTATATGAGACATAAAGATGGCATCAGACTGAGAAAACTGGCTATTGTTTGAATGTTGGATGAATGTTTATGGCAGAATGGGAGAAACTTATTCCGCGGCCGAGAAGTCGTTTCGTCCGAGTCAAGTGTCAAAAATGTGGTAACGAACAAGTGGTTTTCGGTTGCGCCGTGAACAGAGTGAAGTGCAATGTGTGTGGAACTGAGCTTGCAGAGCCTTCAAGTGGAAAAGCATTGATCAAGGGCGAAATAGTTGCGGTTTTCGAATAGGGATGGAGACTGCAGTGTCGCTCAAAAAGCAAGAATGGCCTGAAGCTGGAGATCTGGTAATAGCCACCGTCGAAACTGTTACGGACTATGGCTCCTACGTGAAACTTGATGAGTTTGAGAAGAAAGGTTTGCTTCATGTCTCAGAGATAGCCTCTTCTTGGATTCGGAACATACGGGATTTTGTGCGTGAAGGACAAAAAGTCGTTTTGAAAGTCCTGCGAGTCGACCCTGAGAAGGGCCACATAGATCTATCTCTAAGACGAGTGACAAAGAGAGAAAAAATCGAGAAAATAATGTTTTGGAAAAAAGAGAGAAAAGCCGAGGCTCTCATTAGAAGCGTGGCAGAGAAGACAGGACTTTCTGTGGCCGAGATCTACGACAAGGCCGGGACTCAGATGGAAAATGAGTATGGATTGTATATGGGCTTCGAGAAAGCTGTGAGAGAGGGTCCTGAAGTTCTCACAAAAATCGGTGTACCTGAGCAGATTGCAGCGGCGATCGTGGAGGTAGCACGAGAGAGGATACCTCTTCCCATGGTCAAGGTAAAGGGCATGGTTGAGCTTAGATGCATGAAACCTGACGGTGTCAAAATAATCAAGGAAGCTTTCGTAAATGCCAAAGCAGCCGAGAAACTAAGTGACGCGGAAGTCCGTTTCTACGTTGTTGCTGCCCCGAAATACAACGTTGAGGTCATGGCTGAAGACTACAAGCGCGCGGAGGACACTCTTCAGAAGGTGGCCCAGCACCTCGTCACAAACGTCACCAAAGCTGGCGGACAAGGTACCTTCAAAAGGGAGAAATAATGGTCTGGCTTCTGAGAAAATGCGGTAAATGCAGAAGCTACACGTTAAGAAAGAGCACTTGCCCTAACTGTGGGGGAGCTGCCATAATTCCGCATCCGCCGAAATTCTCACCTGACGACAAATACCTGAAATACCGCATGGCGCTCAAAACGGAGAATTCAAAAGAATGAAAGAGACCTTCGTCAAAGAGCTTAAGGAGATCGAACTGAACGACCCAATTCTGATCGAAGGGCTTCCCGGCTTAGGCCTCGTCGGCAAGATCGTCATACGTCACTTAATCAAACAGTCGAACGCTGAAAAGTTCGCTTACATTTACTCTCCACATTTTCCATATTTTGTGCTCGTAAGCAAAAAGGGCAACGTAAGGCTTCTCCGGGGAACATTCTACGCGTGGAAGAAGGCCGGAAAGAACGATATCATACTCTTCACGGGCGACAGCCAAGCTCAAACAGTTGAGGGCCAATACGAGATATCTGAACAGATCTTGAACTTTGCCCAAAAACTGGGGGCAAAGATGGTAATTACCTTAGGCGGCTACAGGATGGAAGCCAAAGACAAACCGAAAGTCATAGCGGCCGCCACGAACCGAGGATTACTGGACAAAGCCTTGCGGGCCCGAGCAGAAGTCAGCCCAACTGGAAGCCCGATCGTAGGCACCGCTGGATTGATCCTAGGGTTATCTCATTTCAAAAAGATCGACGCACTCTGTCTCCTAGGAGAGACAAGAGGATATTTGCCCGACCCGAAATCTGCAAAAAGCGTTCTAGAAGTGTTGCAGTCTATGCTAGGTTTTGATGCGAAGCTTAATGAACTGGATGAAGAGATCACCAAAGCTGACAAAATGGTCACACGACTTCAAAAGATCGAGGAGAAGAGGGCTCTAGAAGCTGAAGAAACACGGAAGGAAGAAGGCAAGAAAGTAACATACATCTCATGACAACAGCTCTGAAAGGGCCGGTCCCTTTTCACGATTGTCAGTTCCCTTCAGCAGCCTCTTCTTGTCCACAAGGAAACGTTATTGATATTGGTCTTCCTTCCGAAGAGTGGCCTCCATAGCTCTCAGCATCCCAAATATTTCATGCTCATGACCTGAACGTACGCGTGCATGTTCGACGTGTTCTCAGATGATTCTGAGTCTTGGCAAATTGCTAAGTCTTTTTCAGGTAATTCTCTCGTGGTTCATACACTGTTCCTTCGCGAAGTAGTTGACCGATGAGACGTTCTGCTTCTCCTCTAGGAATGCTATGCTTTGTCTCAAGCTCACTGAGAAGGGCCATCTTCTCCACGATTCCAGTTTCTTTTTCCATTTCCATCAGAGTTGAGAGGATTATCTGAAGCCGGTCTCTCATGCTCTTTGGTTTTCCAGTCATTATCAAGTCTATGTCCATCTTGTACGAAGACAGGTCTATGCCTACTTCTCCTAGAGACCTTTTCATTATCGCGATGGCTGCTTCCGCGTCTTCAGCTGAAACTTCGTTTCTTAGGGCGACGCGTGCTCTGGCTTCTGCTGCACGTACCAAGGATTCCAATTGCCGTGCAGTTATGGCCACGGGTGACCCTTCCGCTTCGCTTGCCGAACGCATGGCTAGGTAGAAATCGTTAAGTCGTTTGATTGCCTCTTGACCCAAGATAGGTTTCGTTCCTTTTGCGTAGCTAATGTATTTTCGTAGGAGTTCAAGTGGTATTGGTGTCTCAACAGGGCTTGAGCCTTTTCTGTGAAGTTCCAATATGTGTGAAGACATTTTGCTGTCAGACTCTTTGTTTGGAACATCTCTTAGCACGAAAATCAGGTCAAACCTGGAGAGTATTGTTACTGGCAGAGAAATGTTCTCAGATACTGTTCGGTGAGGTTCGTATCTTCCCAATGCGGGGTTTGCTGCGGCAAGTATTGCTGTTCTGGCGTTGAGTGTTGCGACGATGCCCCCTTTTGCCACGGAAACGGTATGTTGTTCCATTGCTTCGTGTATGGCCACTCTGTCTTCTGGGCGCATCTTGTCCATTTCGTCTATGCAACATATTCCTTTGTCTGCTAGTACCAAGGCTCCGGCTTCAAGGCTCATTCCTCCGCCCTTTTCTCGTATTACAGCGGCTGTCAGACCTGCGGCTGTCGTACCTCGTCCTGAGGTGTACAGTCCTCTAGGTGCAATTCGGGCCACGTATTGCAGGAGTTGAGATTTCGCTGTTCCCGGGTCTCCGACTAGTAGTGCATTCATTTCTCCTCTTATGCTGATGTCAGGCAGAGTTTTAGATACGCCGCCGAAGAGTAGGTACATTATGGCTTCTTTGATGTGGTCATACCCATAGATTGACGGCGCGATTGACCCTGCGATTTTGCGATGCACCCAAGGGTCTCTTGAAAGCTCAAGAATTTTCTGTTCTTCTTCAGGCGAGGGAATCACTGTTTCTGGTTCTTTGCCTAATACTTCAATCGAATTTGCGTCCACGTGCAGTATGAACGCGCGGAGTTTTCCAACTCCTGGAAGTGTTGGTGCGACCGCTCGCACTTCTCCGACTGAGGAGATGTGGTCACCAGGTCTTGCCAAATCGACGATTTCGCCTCCGACAAGCTTAATGTTGAGTGTTCTAGGAAGCTGTCCTGGCGGCAAATCCTCAGGTCTCTCTTGAACTCGCAGATCTTGCGAATCGATAAACGTGGATTCTTCTTGGACGAATTCGAATGGTCCTTTTGAACCGCAGTCCGGGCTGCTGCACGCAAATGGCGCTTTAAGGAAACTGCCAGTTTGGTTCACTGGGTTCACTGTTCCGCATCGTTTGCATTTGAAAGCTGCCTGCATGACCATTGGTCTTACTGGTGATGACCGAACAACGATGCCTTCGACCATTACAAGTCTGCCGATTTGTTGCGACCCGAGTTTTCTCAATGGTGCGGCCTGCAGCAGCCGTACAATCCTGACATCTACTGCTGACGCCCTTTCTGCATATTCAGGGTCTTCTATCTGCAACTGCGATGAAGCCGCATTGTTCGCATACTTCAAGTATTCCTCTGGCTTTTCAAGGAGTTCCTCGGCTATTCCCTGATCAAAAGTCAAGAGATCTTCAAACTCAACTGTGAGTGAGGTCTTCCCTCCTACTGCCATCTGGGCGAGTCTTTGACGATACTTTTCCGTTTTGAAAAAATCTTGGAACCGTTCCTGCGGGTCAATGACCTCTAATTCCTCAGTCATTCAACCTCTCCCTCGTACTCCACAATTTGTCTTCTCCATTGGCTAATGAGTCTACAGAGGCGGTCGTAAAGCAGTTTCTCTTCTGCAGTGAAGTTTCTCAATGTGCTCTCTGTTTGAGCTGGTGCAGAAGCTATTGAAACGATTTTTCTCAGTCTTGAGTTAGTGATGTCCTGCGTAAGGTGTCTGAACCTCTCGTATTCGCGGATTTTCTCAGGGTCTTTGGCGATTTCCCTTCTAAGTTCAGCAAGGCTTCTCCGGAGTTTAGGATAAAAAAAATCAGGAACCTTGGACACTTGTCCCGCGGTTTGTATTCGTTCGGTCCATTGGACTTTGTTAAGTTTAGCCGCGTCCAATTGGTCCTCTTCTTTTAGGCGAGCGATCCCAGCTTTTTCCAGCTGAAGTGCTGTCCAATAATATATTTCGTAATCAGTACCTTCTTCGAACGGTCCCACATTCAACCCTGCAAGTCTGATTTCAGGGGAACTTCTGTTAGCTGTTATTCTGACAAGCGAATTCTCGAAACTGAAATCCATATCTTTTATGGTTGCCCTTGACTTGCTTTGCATTTTCCCGTCTCCCGTGTGCTTTGTAAGCTAAGGGCGAAGGAATATAAAAACTGTAGTTGAAAAAGTGCGAGTCGATTTGGAAAACCGCGCGCGCGATCAAAGGGAAGAACCGATGTATGAAAAATGATTACAGTGTTAACGATATTAAACAAGGAAAAAGGAGAATTTAGGCGTATACGCCCTGGGCGATCATCGCGTCGGCTACCTTGAGGAAACCCGCGATGTTGGCACCCATGACGTAGTTACCGGGATGGCCGAAGAGCTTGGCGGTGTCGTAGGCATTCTTGTGGATGTTGATCATGATGCCGTGTAGCTTCTGGTCAACCTCCTCGAAGCTCCAGAAATAACGCTGGCTGTTCTGGACCATCTCGAGGCCGCTCGTGGCGACTCCTCCCGCGTTGCTGGCCTTGCCAGGTGCGTAGAGCACACCCGCGTCTTGAAGGACTTTGATCGCCTCAAGTGTGCAGGGCATGTTTGCGCCTTCGGTGACCGCCTTGACGCCGTTGTCTACTAGCTTCTTTGCGTCCTTATCGTTGAGCTCGTTCTGCGTCGCGCAGGGGTATGCGAGGTCTCCCTTGACGCTCCACGGCGTCTTCTTCACCTCGTACGTAATATCCTTGAATTTCTCAGCGTACTCACTGATGCGCCCCCTCTTTACGTTCTTGAGTTCAAGCACATAGGCGAGCTTCTTCTCATCGAGGCCAGCCGGATCATAGATGTAGCCGTCGGAGTCACTCAGAGTGACGACCTTTGCGCCGAGCTGAATGAGCTTCTGAGCCGCGTACTGGGCGACGTTACCGGAGCCGGAGACGATGGCGGTCTTGCCCTTTATTGCCTCCTTCTTCGTCTTCAGCATCTCCTCGCTGAAGTAGACTGTACCGTAGCCAGTTGCCTCTGTCCTTGCGAGGCTACCGCCAAAGGTTAGGCCCTTGCCTGTGAGTACGCACGTTCCGTGGTTGTTAGTGATTCTGCGGTAGACGCCATACATGTAGCCGATCTCTCGTCCGCCAACACCGATGTCGCCTGCTGGAACGTCAACGAACTGGCCGACGTGCCTGTAGATCTCGGACATAAAGCTTGTGCAGAAGCTCTCGACCTCAGCGTCGGTCTTTCCCTTGGGGTCGAAGTCGGAGCCGCCCTTGGCACCGCCCATAGGGAGAGTGGTCAGACTGTTCTTGAATGTCTGCTCGAAGCCGAGGAACTTCATGACTCCGAGGTTTACCGTGGGGTGGAATCGGAATCCGCCCTTGTAGGGACCGATTGCGGAGTTGTACTGTACCCGGTAGCCGCGGTTTATCTGGATCTTTCCATTCTTGTCCTTCCATGGGGCGCGGAACTGTATGATCCTTTCTGGTTCAACCATGCGCTCAAGAATGGCGTTCTCCTGGTACTTGGGGAACTTCTTAATCGCGGGCTCAATGGTCGCCAGAACCTCATAGGCTGCCTGGTGGAACTCCTTCTGGAGAGGGTCCTTATCAACAAGGCTCTCGTAGATACTCTCTATGTATTTATCCAATTTTCGCGCCTCCCATAGACTCCAGCCATCCGGTACTTATTACTATCCCCCTTTTTCCGGCGTACATATGCTTCTTTTATTTTAATAGCGCGCGCAAGCGAGATTCATAGGAGTCGACAAAGACGTTCCTACCCCCGACGTCAACACAAACGCACAAATTATGGGCTGGATTGCCGATGAATACTATAAAACAATGGGCGGAATCCTTCCGGGCGTCATCACCTCGAAATCTATAGCAATTGGCGGATCGAAAGGAAGAGATACTGCATTTGGTCGAGGAGGTTTCTTCACTGGATTCGAAGCGATAAGATGCTTGAACATGAATATCAAGGGAGCGAGAGTTTCAATTCAAGGATGAGGCAACGCTGCCCAACCTATGGCGCAGTACCTTCATGAGCTCGGAAGCAAAATCGTAGTCGTCAGCGATTCTACAGCAGGAGTGTACAACCCAGACGGTATGAACCCAAAAGCTCTGATTGGCCATAAAAACAAGACTAAAAGTGTGAAAGGTTCCCGGGGACAAAGCCGATCAGTACAGTTGATCCGATAACTATTGACTGTGACATACTCGTTCCCGCTGCTTTGGAGACCACGATAACTGAAAAGAACGCAGGCAAGGTTAAGGCACAGCTTATTGTGGAATTGGCTAACGGTCCAACGACACCTGAAGCGGACAAGATTATGCATGAACAGGGAATTTTCGTGTGCCCAGACGTGCTTGCCAATGCTGGAGGCGTCACCGTAAGCTACTTTGAATGGGTTCAGAACAGGCAAGGCTACTACTGGACCACTGGGGAAGTTGATGAGAGACTTAAGCGTGTGATGGGTGAAGCTTTCCACGACGTTCACCAGAACTACACTCAGTACAAGGTAGACATGCGAACAATTGCGTACGTTACTGCAGTCAAAAAGATCGTCGACGCAATGCGTGCTTTAGGCCGCATCTAAACTTCCCCCCCTCTTTTCTGTCTTCTTAGCATCTACCCAGTCATCTGTCCTCGGTCTGTGTGTGCTGAAGTATTTATTGGCGGTTTTGTCAATAGGAGCTTGTGAGGTTCTATCCACCGAGTTTCGAGGCTGCTGGTTTTGCCAAGTGGCTTGTTTTGGCCGAAGAAATGGTTAGATATCTAGTTGGAAATGAGGAGAAGGCTGGAGCGATCGTCAAACTGATGGGCTAGTGTATTTTGCTTCCTTCCACAATGTCCTTTTCCGGCTGTAGGATTACGACGTTTCCCTTATCGTCTTCGGCGGCGAAGATCATACATTGTGATTCTACACCCATGAGTTTTCTTCTTTCCAGGTTGAGTATGAATGCGCCCTTTTTGCCTACGAGGTTTTCAGGTTTGTACCATTGTGAGAGTCCTGCCACTGCTTGTCTTTTTTCTGTTCCGAAGTCCACAGTCATTTTCATGAGATTTCGTGAGCCTGGGATCTGTTTTGCTTCTATGATTTTTCCTATGCGTAGGTCGAGTTTCTGGAATTCCGTGAAAGGTATTTCCATGTAGTGTGTCGCCTTTCTTGGTGTTTTGGAGTGTGGTTTACTATTAAGTTTTGCGTGTTTTTCTTTGGTCCTTTATCTTGTTGACTGTTTCGGTTACGCCTTTCCATCCTTCGATGGATTTCGAGTGGACTATTTCGAAGGCTTCTTTCGACGTTAGTTCGTAGAGTTCTTGTCTTGTGGTTTTTCGCGTTAGGTATTGTGCTGCGTTTAGTACTTCGCCGTTCAGTCTTGAGTCTGGAGTCTGCTAGGTGTCTTGCGAGTCCTCAATGGTGTGAGTGGAC
>Ga0315284_10015515_pt1 | contig 10828 bp, 6 predicted proteins | sample YL17G09_16_MG_FD_203696 | JGI IMG/M metagenome (GOLD analysis project Ga0315284, IMG submission 203696) | Sediment microbial communities from Yellowstone Lake, YNP, Wyoming, USA - YL17G09_16 | ecosystem: Environmental > Aquatic > Freshwater > Lake > Sediment | place: USA: Wyoming | collected...
GACACCAAAAAAGTAAGTGGCATTGGGCGTCTCGCCCGCCAACTCGAGGTAAAACAAAAGTTTCGAGTTTGCTCAGCCTGATGCGGGCGAGACGCCCGCGGTCCCAGGGCCGCATCGCGAGTCGCAGTTGGAGAGCTTTTTGTCGCTGTGATCTGGTCAAAAACTATGCGGCATTGGGCTAAAGCCCGCCCAACCGTGGATCGCCCGTATGAAACGAAGCCAGTCGGATATCGGCTTGCGCCATTCACCGATTCTTCATCTTGCTTGTGTGCGCCTGCGGCCTTGTGGGAAAATCGAAGTGAGCGCGGATTACCGGCAGCCGCGAATCTCATTTGCATCTTATAGAAACTGAGGCCAATATGAAACGGATTCTCTGCATTTGCGCATGCATTCTCTCGTTCAGTCCTATGTTCCGGTTCAGCACGGCGGCACAGGGTGCGGCTGAGTCCTATTCTGTCTCGTCTCCTGACGGGCGCATCAGTGTTGGAATTGCCGCCGGGGCAGAACTCACCTATTCCTTGTCGGTCGGGGGCAGGCAGATCCTTCAGCCATCGCCGATCTCGATGACGCTGGAACCAGGCCGTGTTTTGGGGAAACCGGCGATTGCCGTCGCCAGCACCATGCGCAGCGTCGATCAAAAATTGCATCCGGTGGTGAAAGTCAAGCGCGCAGAGATCCGCGATTACTACAACGAGAGGCGCATCGACTTCAATGGCGGCTATGCGCTCATTGTGCGTGTCTTTAATGATGGCGTCGCCTACCGGTTCGCAACCAGCCTTCCCGGCGAAATCACGATCAAAGATGAGCAGGCAACCTTCCGTTTCGCAGACGACGGGCTCGTCTACTTTCCCGAAGAGACCAGCCTGATGTCGCACCAGGAACGGTTGTACAAGCGATTGCGAATATCCGAGATCGCCGCACCCAGGTTCTCCTCCCTGCCGGCGCTCGTACAGGTGCCGAAAGGCCCAAACGTTGTGATTACCGAGTCCGACCTGCTGAACTATGCGGGGATGGATCTGACCTCGGAGGGAACGCCGAATGGCTTGCGCGGCTTATTTCCCCAGTATCCTGCCAAGGTCAAACTCGCGCGGGACCGGGATGAGAATGTTGTGGAGCGGACCGATTACATCGCCAAAACCAGGGGCACGCGCGAATTCCCATGGCGCGTGCTGGCGATTACCGATGACGACCGTGGCCTCCTCGGAACAGATATTATCTATCGCCTGGCCTCCGAAACGACCATGACCGATACCAGCTGGATCAAGCCGGGAAAGGTGTCGTGGGACTGGTGGAATGCAAACAACATATACGGAGTGCCGTTCCGTGCAGGGATCAATACTGACACTTATAAGTACTACATTGATTTTGCCTCTGCGCACGGCATCGAATATGTAATCCTCGATGAAGGTTGGTACAAGCTCGGCGACCTGTTGTCGGTTGTTCCCGACATCAACATGGAAGCGCTTATGGCGTACGCCCGCGAAAAGAAAATCGGGCTCATCCTGTGGGTCATCTGGAAAACACTCGACCAGCAGATGCAGCCGGCACTCGACCAGTTTGCCAAGTGGGGCGCCAAGGGGATCAAGGTCGACTTCATGCAGCGCGAGGATCAGTGGATGGTCGACTTCTACGAACGCTGTGCGCGTGAAGCTGCCAAGCGCAAGCTCCTGGTGGATTTCCATGGCGCTTACAAGCCTACCGGCTTATATCGCACTTATCCCAATGTGATAAGCAACGAGGGGGTGAAGGGCCTCGAGAACAGCAAATGGGGAGACGAGGCATCCCCGGATAATGCCGTTACGTGGCCTTTCATGCGCATGCTTGCGGGGCCGGCCGACTACACTCCCGGCGCGATGATCAATGCGACGAAGGCCGATTTCAAGCCGATCTACAACCGGCCGATGAGCCAGGGCACACGCTGCCAGCAGCTTGCCATGTATGTAATCTACGAAAGCCCGCTGCAAATGCTGGCCGATTCGCCTTCGAACTATCTCAAGGAACAGGAAAGCCTGGAGTTCCTTTCCGCGGTGCCTACGGTTTGGGACGAGACGCAAGTGCTCGATGCCAGGGTGGGGGAATTTATCCTGCTGGCGCGGCGCCATGGCCGGGATTGGTTTGTGGGTGCAATGACAAACTGGACGGCGCGAGACTTGGAGGTTGATCTATCCTTCCTCGGCAACGGCTCCTTCCAGGCTGACGTCTATCGTGATGGGCCGAACGCGCACCGCGTCGGCGTCGACTATCAGAGGGAGAAACTGACCGTGTCGGGGACAATGCGCATGAAGATCCACTTGGCTCCAGGAGGTGGCTGGACGGCGCGCATAACACCGCGGTAGAAATCCGGTGACAAACCCGGATTAGCCACAACCGCGATCGCGGTCCATTTTACTGCTGTCCTCCGCTGCGGGCTTGCCAGACTCCCGCCTATGCCTGGTGAACCATAGTTCATATCGGCCGGAAAATGGTGGACTGTGCCAATGGTGCAGGGGGTCGTATCTGTAGATTCTAGTTTTTAGATTAGAGCCGGCGTGCACAACGCTTGATTGACGAGAATAACCGAAGTTAGCCGTTCGCTGACGTCATCTTTTCTAATGTAAAAACAGGAAACTACAGATACGGCCCCCATGCACATGCGTCCTCATCGGCTCCAGCGGCCGTTCGGGGTCCTGACCGGACCCGGGTGGAAAAACTTCTCCGGGGTCATCACACCGTCCTTTTTAAACACCATCCCATTTTTCATCACAAACTGCACATTGCGCAGCGCATCTATGTCGCTCAGGGGATTGCCCGGGACCGCGATCAGGTCCGCGAAACAGCCAGGCTTGATGCGGCCGCGATCTCCAATAATGTCGGCGGCTTTGTAGCCGTTGATCGTCATGGCGCGCAGGATATCGGCCGGGGGAATGCCGGCGGCCTTCCACGTCTCGAGGAAATTGATGGTCAACTCGCCGCGTGTCAGCCACTCTCCCGTCTTAGGATCTTTCATCCGTTCGTTCCAGTAGTCGAAGTCGGTCGAGAAAGTAAGCGGCACCTTCTTCTCCCAGGCATCGCGCAAGTTTGCGACCGTGCGCTTGAATGCGGATTCACTCCCCCGATACGGTGTAAACGGAGTGTCGGTGCCTGCCAGAAAAATGCCCTTGGCCGCCATCTGGCTGTGATGTTCGGGCGTGAGGGCGTTGTTGTGGGCGATGATGTAGACGCCGGCATCGATGGCGCGCTGGGCGCCCTCGGCTGTCTGCACATGCCCTTCGACCTTGCAGCCCCCCTTAGCGGCTTCGCTGATGGCGAGCTTGATGTCATCGACCGAGTAACCCCACGGCTTGCAGTCGATGCACAGCTTGATCGTCCGGGCGCCGAACAACATGTTTTCCCGGACTGCACGGACGATCTCATCCGGACTGTTGGCGTCGATGTATTCCGGGAACATGATGTTGTGGTACTTGTACATCTCCGGCGTCGGCCAGAACTGGCCGCCCGTGCTGCCGATCATCGGCCCCGAGGGTATTACGGTCGGACCGGGCAGCCAGCCCTGCTCGATGGCCTGCCTCAACGCCGCGTCGGCGTAAAGAGCATTGTTGCCCACATCGCGAACGACGGTAAAACCCGAGTTGAGGAGCTGCATCCCGTTGGATGCGGCCTGAATGGCGCGCAATGGCGTCGAGTCGGTGATATAGGTCAGGTAGTAATAGTTGTTTTCCGGTTGCTCCTTGTAGGTCATCGCCATGTGCGTATGCGCATCGACAAGACCGGGCAGGACCGTAAACTTGGAAAGATCTATGACCGCGGCGCCCGCGGGAATGGCCAGATTCGACCCCACGGCCGTGATTCTTTCACCTTCGATCAAAACCACCTGGTTGGCCGCGGCCGTTCCGGTTTCTGGATCGATAAGCCGGCCCGCTTTAATCGCTGTCACCGGCGACGGCTGCTGAGCGATTGACAGCGCGGCAGCCAATATTGCAACGAGAGAGCCGAGCACCACGATACGCATTTTCATGACTTCCTCCTCTCGGGAATCGGACGAGATAATGGGTTTCGTATGAGCACTGGGAACTCATCAGTCTATTACCAGCCACTGCGAATTTCCATATTAGATCCTTGTGGGAAATTTCGGGGACAGGCGCCTTAACCTCGAAACTCGCTTTGCATTTTGCCTGTCTGGAAGAAGCTCGCATCTTCGATCAACGGCGCGTTGGTGCAATCCAGGCTCCAGCTTTTTAATTGCAACTCATCTGTGAAACACTTATCTTGGAGACGCATTAGAGACATGCCGGCTTGCCTCAACTCGCTGGGGAGGAAAAAACATGACCCGCATCTCGCGCCGCACCTTCGTAGCCAATACCGCATCGGTTGCCGGGTTTGGATTGCTATCGCAACGGCAGCAGCGGACGCTCCCCCCGGACAACGCCCCGGAAATTCCGCGCCGGCTGTTCGGCAACACCGGAGTCGAGGTCACCATGCTGGGCCTCGGCGGTGGGAGCCGCTTTTTCATGCCTATTGCAGACGACGAGCAGGGAGCAGAACTGGTGCGTCGGGCTATCGATCGCGACATCCGCTTCATTGAAACCGGCGCTAATTACGGAGACAAAAACGAGAGCGAGTTGCGCATCGGCATGGCAATGAAGACGCGCCGGTCGCAGGTCTTCCTGGAAACGAAGGTAGACGCGCGTGACTACGATGGAGCGATGCGCGAGATGGAACGCAGTCTCAAGCTATTGCAGACCGACAGGCTCGACCTCGTACTTCACCACAACCTCTCGCGGACGGCCGAGATCGATCGACTGCTTGCGGAGAACGGAGCCGATCACGCCATCCGCAAAATGGTGGATCAAAAGGTGGTTCGCTTCCGCGGCTTGTCGTGTCATTCGCCGCAACTTCTCCTGGACGGCATCAAGAGGGTCGAGCCACAAGCCATCCAAGTCATCGCGAACGCCACGCGGATTCCCGATGTCGAGTCCGAGGTTCTGCCTCTGGCCAAAGCACGAGGCATCGCGGTCATCGTCATGAAGTCCTGCGGCAAAGGCTATTTCCTCCCGCACAACTTCACCAAGCCGGACCGCATCGATCAGTATGGCCCGCCAGCCGGTGCCTTCGACCGGAAGGATCTGCCCACGGCCCGGGAGTACATCCACTACGCACTCTCATTGCCGGTGGCAACCGTAGTCATCGGCATCGACTCGATCGATACCCTCGATGCCGTGACCAAAGACATCTCCGGATTCAAACCCCTGCCTGCAGCAATGATGAAGTCGATCTCGGATCGAGCCCAGGTTTTCAGGACCACCGGTTTCTGGATTCCAAGTCGCGGTTAAAAAGGGGACCCGCTTGCGCAGCAGGAGATCAGCGATGAAAAAACGCAACTCCATGCTTGCGGCACTCCTGCTCGCGGCAGTGATGTCGGCCGTGAATGCATAGCAGCCTTGGCACATGCAGCTGATTTTACGAGGCTCGGGCTATCACCATCCGGATGCCGAACGGAAATCTCCGGAGGATGCCGGGAAAGGATTCCACGGCAAAATTTTTCTGCCCCTCTTCCAGGCTGTCTTTTTCATTCCTTGAAATCCCGGGCAGCGCTGCGCCGGCCCGGGTCTGAGCCTTTCCCGCTTTGACTGATTACGACAAACTCGGTCTGCCTGTCATCCTTGATACTCATCACGTTCAAGGTGGCTCGCTCCACTTCCAATCTCTTGATGAATTCGTAGATTTGCGGCTCCCGGTTCATCCACGAGAGCCAACTGGGATCGCCTTCCATACAACGACAATACCGATAGGCGATCCCGATTCCAGGATTGCTCCTGAGTTTCTCGAACCATTCGTCCATCCTCTGCTGGGTCAAATCGGCCCAATACAAATCTTCCACCTGGATGTTACCGCCTGATAATACGTATATAGGATAGGCCAGCGAGTAATTGATGACGTATATCTTTCTTAGATTGGCCGATTTCATTGCGCGAAAAACATCGTACAGCGCAGGCGACGTTATACACGCACCCTTGCGACTCTCGATTCGCCGCAGCATCTCCATGCCGTGGGTGGTTCCAAAGGCAATATTGGAAACCAGGCCCGCAGCAAATAGAATCAGAACAAATCCGGCAAATCCCTTCCTTCGATTTGTGGCGAAAGACAGGCAGTGAGCAATTGCAATGATCGATCCGCCGATCAGGATCGGCGTTAAGATATAAAAATGCCACGGTCGATCCAACCCCCGGAATACGGGATAGAGCAGAAAAGAACCAATGCACAGTACCATACAAATTACGGCATATTTGCCGTATTCCTTCTCCGTATTGAAAACAAGATACAGGGTAAGGGAGCTTGCCAACGCTACCAGCAGCGATAGGGCAAAAATCGGGGGAGGAGTCACGGCAATTTTCTCGAGAGTGATTCTCAGATACCAGTTCGCTCCATCGAACATGCTGCGAAAAAACGAAAAGTTCTGGCTCAGGGATGGAAAATATGGACCGCGCACGCCGTCGGCGGTTGCCACGTACAAAGCAGAAAATCCCCTTTTGTAGAAATAGAATAGATGGGGAATCATGGGGATAAGGAAGTACAGGCCCGGGATGACATAGAAGCTTTTGATGGCAGGCCATGCCTGATGGGCGGCTGTGGCTTGCCAAAAACGTCGAAAGGAGAGGATGCCGGTCAGAATGATGATGCCGATCACTACCGGAATTGAAGTCAGCTTTTGCGCCAGAACACATCCGGTGAAGAACCAGATCATTCGATAATATTTCATGTCGGAGCTGGACAAATACCTGAACAGCACCCCCAGAGTAAGGCTGATGAAAATATATTGAAAGAGCGATGGTCCGGTATCCATTGGCGCGGTGAGCAGGAAATTTGTATCCACGAAAGGTGAGGCGAAAACAAGCCATGCCCATTTCCTGCCGGCTGCGGGGAGAATGGCCCAATACAACGCAATCAAGTAAACCATGCTGAACAGAACGTTCACCGCAAGGATCATTCGAGGAGAAGTTCCTGTCATCATTAATAGAGGTGCGGACACCCATGTCTTCAAAGCGCCCTGATAGGGCCCGGATACCAAGGGCAAAGGGTAGCCGAAGATCTTGAACTCCAGCCATCCGGCGATGGAAGCGGCCTTGATCATTCCTACTGCGGGAATGAAGTCCCAAAGCTCATCGTGAAAAACCCCTATGTTTTTGCTAATGACGCCCGCTGCGTTCAGCAAAAACAATAAAGATAGGAGTCCGGCAATCCAGGGCAGTATTTTGAAAAATCGCCGCGGTCGCAAGTTCATGAAAGGCCCCGCATTCCGGATCAGCCTGCAACCGGATACTTGATGCTGAAATGTATGGCTGTGATGTGCCTAGGAATAACTTTGTGCCTTGATGATTGGATGAACAAGCTGCAATTTCGCTTAGTTCCTCGATACGATGGCAGCTCCTGCTTCGGATATGTGGGTGTTCTGTAAGCGGATCTGCCTGCTGCGACCATCTCATCCGGGCAACGTCGGCCATTTTACTGCGATTCCTGGAGATGCAACTGAGAAATCTCGGGAACTGGACGCCATAACCTCAAAATATGATTTGCAGGTGAAGTATCGACGGAACGCCGTTCCTGGTATAGCTTGACCACCTTCAACCCCACCGCGGGTAACATGCGGACAGCAGAAGTCTTCTTCGCATCCTATCCGCTCACATGGAGGTTTCGTGAGATCGCGCAACATGGATCCTGGAATCGGACCATCTATGACTGCTTACAACCCCCGCATCCAAACACTCGACCCTCCCTGACCGACACCTGCAGCCTCATCGGCTCCAGCGGCCGTTCGGGGTCCTGACTTTGAAAATTCTGGATATTTCCCCTTCCGCTCGCGGTAAAGTGAGATATGGGCTAGGAGGAAGGCATGATGCACCGCGGCGGGAAACTGCGCTTTCCTGATCCACGAATCCTGCTCTATGGCGGATGGATGGTTCTGGCCGGCATGGCACTGGTCCAATCCCAAACCGTGATCGTGCCCCGGCCCTATGCAGCCGCCGCTTTTTCCCTGGATGGGACGCTCGGGGCGTTCTCACAGCGAAACACCCTCATCCTCTTCGAAGTCGCGAGCTGGAAGGTGAGGTGGAATGCCGCCGTGCAAAGCGGATCCATTGCAGCGCTCGCATTCTCCCATGACGGCAGCCGGCTCGCCGCCGCCATCGACGATTTCCGCGATCGCTCCCCGCTGGGCCAGCCCCTGGATTATTTCGTGAAGGTTCAGATTCTCGACGCCGGCACGGGCCGCGTCGAAAAGGAGCTGGTGGATGCTAAGGCGACGATGATCAAGGATTTGTCGTTCGCATCCGATGGATCGCTTCTGGCGGTGGTCACACATGGCGATGATGAAATCCTGCTTTGGGATGTTTCCAGGGACAGGATGACCCCGCTGTCCCCTAAGCAACGAATAGGCTACTGCACAGCGGTTTTTGCTCCCTCCGGCGACGTGCTGGCCTGGGCGACGACTGCGCCGGGGACCCTCCCCAAATTCGAAATCCGGCTCTTTGATACCGCAACCCGTTCGGTGACGGGTAGCGTAGCGCGAGGAACGTCGCAGACCACGGCTATTCCCCTCGCGTTTTCCCGTGATGGGGATAGCCTCGCCTTCGCGACGGAAGATTGGAATTGGGCCAACACGCGACCTACCCAGATTGAATTGTTCAGCATGGCCGCTCGCAAGGTCACTCGCAAGATCAAGACGGGGGAGATCGCTGTCGATTCCCTCGTTTTTTCGGAAGACGGCCGAACCATTCTGGGAAGCGGGTCCGATATCATCCGCACCGGTATTCGTCCCGTGGCCCGAGTCAGTCGCATATGCCTTTGGGATGTCGGCACAGGAAAGCTTCAGAAGAAGGTGGAGAAGGCGTACAGCACGGGAGAGCGCCGGGATCCTGCCATCAAATCCATGCGTGTTCCCAAGCGGGACATGTATGTCTTCCTGGGCGGGGCGGGCAATCTGTTTTTCTACGACTCGATTTCCCTTCAGTTCAAGGGGATGGTTCCCGTGTCCTATCCATCCGGTGCAGACACCCTCACAGCCTCTCGAATCTCGTCGGATCTTCGGGACATGCGGTATGCGGTTTCGGCGCACCGCATCCTGGCATTATCCTTTGATTCCAGGGATCGAATCCTGGCCGGCAGCAGTGATGGCACCGTATATTCTTGGGACATCCCTCCAGGGAAACGGGTCGATGGACCGAGGCTCGGCGCTGAAACGGAAGTAATGGCCATCTCCCCGGATGCCAAGATGATTGCCGTCTCACGGGGTTCCGAAGCCGATATTTCAATCGTAGATGCGATTTTGGGAACAACCGTACAGTCATTGCCGGCATTTTCTGATCCTGCCCGCGCATTGGCCTTTTCTCCGGACGGGGCATGGCTTGCCGGGGCGGGCGCCGACGGCACGATCCGGGTCTGGAGCGCAAAAAACTGGCAGGCGCAACCTCCATTGACAGGGCACCGGGGAACAGTCGCGACACTGGCATTTTCCCGGGACTCATCATTTCTGGCCAGCGGCGGAGATGACCACATCATACGCGTCTGGGAGCTGAAGTCAGGCGCATTGGTTCACACGCTTCCGGGACACAAGCAGAAAGTAAGCGTGGTCGTCTTTGGGGCGAAGAACGACACGCTGGCCAGCGCATCCTCGGCCGACTCCTCCGTCATCCTATGGAAGCTGAATGCCGGCCTGGACCCGAAGAGATTGCGTGGATATCTAGGCTCGATACGGAGCCTGGCGTTCTCGCCGGATGGTTCGAGCCTGACCGGCGTTGGGGATGAGACGATTTGCCTCTGGAATTCCTCCATGGGAAAAATCATCCGGGTATTGGCGGAGAGGGTCGGTACCGGCCGGGTCCTGCTTCTTCGCGACAATGCGGCCCGCTACCTTGATACCATGACGGTCGCAGCCTTCTCCCCCGACGGCAGGGTCATGGTCTGCGGTGGAATGAACAACACTCTCCTGCTCTGGGATGTCGCGACCTGGAGGAACAGGACATTGCGATGAGGGGCCATTGCGGATTGTCCTGTTGAGAGAATGGCGGCGGCAGCAAATCCAACCCTCCAGCCGTTCTGGGGGACTCCAAATGTACGGTTTATCCGTAATTCGTCCATGTGGAGTTGCAGCTCTTCATAAGTTACTGAATTCTAGAGGTTCGACACGCGCAAAGCGTGAGCGCTTGGGAGCAGATGGAGGCCTGCAGCGACCTTTGCATCCGCCCCGCAGACATGATTATCCCGGCAAACGCCCCCCCTGGGACCGCGCGCGTCCCGCGCGCAGATGTGTGGAATCCTGCCGGCCAATCAAAGACCGCCAAGCCCATAACACTTATATCACCTTGCGCATAGCCGGGTTTTTACGCACGGGATGCGCGCGGTCCCAGGACAGCCTGGCCCAGGGAGGACGATTTTTGAAATATTTAGCTAGGTCGCGAAACTACCTGTGTGATCTTAATCGCGCCGCCGAAGCAGACTGCGTTGAAACAACCAAACAAGGGCTGGCACAGCCGCGGCTATTTGCCTCACTTCGACAGCGAGAATGAGATTCAGAGCCTTAACTTCCGCCTGTACGACGCCGTTCCCATGCGGCTAATCGAAGAGTGGAGGTGCCGCTCGGCTGGAGCAGGAACCTCAAGCAAAGCGATCCGAGGGCCGTGGCCTTGCGGCAGCGCATCGAGACTCATGAGGATGCCGGATACGGCCAATGCTTCCTGCGCGGTTCACGAATCACTACATTGACCGAAGACGCGCTGCAATATTTCGACGGTACGCGCTATCGACTGCTGGCGTGGTGCGTGATGCCCAACCATGTCCACAGCCTGATCGAGATGGT
>Ga0315284_10015516_pt1 | contig 10827 bp, 9 predicted proteins | sample YL17G09_16_MG_FD_203696 | JGI IMG/M metagenome (GOLD analysis project Ga0315284, IMG submission 203696) | Sediment microbial communities from Yellowstone Lake, YNP, Wyoming, USA - YL17G09_16 | ecosystem: Environmental > Aquatic > Freshwater > Lake > Sediment | place: USA: Wyoming | collected...
GCCTGCTGCACCTTGGGCACCTCATATTCTTCCTCGAAGACAAAGTCCGCCTCAGCAAAACCTTTTTCCACATCGCCAATATCGATGTCGATGTGGGCGGCCAGGTTGCGCGAGGGGTCCGATTCGGCGAAGTTAACATATTCCGGCTCATCGTGCAGGCGCGGCGATCCGGGCTGCATGGCTTGCGCCGGATCGAGCAAGGCAGGCAGAGGCTCATATTCGACCTCGATCAGCTTGAGCGCCTGCTCGGCGATCTCAGCCGTCTCCGCGGCCACAAAGGCCACCCGGTCGCCGACGAAGCGCACTTTGTAATCCAGCGAGAAAGAATCGAGCGGGCCAGGGATGGGATCGGACTGCCCGGCGGTCGAGAAGACCACGCGGGGGATGTCCTGCCAGGTCAGCACAGCCGCCACCCCCTCCAATGCCTGGGCGCGGCTGGCGTCAATTTTCTTAATCCGGGCGTGGGCAACTGGGCTGTGCAGGACTTTGGCGTGGAGCAGGCCACGCATCTCGACATCTGCCGTAAAAGCCGGCTTGCCCTGCACCAGCTTGACAGCATCCACCTTTGGCTCGGGCTTGCCCACACGCTGCATCGTCGCAGTCTGGGGTGTGACGACCATCTTGGGCATCACACGCCGGACGGTCTCCAATAAAATTCCCGGCTTTCCCGCAGGAGCAAAGCCGCCTGGCTCTGGGCCAGCCTGGCTGGGAGGCAGCCCAATCCCTGCTTCACCCTCTGGCTCTGTCTCCTCGCCGCGCAGCCAGGCTGCGGCGCGCAAGACGGCCTGCACGGGCTTCAGGTAACCGGTGCAGCGACACAACACGCCCGATAAGGCCTGCCGCACTTGCTCTTCGGTGGGCGCAGGATTGCGATCCAAAAGCGCTTTCGCAGCCAATATCTGTGCCGGGGTGCAGTAGCCACACTGCACCGCGCCGCTCTCGACAAAGAGGCGCTGCAAGGCATGCAGACCGGGGGTCGATCTCCAGCCCTGCTGCGGGTGCTCGCCCAGGGCTTCGATAGTCTGGATGGCATGGCCTTCGGCCTGAGCAGCCAGCAGCACGCAGGAGTTGACCGGCTTGCCATCCAGCAGCACCGTACAAGCGCCGCACTCACCCGTCTCGCAGCCGTGCTTAACGCCGAAGAAACCCTGCGAGCGCAGCACCTTCAGCAAGCTGTCGCCTGGGTGGATATCCAGGTTGAGCAGATGATCATTGACATATAATGCAATTTGCATTTTCCGCCTTTTCCGTGTCCATCTTTTAAAAACTATCCGCGTTTATCTGTGTTTATCCGTGAGCCAATATTTTTTACCTTACAACAGCTTCTGCACGGTCAGCCAGCCCTCCCGTTCCTGGTTAGCTGCCTGCAGCGCCTCCTGTGAGCCGACCACGACCACTTTGCCGGCTTCGTTCACCTTGTGCAGCACTTCCCCAAATGACTTGAAATCTGCCACAGTAGTCCCCAGGAGCTGGTCACGGTACTGCTGGCGCAGCGCATCGGTCTCGCCCACCAGGTGGCGGATCATGGAGGTGAAGCCCTTGGCATCGGGAAGCTGGTAGGCATCCAGCTCGCCAATTGCGCCGATGATGCTCTTAACCAGCTCCTCTCGGCTCAGACGGGCTTCATCGATCTCTTTCAAGAACTGGCTGGTGCCGTCGTAATTTTGGATCGTCTTCAACAGGTTGGGGTCGCGGTAAGACAGGTAGGTGAAGATGCCCGAGCGGATGTCGAACACAGCCATGCCGCCGTAGGCCCCGCCCTGGATGCGGACGCGCTCCCACAGCCAGGTGGTGCGCAGGAAGTTCAAGATGACCTGAACCGAGCCGTGCAGCGAATAACCCAGCTTGAAGAGGTCGGCGCCCTTGCCCACGTAATTGACCTGGGCGGGAATGGACAGGCCTTCGAAGGGGATGCCGCCGCCAGCCTTCCAGGTTTGCAGCCTGCCCTGGTCAGAGGGGAGGGCAGCCAGGAAGCCCGCCAGCCTGGGCTGAAAAGCATTCCAGCTCTCACCATCTACGGTCACATTGCAGAGCAAGCCGCGGCGGTTGACCAGCCGGCTGCGCACGGCTTCCAGGTCTGCCAGAACACCTGGCCAATCGGCATCCACCCGCTCGGCCAGCCTGCGCAGGAAGAACAGGTAGCTCGGCCCGCCGATCTGCTCGGCTGCCCAATCCGCTTCGTTGAACAGGGCGCGCAGGCGGGTGTTCGCCACGCGGTGACCTGCCGGGATCAGTCCGGCTTCCTCTGCAGCCTTCTCTTCCAGCACGATCTGTATGAAGCGTTCGCGGTTGTCCAACCGGGCGGTCAGCAGCACATCCTGCAAGATGGCAAGAAGCTCAGCCGCTTTATCCAGGGTCGCTTTGCCGCGTAAGAACAGGCGACCAACGCTCTTCTCCCCTCCGCGCCTCATGGAGGTGAAGGAGGTCGAGGTGATCCCGCCCGTCGAGCGGCCGATATGCTGTGAGAGCTTGACGAAATCTTCTTTTTCGGTGCCCATCTCCAGCAGGGAGCGGCCGAAGAGAGTGACATAAGGCAGGTACTCCTGCGGCAGCGTGTGCAGATCGAAGCCCAGGTCCAGGTAGACGATGCCGTTGGTGAACAGATCGTGGTAGAGCACTTGGTTGGCAACCTGGTTGCCAACCACGCTGCCCTCCTGCTCCGTCACCTGCAGGGGGATGAGGCGGATTTGCTGATCCAGGTCAGAGAGCTGCAAGCCCGGGATGGTCGCCAACGCCTCGGGAGAATCAGGCGCCACCTGGCGGCGCTTCAACTCAGCCGTGTTCTCCAGGATGGCCTGCAGCTCTGCCTGCGACAGCCCTGCCCGCACCTTCGCCAGGCTTTCTTTCTCTTGCTCTTCTTTTTGGCGTCCTATTGCAGGGTCAGGCTTGAGCAGCACGGTAGCGCGGTGAGGGTTCTTAAGGAAATATTCCTCGATCAGGTGCTCAAAATAGCGGTTGCCAGGCTCCAATTGGGTCTTGATCGCCGAGAGGGGTGCTTCGAAGGCCAGGGGCTTGAGCGGGTCATCATCGTGCAGCCAGGTGCTCAGGGCGCGCAGCATCAGGACCAGCCCCTGCGGGAAGGAGCCAAAATTGTTCTCGCGCAGGCGGAATTCATAAGTGTTCACCGCCGCGGCGGTCATATCCGGGTCGATGCCTTCTTTAACCAGCTTTTTCAACGTCTCCAGCACCAACCGCTCCACCTTATCCGCATCTTCCAGGGCAATACCCTTCAGTCCGGTGGAGAAGAACACCTGGCGGGTGTCATCACCCCCCACGCCGGCCAGGTCTTCGCCCAGGCCTGAATCGATCAGGGCTTTGCGTAGCGGTGAGGCGGGTGTGCCCACCAGGATATAGCCCAGCATATCGAGGGTAAGAATCAACTGCGAGTCGCCGACCGCGGCCTGCACCCAGTTGGTAGTCAGCATAGCCTTCTTGCCGCCCTCCCCTCCCTCACCTTCGCTGACATCGTAGGGGAATTCCAGCTTCTTAGGTTGAGCGAACCGGGGCTGCAAGGCAATCGCCGAATCCACTTTCAGCAGCTCGAAATCCTTCAGCCAGGTATTCATCAGGCGCAGGCGCTGTTCGGGATCGTCATCGCCGTAGAAGAAGATATACGAATTCGAGGGATGGTAGTAAGTCTGGTGGAAGGTCTTGAACTGAGCGTAGGTCAGGTCCGGGATATGCAGCGGGTCGCCGCCCGAATCCAATCCATACACGTTATCGGGAAAAAGCGCTTCCTGGACGTGCTTACCGAGCAAGCTGTCGGGATCAGAATAGGCACCCTTCATTTCATTGAATACCACGCCCTTATAGGTTAACGGATCGTCGAGGCTGTCCAGCTCGTAGTGCCAGCCCTCCTGCTGCAGGGTGTGGGGGACGAGCAGGGGGTAAAAGACGGCATCCAGGTAAACCTCCACCAGGTTATAAAAATCCTTCAGGTTCTGGCTGGCAACCGGGTAGGTGGTCTTATCTGGAGAAGTGAAGGCATTCAGAAAGGTCTTCAACGAGCCTTTGAGCAGCTCCACAAATGGCTCTTTGACCGGGTAACGGCGAGACCCGCACAACACGGCATGCTCCATGATGTGCGGCAGGCCGGTAGAATCGGGCGGCGGGGTGCGGAAGCTGATCCCGAAGACCTTATTTTCGTCTTTATTCTCCAGCGAAAGCAGCCGGGCCCCGGTCTTGACATGCCGGAAAAGCCGGGCCTTGGTGTTCAGCTCTTTGATGAATTCACCTTTGTCTAACTCGAAACCATGAATAGATACCATTCTTATTTGTCTCCTTCAATATTTTCTCAAGCATTCCCTCGCTCCCGCTGGGAGAGGGGATAAGGGGAAATGCAGTCCACTAATCTACACCGATCAATACGAATGTTCTAAATTCCGTTGCATCGGATGAATCCGAGCAAATATTCAAGACAACGGCGAGCGAGCGTGCCTGCCACAGCGCAGCGATATTCGGCGCTCGCCCATTCATCCTCCGCCCCGCGGCAGGCCTCCTGCGCGGCGATCTCCGCCCCACCCGGTTCGGGTCCGTCCATAGCCAGCGTAGGCGCTGAGCCAAAGCCCCCAACCACCAGTCGCGTGCGGCCGGAAGGCCACTGCGCCACCGCCACGCACAGGATGGGCAAGTCGGCGGGAGCGCGGGCGACAGCTTCGTAAGCCAGGCAGACATTGAGGGGGATGCTGACCTGGGTGATCAGGCGGCCGGGCAGGCGCTCCCCGCGCAGCGGCAACAGGTCGCCCAGGCTGACCTTCTCCCGTTCCGGCTTGCCCGTTGCAGAATGGAGGCGGATTTCCAACGCTGCATCCAGCGCCAGCAGAGCGGCTGCAAAGCCAGAGCGCCCGTCCGCAGAGACCAGCGCTCCAGCAACCGTGGCCACCTGGCGCAGATTGTGATTCAACTCAAGCTGGATGGCGCGGAGCAGAGCGGGCTGTAAACCGGGCCAATCTGCCAGCGCCCCCAGGGTGACCGTGGCGCCGATGGAGAGGGTGCTGCCTGTGGCGTGCAAGCCGTTCAGCCCCAGGGCCTGCAAATCCACCACGGCCACCGGCTCCGGAGAGGGACGGTTCAACACGGTACCGCCGCCCAGCGGAAGCGTGCGCGGCGTGGGACGCGCCAAAAGCTCTAACGCAGCATCAAGTGAGTTGGGACGTTGATATTCGATAATCATACAGCTTCTCCGAAAACCTTTCAACGCGGAGACGCAGAGGCCGCGGAGATGCTAATATAAACCCACTTTCTGGGTTCATTGCGCTCTCCGTGACTCTGCGGTAAGAGTTGATCAATGGGTTGAAAGCTAATCTGCTAATCAATACTTTGAACATCCTCCGGATACACCTTCCAGCCTAGCTCTGCCAGATCCTCGGGCGACATCTGCAGGCCTGGAATATCGATCAGCAGGACTTCGGCTTCGGCCAGCAGCGTGTCACCTGGCCCATAGATGGCTGAGGTAGCCATAGCTGTGCGGGCTTTGGACTTGACCGCCCTGCCCACCAGGCGCAGCGGCTGCCCCACAGGCACATTCTGGCGGTAGCGGATCTCCAGCCGGGCGGTATACAGGAAGCGCGGCGGGTCGCCGCCCATGTGTGAGCGCCCGGCGGCCTCATCCAGCATTGCCGCCACAATGCCACCATGCACCACGCCTGGATAACCCTGGTAATTTTCTGAGACGGTGTAATCAGCGACAACCTCACCCGGGCTGTTATCATAGAAGCGCAGATGGAGGCCGTAAGCATTTGCCAGTCCACAGACAAAGCAGTGGCGGGAGTTGGGTTGGGGGGTTGGCAAAGGGAAATTCTCCTGTAGAAGGTTTCGCTTAATTATACTGTACATCGCACTGCCACAGATTTTGTCGTTCTAGTTACTCTATAATTGCCAAAGGTACGGAAATGGGGTAGAACAGAAGTGGAAACCAACCACAATCCGTCTACCCCACCCGCACCAGCCTGGGAAAGAGGGCCCCTGTCGTTCAGCGCTGTGAGCGGCTCGAAATGACATAAAATTCTCAATAATTCCCCCCTCTCCTTATCCCTTATCCCCTATCCCTTTTTCCCCTGTTCATTCTCCAACTCAACCTTTAGAAATTCCACCATCTCCGCCAGGCTCGTGAAGCTCCAGCGCTCCCCGGTGTGCGGGCTGACGAGCAGGATGCGCAAGGCCGGAGCCCCCTCTTCTCCGGCTCTCCATAGGCGCAATAGATAGGAGCGGTAGTGTGTATGATTGGTAAAAGGCGCAGGCGGGTCCATCTTTACCCCTGCAGAAAAGCAATCCTTCCTGAACAAGACTGTAAACCAGCCATCCACGAAATTTCACGAATACACGAATGGGGCGGACTCTTAAACCATTCGTGTATTCGTGGTTTTTTATTCGTGGATGGCTTGCCCTCGTATATAATACCCTCATGTCCCCCTGCACCCTGGTTTTCTACAAGCCCTTCGATGTGCTGTGTTCCTTCACCGACCCAGAAGGCCGCGAGACGCTCAAAGCCTACATCGACGTGCCGGATGTCTATTCCGCCGGTCGGTTAGACCGCGATTCCGAGGGTCTGCTCCTGCTCACCGATGATGGAAGTTTGATCCGGCGGTTGACCGATCCGCGCTACCACCTGCCCAAGACCTACTGGGTGCAGGTCGAGGGACTCGTCACGCCGCAGGCGCTGGAGCAGCTTGCGCAGGGCGTGACGATCCAGGGCTGGCGCACCCTCCCCTGCACGGCGGTCGCCATTCCCGAACCGGACCTGCCGCCGAGGCGCAAGCCGGTCACCCCGCACGCCCCGCCGAGCTGGATCGAGATCACCCTCACCGAAGGCAAGAAGCGCCAGATCAGGCACATGACCGCCGCGGTGGGCTTCCCCACCCTGCGGCTGGTGCGCGTCGCCATCGGTCCGCTGCTGCTGGGGAACCTGCAGCCCGGTGAGTGGCGCTGGCTGACGGAGGAGGAACGAAAAGCGATAAGCGGTAAGCTGTAAGCGCTCAGCGCTAAGCTTACTTCCAAACATGCTTCAGCATGTTTCCTGTATCAGGCTGCAATTCATTTGCAGCTTATTAGCCGCGGTCGGTAAAAAACCACCGGGACGAGTACGGACTAGAGCGGAAAATTCATTTTTACATTTTGCATTATCCGCGTTTTCAGCGTTCATCCGCGTCCAATGTCTTTTCCCTTATCCCTTACCCCTTGCTCTTCACCCCAAACGTCTCCACGAGCAGCCTCACTTCGCCACCCGCCGGGTAGAGGATGGGGCAGGTGCAGCCGCGCTGGCAGTATTCCTTCACCTTGAGTCGCGCTTCGGCGGGCGTACCGGAGGCGGTGATGCGCAGGATCAGCTCCTCGGGCACCAGGTGCTTGGCGCGCTGGATCTGCTCCCGGGTGGCGGGCCAGCCCAGGATGGACTGGATCTTGGCGACGACTTCCTGCGAGACGCCCGATGCCTTGGCAATGTGCGGCTGCTGCGCCAGGTATTGGGTGAGCAGCATGCGCGAGCTGTCGATAGCCCGGTCGTGGTCGTGATCGACGGAGCAGACGATCAACTGCGGGCGGTCGATGGCCTCCAGAGTCCGGCCGGCCTTGCGCGCCCCCTTGTCGAGCAGCTCCAGGGCCTTGTCGTTGTATTCCGGCGGGACGCAGTAGTTGAGCACCGCCCCATCGGCGATCTCGCCCGTCAGCTCCATCATCTGATCGCCCGTAGCGCCGATCATAATTGGAACCCGCCTCGGTTCACGCCGCCCATGCACGATGTCCAGCTCGATCCCCTCCACATTGACAAACTCACCGTGGAAGGTAACCCGCTCCAGGTCGAGCAGGCGGCGCAGGATGGTGACCGTCTCGCGCATGGCGGTCAGCGGCTTGCGGCGCTCGATGCCCACATTGCGCGCCAGCGGGTCCCACCAGGCACCGATGCCGCAAATGATGCGGTCTGGGGCTAAATCGTCGAGGGTGAGGAAGGTCGCCGCCAGCAAACCGATGTTGCGCGTCCAGTTGTTGATCACTCCCGAGCCGACTTTGATCCGTTCCGTCACCGCCGCGTAGGCTGCCATGGGAACGATGGCATCGCGTACCAGGCGGCTTTCGGCCTGCCAGACGGCTTCGAAGCCGTGCGCCTCGGCGTATCTGGCATAGTCCAGCCCATCGCGCAGGTCATGCGCATCTTGCAGGTACAACGCAACTCTTTCGTTCACATCAACCTCCAATCTGGATGAACCCTAAAAGGCATTTGAACCACCAAGCCACCAAGTACACCAAGAAAACCTTTAGATATAAAACCACTGGGGCATAGAGTACACAGAGAAAAACCGATTTACCACCAAGACGCCAAGCGATGGTGCCGATGATTACATCGGGTACATCACAGGGCACTTTCCTTTCTCAAGAACTCCAGGTCGTCCGGCGTATCCAGGTCAACTGCCAGGCGGGGAAGCTCGGCGACTTCCAGGCGGATCTCCGAACACAGGGCCACCCGGCAGTGGGTTTTAAATGACTCCCGCCCAAAGGCATAGCGCAGCGCGCCGAGCGGGTTGACGAGCAGAGCATTCGTCCCCCTCCGGTGGCGGTCGGGGGCGATCACTACCACCGGAGGGTGGACAGCCAGTGCAACCAGCGCCTGAACATCTTCCACGGTCAGCAGGGGCAGGTCGGCCGGGATCACCAGCACCCCCTGCACCGCAAAGTCCCGGGCCAGCCTGGTTGCTTTTTCGAGGGCCATGTTCAGGCTCGATACGCCGCTCTCTTGCAGGGTATGCGCCCCTCGCCCGCGGGCAAAGGCAAGCACCTGCGGATCGCGGCTGATCACCAGGAGGCGCTCGATCTCTGGCACAGCTAACAGGACTTTAAGGGTATTCTCGATCAAGCCCTGGTTGAGCAGAAAGCGCTCTTGCTCATCCAACACCCCCGCCAACCGGGATTTTCCCAGCCGCAGCGGCTTGACGGGCAGGATGGCCCAGAAGGTCATACCCCCTTGCCTCCAAAGAAGGCCAGCACTTCGGCTGCCAGCCTGAGCCGGTCTTCAGGATGGTTCATGAGCGTGTCCGTCGCCAGGGTTTTCAGGCCCAAACACCGGATCTCCTCAGCCAGCTTTTCATCCAATAAATCCAGAACGAAACCCGAACAAAGGCTGCCGTAATGGTCGGCGACCGCCAGCGCCGAAGGGGCAATCCCCAGCTCGGCAAACATCTTGGCAGCCGGACCTTTGACCGCCTTCCCGCCAATGATCGGGGAAACCGCCACGACAGGCAGTCCCCTGTTCCCTCGGCCATCCACCAGCGCCTGGCGCACCCCTGGTACAGCCAGGATGGGATCGATGCTCACCCAGGGATTCGAAGGGCAGAACAGCACCAGGTCTGCCTCTCGCAGCGCCTCCAGGACGCCTGGCGCGGGCCGGGCTCGCTCGATGCCCTCGAAGCGGAATCCGGTCACGGCCGGCTGGCACTGGTGATGGACGAAATACTCCTGGAAAGACAGCTCTCCCTGCGAGGTCAGCACCACCGTGGGTGCCAGGTCATCCGTCACGGGCAGCACCATGATGGGGATCTTCCAGGCCTGGCAAAAAAGGCGCGTCACCTGGCTCAAAGGCTGCCCCAGGCTGAGGCGGCGGGTGCGCTCCAGATGCGTGCCCAGGTCGCAGTCGCCCAGGTGGAACCAGGCCGGGCCGCCCAGCTCTTCCAGGCTCTGCAAAGCCTGGAAGGTCTCTCCCGCCAGCCCCCAGCCCGTCTGCGGGTTAGCCTTTCCCGCCAGGGTGTAGCAGACGGTGTCCAGGTCTGGGCAGATGCGCAGCCCCAGGTGCGCGAAATCATCGCCGGTGTTGACGATGACCGTCAGGTGATCGGGAGGCAGCAGACGCGCCAAACCGTCGGCGAACTTGCCACCGCCCACACCACCCGCCAGAGCTACAACTTTTGGAGAAATCCTGGTCATCCTATCTTTCCGGTATGCCGGACTGTTAGTCCGGCCAACTTCTTTGCCCGTACGCCGGACTGACAGTCCGGCCAACTTCTCTGCCCGTATGCTGGACTGACAGTCCGGCCAACGCATTACCCCATCGTGCTAACTTTTTCAACCTTGATCTTGTAGGTCACCCGGCCTGACCCCGGTCCCTGGTATTGGTCGGAACCGGTGTACTTCTTCGCCAGGGCATCGATGTGCGCCCGGGCACCCTCTTCGGTGATCTCAACCACCTTCCCCCGTATCTGGAGATAACGGTAGGCATTCTTCGGGTCGGCGATCACCAGGGCCACATTTGGGCGCTGGCGCATATTGCGATCCTTAACGCGCCCCCTGGCCGAGTTGATCAAGAGATATTCACTATCCTTATTGAACCAGACCGGCGTCACCTGGGGCGTGCCGTCTGCCATTACCGTCGCCAGGTAAGCGAAGGCGCGCGCCGAGTCGGCAAGCAGATCGTGAAAAGATTCAGGAATGTCTTTCAACATATCATTTCCTCTTTATTATCCGCTAAACTATTCGTTCGCGAAGATTATGCGTACATCAGCGGATTCATTTTTGTCTAAATGGGAACCTCAGCAGCCCCTTACCGCTGCTCAGGCCGGTCTCCCCAATCACTGCCAGGTTATCCACCTGCATATGCCAGAGAAAAGGCTTGCAGGCCAGTTGCTGCACCGCACAGCTCAGATCGGTTCCACTGATGTTTTCGTGGGCCAGGGTGATGTGCGGCACCCACAAATCGGGCGCATAGTACGGGCTGGCGCGCTCGCCCACCCCCTCCAGGCGCTCCCACAGCCGGTGGTGAAAACGGAGGAGCTGCGGGTCTTTGACCAGGGTGATATACAGGACGCATTTTTCAGCCGTGAACATGCCCAACCCTGCCGTGCGGAC
>Ga0315284_10015519_pt1 | contig 10826 bp, 8 predicted proteins | sample YL17G09_16_MG_FD_203696 | JGI IMG/M metagenome (GOLD analysis project Ga0315284, IMG submission 203696) | Sediment microbial communities from Yellowstone Lake, YNP, Wyoming, USA - YL17G09_16 | ecosystem: Environmental > Aquatic > Freshwater > Lake > Sediment | place: USA: Wyoming | collected...
GTCGAGAAGCCGGCTCAGCAGGCTGTGAATGTGAAGATCGCTCAGAAGTCGATCATGGTCGAAGATGCCGTGGTGGTTGACGCGAAGGCATACGCCGATATCCTGACGCAGAAAGACTTCCTGATTCAGCCACTCTTCGATGTGCTGAACAAGCACTCGGGGGAAGGACGCAAGTCGGCGGACATGTTCAAGACTGAGTTCTCGGGCAAGATTTCGATACAGGGCGATGTGGAAATACCGTACAACGTGCTCACGCGGGTGATGTACACGTGCGGACAGGCCGGGTTCCCGAATATGAACCTCGTTGTCTACCGGAAGTAGCCTATGCCGGCTCAACAAACAGGACTGTTCTACGTGCAGCACGGGGTTGCCGAGGGCGCGTCGCGTCCCTTCCCCAAGGAGTTACGCGGCTCGTTCTTCAGCAACGTAGAGCCTCGCTTCGTGGGGCTCTTCGGGGGCATGCTCCTATTGGTAGGCGGCACCGTGTTCGGGCTCTCCTTCATCAAGCCCTCCAACACCGTGAGCGAGCAGCAGATCCTCAAGATCCAGGAACGATATGCCAGCATTGTGCTGAACCAGCCCAAGCCGAAGGAAGAGCCGAAACCAGACGAGTCCAAGGCCGCCGCGAAGGGCGCCAAGGATCAGGAGGGCGCGGGCAAGGAAGAAGCTGCTCCCACCGAGAAGGTCGACCGCAAGAAAGAGACATTCGTCGAGCGTACCCAGAGGCGCGAGGCCAGTGCGTCTCAACGCGCGGCCAAACGCGAAGCCGTGGGCAAGCAGATCGCCTCGTCGGGCATTTTCGCAGCCATCACCGCTGCTGGTGGAAGCGGCGGATCCGGGTCAGGCTCATCGGTCTCTGACCTCCTGGGAGGCGCCAGCGACGCCATTGGCGATTTGCAGAACATCAGCGTATCCAAGGGAACCTTTGCCGCGGCAAACGATGGATTCACCGCTCAGGGCGTCAAGGAAGCTCGTCGCGGTACGCGAACGCAGAACGTGGAAATGGAGAAGACGCAACTGGCCCGGGCCGAGGGAACTCAGATCGCCGCAGTTGCGTCTGTCAATCTCACGACCAAGCCTCCCGAAATCACCGACCAATCGGGCGCGGCGGTGGCCACTGGAAGCAAGTCGTGTATTCAGAGCGTGATCACGCGGGAGACTCCCCGTGTGAAGCGGGTGTTTGAGAGCTGGCTCAAGCGCGATCCTACACTGTCGGGGTCGCTGGAGGTCAGGTTCACCATCATGCCCGACGGGACAGTATCCGGCATCGCGGTTCGTCGGTCGAGCATGAACAACCCCAGCTTCGAGTCCAACGTGATTCGCTACATCGAGCGGTGGAGTTTTGCTTCGTGCGGGCTGGGCGAGCAGCTTGAAATTGTGGTTCCATTTGCGTTCGAGGCGGCACAGAGCGAATAGCGACGAAGGTGCCTCGCGCCGAAAAGAGTTCGGTCGGGCACCCCACGCACTTCAGAGGAGAGACCCATGGACCCGACTCGCGAGAGAGGCGCAGAACGAATCGAACACCTGGGCGCCGATCCCGACAATCCTGCGTTCTTTGACCTGAGCAAGACCGGCGTCTGCTGTTTCTACAAAAAGTTTGTGGGGTCGGGCGTGCGTGTGCAGGTCAAGATCAACGAGCTGACGGTTGCAGGAAAGGTTGCGCACAGCACCGAGCGTCGCGATGGTTTTCGGGTTGGTATCCAGTTCACCGATGTGACGCCTGAGCAAGACCGGAGTCTGGTGGAGTTGGTGGACAAGTATTCCAAGGGCGTGCCGGTGAGCTGCAGCTTCACCGAATCCGCTGGAACACGTTGATGTACGGGAGAGTATGTGGGTGGCAAGATCGGATTGGGGATTGTCTGGATTCTGTGTGGCGTAGCAGTTCTGGCAGCGGGCGGACTGACGTTCTACCGCAACAACACCGAGTTCTTCGGCGCCCGACACCAGAAGAGCTCCAGCCCGGGCCCTTCACGCGTTGACGATACGGTTGTTGTCGAAGAACCCCCGACTGCTCGCGGGTCTGGCGACACTGCGACAACGTCGCATCCGCAGTCTGCGACGCAGACGGGCTCCGCGCTTCCCGACCGTCGACTCTGGGTTGAGATCCCGGATGTCCTGTGTACTGTTGCCGATCGAGCCGACTTGCGTGTGCGGTTCACGGTGCTGCTGCCGCTTGCCGCAGGCGAGCTTCGTGACGAAGTGTTGTTCAAGCGCGGAGATATCAGAATGATGGTGCGCAGCGCAGTCTCGCGTCTTGCCATGGCGCAGATTTCGCCCGCATTGCTTGCTCCCGTGCTTCGGCCCGAAATCGACAGAGTGCTGCGTGCCGGCAAAGTCGGGCCGATCGAGTGTGCCGCTTTCACGATAGAAAAGGTATCGAAGTAGATGACTCTCAACAAAATTCTCAGTGCGATATTCGGTTCAAAGGAGCAACGTGACACACGCAAGCTCCGGCCCACTGTCGACAAAGTCAACACGTTCGGCCCCACAGTTCGGGCACTCAGCGATCCTGAACTTGCTGCCAAGACAGCGGAGTTCCGCGACCGCCTGAGCAAAGGCGCCACGCTCGACGACATTCTTCCCGAAGCATTTGCCGTGGTGCGGGAGACCGCGCACCGGGTTCTTGGCGAACGTCGCAGCGTGGTCGATCCGCAGTTCAACAGAGAGATCCCGTTCATGGCGCACTTCGATGTGCAGATCATGGGCGGCGCCGCGCTGCACCAGGGCAAAATCGCCGAAATGAAGACGGGTGAGGGAAAGACCCAGGTGTCAGCCCTTGCTGCGTACCTGAACGCCTTGGAGGGCAAGGGCGTCCACGTGATCACCGTGAACGATTACCTCTCTCGCCGCGACAGCGAGTGGATGGGCCGGATCCATACCTTCCTTGGCCTCACCGTGGGCTGTCTCGACCTCACCGAGCCCAATTCGCCCGAGCGCCGCGCCGCCTACGCATGCGACATCACCTACGGTACCAACAACGAGTTCGGGTTCGACTACCTGCGCGACAACATGGCGGTGCACCCCGAGCACTGCGTGCAGCGCGATCTCAACTACGCCATCATCGACGAAGTTGACAACATCCTTGTTGACGAAGCGCGAACGCCGCTCATCATTTCCGGCCCGGTCACCAAGTCCAACCGCGAGTACGAAGAGCTCAAGCCGCGCGTGAGCAAGCTGGTGAGCGCTCAGATGCAGCTCACCAACGAGATTATGAGTGAGGCCGAGGAACTTCTCAAAGACCCCAAAAGTGAGTACCAGGCCGGCATCAAGCTGATGGGTGTGCAGCGAGGCTCTCCCAAGAACAAGAAGCTGAGCAAGTTGCGCAAAGAGAGCACTGTTGCCAAAATCATGAAGATGGTCGAAACCGACTTCCTGCGCGAACGCAAACTGCAGGAAATCGACGAGCAGCTCTACTACACCATCGACGAGTCGGGCCACAGCGCCGAGCTTACCGAGAAGGGGCGCGAGTTGATTGGCGGGACAAACCCCGACTTCTTTGTGGTGCCCGACCTTGCCGAGGGTCTTGGTCAAATCGACAACGACGACACACTGGATTTTGCGGCCAAAGCCGAGAAGCGCGACGAGATGCATCGGGCCTATGCCGAGCGGTCGGAGCGTATCCACTCGATTGCGCAGTTGCTCCGCGCCTTCTCGCTGTTTGAGATCGATGTCGACTACGTGGTGCAGGATGGCCAGATCCTCATCGTAGACGAATTCACCGGACGAATCCTGCACGGCAGGCGCTATAGCGAAGGCCTGCATCAGGCGCTCGAAGCCAAAGAGGGCGTGCGCGTGGCGGGCGAGAACCAGACCCTGGCCACCATCACGTTCCAGAACTACTTCAAGCTGTACAAAAAGATCTCGGGCATGACGGGTACCGCTGCCACCGAGGCGGCTGAGTTCAACGAGATATACAAGCTTGACGTTGTAGGAATTCCCACCAACCGTCCCATGGTGCGCAACGACTACGAAGACGAGATCTACAAAACGCACCGCGAAAAGTATAACGCAATTGTCAAGGAGATTGAGGAGGTGCATGCCAAGGGATGTCCCATCCTGGTTGGCACCACCTCCATCGAGAAGTCGGAGCTGCTCAGCAAGCTTCTCACCCGCGCAGGCATCCAGCACGACGTGCTCAATGCAAAGCAGCATGCGCGCGAGGCGGCCATTGTGTCTCAGGCGGGTCGTCTGGGCGGGGTGACCATTGCCACGAACATGGCCGGCCGCGGTACCGACATTGTGTTGGGCGGCAACTTCGAGATCATGGTGAAGCACGAGCTTGAGAGGGAAGGCATCAACCCCGACGACCTCTCGCTTGAGGAGAAGCGCAGCCGCTACGCCAAGCTGCTCTCTGTTCTTCAGGACGAGCACAAGAAGGTGAAGGAGCTGGGCGGGCTGCACATCATCGGTACCGAGCGGCACGAGGCTCGTCGCATCGACAACCAGTTGCGCGGACGTGCGGGACGTCAGGGCGACCCCGGGTCGTCGAAGTTCTTCTTGTCACTTGACGATGATCTCATGCGCATTTTCGGCTCTGGTCGTATTGCCATGATCATGGACAAGTTGGGAGCGGAGGACGGCGAGGTGATTTCTCACCCGCTCGTGTCGCGCTCAATCGGCAATGCTCAGAAGCGGGTTGAGGGGCGCAATTTCGACCAGCGAAAACATCTCAAAGAGTACGACGATGTCATGAATCTGCAGCGCTCCCAGATCTATGGCCTGCGTCAACGGATTCTCAAGGGCGAAGACATCAAGGAAGAGATCCTCGAGCAGTTCGGATCCTTTCTTGAAGACACAGTGTACAAGTACACGTCAGAGGGCAAGTACGCAGAGCAGTGGGACTACAAGAACCTCATGGGTGAGCTGCAGGCGAGTTGCGGGGTGGTGCATGGGATCGATCCCGGCAAGATGCCCCACATGACTCAGAAGACGCTCTTTGCCGAGATCGAGGCTGCGGTGCAGGCTCGCTATGCCGAGAAGGAGCAGCGCTTCGGCGCACCTCTCATGCGCAGTTTCGAACGCGGTGTGTTCCTCATGGTGATTGACGGACTGTGGAAGGATCACCTGTACGAGATGGATCACCTGAAGGACGCGGTGCAGTACCGTGCCTTTGGGCAGAAGAATCCGCTGTACGAGTACCAGCGCGAGGCGCTCAAGGCGTTTGAGGAACTCCGCAGCCGGATTGCTCGTGATGTGACAGTGCAGATTTTCAGGCTCGAGCGGGTTGTGGTGCAGGAAGACACCATGGGGCTGGCCAACGCGCGTACCATGCATGCCAGTGTCGACGCATTTGGCGGAGCCGAGCAGGGTCAGGCTGCGGCCCGCCCGCCGCAGGGCCAACTCATCACCAGTCGGTCAAGCGCACCGCAGAGAGCGCAACCGGTGGTGCGCACCGGGGCAGCGGTGGGTCGCAACGATCCGTGCCCGTGCGGCAGTGGCAAGAAGTACAAGAAGTGCCATGGCGCGAGCGCGGCGTGATCGTGGCCCGACCGGCAACTTCTCAGGATCCCTACTCAACCAGAGGACGACCACCCGACATGGCACGCGGACTGTTCATCACTTTCGAGGGCATTGACGGGTGCGGCAAGAGCACGCAGGTGGAGTACGCCCATCGGGGTTTGGAGAAGGACGGCATCGCCCACATTGTCACGCGCGAGCCCGGGGGTACCCCCTTGGCCGAGCGCATCCGTGGGCTGCTGCTTTCCCCGGAGAATGCGGAGATGACTGGTACCTGCGAGGTACTGCTCTACCTGGCATCCCGCGCCCAGCACGTGGCAGAGAAGGTTGTTCCTGCTCTGGAGCAGGGAATGGTCGTACTGTGCGATCGGTTCGCGGAGGCTACGTTCGCCTACCAGGGATATGGGCGCGGGTTTGGGCTGGAGGCCCTGGAAAATCTCAACGAATTCGCAACTTCGGGCATGAGACCCGACCGGACGTTTATTTTTGATGTCTCGCTTGAAGTCTCGCGGGCGCGACTTCTGGCCTCGGGCAAGCCGCTCGACCGACTTGAGTCGAATGCCGCCGACTTCCACGCGCGAGTTCGCGAAGGCTACCGGGCACTTGCCGCGCGCGACCGCGAGCGCGTCGAAGTGCTGAGTGGCGAAGACCGGCCCGAGCTGGTAGGGCAGCAGGTGTATCGCAGCATCAGTCAACTCATTGTTGACAGAGGGTAGTTCGGGGGACGAGGGAACGAACCGACGACGGGGCGAGCGGACGAATGTGACGACGATGCACCCGTAGAGACGTTGCGCGCAACGTCTCCTCCGCCAAGTGGTACCCCAGCGGTCGGGGCGCGTTGCGCGAGACCGGGAAGTGACGAGCGCCGCACTGAGCGAGCCGAAGTGCTACGCGCAATCGAATGACGAGTGACGAGTCGACGACCGACCCAGACGCACCAGAGGGAATCCCAATGACACAGCAAGCTCCGAAGACAAGCACCGGTCCATTCGGCAAGGCCCCGATCTGGGGAGTGGTGGTGCTTGTTGTTGTGGTTGCGGGCTTGCTGGTCGACACCACTCGGGCCGACAACGACAACTTCTATTCCGACATCTCTCGGTTCGACGATGTTGCCCTCAAGATCCACCAGAACTACGTGGTGGAGGTGAACTCCAAGGACCTGGTCGACAAAGCTGTCGAGGGTATGCTTGGTATTCTCGATCCGCACACCAACTACTTCGAAGAGAAGCAGTTTCGGGAATTGCGCATCCACACCGAAGGAAAGTTCGGCGGTCTGGGCATCCAGATTGCGATACGAGACAAGGTGCTGACGGTCATGACGCCCATCTCGGGCACACCTGCCGCCCGTGCCGGCATTCAGTCGGGCGACCAGATTCTGGAAATCGACGGCAAACCCACGCGCGGCATCCAGCTCGATGCAGCAGTGGGCAAGCTGCGGGGAGAGCCTGGCACGCAGGTGTCAATTCTCATCGGGCGTACGGGCGAAGATCACCCCACTACCTACACGATCACCCGCGAAATCATCAAGATCAATGCAGTACCTTTTGCCGGTGTACTCCAGAATGGCATCGGCTACGTGCGACTGACCACGTTTTCTGAGGATGCCGGCACTGAGCTTGAGAAGGCCATCAAGGGTTTGCTCAAGAAGGACATCAAGAGCCTCATCTTTGATCTGAGAAGCAACCCCGGCGGACTGCTCCCCGAGGCCAAGGAAGTTGCCTCGAAGTTCCTGCCGCGCAAGTCTCTGGTTGTGTACACGCGGGGACGCTCGGCCGGACAGAACAAGGACTTTGAGGTCGAGTTGACCCCTGTGGTGGGCAGCACCATTCCCATTGTCGTTCTTGTCAATGCCGCAAGCGCCAGCGCATCGGAGATCGTTGCCGGGGCCATACAGGACTGGGATCGCGGCGTGGTGCTTGGCGACACCACCTTCGGAAAGGGTTCGGTGCAGAGCATCATCCAGCTTGACAGAACGCACCACATCAAGATGACCACCGCCTACTACTACACGCCGTCGGGTCGCTGCATCAATCGGCCCGAGAATCAGCCGCGCGGAGTGGATCAGGAGGATGCGGACGGGGGAGACGGTGAGGACTCCGTGGCAGCGGCTCACACCAAAGCGGCAGCCGACAGCGCCAAGAACGTGCGCGACACCACGACCTACCACACCAAGGGCGGTCGCGTGGTGCATGGCGGGGGCGGCATCGTGCCCGATACGATCGTTCAGCTTCCGTACTACGATCAGCTCACCGCGTCTCTGCTCACCAAAGATCTGTTCTTCAAGTTCGCGACATCGGTGTATCCCAAGTTGCAGAAACGCAAGACCCGCATCGATACCAGCCTGGTTGTGGACGACAAGCTGCTCAAGGAATTTCGCGATTTTCTCACTGCGGAAAAGTTCGATTTCAAGACGCGTGTCGATGTGGCGCTGGACGACTTCAAGAATCGCGCGGGTTTGAGTGATACGACCAAAGATACTGTCAAGAGTGCCCGCCCCGATCGAGTCGAACTCTCCAAGGAGGAGACCGAGGTGCTGCAGCAGGCGATCGAGAAGATCGACGTCGTGCTCAAGCAACAGGACGACCGGGAGTTCGCCAAGCGCGACGCGGAACTGCGGAAGCACATTCGGGAGGCTCTGCTGGTCCGCGGTCTCGGCTCCGACAACGAGGTCGTGTACCGGCTGCGGCTTCAAGACGATGTTCAGGTCAAGGCGGCTATCGATTTGCTGGCGAAGAAGGATGCGTACCAGGCACTACTGGCGCCCTGACGCGCAGTCGATGCTGTTTTCAATCACGAATTTCCGAAAGGGACACGGAGGAGTACACCTATGATCATGAAAATGAGAGACCACGCGCCGAAAATTATCCTGGTCGCGGGCATTGCATTTGTCGGCACGATATTCTTCTCGTGGGGTATGGATTTCACCAGCATGGGACGGAAGAATACCGTCGGCCTGGTTGACGGTCAGGAGATTCCCTACGAGGCGATTTCTCGCGAAGTTACGGCACAGGAAGAAGTGGGCAAAGGTCAGGACGGTCAGGAACTCAGCGCCGCCGAACGCAGAGAGATTCCCCGCAAGGTGTTCGACACGTACGTGAGCCGGGCTCTGCACTACCGCATCTTCAAGGCCATGCAATTGAGCGGTTCGGGAGAAGAGGTTTTTCGGTATCTGCGCAGCAACCCGCCTGCCGAGGTGGTGGCCCACCCGATGTTCCAGACTCCCGACAGTGTGTTTGACACTACCAAGTTCGAAGAGTACCTGAGCAACCCGGAGAACCTGAACAACCCGGGCATCGACTCGCTTGAGCACCGCCTGCGCAACATGGTGATCCCCATGGACCAGTTGCGTCTCATTCTTGGCGCAGGCAATACGATCTCCAGGTCCGAGGTGGAGCGTGCATACCGGGCTCAGTATCGGCGCGCCAGGTTCGAGTTCGCCAGGGTGAATGCCGGCGACTTCGGTGTGGATTCGTCGGCGGTGACCGATGCGATGGTTCAGCAATACTACGACCGTAACCCCGACAATTTCAACGAGGCAGAGCAGGTCGATCTCTACTACGTCAAGATCCCCAAGGTAGCCACCGAGGCCGACGAGAAGGAGTACTACAGCGAACTCGTCGAGATCCGCAGCCGGATTCTGGACAAGTCGGCTGCATTTGAGGATGAGGCCAAGTTTGAGTCTGACGACGAGGGTTCGGCTCAGCGTGGAGGCGAACTTGGATGGTTCACCAAGGGACAGGTGGCGAAGCCATTCGAAGATGCGGCATTCGCATTGGCCAAGGCAGAGATCTCCGAGCCGGTGCGCACTTCGTTCGGGCTCCACATTATCCAGGTTGAGGACAAGGTTCAGAACAAAGACTCCATCGCCGTCAAGGCGCGGCATATTCTGCGCAAGATCAAGCCTTCCGCGCAAACGCTGGATAGTCTTGCCGAAGTGTTCTCCGACAGTCTGCGGACAGTATCGGAGGAAGAGGGCATGGCAAAGGCGCTGGCCGGGCATCCGTGGCTGCGAGTCGATTCGACCGGGCTGGTCTCGCGCGGCGCTCCGGTGCCCGGCATTGGCTACGTGCCGGGTATGACTCGTTTTGCGTTCGCGGAGGCGATTGGTTCGGTGAACGATCAGGCGTTTGAGACCGATGAGGCATTCTACTTCTTCAATATCAAGCGGCGGGTCGCGGCCGGAAAGCTCTCGCTTGCTGCGGCAAAGAGCCGGATCGTTCCGATTCTGCGCGATTCACTGCAACGGCAGAAGGCCGCAGAGTACCTGAACGCAGCACTTGCGAAGGCGGCTGCCGACGCGCCCCTGAGTGCCGTGTCAACGGGTGACGCCCTCATCAAGACAGGAATCACCGACACGGTCACCCGCATGCAATACATACCCGAAGTCGGGATGCGCAACCCGGCCATCTCGGCAGCGTTTGCCCTGCCTGTGGGCAAGAGGTCTGCCCCGGTGAGGGTTGGCAGTGCACTCTATGTGGTGCGGCCGGTGTGGATACAGTCGATGGACAGCATTTCGTGGAGCAGCCCCGATGTCATGATGGTTGAGCGTCAAATGAACGCGACAAACGGCAATCAGTTGTACGGGCAGTGGTATCTGCGGTACAAGGCGGATGCTGCTATCAAGGACAATCTGGCAGAGTACTACGCGGACTGACGAGCGTCCGGGGACGTGACGACAAACAGTGGTGGAACAACGAATCAGCGATTCAGCGACACGACGACAGGTCTGAACAGCACACATACACGCAAAGGAGCCTGCAGATGGGCAGAGGTGACAAGCGAACGCGCAAGGGCAAGATCTTTGCCAAGTCTTTCGGCAAGAGCCGTCCCCGCAAGGTGAAGAAAAGCGCCACTCCGGCCTGAGGCGGAGAGCCGGGACAATCCGACGTTTGGTGATGGTATGACACGGGCGCTGTGCGTGCAAACGCGGAGCGCCCGTTCTCTATGCGGAGGCTGGTGTCGGGATGTCAATCCCAGCGCATCTGGTCAGGCTGAGAGGCACGGTCCGGGGGGACCGTGGCACACGCGAGGCGGGAGGGGGCATGCGGTCCAAACGTGGGTGGGGGTGACGTCTGCACGCAGAGAAACGTGTGGCACGGTCGCCCTCGACCGTGCTCAGGCCACGGGGGTAAACTCCGTCCCACTGTAGCTGAGACGACCTCGCAGTTCCACGACGCACGGTCCGGGCGACCGTGGCACACGCGAGGCAGCCGGATTCCGTTGAATCAGCGAGTGCACCGGCTACGCAGGGCCTGTCACAGCCAGTGATCCGAGGATCTCAGCGTGCACCGGGTTCTTCGTGAGGAATGTCTCTTTGTACTGCCCGTCGGTGGTGAGACGCCGGTTGATCAGCGTTTCCTTGAAGCGCT
>Ga0315284_10015520_pt1 | contig 10826 bp, 8 predicted proteins | sample YL17G09_16_MG_FD_203696 | JGI IMG/M metagenome (GOLD analysis project Ga0315284, IMG submission 203696) | Sediment microbial communities from Yellowstone Lake, YNP, Wyoming, USA - YL17G09_16 | ecosystem: Environmental > Aquatic > Freshwater > Lake > Sediment | place: USA: Wyoming | collected...
TTCATGGGATATGGAAGGATGGGGTTGGAAAGTAATTGATATGATAGAGAATACTAAATTTTATGCGAACCAAGTCGTAAAATACTTGAAGGAAAAGTCAAAATTACCTGCCCAATTTTATAAAGATATGCGGACTAAAATTATAAATTTGAGTCCAGAAACACTTTTGAAGTATGAAATTGTTCATAAGGTAATGAAATTACATACAAGAGATATGTCAGCTAAAAATATTATTAAATATCTACATATAGATGAATTAACAAATGATTATAAAGATGTTACTTCAAAGATTATGAGAAAAACAAAAACGAAACTAAAAAATACTTTATAGAAATCGATTATTTCTTTTTATTTTTTTTATTATTATAAGAACGTCCATGGTACCATTCCGAAATAATATTATTCATTTTATAAAGTGCAAATGTGGCAGTTCCAACACTTGCACCAAGGGGATATACTAATTCATAAAATCCACCTTTTTGTTTCTTATTATGAGAAGAACATATTATTTCATCACTACATATTTTTTTTCCACACATTTCACCATTTTTTTTAAGATAAGGACAATTTGCCATTATATTTATAATATATAATATTTTTCTCCATCACTGACTAATTTTAAATAATTTCCAGATTTATTTAATATTTTCTCTGTTTGCCCCCCAATTTTTATTCCTTCTTCAACACGAATTTTCCAAATAGAAGGACTTGTATTTAGAATTAATAATTCTTTACCAATAAAATTATTATTTGGCTTGGGTAAAATAAATATTCCAATTATACTTGATTTAAGAAAAATAGAGCAAGTATTATATTTTTCTAAAGTCTTCGCAATATCCGGAATCTCACCATCTTCGTTATAACAATATCCCCATTTTAGTTCTAAATCAATCGATTTTTCTTCATTATTTTGGTCATCCTTCTCACCCTGGTCACCTTTCTCGCCTTGGTCACCTTTCTCGCCTTGGTCACCCTTCTCGCCTTGGTCACCCTTCTCGCCCTGGTCACCCTTCTCGCCCTGGTCACCCTTCTCGCCTTGGTCACCCTTCTCGCCTTGGTCACCCTTCTCGCCCTGGTCACCCTTCTCGCCAGGTTCCCCTCTTAAAATATTTAAATTTTCAAGAATTATTTTTTTGATTGTTTCTAAATCTGACCCCGACGATAAATCATTTTCTGAATATTTTAATAATATTTTATCAATCTGTTCTAGTTTACTATCAACTGTTTTAGCAATTGAAGAAGAAAAACTTTTTTTAAATTCTTCTAAATCAAGAAATTGTTGTAAAATAAATTTATAAAGTTCCTGTTCTTTTTTCTTAATTTTCTTAAGCTCTTCAATAACATCCATTTTATATATTAATATAATTATATTTGTATATTTACACAATTGATTATATTATTTTACCAATAATAATTTCTAAATCATTTTTTTGAATAGAAATAAATTCAGTAAAATTATCATTGAATTTTATATAATGTTTTTTTCCTAAAAAATTGGCAATAATATTATAAGAATCAATATTAGTATAATTGCCATCACCAAATGCATCCATTTTAAAATTATCTAAAAATGTTATATACGAATTCCCCCAACTAAATTTTTTATTTACTAGAATATTTTTAAAATCGAAAATCAATTTACCTTTAACAACTACTAAATCATCTTTTCTTATAGATATATATTCAGTTAAATTATTATTGAATGTTATATTATGTTCTTTTCCTCCAAAATATGCAATAATATTATTATCATCATTAACTGTATAATATCCATCACCAAATGCATTCATCTTAAAATTATCTAGGAATGTTATAGAATATATGTCCCAACTAAATGATTTATTATCTAATTTATTCTTAAAATTATTTACACTACAAATAATACCCTCATTTACATTATAAACAATACCATCTGGTCCAGGAACATCATTTAATCCAATAAATCTTTCAAATTTTAATATACCATTTTGTAATAATTCATCTACAATTACTCTTACACCGTCCCAAACTCCATAATCATCAAAAATTATATATTTTAAATCTTTAAATGTTAATATAGAATTTATTATATCACTCTTACAATGTTCATATGTATGCATTGCATCAATAAATACAACATCTATATTTTTTGGTATAATATTCCAACTATCTTTATATATATCTAAATTTATATATTTTATATTATCATAATTTTTATTATAGTCTTTATTAAATTGTGTCCATTCTTTATTATTATCAACTGCATATACTTTCGAAAAAATTTTTGCTAAAATTTTTGTTGTATAACCTTTATGTGCACCAATTTCTGCAATTGTAAAATTTGAATTTTCTTTAAAAAAATTATATACATCATATCTGAATTTATCAGAACATGTCCATATATCATTATCTATATTTTCGCTATTTCCAAATTTAACTATTTCACATTTTTCATTATAATATATATTATTGTTGTATTTTTTACTGCATTTAAAATATATATCAGTTAAAGATATATTAATATCATCAATAAAATTTTCTACTTTACCATTCCAATTTATAGCAGTTTTACCTAAATGAAAATAATATATATTTTCTAAGTTACAAAATAATTTAAAATTATCATATCCAAAATAATAATCTCCTCCACCAGCATTATTACATATATTACAATGATATACGTGTTTTTTATATAATTGAAAACAACCTAATATAGATGGTGGAGATTTACCCAATATATTATGTAAAATATTATTAAAAGGAAAATTAATATTCTTTTCACTTATAAGTATTTGTTTTTTATTTAATAATTCAGAGGATAAATCAACATTACTTCTAACTGCTCCATATATACATTCTTCATTTAAATCTTCTTGGCTTAAAATATCAATTAAATTATTTGGTAAAATTATATCACTATCAATAATTAAATACCAATTATCTGGATATAAATTATATATTATTCTTTGTCCATAATTCAATGCTCCATATTTATCAAATGTTTTATCATCATATTTAAAATTATAAAATAATACTATAACATTGTCAAAATTTTTACAAAATTCAATTGTTTCAAAATCATTCTGTTGGGTTACTATAAATATTTTTTCAAAATGTAAATAATTTACAGGTAACATAAATTTTAATGTATCAAAATAATTATAAGATATACATAATCCAACTAATGGTAATTTAGTATTTTTTACTGGAGGTTTTTTTTCATCAAAAATCATCATTCTATTTTTATATTTTTTATTCAAGTTATTTAAATAATTTCTCATATAAAATATTTTGTGGATATATTGACCTGCTTGACCAGGAAAATGATGTATCACCATATCATCATCAATATTAATATCATCATTTATAGCATATTTTTTTAATGATTTGTTATTATATAAATTATATTTAAATGCATTATATACAATATATGGTTGGTCATAACATGAAAAATCATGTTCTCTATTAATAATATATTGTTTTATATCATTAAATAAATTTTTAATATTTTCACAATTATTAAATAATAATATACCAGTTGTAAATGCACTTTTATCTTCATAATTATTTACTTCATTACCAAATAAAGTATTTCCCCAAAAATCTCTTTTATCATCTATAGTTCCTTCTTCTAAAACATATAATATATCTTCTTTGCAAATATTGAATAATTTATTTATATCATCTTTTATCAATATATCTGTATCTAAATATAAAATTTTATCATAATTTTTTATGGAATTTAAACAAAAAAAATCTAATCTTGATTTACATGATTTATCAATATTATCGTATTTATCATTAATTTCAAATTTTATTATTTTACTATCAAATAATTCATTATTTTTAATTATATTCATAAACATTGTTGATGTATAAATTAAAATATCAGTATTATTTAAATTTCCATAAATTAATATACTTTCTAAAAGTAATAAAAACATATCTACATATTTTTCTTGAAAAAAAATACAGCAAAAAATACAATTCATTTATATTTTTTAAAATAAAATATTATTAGAAATTTTACATTTTCAAATGATTTAAAAAAAAACTAATCTTATATATTATGAATTATAAATGGTTGCTTATAGGATTAGGAATTCTTCTTATTCTTTTAATAATTTATAAAAAAAGAAGTTCAATTTTAGGCTTCTTCAAGCCAGTTTGTCCATATGCCCAAAATAAAAAACAAGAAGATTTCCAGCCTTCAATACGTCCTCCTGACGTTGAACCAGATATAAAAAAAGAATATATAGTATTATCCATTAGTAAAAGCCCAGAAGAAAACAAAGAAGTCCCAATTGGAGACATTTATATAAAATTATATGAAGATATCTCCCCAAAAACATGTCACAATTTTAAATCACTCTCTAAAATTGAGTATAAAGGTTGTGTAATTCATAGAATGATAAAAGGATTTATGCTTCAAACTGGTGATTATGAGAATTCCAATGGAACTGGTGGTGCAAGTGTATACGGTAAGAAATTTCCAGATGAAAATTTTGATATAAAACACACAAAACGCGGATTACTAAGTATGGCAAATAGTGGACCCGACACAAATGGCTCCCAATTTTTCATTACATTTGATGCCGCCCCTCATCTTGATGGTAAGCACGTCGTATTCGGAGAAGTAGTAAAAGGCTGGGAAGTATTGAACGCAATTGAAGCCATGAAAACAAATTCAAATGATGAACCAATTGAATTACTCTATATTTCAAATACAAAAATCACAAACCACCTCTAAATCATCATACCAAAATATTCATCTTCACTAATTTTTTTTACATTGTACGTGCACCCTGTGCGCTTTTCTTTTTCAGAAACAATCCCAATTTTATTCTGTTTTCTGCAAAATTCTTTCATAATATTCCACATTCGCTTCCGATTGTGAATAGATATTACATCATATGGATAATCAAAAATATAAATAACCCCCTCCCGATTTATAAAAAGTAGAAATCCAACCAATTGGAGAATTTCCTGTGGTAAATTCTTCACATTAGTTTCTAAATAAGGCGCCAATATATCCATAAATTCAAAATAATAGTTCAATTCTCTTATTCCCATTGCTTCCAATTTCCCCTCAAATTTTGGTTGAATAAATTTCGGCTTGTAAACAATATCATACGTTAAATACTCTTTGTTAACAGCAAGTTTATTTGTCTTTTCTAGACCAGTTAATAATTCAAACAGTGTAGTTTTTGCATTATCATCTGGACATTCAATATAATTAAATTCTCCTAAAGTTAAGTTTAACTCTTTGAAATAATATTTATTATTTTTGTTTGAAATATAAAAATTCGGGAAATCATAGGAATCATTATTTTTATTTTGAAATATATAAGAAATTGGAATTGAACTGGATTCCATAATATATGAATATACAATAGGTTAAATTTAAATATCGGAAAAAATAATCTTCTTAAGTATTATTTCATTTTTTAGAATATTTCTTTTTCAAAAGTTCTTTATATTTTACTAATTTAGCATGTGATTTGAAAGCCATACTTTCATACTTGAAGCCTTTGTCTGCTAATTTTCTTGCTTTTAGAGACAAGCTATCTTTTTCTTTTCGAACATATTTAGTATATGCTGATTGAGCCTTCAGCATTTTTTCTAGAGTAATAGCATCTTCTTTTTCCAGTTTTTTAAGTTTCTTTTTTTCTTCTGATGATAATTTTGATAAAACTGATTTTTTAGACATATATATATCATTCATAAATTATTTCTTGATAGATTGGAAAAAAGGGTGTGTTAAGCATTCCTCTGCACTAAGTCTCAAATTGGGGTCAATATCCAGCATTTTTTTAATTAAATCAATCCCATTTTTCTTATCTTCTAAATTATTCATAATTTCATCATTTGCTTCTCGCTCAAAATAACTCTCAAAATTTTGCCCCTTCGCCGGATTTTTCATAAATTCAAAAGCAGAAGTGCCCCCAATTTTCTTCAAATAATTGGAGAATTTTGCAGCCCCAACCATATTGTATATATTTTCCAATATGATAATGTCCTCTTCTGGCTTCCAAAATGGGTATTTTTGGAAGAACATTTCAGCAAAAATTAATCCAGCCGCCCATATATCAATTTTGTAATCGAACCCCTTAAGAAGCAATAATTGTTCCGGGGCTTTAAAATTCCTGGTGCCTATCTTATTACAGAACTTGCGATAAGGCAAATAGAAATCACTAATACCAAAATCGATGATCATAAAATCATTGCAAGATTTCACTAGCAAATTCCCCGGCTTAAGGTCCCGATGAATAATCCCTCTAGCGTGCAATTTGTCCAATGTTTGCAGAAATTTATACATGAATATTTTTATTTCCATAGCGGCAAATCCATAAAAAATAGTCCTCGTTGAAAGACAATTATAGTAAGGAAATACTAAATAGTAATTGTCGTCATTCTTGAAAAAATCCAATAATCGGATTACATTGGGAATCCCCTTTGTTAATTTTAGAATGTTTACCTCTCGAATTAGCTTATTAATATTGTTCGTCTTCAATTCCTTAATAATTATTTTCTCATTGTTGTCTTTATTTACACCTTTGTAAACAACTGATGCCCCCCCTTTGCCAATAATTTCGTCTGCTATGTAATTGGTCGTTGTATTCTTGGCGTCTTCTATGAATTTCTTATGATAGATAATATTTTTATTCAGGTTAGATATTGCGAATTTATATTTTGTTTCTTTGGGCACAATATATTTTTCTTTATCTTCTATTTCAAATGTAAATGACATATTCAAGTATTTCCAGTATATAAAAAAATATCGCTTATTATACTAAGTAAAAAAATGAGTGTTATAATACCAACTAGCCGACTTGAAATAAATAATCCGGTCCATCAATTCCCCTATCGCCTGGATGACTTCCAATCAAATGGCTGCTACGCCATCCAGAATGAGAATAATGTCCTGATTACAGCCCATACAGCCGCCGGAAAGACCACTATTGCAGAATATGCCATCGCATTATCCCTCTTCTTGGGGAAAAAAGTTCTCTATACCAGCCCCATTAAGACTCTTTCCAATCAAAAGTATTTCGATTTCGAGACAACTTTTGGAAATGTGGGCATCTTAACTGGTGATATCAAATTAAACCCAGAGGCAAATGTTATTGTTCTAACTACGGAGATTTTGCGAAACAAGCTGGATCATGAGCTCGACCAATTTGCCGATATCCACTGTGTTATTTTCGATGAAGTCCATTATTTTAATGACCCCGAGCGAGGCTTCGTTTGGGAAGAATGTATTACAAAATTACCGAAACATGTTCTACTTGTTATGCTTAGCGCTACAATCGATAAAGCGGAAGAATTCGCCAATTGGGTAGTAAGTTGTCGGAATCGAAATTGCTACCTGATTGGCACAAATTGGCGCCCTGTTCCTCTACATCACTACGTTTACACGAAAGATGAGATTACAATGGTGAATAAACATAAAACTGGTTTACTACAGCAAAAATTGGATCAGGTTTATCAGTATTATAAAGAAGAAAAAATTACAAAACACCGTCTTCTTGGGCTATCAAGCTTTTTAGGAAAAAAACATCTATTCCCGGCAATCTGTTTTTCTTTTAGTCGGAAGAAATGCGTGGAATACTGCACAATGCTGAAAAGAGGCACACCTTTTTTGTCGCAAGAGGAAATCAAACAAACAAAATTGATCATTCATAAAGTCTTCTCCACGAACCTACATTTCTACAAAGAAATTCCTTCAACAATTGAACTCCTCCAATTCTTGGAACATGGGCTCGCCATTCATCACAGTGGGCTATTGCCCATTCAAAAGGAGTTAGTGGAAATTTTATTCAGCCATGGGCTAATAAAATTCTTGTTCGCCACAGAGACTTTCGCAGTTGGCGTGAATATGCCGACGAAAACGGTGGTTTTCACCGAACTATCAAAGTATGATGGTAGCTCAGATTTCCCTAGAATATTGCGATATGACGAGTTTATGCAAATGAGTGGCAGAGCTGGAAGACGTGGGAAAGACGACCAAGGCTATGTCATCTATTGCCCACTGCGCAATTTGGAAGAGAAGCATTTGGTTATGGGGCTTTTTAAAGGACGCGCCGCCAAATTATGCTCACAATATGATGAAGGAGCGAATACATTTTTGCGCCTTTTGAATACTAGCTCGGAGAATGAGGAAATAACAAATTTCTACAAATCCACCCTCTTCGGGATGGAATCCGTGAAACACATTGGTCAAATTCAAGCGGAATTGGAGAAATTGGAGGCGAAATATGCCGGAATGGATCTACCAGAACTCTCAGAAGAGGAAGCCCTACTGGTGGAACAATATGATAAATTACATACAATTTTTGAAAATGCAGGGTCCAAACAAAAGGCGAAAATTAATAAACAATTGGATGAATTGGAGCGGAATTTTACCCAAAAACTGCGGGATTGGATAACCCGGGCAGAGGAAAAGAATAAAATGGAGGCGAATATTGGAGTATTACGGGTGAATATCGAGAATCACCGGAATTCCATTGAAACGAATATTGTCAGTGTTGCGGATTTTAATGAGAAATTGGAGCTGATAAAAAAGCAGGATGGGAAAATGATTATTACTAGCTATGGGAAAATTGTGGCGAGTCTTTCGAATTGTTCTGAAATCGTGCTTGGAAAGGTTATACAATTGAAACTTCTTGAGGGCGCCAATTGGAGAACAATTGGAATTATATTAGCTTGTTTTGCCCCAGATAAGAAAATGTTGGATATTCCAGAGGACGACATTTGGGCTAATATAAGTCAGCAATTGGATAAAGAAACTACAGACATATTGGATGAAATCTGGAATTACTACTTGTATATTCTGGAGGTTTATGCGGAGAACAATTTGAGCCATAGGATGATGATGAGCTTTGAATTTATTGAGCCTTTCTTGATGTGGTTAGATAAGAAGCCATTGATTGAAATTTTACAGAAATTTGATGGATTCGATGGAAATTTCTTGAAATCAATTTACAAAATAAGAGATATTTGTCAGGAATTGATGAAAGTATGCCAAAATTTTAACTTGGGAGAACTCCAAGAGAAAATAAATGTGTTGTTGGAAAACCTGATTTACGGAATTGGTGAATTCAATTCACTTTATATTCATCATTACCAACTCATAAAAAATTTATAACCATCCTTCCAGATGATGGAACCAAAGAGGCTGGACCCTCGTGGGGGGACCCTTTGGTTTTTTGAGGTGACCGGGGATTCGCACCCAACTGGAAAGTGATTTCAGTCTTATACATTTACATGCACCCCACTCCTCATGTGGGGCAAATAGGTAAAAAATTAATGTTTATTTACCATCAATTTTTTTTAATTCAGCAAAAGTTTACTCAACTAATTTATAATTCTTTACTTCTGGCTAACAATAAGTAAAAGTTTTTTTGACTTCAGGCTAGCATGAAGTCAAATATTTATAAAAAGCCATCTAATTCATCAAAAATTGAGAAAAATTTGGTTCTATGACCTCAATCCCTACCTTACCTTGCCATTCATACCTATTTTTCTGTAATACAATTTTGCAAGTGATTTTCATGTATTTCTCAAATATGAAAACATTATCATTATCTTTTCGTTTCCAGATAAGTCGAGATTCTTCTTCTTTCTTCTCCAATATATTCTCCAATTTTTCCAAATTAATGCAAAATTTCAAAACTTTCTTGTTAATATCAGGAATAAATACAGAAATTTGGTTGTTTTCTCCCCATCCCAGAATAAACCCCGTATATTGGGCTTCCAGATCATCTTCCATTTTTCTATGAAATAGATTGACGATATCGAGCATTTCATATGACTTTTTCATTTGCATTTGCTTCCAATTCACAAAACTAATGCGCTCCTCAATTTTGTATTTTGCAGTTTCCCCCTCTAATTTAGCCAATATTTCGTATATGCATAATTGATTCCAGAAATCCACAAACCGACGTATTGGAGAAGTCATGTGAGTGTAATATTTGAGATTAAGACCCCGATGCTCAATTTCCGCTTCATTAGTTTGCCTACTAACAACATAGTAGCCTTTGAATGTTGCCATGCGCTCCAATAATTTATCGATTTCTTTATTCCCAGTTGTACCTCCTTCTGGAATACCACCTCCATAATGCACACGCAAGATACTGTTTTTATTCCCATCAAACAGCTTCTTAGCCATTATTGTATTGTATGTCGCCATTAATTTCGCAATAATCGCCCTTGACTGGTTTTCCCCCTCTTCTTTGTATTCATCCATTTCCATTGTCGCAGGGAGGTTATCATTGGCATCAATAATATCGCGGATTTGGAGAATATCTTGTTGAAGAACGTGCCGCCGCTTCATTTCAATGATTTTATCCATTTCTTTGTAAGTCATCTTATGCCTATTAATTATTTTACTCAAATGTATTTTCGCACTCAGCAATTTATGCGGTTTTTTGGGCTCAAATTCCAGCAATAAACTAACCACATTGCGCGGTTCTCCCTCATTCAGGCTACATAAATTTTCCCCTGCTTCTTTATTAATCATATCAACTTTTCCGCAGCCTGGGTAGATGGAGCTGACATTTTCCATCAATTGTGTGACAAACTGGTGTTTCTCAATGTCGCGAATGTGGGAGAACATATTGACTACATCAGCAATATGGATGCCAATGATCTGTTTTTCACCGGTGCTTTCGTAATGGATCGCATCGTCGACATCTAGGGTGGAATCACCGTCAATGGAGAAAACATTTTTGTCTGTGAGGTCCAATCGCTCTGTTAAATGATTTTCAAGTTGGGTTTTAATGCGATTGGGATAACACGCCATGGCGTGAAATGGGGATATCAAATCCACTGATTTTTGATGGACT
>Ga0315284_10015521_pt1 | contig 10826 bp, 9 predicted proteins | sample YL17G09_16_MG_FD_203696 | JGI IMG/M metagenome (GOLD analysis project Ga0315284, IMG submission 203696) | Sediment microbial communities from Yellowstone Lake, YNP, Wyoming, USA - YL17G09_16 | ecosystem: Environmental > Aquatic > Freshwater > Lake > Sediment | place: USA: Wyoming | collected...
TCCGCCACTGCATAAGCGCCATGAGCATGACGGGCTCACTCGCGTACGCAGCAACTTCCGCGGCATCCTTCTGGCGGTAGCTCGGTATCCAATTGCGTGACCAGTTCGAACTCCACGGTTGCACCGTGTCGAGCAACAGACGCCATGCAGGATTCGATGCCTTTGTTGAAGCACGCGCGTAGTAATCGCCGACCCACAAGATCGGCAAAGTGGCGAAGGCTGGCCACACGAGCGTGCCGTCCTGCTTCTCTCGCGCGACGGCGGAATCCTTTGCGCTGCGCAGCCCCTGCAGCTGGTCCCAGGCCAGCAGGCCGAACGACTCCACCAGCGCTGTCGCGGAAGTCGTACTCGCCACACCACGATTCAAGGTGGGCGACACGAAGCGTTTACCTGCAGGAGCGAACGGGCTGTCGTGTTGCGAGATACTCACCCACCCGCCGCCCTCCGCAGACCAGTTCAGATTCAACGCGAACTGCGCGTAGGTGACGTGCGCCCAGACATCAAGCGTCCACACGACGCGCGCTTCGGCGCTCGCACCCACAGATGGCTGCTGTCGCAGCGCCTCGTTGATGTACAGCTTGCACCAATTGAAGTAGTCGATCGGAAAGCAGAGCTGCGCAGTCGCCGATGTGGGCGCTACGTTGAACTCCAGCCATGGCGCGGGACACCGCTGGGAATAGACATCGTCAGAATTGCCGACGTCAGCATTGCAGACCTGCACAGTGCCCTTGGGACCTGCGACGATCGGCTGCCGCTCACGGAACGCCTGCATGGCGTTCCAGTACTTCAGCGTGTCTGCTTGCGCGTATACTCTGACTGCTGCAGCCACGTCACCGCGCCCGCCGGTACGACACGCGACGCCCGCCGCCGAGCTCTCTGGTAACCACCGAGCCGTGCGATACCTGCGCCGGTGCGTCGATCACAAAATGCGGCAACGAGTTACCCCAGGTGGGCAAGCTCGCGGGCACGGGATGCGAACGCTCGAGCACCTGCGGTCGCAAAGCGCCGAGGCTGACCATCGAGCCGACCTGGCCGCGGAAAGCGCCGGCTGACAGTGCGCCAACGCCAGACAGCTGGAACCCAGGCCACGTATCCAGCCCCTCTGGAGGATCTAGATACGCAACGGACCAGGTACTATCAGGATTCTCCGCTTGATACGCAAACACACGACCGTTCTGAACAGCATACGCCCTGCTGTTCGGGTCCATGTTCGCTTCCCGCGTCGGAACCGAACTTAAACTCGCAAGCGCTGAAACTCTCGCGCTGCCAGCGGTCAAACCGTAAAACGTCTCGTACAGTATGGGCGGCGAGTTAGGGATGGCAACAATCACTGTGGCGCGGTTCCGCCGCGAGTACAGCCCGATGCCCGCAACTGCAACGACTGCCCCAAGCACAACTTTCGAAGCCGTTTTCATGGTTTTGACCCCGCGCGCTTGCCGTAGCCGGTGATGACCGCGGCTGCAGCGACGGGCAGCGGAAAGATGTAGCCACCGAGGCCCCACAGCAGCATCGGCGCCGTCTTGCCACCTGAGCGCATGTGTCCGTGGTAGCCGCCCACGAACGCCCCTAGCAGGTGCAGGCTGACGGACGCGATGCTGCTCATCAAGGACGGTGCGTAGTACGGCACGCCGAAGTTCTGGTAGCTCCACGACTGCAGCCCTGCAGCTTCGACCGCCAGCACCTGTTGGCCTTGGGGCGACGTGGTATCGACCAACGAGGCGCAGAGCTTGTCTACGGGGCCGTCCTCGTCAACGGACGGACTGCCCTCCGCAACCGCACCGAGGCGCGGCCGGCTGAATCCGTAGTTCAACAGCGCAGGGCTCTCACGACGCATGGCTTACTTTCGCTTGCCGCCGCGGGGCTTCGCGAAGCCAGGCTTGGCCATGAACGCCACGGCCGGGGTGATGATCGGGAACGCAGCTCCGAGCACGAACCAGCCAACGGCCGACCCGATGGAGCCGCGGTCACGGCGGTAGCCGTGGTACGCCGACACCAGGGCCGAGATCATGCTGACGGTGCCGAGCGCCGCGAGGGAGCCCTTCTTGGCGACCCAGGTGTTGTCCAGGTACGTGCCGGGGAGATCCAGCGTCTGCGACATCCACGAGTCGTTCGCGGCCATTGCCATGTTCGGGTTCGCCACCGATTGCCCGACCTCGCGCGACAGCGCTCCGCTCGCCTGGCCAGCTGCGATAACAGCCTCGCCAGGAGCATCCGACTGGTTCGGGTCCTCGATCAGATCGCCGAGGCCCATCATGAACCTGCCGGTGCGTCCGAGGCCGCTCATCATGGTCTGCTTCAGGATGTTCGGCTGCCGGCCGGTGGGCTGCATGTAGATCGCGCCCAGGCCGCGCATCGACGGAACCGCGTTGTTGCGGTTCGGGTACGCGTAGATCGCACCCATCCGAGGGCCGTAGTTGCCCCCGTAGCCGTACGAGCTGCCGAGATTGCCAAGGGTCATGACGCGGGTGGGTTGCATGTGGGGCACAGTCCTTCTCCTCTATGATCTGTCCGTAAACAGCATCGACATGTGATCTTGGAGCATCGCAACCTCTGCGAGTGCTCGTCCGCGACGGTCATGCCCCACGTCGTTGAGACGCTCGAGCTCGTGCTGTGTCTCGCGACCCAGCGCGTTCAATTCCGCGCCGGACACGAAACCGGCGGACGGAATCAAACCGCGCGACATCGCCTTGGTGTCCAGGTTGCGGTCGATGTTGTCGCTGGGCTCAGGCAGCCTGTCGGCACCGAGCTGCTCGGCCATCGCGTGCGGCGTGGTGATCGGCGGCACGAAGTAACCCTTGCGCACCATTGCCGCGTGGAAGGCCTGCCGCTCGAGGGCCGTGTGCAGGCCGACGACGTTCTGGCCCCAGGCAGGCTTCACACCTGGCGGGGTCTTGAACTCCGTGAACGCCATGCGCTGCGGCATGTAGATCGGAAGCTCGTCGCCGGCCGCGTGCGCTTGCACGGCCGCCGTCATGCGAGGGTCGTTCGGACGCATGTTCGAACGCAGCAGCGTCAGCGGCAGCTGTGAGATTCGACGCGGTGGACGGTACGAAGGCACAGCGTGCAGTTTCGACCAGGAATCGTTCTGCGGCAAGAGCCTTTACAGGTGAATGCACTTGCAAAGGGCCCCTCCGGGGCCATATCGTGCCGTACTACAACAACGCAACCCGTAACACGGGGACCGGGGCGGGGGCAGGACAGCAGTCAGCTGTGCCTGCCTTTCGTTTGTAGAGGGGTCGCTAGCCGTTCCAGCCGTCGACATCGTAGTAGATGACGCCGTGCAATCCGCGCTTGCGTCGCTTCACCGGGCACGGGCCGAGGACTGCGAACACGCCGGCCGGGGTTGCCACAGCTGCTGCAGCCTGCTCGACGGCGACGTGGCAATCCTCGCGCACCATCTTGGGTGTCTTGTACGGATCGTAGCCGATGCGCGCGAGGTGCGCGCCGTGCGTGGGTAGCAGATCGCTGCCGGTCGTGTCCGTGTCCAGCGTGTCAACGGCGTACATCCGCTCGAGCGTGCCCTGCACGAACGCGTGCACGCCCTTGGCTTTATCGCGGATCACACGCTGGCGGCCGGCCTCGTGGACCACGAACGTCACGTCGGTGAGAACGGCCGCGTCGACCACGTCGATCACACGCCCCTTGACCGGCCCGCTCCACGCCATAACTGACCAAGCGCGCTGCTTGCGCCACTGCGGACTCAGGTTGCGGTAGAGCCTGACCAACACCCCGCCGAGCTTGCAGCTCCGCGCGGCAGAAGTCTACCGCAGCATGCGCTCTGCGGCGGCGTACCGCCTGTTGGACGAACCGTGAAGCCAGTGTTTGCTCGGCGGATGTACGATCCGCACAAGCCACCGCGCGCTGTCCGCGACCGCCGGCAGTCCGCGATGCAGTTCATCGCCACCGTACAGACCTAAAGCACCATGCGGGAGCTCCGCACCTTGAAACTGCGTGCGGCTCGCACCCGTAACGTACATGGCGTGCTGGCAGCCCCTGTAGTCCGTGTGCCACGTCGTAAAGCCATTGTTCTTACCGGCGGGCACCCGCGCAGGCCGCGACGTCACCCAGAACGGACGCTCGACGTACGCAGCCATGACGGCAAGCAGCTCGGGTAGCAGCACACCTCCCAAGCCTCGGGTGAACTCCTCCGAAGCCATCGACACGGCAGGCTCGAGCAAGAACTTGTCGGCGTCCTCCATGCGGGCGACAAGCTCCGCGGGCAGCTGCACGACTTTCACTGTTCCGGCATCCACGTCGCGACGGGTGCAGAACCCTCTTTGATCTGCCCGCTACCAGGCCAAACTTCAAACACGTTGAACGCGCACGGCTCGCCCCCTGCGTACACGAGCGTGTACAACTTCCACCCCTTGCCTTTCGTGATGTAGACCGTGATGCCTTGCGTCGACTCCACGCGCCAGGCGGTACGGCCAATGTCCAGGGTCTGGCCAGCCTGCAGCGTCGATAGAATTCCAGCGCACTTGCCGAGCAGCTGTTCTTCTGGCGTAGCCTCGCGCATGTCGGCTGCGTCGAAGAAGTCAGAGGCGTCGAAACTGTCCTTGCCACGCAAGCCGTCGAGGTCGATGTCGTAACCCGGGCCGTTGTCGTCAGCGGCAGCGGTGTCCGCAGCCCCGTGCTCCTCGTCGTAGTAATCCCGCAGGATGGCCCACAGGTCGTCCTCCTCCCACTCGCCGTCCCACTCGCCGTTCCGATCGTTCCATCTATGCCAGTTTAACAACTCGGCTTTGCTCGAGCCTTCATGGAGCGGCGGTGCGCTACTACCGTAACGGCTGTCATGCGCTATGAAGTTTGCCCAATCCGCAATCATCTGTCGCGACGCGACGCTGCCACGCAGGCCGTCGAGGTCGATGTCGTAACCGGCAGACGCGTCGTCGGGATCTGCCGTCTTGGCAGCACCACCGTCGACGGCAGCGTAGTACGCGTCCAGCGCAAAGCGTTCGCTGCGGTACGGCCCGATCCAGGTGGCGTCGGGCAGCATGACCTTGATCTCCTGGCCTTTGTACTCGAAGATCGCACCCCGCTCGTAGTTCCTGACGTAGAGCACGACTTGCGACGGCGGCTCGTACAGCTCGGCCTCTGGGTACTCCTCGGCAGCTGCCTGCAACGCTGCACTATCCGTCGACCATCCGCCGTTCATGAAACTCCCACCGTCACCGTTGCGAACGTGCGCGAAGTCCGCACCTGCGGCTTCAAAGCCTCTGCCACGCGCGATCTCAACGTGCCACCGGTCCACAAACGCAAAGCACTCCTCGCGTAAAGCATCTCGACAGACCCTGACGACGTCGTGCGCGTTGTAGCTCTCGTCAAAAGTGTTGCCGTCATCATCGACCTGTGTCGACAACAGCGTTGCGAAGAACGCCTCCGTGAAAGTGAGCCGCCAGCCGAGATCCGCGTCGTGGATCGAGAAATCGGTCACGTAGTGGGAACCTGCAAACCCTGACCCGCGCAGGCCATCCAGGTCAATGTCGTAACCCGTGCTGTCGTCAGCAGCTGCAGCGCTGTCCGCGGCCCCGTGCTCATCATCGTAGTACTGCCGCAGGATGGCCCACAGGTCATCCACCGACAGGTCACTTGTCCACTCGCCGTTGCTGTCGTTCCAGCGATGCCAGGTCAGCAGCGCATCCTTGCTCGAGACTTCCGAGAGATTTGGCGCCTCACGGCCGTAGCGACTGAGACGCGCTATGTGGTTGGCCCACATCGCAATCATGTGTCGCGACGCGACGCTGCCGCGTAGGCCATCGAGGTCAATGTCGTAACCCGCAGAGTCGTCAGTGGCGCGCTCAGGAGCATTGGACGCCACCGACGGATGGTCCCAGTGCGTCGGCTGCTGCTGCCCGTAGATGCCGATGTAGATGTCGGGGCCAACCGCGCCCTCGTGCTGGGCGTAGAAAGCGTCCACGTCCGCGTTCGGAACGTACTGAGCCCATTCACTGGCGAAGATCGCGAATCCGGCCCGCAGCGCAGTGCCGTAGCCGGCAACACCGCAGTAGGTGCCGACGCGCATGTGCGGCCATACGTCGCGCTTGATCAGATGCACGCAGTAGTAGTCGCCATCACGCCAGGCCTCCTCGCGGGCCTCAACCTCCTCGGGTGGCATGTCGTCGTCCAGCACCAGGTGCGTGTCGTGGACAACGTGCACCGAGTACTCCGCGTTCACGCCCAGTACTGCGAGTGCGCCAGACGCAGGGTCGTCCGGCGGCCGTGTCGCGGCTACGTGCGCACCACGCAGACCATCGAGGCTGATGTCGTAGCCGGGGCTGTCGTCCTGTGAGACACGCACTGTGCGGCGCGCGGTGTGGCAGTCGGGCAAGTCCGTCAAGCGCGCGGTGTCGGTGTGCACAACCCTGCTGTGGCCGCGCCATGCGCCGAGTTCCTCGAGGCCCTGCGTAGCGATCCGACGGATCAGAAGTTCCGCCGCCTCAACGTCTGTTGGAATCACACCGGTGCGCGCGGCGTATGCGCCCATCAGTTCTTGGACCTCGGCCTCACAAGGTCTGCTGTCGACTTCCACCATTTCAGTATCGAAGCCCGCCGACGGTTGCTGGGGATCGCGGTGCTTCCAACCCGTCACGTCGTATACTTCCGCAGCAATCTGCTCGACAGTCACTGCAGCGTAAATGTCCGTGGGATAGTCGGGCGACCACGCCCACGACAGCCCATACCAGACGTGCACCCGCTCGAGGTTTAGACAGTCCGGCGGCCCGACCCAGTGATGGGGCTCAATGATCTCGGTCGTGGAACCACGCAGGCCGCGCAGACCGTCGAGGTCGATGTCGTAATCGGTACCCTGCCCCGGTGCGAAGTCTTGCGACGCAGCTGCTTCTGCTGCTGCAGGCCTGGAGCTGCGAACCTCGTCGGCATCGAGGATCTCAGCACCCACCGGCCGAATGTCGCGGGCCGCGGCGACTTCCGCGACCTTGTCGACGTCGATGTACATGCTCCCGCCGTCTTCACGCCAGTACTCGTTTGCACGGTCGGCGGCTTCTTCGAAAGCGCTGCGCAAGTCCTCGTCTGTCACGTCGTCCAGGTCGAGCTCGATGCCATGCACCATCTGCCACTCTTTGATGAGTGCGCGTTTGTAGTCGCCCTTGGCCCACGACACCCAGCTCTCCTCAATACCAGCGTCTTTGAGCGTGTCGTAGTGGTCCTCGTCCAGCACCGGGTAACGCGCCAAACCCTCGAGCAGCTCTGCGATGGCGTCTGGCGCGCGGCCGGCGTGAATCAGGATGCCGAAGCCGCTATGGCCTCCGGTGAGCTGCATCCACCACGGGTCGGGACACACGTCTTCATTGCCAGTGTACCCATCGCAAGCGACACAAAGTGACTCGTAGTTGCTGCGACACAAATACCCGCAGTTGTCGTAGTCACCCCCGGAGCACATCGGCGGCTGAAACCAGATGTAGTCGGCGTCAGAATTCTTTTGGGAGTCACCGATAGTGTACCGCCCCATGCTGACCTCGCCGCGGCCGTTCGCCGAGTCGAAGATGTCTTGCGGCGACATGTTGTTGTCCAGGTCGTACCACTCGTCTGAATCGAAGCGCGTGGGGTCGCCGTCGCAACCCTCGGCAACACCCTCGCCGGAACCGCTAGACCTGCCGCTCGAGCTCGCCGACGAGGCCGCCTGGTCCTCGATGTCTGCATACGTCAGCTCGTCGTCGTCGCCAGCGACCGCGCCGAGGCGCAGGCCGTCAAGGCTGATGTCGTACCCGTGGTCCTCGAGGTGCTCGCCTGCCGGCAGCTCGACAAACGGTGGCGGCCAGAGGTCTGCCTCACCAGGCGGGAACGCGTCATCCAGCGTGTACTGAAAGCCGCGCACCTCGGGGCCGCCCCAGGCGGCGTTGTCAGTCAAGCCTGCGATGAACTGGTCCGTGCGAACGACCAGGCCGTATTCATCGTCGTTCGCAATCACGAGCCCTGTCGTTCCGGCCGGCACAACGAAGTTCGGGTACCGCTCGGCGTCCTCGGTGAATACGACGCGCGTGCCGACCGGGAACATGGCGAGCACGCGCGCCAACGCTGCCTCCTCGTAACGCAGCGATCGCCAGGATGCGCGTGAAGCCACGCGTCAATGCCCCCGGCCTTCTGACCGCATGCGCGGCTCGAAGGACACGTTGGACGAGGACTTGCGGGAGCCGCTGCCGCTGGACCGCCGCTGCGAGCCAGAGCCTGCCCGTCGGCGCCGGTACGCACTGTGCTGCGACTTGCGGTATCCCTCGGAGCTGAACGCCGCGTAGGCGCCGAAGCCGACCAGAACCACGACTGCGCCGATGCCCCAAAGGAAGCCGCTGTCACCCTTGGCCGTGGGAAACTCCTGAAAGGCCAGGTCCGGGTCGACGCCCTGGCGGATCAAGGCCTCCGCAGCTCCAGGCGTCGCCGCGGTGACGCTCGCCATCATCTCGAGGTAGCGATCACGCCACCCGCCGAGCTCGCGCTCGTACTTGCTCTCGAGGCCACCACCCCACAAGTCTCGCGGGTCCAACGCCCTGCGGAACACCGCGTCGTAGTACGCGGTGCGCCAGGTCCACCAGTTTTTAAGGTCAGAGTCGAGCCGCGCACGAATCGGCGGCGGCAGCACGCCGGACACACGGTCCAGCTGCTGCCAGTAGTTGTTGAGCAGGTCGACCTGGTCGTCAGTCTCCTTGAGCATGCTCAAGTTCTTGACGAACAGGTCCGGGTTCCACCACGCCAACGCAGCGGTGCCGCCCACAAGCGGTGCAAGAATGACGGGAAAGATCACAGCAGTACCTATCTGCGCCGGTAGCGCCGTTTACGTGTGCCCGAGAGTCCGAAGAATGCACCACCGCCACGCAGCGGCAAGTAGTCAGGCGAGAAGGCCTCGTACGCAAACGTCCGGTACCGCAGCGCGGTGCTGATCAAGTCCGTGAGCTTGCCGAACTGCTTGGCCGTGCCGGCCGACAGCTCGTTGGCGTACTCCGTGAAGAAGTGCGTGAGCGCCGGGTCTTGCCCCACGCTGCGCGCGACGCTCAGCATCTTGTTGGCTGTGATGCTCTGGCCGCCGCCGGCTTGGATGGCCGACTTGATTGTCGAGCGCAGGTTCTCGGTGAGGTCCGTCAAACCCTCGAGGTGGTCACGAAACCCTCGCCGGAACGCGTACTCACCCTGCCACCAGTCAAAGTACTCAGGCAAGGCGTAGGGGTCGCCCACCACGGCGGTCTTGCGCGATATGGAGGCATGCTGCGTGCCGCGGCGCTTACCCGAGTGGTGGACGTGCACGTAGTTCTGGCGATTCTCGGGCGGCAACCGGCCTGCCTGGATGAGCTCCATCCAGACCTGCTTGTCGTTACGCGCGCTCTCGAGGTCCTCGGTAACGCGCGCTCGGAATGTCGCCCACTGCGTTTTCGGCATGGTGCGCGCATCCGAGATGATGTACGGGTCGAGCCAGGCGGCTGCAGGCAGACTGAAATACGGAATCCACCAAGGTTCGAACTGGCGGCGACCTCGGAAGTCATCAGCCGCGAGCGCGGCCTGTTCCCGCAGCCACGTCACCTGGCGCGACGTCAACGGCCGCAGGTTGCCAGCCTTCTCGCGGGACAAATTCTGTTGTTTGTAACTGGGCATCAGCGTCTCCTCGGGCCATTCAAGTCAATGTCGTAACCGGCGCTGTCGTCAGCGCGTTGCGCGCGGGCGTCCTGCGGATTGACAGCAGCATGATACGCCGCATGCGCAAGATGAATGTTTGCGTAGGGTCCGATCCATGCGGCATCCGGCAGCATCGCGAACACGTGCGTACCGTTGCCGGCGCCGCTAATGTTAATCAGCACACCCATCTCGTAGCCGCTGACGTACAGCTTGTCGTCGTCGCCAAGGTAGACATCCTCGAGCTGTGGGTACACCTGCGAGCCAGCAATCAAGGCATCACTGTCACCAAAGTAGCCTTCGAAACTTTCACGCTGGTGGTCACGCGCGTAAAAGAAGCCGTGGCCGGCGTCGGCGTAGCCAGAACCACGTTCAATTTCTGTGGCCCACCGCCGCGCGAAAGCTTCGCACTCGCGCGTGAGCGGCTCCCGGCAGATCTCGGCGATGTCAGCAACACCGTAATCGCGTGGAAACTTGAACCCGTCAGCCGTCCTGCTGGCCACGAGCCCGATAAGGAAGCCGTAGGTGAAACGCTCGAGGTCTGCGGCGGTTGGAACACCCCCGGCATCGCCAAGGCCATTCAAGTCAATGTCGTAACCGGCACTGTCGTCAGCAGCATCCGCGGACTCGACAGTGCTGCCGCGCGTTTTTTGATGACACCACTCCGCAACGTCCGTCATGAACGTGTTTGCAAAGTCGCGTGCTCGCGGCGGCAACCACCACAATTCAACAGGCCTGCCAAAGGCGTGGAAGTTGGTGCGCTCATGCGCTTCGAACTGTGCAGCCGTTATTTCACCAGTGGTACCAATGCCGTTTGGCATCGAAGGGCTGTCATCAAAGCCCGCGTACGGATATGTGTCGAGACCCGTCTCGCAAGGCTCCGCACAGATCAGTGTGTACCGATCTGCAGTAATGCCACCGTTGTCGAACAATTTGAATACCACCGCGTCGCGACGGATCGCTGCGCCCAAACCGCCCAAGCCATCAAGGTCAATGTCGTACCCGGCGCTGTTGTCCGCGGGCACGAACGTGCCTGGCTTCCAGCCGACGTCGTCCACGACTGCAGCCTTTCGGTACGCCGTGTACGCGAGCGCGTCGCTGCCGAAGGGACCGATGTACGTTGCGTCAGGCAGCAGCACCTCAACTTCACGCGGGCCGTTGTAGTTGAAGTGCGCGCCCAGCTCGTAGCCGCTGACGTAGAGCTTGCCGTC
>Ga0315284_10015522_pt1 | contig 10826 bp, 26 predicted proteins | sample YL17G09_16_MG_FD_203696 | JGI IMG/M metagenome (GOLD analysis project Ga0315284, IMG submission 203696) | Sediment microbial communities from Yellowstone Lake, YNP, Wyoming, USA - YL17G09_16 | ecosystem: Environmental > Aquatic > Freshwater > Lake > Sediment | place: USA: Wyoming | collected...
GATATAGGTTACGGACGTGAAGCAATTGTAAATCTTGGTAACGGAGAATATTTATGGATACAAAAATCAGGTGAAGTAGTTGTTATTGATAATGCTAATCCTGATAAGGCAAAAATTCTTCGAGTAATAAAAGTTAAAGATTTGGGTGCATTAAAAGGAAAATTAAGTGCTATTGGCTTCCAGTTCCAACCAATTGCGGTAATAGGATATGGCATGGGTATTAAGGGTGATGGTGGAATAGAAGCCGGAGTAGGTGTAAGTTTCTTCCGATATTGGCATGGGTCAGTAGAAGCATTTCTTACACAAAAAGGAGTTTATGTTGGAACGAGTTATCGCCTCGACCGGCTTCACCTTGATAACACTTCTATTGGTATAGCAGTAGGAAAAGGATATAAAGACTTTTTAGGCGACGATTATCGAGTAATGATTTACGGTTCTATAAAATTTTAAGGAGAATATATGACACAAATTAACGAAGCGATTAAATCTTACGAAGGATTAGAACAATTTATAAATACTAATGGTAAAAGTGCTCTTGCTTCATTAAAAGTAATGAAATGGCTATTGAGTTTTCATTGTGAACAAGACCTTTCGATTGGACAAATAACAACCAAATATAGAGCATATTTAAGAGGATAAAATGAAAAAATGTAGACATGGAAAAGATTATACGGCAATTTGTTGTGAATGTTTATATGGAAGTAAATTTGATAAGAACGGAAATTTTATAGAAGAAAATAACGAACCGAAGGATTTGGTAGAAGTATTTAAAAAAGGCGAAAGAGATGAAAGATAGTCTTTTAGTCTTACAAATATATAGAAGATATTTAGAAACAACTGGAGAATTAATAGAAATTCTTGAAAGTCATACTAAAAAGACTATCGAAAACGATATGTCGAAACAATTAAAAGAAAAATATAAAGAATTTCGTAATCATGCACAAAAATTAATTGAAAATTTAAATGCAGATTTACATATTTTAATTCGTTTAGATGAGGAACTTAAAAACATTGAAACGTTAGAAGACGAAAAAGAAGGATAATATGCCATATATAAAAGCCGACGATGGTCGTAGAGTAGCATTAAGAAATGGAGAACCTGCTTTAACCGCAGGTGAACTTAATTATCAGATATTTTATTATATTAAACATTATTCTAAAGATTATTGTGTTTTAGATATAGATATAAATGTTGAAAAAGAGATTTATAAATTTATTCAGAATTTTTTAGGAAGTAATCCGAATTATCAAAAATATAACGATATAACAGGAGTTTTAATTAGATGTAAAAAAGAATTAGTAAGAAAATTAAATATACCAATAGAATATTTAGGAATTTTTGATTGGATATTAGAGAGTTTTGATGACGAAATTGCAAGATATGAAGATAAAAAAATAAAAGAAAATGGTGATGTCGAATGACCAAATATTTGAAAAAATATTTAAAAGAACATAAAAAAGAAAAACAATTATATGATATAGAATATAGAAAAACTCATAAAAAACAAATAAAAAAATATCAAGTTTATTACGCTAAAAAATTTAGACAAAAGAAACGATTTTATAGAAAAACTCATCGAAAACAAATTAATAAAACCACTCGAAATTATTTAAAAAACCCTATTAATAAATTAAGATGGTATTTTCGACATAGAATTTGGTCGGCATTAAAAGGTAAATGTAAATTTAAACATAGTATTGATTTACTTGGATGTTCAATAGAATTTTTAAAAAAATATATTGAGAAACAATTTATTAAAGGAATGTCATGGGAAAATTACGGATTATATGGTTGGCATATAGACCATATTAAACAATGTTGTACTTTTGATTTAAGTAAATCAGAAGAACAATTAAAATGTTTTAACTACAAAAATCTTCGCCCTTTATGGGCAAAAGATAATTATAAACGACCAAAAAGAGACTAAAATGCTTACAAGCGACCAACATTATAAAATATTGGAAAAATTAGCATACTATTATGGTGAATTATGTGAAATTCATAATATACCAACAACTTCTGAATATAATTGGGAAAAAGCTGTAGAAATGTTTGAATTAGAAATACAAATGAATGGTGAAGAATGGTTAATAAGTTTATTAAAGGAGAATTAAAATGAAAATACATCAACAATATGATGACGACAGGGGAGCATTTGTAATTTTACCAGAATTAAATGATAAACATACATTAAGAGAAATGGCTATTGCTCTTATTATAGCAAGTTATGATTTGGCAGTGCCATTAGGATATGGATTTTATCGAGACCATAAAAGTGAAATGACAGAAGAATTTGCTAAATCAATGTTAGAAGGAGTAGATATTTCACACGATTATGGAGACTATAATCCTAATAAAAAAAATGAAGTACATATGGATTATGTAAACGGCAGATGTTGTAAGACATATTTAAAATTAGAAGATGATAAGCAACTTGAAATAAGCATTTCTCCGATAGATAGAAAACCAAAAGAAATAATAGAATATGCTTCCCAACTTTTAAGGATGAAGGATGAATAAAAAATATAAATATACTACATATCTGGCAGGAGCAATCGAATCGGTCTCATCCAAAGAGATGAAGACATGGCGACAGGAAGTTGCCGATAAACTTGCTTCTCCAGACCTTCTTATATATGACCCTGTAGTGCAAGAATCTTTTAAAGTAGGTAAACCATCTGGTGAACAAGTCGAATATATAAAAGGATTAAAACAAGGAGGGCATTGGAATAAATTTAGAGACGAAATGCAAAAAATTTGGTGGGGTACGATTAATCCTCAAGCAGATTTGATAGATTTATTTAAACAATTACAAGCAAGAGCATCAATTGATGGCAATTCTGCCGAAGACATGGTTAATTGGGGAGATTATGAGGCGGTGGCGAGAAGTAATTTTGTTATTGTATATTTGCCGAAAGATACAAAAACAGTAGGAACAATTTATGAAGTTATGCTTGCGTTTTTACTGCACGTTCCAATTTATTTAATTCTTCCCGACCATCCTAAAACAGAATGTAATTCTTCATTGCTGTATGGGGTTATAATTTCAGGCGGTGAAGTTTATTATTCGGTTTCAGAAGCATGTAAAGCAATACGAGAAAAATATGTTTTAACAGAAATTTCAAAAGAAGAAGAAAAGAAAAAGGAATAAAATATGTGGAATTTAATTAAATTATGGTTTAAATTAAAATTAATAGAAACAATTGTATCATTAATTATTATTGGTATTGTTATATTCTTTATATTTTTATATTAAAACAAAGGAGTATAAATGTCTCAATTGACTTATTGCGATATGTGCAAAGAATTATTAAAACCAAGTGATAAAAAATTTATTTTTGGATATTATCCTTGCACCGAAGAAGATGAAGAGACTAATAAACAACGATTTGAAGAATTAATAAAAGCTCTTTACGCAGGTAAACTTAATAAAGAAACATCTATAAAAATTATTGAAATTTGTGCAGGATGTGCAGGAGTATTTGCCCATTTTGTAAATCTTCGAAAGAAAGAACTTATAAAATCACGTAGAGAAGTAAAACGAATGTTAACTCGAAAAGTTAGAGCCGAAAAAATAAAAGAAATTAAAAAATCTAAAGGGGAGAAAAAATAATGGACATGTTATTATTGGAAAGATTTTTTCGATTAATTAAAAATCAATTTCAATACGGCGGTGTGAAATATGCTCAAACTTCTGAAAAAGAAGCAACAGACTGTTTATTTGACGACTTTGGAAAGAATTGGCTTTTTGGTACTTTGGGAAAATATTGTAAACGTTATTCGAATTTAAAAAGGGAAAAAGACCTTTTAAAAATTGCCACCTATTGTTTTATTCTTTGGCTTAAAAGAGGTTTTCATTTAGACGAAGAAGGAACGGATGAAATTATAAATACAACGGTAGAAGTAAAATCAAATTATTTTCAAAATTTTAAAGATGAATTTATAGGTTATTTAGGTACAGAAGATTTTGGTTGGGCAGTTGTTGCAAGAGCAAAAGCATTAGAAAATATTTATAATCTTTTATATGCTTTTAGTATGATAGATTTTAATGAGATTTGCGAAAGTGATTTATTCGATATATTTTATTGTTGTTATTATATTTGGGATACGGAGATACCAAGTGATAAAAAAGAAAAAGACGAAGATGTAGGTAAAATAAATAAGGAATAGTATATGACAAAAGATTTTAATGGAAGAGAAATACGAGGATACTGCATTTACTGTAAAAATGCGATATACTATGGCGATGCCTATACAAAAGGCAAGAACGGACATCTTTATCATCCAGATTGTTATACTCAAGAAGGCACTTTTACAGACGATTTCGGAACTTATACAACTGATGAATTTGGAAATCCTATTAATGAATAGCAGAATAGATTATATAAAAGAATTACAAAAAGCTCTTGAATTATTTTCAGAAGGAGCAAGAATATTAGATGAATCGATTTTAAAATGCTATGATAAAGGATTTCAAGCAAAATTAAACGAATATATTATGATGTATGCAAAATTGAATTATGATTTTTCAAGTTATTTAATTATGAAATTAACAGAAGCTTATATATACGATAATGATAGTGCAGAATTCGAGGCAATAATGAAACAATTAGGAGAGGATATTGATATTTGGGAAGCTGTTTGTTACGATTGTGAAAAAATGTATCGAGTAGAAAAAGGCACAAAAATTTGGAAATGTATATGTGGGAAGAATTGTAAAATAAATATAAGGAAAGACATTGATGGAAACAAATAAAGGTAAAATAATTATTTTGGACTTTGGATGTTTGATGTTTTCTGCCATCTTTGCTCATAAATTTACGCCACAAATACCAGTTACATATACAGTAACTAATATGCTTCTGGCTAATATGCTTAAAATAGGAATAAACAAAGAAGATATGATTATTATTGCTTGCGACAAAGGCAAATCTTGGCGTAAAGATTTTGATATTCAATATAAAGCAGACCGGAAAGAAAAACGAGAGACGTTCACCGACATCAATTGGACATTAATGTTTGAACAAATGAATAATCTCTTAATTCAATTAGATGTAGCGACAAATTGGCATATAATACAAATTGAACATATGGAAGCCGATGATATTCAAGCAGTGGCGACAAGATATTATAAAAATAACGAAGTAATACTTTGTACTTTCGATGCCGATATGGAGCAATTACTTGACAATCCAAATGTTAAGATTTTTTCGCCAAAATCAAAAAAATATAAATTTAATTCTAATCCTATTGCTACATTAGCAAAAAAACTTAATCAAGAAGCTGTTGATGGCTTAACGAATCCTATTTTAAATGAAGAAGATTATGACCGTAGAAATCTAATTGTAAATTTAAGAGAATTACCAGATTTTGTTGAAGTTCCTATTATAGAAAAATTCAGAAATTTAGAACCAAAAGAAGGAGATGTAGATGAATTTCCTTTTAATGGTTTAAAAGCAAAATATTTAAATCTTTGCAATGATAAGTCTAAACTTGTTACAATGGAAATGTCTGCAAAGAAGAAAAAGAAAAGAGCGAAAAAGAAATGAAATGGGATATAATTAAAAAAGAATGGGAATATAAAGAACCAAAATTTTGGTCGAAATGTACTTTTTTTCATCATCATAAAAACGGTCTTTATTTTCCTGATGAATTAAATTGTATTTGTATTGATTGTCATATATGGTGGGCGAAGAGGTATCATAATAGACATGATAAATCTATGCCTCCAATGTTTGACAAAAGACAAATATCTTTAGAAAATCCTACAGGAATAAATTATCCTTTTTATTATATTGAAGGAGAAGCAGGAATAAAACCTAATCCAGAATATACAGAAGGTGAATATAGGAAATGGCTTAACGGAAAAGGTGTAGCATTAAAAAGAGAACGGTATCCTGATGATTAAAATTAAAAATATAATAGATTTATTTATCAGTATTATTTTTGTAGGAATTTATGCATTACTATTTTGTTGTTTTATTTATGCTATGATAGATACACTTGGTGGATATGGATGGATTTCCGTATTAGAATAGGAGAAAGTTATGTATTGTTTTCATAAGAAAAGTTTATTGGGATTAAGAGATAGAGAAACAGGACAAGAACAATATTATTGTAATATTTGTCATAAAATTTATTTAAAGGAGAGGAGAGGTCTAATGAAAATAACAAAAGGTCAAACAGCGTTAATAGTTATTGGAGTTGCCGGAACTATCGGTGCTTTGATATTAGTCAATTTTATAAAAGTGCATCCGATATATGCAATATTACTCGCCCTCGCTACAACTGGCGTAGTGGTCGGTGGTATTATGTATAAAAGAAACAAAGACAAATAAAATAAAAAGGAGGAATAATCATGTTGTATTTAGTCGCTTATATCAATGACAAAGGTAAGTATTTAATAAAGATTGGTTTAGATGACGGTAAAGAGAAATGGGCATCTACAACCGAAGCTGTTTATAATTATGCGAAAGCGAATTTTAAACAGAAAGATGAAGTAGAATATGATATGACCGAGAAAAATGGTCAATATCATGTTTCAAGAATTACGAAGAAAGGTCAGAAATCTGCTCCAGTTGAAGAAAAGAAAACACCTGCTCCTGTAGAGACCGCAAAGACTACAGGATACAAGTGTGAAGATTGTGGTAAAGTATTAAAGGATGGAAAGTATCAGAAATGTTTTGAATGTAATAAAAAGAACCCTGCACCAACAAAAACTGGCGGTCAAAGAGATGCAGTTGGTCAGTCAATAGAGAAACAAGCGATGATGAAGGCATCTGCAATGGCAGTCGGAAGTGCATTTGTAGGTCAGGTATCCGATGCCGATGTTCTTGCCGAGATGATTATAAAAGTTTACGAGAAGTTGTTAAAGAAACTAACAGAATAATTGTTTAGTAAACGATTGTATAGTAAAGTAAACATAGAAAGGACAACTATGCTTAAATTGTTGTTGAATATATGCAAGAATGTGTTAATATTATTTACGAGGGTTCTTGTAGTAAGTTTATTAATTTTGAATATGCTATTTGTTATTAATGTATCGGAAAGAGTAGAAAATTTAGAAAATAAAACTACTTTAATAGCATCGGCATTTTCTCAATATCAAAAAATTATAATCGAGACCTTGACTTTAATGTTAAGAGGTCAGTTAGCAACCGATGAATTTATTAAAGATTTACAATCTTATATATACGAAAAATCTGCATCAATTGAAAGAGAAATAAAAGATAAAACAACACTTCCAAATTTTGTAGACTTAATTAAAGCAAATGTATTAATTGTAAACAAAACAAAAGGTTGTATGGGAAGTGGAACAACAATTCAAATCGATGGTAGATATTATATTTTATCCGCAGGACATTTGGACGACCCTACTGATGATTTTTATGTTTTCGAAGGAAAAGAAAAAAGACCGATTATATTAATTAAAGTTAATCATGAAGTAGATTTGGCGGTATTTACATATGTAAACGATTATGATGATTTAGTTTCGGCTAATATTGCCATTAACTATCCAAATGTAGGAGATAAAGTTTGGACTGTAGGTAATCCGGCAGGTTTAGAAGATGCTATTACGAGTGGAACTTTAGTCAATAAAAAAGGATATGAATATTTAATAGACGCTAAAATATATTATGGGTCAAGTGGTGGAGGATTATTTAATACAAAAGGTGAATTAATAGGAGTAAATACTGGAATACAAGGAGTTTGTCCTGTAATAATAGGTAAAGAAAGTTATTTATTAGGAGTTTCTGTCGATTTATTGACGATTAAATTATTTTTACTCGGATATATAATAAACGAACTTGACGAAGGATAAACGATGAATTTAATAATATTGTCGATAATATTTTTTATTGTCGGAGTGTTAGAGATGTTGTTTTGGGCTTTACAGACAAAATCTCTTATAAAAGATAAAATGTTACATACTTTTATCTTTACATTCGTTTCAGTCGTAATATGGTTCTATGTAGTATCTAAAGTAGCCGAGAATGTTAATAATTTATGGTTAATGGTAGCATATTCTGTCGGTTGTGGATTAGGAGCATGTGTTACTATAAAAATCGATTCTTACATAGATAAAATAGCGAAAGCAAGATTATGGAAGAGAAAAAAGAAAATTCGCAGAGTAATCAGGAAGAAATAAAGTTTTTGACTTTTCAACCTCAACAAATGCTTAATGAGATTGCAAAGTTGAAAGACGAATTATCTTCCTTAAAGATAGATAATGGTTATTTATCTATGATAAATATTGATTTAACTACAGAAGTCGAACGACTTCGACAACGTTCTTTCAAAAATATTATACAAGAATTTCTATTAAGATGTCTTGGTGGTCAATGGGAAGAAAGGAAATAATGATAGAATTTATAGGTATGCCAAAGATTGCTCGATTAAGTCGAGAGATAATAATCTCTGAAAAAATAGATGGAACAAATGCATTGGTTTATATTACTGATGATTTGTCTCCTATTACTTTACAATCTGGAAGAATTGTACCCTTTCTTTGTGGTAGTAAAAGTCGATGGATATTTCCAGAGAACGATAATCATGGATTCGCTCGATGGGCATATGAACATACAGAGGAATTACTTAAACTTGGAAAAGGATGGCACAGAGGAGAATGGTGGGGGCAATGGATACAACGAAATTATGGTTTACTGGAAAAAAGATTTTCTCTATTCAATACTTCAAAATGGAACGATGATACAATAAGACCTAAATGTTGTCATGTTGTTCCTACATTATTTACAGGAATGTTTGATTTAAAAGCAATAGAAAAATGTTTAGAAGATTTAAAAATATTTGGAAGTGTTGCAGAAATAGGATTTACAAAACCAGAAGGAGTAGTTATTTACCATACTGCTGGAAAAATATATTTTAAAAAGACAATAGAAAATGATGAAAAACCAAAGAGTGTGAAAGATGAATAAATGGATTAAATTTGTTCTTATAGAAGAAAAACCAAAAACTAAAGTCTATTCTATTCAAACTATTGAATCTGATTTAGAAATAGGAATGATTAAATGGCATCCTGCATGGAGAAAATATTGTTTCTTTCCAGATGAAAATACAGTCTGGTCAACAAGTTGTTTGTACGAAATATCTGAATTTTTAGTAGAACGAAATTATGTTCATAAGGAAAATTAATGAATAAAATAATAAAAATAATAATTACAATTGTTCTTATATGTAGTATCTTTGCAGTAGGATATTTTATGCCTTTCTGGAGACAGAAACCCATACCTCCTCCGACTCCGATAGAAGATTTAAAACCACTTCCATATGGGTCAGAATCTTATATCAAAAATAATATTCTTTATACCAGTGTGGCAGTTGTACCTTTGGTGTGTATTACTAAAATGACAAGAGTAGATTCTATGAGCGTCATGATAGAATATAAATTTTCGAATACTCATAGTGGTGTATTGATGCTTTCTTATTTAGAATATTTACGATTATTTGGAGAACAGAAATGAATAAGAAAATTTTTAATAAAATTATTAAACAAAATTATAAAGAAGTGTTGACATGGGAAAAATGGAAACAAAAATATATTATTTCAGCAGAAGCATTTGAAACAGGAAAATTGATAAAGAAGGATTAACAATGCCGAGACCACAACATAAAGACATACCTACTTGTAGAATTTGCGAAGTTCTATTAACTATAATAAATTGGTTTAAAGCCGATAGAGAAAGACCACGATATATTTGCAAAAATTGTCATAAAAATTATGCACGTAGTTGGAAACGAAGATTTTCTTTAAGACATTATGTACAGGGAAAATTAATTAAATTAAGAGGTATTAAAAGACCGTATCCTCGAAACGGAAGATGTGAAATTTGTAATAATAAACATAAACGTATGCCTTATCATCATTGGGATGATAAAGATATTTCTAAAGGAATTTATCTTTGTCATAGGTGTCATTGGATTGCAGAAGGCATCGACCATATAAATTCTGAAGAAGGTAAAGAGTATATACGATTAAAACAGGAGATAGATGATGCCAAGAAAATATAAACGAACTCTCGAATCATTACGTTTTGCTATAGAAATCGAGTGTGAATTTCCAAATAAAAAAGACAGTCAAAAATTAATTTCGAAACATAGAATTATTAGAGGATGGGCGTTGGATTATGACGGTTCATTGGATAATGGAGCAGAGTATCGTCCTAAAGACCGAAATAAACTTTATTGGAACGAAGACTCGATAGACCAGATTAAAGAGATTATAGGACTTATTAAGGCACATAGAGGACATATTAAAGGCAGTACATGTGGATTTCATGTACATATAGATATGAAAAAATTTACAAATAAAGAAATTTGCAATATTATAAAAGCATATATAAGACAACAAAGTAAAATTTGTAAAAAATTTGGTATGTTAAAATGTCGTTCTACTTATGCACAAACAATACCAAATAAGACTCTAAAATATATAACAGAAACTAATATTCAAAAAATAAAAGATAACGAAATTGCTTATGGAGAAGGTTGCGATTATTTATCAGAACGACATTACCAATTAAATGCACTTGCATTAAATAAACATGGAACGTTGGAATTCCGTTTATTTAACGGAAGTATACAGATAAATAGAATAAAAACATATATTAAATGGTGTTTGAATTTTTGTCTCGACCCTGCGAAAGGTAATAAATGATAGATATTCTTTGGACTACAAAACAGATTTTTGGAGCATTATTGATATTTACTTCTATTTTCGATGCTTTGAAATATGTCGTTCAAGCATTAAAGATACATCGTATGCACTCTGCTAAAGGAATGTCCAGACGATTTATTAATTGGGCAC
>Ga0315284_10015523_pt1 | contig 10826 bp, 14 predicted proteins | sample YL17G09_16_MG_FD_203696 | JGI IMG/M metagenome (GOLD analysis project Ga0315284, IMG submission 203696) | Sediment microbial communities from Yellowstone Lake, YNP, Wyoming, USA - YL17G09_16 | ecosystem: Environmental > Aquatic > Freshwater > Lake > Sediment | place: USA: Wyoming | collected...
TGAGGGGTTTTTTCAAAATCGAAAAGAGTGTTTGGAGGGGCTGGCACAGTAGGTGGCACGGGTGGCACGGGTGGCACGCTACTGTGGGAGGGGGAGGGGGTATCTATATCATTTTTTTCTGTTTTAGGTACAAAATAATCAGGTCTTTCAAGCGTCAAACCTTCCAATCCGTACCTTTGGCAAGTAGTTTCCCAAGCATTTTCAGAACAAACAATAGCTCTGATAGTTTTTCTGCGTTGGTTCCCTTTGGAATCCTGAACATAAATGTGCCTTCCTTCCGTCTTAAAGTCGAAAGCTCTGATTTCTCGTGAAACATCGGAAACGGTTACGTTGAGAGCATCTGCGATTTTTTTGCAAGTAATGTCTTGATTTTCTGCTTCGTTTTCCTCATTAGTTTCAATCAAATCAATTAAGGTATTTACAATTAATCCAGCAAAGCTATTTGCTCTTGCTTCTCTGAGTTGTTTTTGATAATTTACAAGAAATTCTGCAAAACGTTTATACGCTGGATCTTCTGATCCATTAAATAAAATTAAAAGTGGCATTCCCATCTGCTTAAGACGTGGTTCTAGGTCTATTGGAAGATAGTTTGCAGGTGATGGATTTAAGGTTTTGATATTTTTTAATCTGAAACACAGCAATTTGTTACGTAACTCCTTGCCTTCTTTGTAAAATTCTGTCGGAAGTAACGGAGCAATATCTTTTCTCTTCGTTTCTTTCAAAGTAGTAGACAAACAGCGACTTTCTGTTGCCATGTCCTTAAATTGGTGCCGTGCAGCGAATACCTTAGGGCAGAAAGGATCGTAAAATCTAACTTTGTTTGGGTCGTCAATATCGCAGCGAAGAATAGGTCTGTTCCTCTCAATTCCACAATTGATAATTTTAATAAACTCATTTGTTTCGTCGCTACCTTTAAGATCACTTTCTTCGACTAACAAAGTGCCGTGCCATTTATCCATGATTCTATAAACTGGAGCTATTGTTGCTGCGCCGTTCATTTGAACTGAATTGTAGCAAATTGAACCGAAAACGTCGAGTCCTCGAGATTTTCCACAACCAGTATCCCCCAAAAACCGCAAATAGGGTACGGCGTTTCCTACGTCATAAACCCAAGTGAAAACAACATAATACGCCGCAAATTCTCTGAACCAATCAGGAACATCTGAATATCTTTTGCTCCATTCTATAATTTCTTGAACTAACTTTTCAAGAGAATTATATTCAATGATTTCTGAAGCAAGATTAACAAATTTACGAGCTATCTCCTCTCCGTCCAAAGGAAGAAATGTAACCCCTTTAGCGGATACGTGTTCTTGAACGTAAGTAAATTCTTTGCCGTCATAACTAACAAAACGTGAACCGTTTTCAGGGTCATATATTTGTTGCAGAATCAAAGTGTCTACATCTGCATAGCACGTATAAGTTGGAGGAGGAGCTTGTGAAACTTGCTCAAAAGTTTGATTTCTAACTTCAGAGATTTTTTCGTCCCATGTTGGGATCGAACGAGCCATTGTAAATATCTTCATCAAATTTGCGGTTTTGGTAATAAGTTCTTTACTTTTTGTTTTGGGATATAACCGTTTTGTCAACCCATGCATTAATTTAGCGTCCATATAGAAAGTATCTTTCGAAACTTCTTCGGCGTGTCTCATTCCTTCTATATCAAAAAGTAAAATCCAACCTTTCTTGAGTTTGGGAAGCATTTCACAATAACTGTCCTCATCAAGACTAACTTTAAGAGGAACTGGAGCAACCACTTCGTTTTGAATTGGGTTGTTTGTTTTCAACCACGTCTCATAACTTGAAAATGCATTATCTATATAGTAATCTGGCGCAATCGGATTAACGTTTTCAGTATTATATTTTACAAGAGTTTCTCGTGCTTGTTCTTTTGGAAATCTCAAACTCGCCATCAGACCAACTATTCTGATAAACGTACGGTATCGCAATTTTGTTATTTTTGTGCTAAGTAACACATCTAACGTAGTGTTCTTTGGTATACCCTCGTTCAAATTAAGTTCTTGCGAATTCTCTGTTTTTTTAGTTATGTATAAAAGTTCGGCGAGTCTACCTCCTTTCGGGTTTGGAAAACCAACTGACCTTAGAACTCTGGCTGCATCTTTAACTTCATCTACGAACGCTCCGTCGAAAGGAGCAAACTCTTCCAATATTTTCTTTCCCAGTTTCATCGTATTTTCTGAATGTAATTTTCTTTCGGTTTCTGTATTCGGTTTTGTATTCTTATGAGCAAAAAATAACTGTATTCCATTTCCGCTGCTGATAACACACGCATCATGCCCTTCGTCTTCTAACCAATTCTTCAAAGAACCGTTAGCCCAGTCTAACATTGCGTTGTGCTTTTCGGTAGGCGTACCACTTTTGTCATTTTTTACTAGGCTATCGAAATCAATTCCGATAAAGCACAGTCGTGCAACGGCTTCAGTTGTGCCGAGTTTCTTTGATCTTGGTTGAAGGGAAAACCAGACATGACCTTTGAAGTTTTGTAGGGTTGCAAGATATTCCAAAGTTGAATCAACCGAATCGAAATATTCTTGCCTTATTGTGGCGTTTGGATCAAAAGGTGGATATTTCGTTCTTTTCTCTAGATAAGTACCTTTTGGCACGTGGGCAAACCACCATCCAAGAAACTGTTTTACTTGCTCTAAGTTTTGTATTTTTAGAGATTGGTCGTCGGTCATTTTGGTTGCCTCTTTTTTACTCTGTTTCTTTGCGGCTTTTGACAACCACAAAAACAATCATACAATACGTTCTTTTTCAAATCGAAAACTCCGTTTTGGTGTTCCCAACCGTAGCCTTCAGGCTTTACCAATTCATGATCACAGTTTTGACATGTACCTCGATTCTTGTTTTGTCTGATATTTGTATTTTTATCCATTCCAATCCCCTCCTATTTTCTCAATTCTATCCTCATTATCCGAGAATAGAGTAAGCATTCATCGCCCTCTGGGCGTAGTAAAATAAGTTCAATCCCGTTTGCCGATTTTAGTATTCCGTCGTGCCGAGTAACGTGGTTACCGTCGTTCCAGTAAACAGAAACAGATTTGCCAATATAAGATTCCAAACCCTGCCCTTCCATATTTTCACCTTTTTATCTTTTCAAAGTCGCTTCATTCAGTGCTTTTGTTCTGAATTCTTCAAATTCTGTCAGTAATTTTATGCGTTCTTCTGGCGTTGAAAGTTCCAGTAAAGTGTCAAATGCTACAGATTCATTCATGGTTAAGAACCTCATTCTGGCTTTCCCAATTTTTTTCTAAGAGTTTGCGAATGTGTGTAGAAATAGGTATTCCAATTTCTATTCGATCTCGACGTAATCTTTCGATATACGATTTTGGAAGGGACACACCCATCAAACCTTTTTCTTCTTTTACTGCCATATTAACGAACCTAAGCTACCACAAACTAACCAAAATAGTCTTTATAAACCTATTTATTTTTATTAGGTTATATATAAGTTTTAGGTTGGTTTAGGTTGGATTTTTGTGGAAAAGGATAGGTTTTAAAGCAATAAACGTTGTAAGATATGTATGCAACAGCAACAGAGAGCGGTAGATGTACAGAAAGCAATAGAAGAGAATTTAGATATACTCCCGAAGATGCTGACAACCACCGAAAAAGAAATTTTAACTATACTGTTGAAGTCGTCTCATCCTCTCAATACTTTTCAAATAAGAACTGTTTTTTCTACTTGGAAATTATTAAAGACGTATGATCTTGTATTCAAAGATTCAACAGCTTCGGCGGGAATAAAATCTCTCCGTGAATATATTGAAAAGAAAAAAACTGTAATTCCTTCTTCAAATCCAACAGACAGAGAGATAAAACAACTGTTGGATTTCGTAGGTGAACGACAATCTGCGTTTAAAAAAGAGTTCGAAAAACGTTTTCCGAACGTTTTTTTGATACCATCTTACGATAAGCTTGAGAATGATTTAGCGTCGTTAGAGATAATGGGTTTAATCTCAAAAAGAGAAGATAAACTGAAAAATGCAAAATACTTATGGTTCATAAATTCGACTTTTTATTCTTCATGGTTAAATAAAAAAAGAGGAGTTTTAAAAGAAACAAAAGAAAACGGCATAAAATTTGTAGAGGAGCTATACTCGCCAGATATTCTTGATTTTTATATGATAACCGAAGAGAGAAAAAACAAAATAGAAAATAAGATACTGAGATATTATCTGGCTAGAGATAATGAGAAAACTGGCAAAGATAAGGATTTAGACGAGGCTCATTTAAAAATATTAGATTCAATGCTCTCGAAAAAAGTAATGTAATCTCTGTTCCTCAAATAGAGCATAAACTATGTATTGTCCGGTCGGGGCTATTATGGCCGCTAGCATAGCTGTTAGCGGATTGGAGAACAGGGCAAGTAATAAGCGTGAAGAGAATAAAGAATAGAAAAGAAAGAAAAAAAAGAAAAATAAAAAAAGAGAACCAACTTAAGATGACAAGCATCGTCCGACAAGCGATCTGTCGCCAGTCAGTTGTTGATCTTGGATGCCTCCAATTGTGTCGTAGGTTATGGATACTCCTTCAAATTCAAATATATCCCCTGCAACGCTGCAATTGACTCCATTAGCCGTGAATAATATCGACTGACCCTGTGCAAGCCTTGCGCTGTTTCCAGACGGTGAAAGAGTACTATCAGTCTGATTGTTCATCGATATTGCTGTAACCTCAATCTTTGAATCGCCAACGTTCTGAAGTAAGAATGAAGAGGTTGTGTTCGTTATTTTGTAGTCACGAATCTGGATCGGATAAGTCGAAGACCAGAAAAGCTTAGACTGTCTCTCCTTAAGAGAGCCCGCGAATCCGGGCACCCAACCCATGAATGCGAAAATAACCAGTGCGACAATAATCGCAACGGCCAATAGAACCAAATATTCTACTGTTGCCTGTCCTTTCATTTTTTTGTTTGTATACATCGCCTCACTCCAGGATACCTGAACTGTAAACTAGTATTTCTTTTGTTCGAAAACCTTTAAAAAGCCTCTCACAGTCTCACTGACGGATGCTGGGAAGTAGCGGACCATCGAATACACAATAGCCTAAAATGCCCCCATGGACTTCATCACGCTTCCAACTGCGCCTTTCATTCCGTAGTATATCAGAATGCTAACGATGACAAACGGCAGCGTGTATTTGGCGCCTGCCTTCATCTCGCCTCGCCAAAGAACTCCCAGCATTAAAGACGCGGATATGGCGCTGAACGCAAGCAGAGTCACGAATATAGTGTCAATCTGATCGCCGACTTTTGGCCCTTGCTGCACCGGCTGCGGCTGCTGCTCCAGGGAAAGGCCGAGAACCATTGAGAATCCCCCTGACGCGATAGCCGAATTAGACGTATAATTGATGAATATTGACGCAACTGATAGCAGAAGGGGAATGCCGAAAAGGATAAGGAATGAGATAAAGTACACATAGCCTCTTGTCGATGTCTCCAGCTCTTTCTGAAGCTTGTTTGTCTCACGCAAGTCAACTGCAACCGACTCGAGCAGACGCCCGAGATCGCCGCCGGACTGCGTCGCCCGCTCAATTATTGAAAGCGTTGTGTTCAGCTGCGGCGACATAATTGTGAGCTTGAGCCGTGAAAGCTGCTCGATAATTGATTTATGGCCCAGCGCCAATGAGCGGATCTTTTTCATTTCTGTTGTTATCGGATCAAAGTCGGGCCGCAGCGAAACGTAGAGCGCGGATAACGGTTCCATCCCTGCGTTTATGTTCATGCTCACTGCTGAAAGAAAATCTGGAAGCACGTCCTGGACGCGCTTGCGTCTGGCATCCATCTTGAAATACAGCGCAATATACGCAATCGTTACAAAAACAAGCGCGACAATGATAAAGATCAAAAGTGAAAGAACTGGAAAATATCCTTCAGGCACGTAATTCACAAACAGCTCCGGTAAGAGGAAAGGCATGAGCGCAAGAATAAAAGAAGTGAGGAAAGCAATAATGAGATTAGATGCGATCCATACTTCCGGCGCTGTCTCTTCGCCCGAATAGTCGAGCATGTTTTTCAAGTTTGTCCTGATTTTCGTCGGGACCCTATTCTCAACAAATAATGTTATCGGCCCTTTCTTTATTTTTGCAGTTTCTTGAGGAGCCGTGCTGGACACGGGCATGCTTGGGCCTGTTGATTGATTTATTTTTTCTTCAACTTTAGCACCGGTATGTCTGGCTTCCTCTACGCCCGGTTTTGCTGCTTTTGCTATTTTTGCTGCTTTTGCTGGCTCTACTTCTTTGATTAGTTTCGCTGCATTTACTTGCTTCGGCGGTGCTGTTTGTTTTACTGGCTTCGCTAGTTTTGTTTCTTTTTCAATTTCCTTCTTCTTTTCTTTTGCCAGTTTTTCTTTTGCCGAATTTTCTTTCGATGTCTTATCTTTTGCTGTTTTTGTTTTCATAATCATATCTCCGGCCTGCTGACGCGCATAAGGCCGATCAAAATGAACTGCAATGCAACTGATAAAAGCACAATTCCAAGCAATAGCTCGAATGTGATTGCGAATATTCCGAAAATCGACAGCAGCGACACGAAGGTTGTGACGATCGCAGGAACGACTGCTGCAAACATGAGATAGATCAGCAGGTAAAAGTTAAGCGAGGCACTGTATTCCTTGACCGCGCGGTACTGGTCCGCTGTAAGAACGTTGAGCGTGTTTTCAAGCGCGAGAGTCAGGCCGACGCCTGTGCGCATGGACGACGTAATGTGCCAAATCGCGCGCTTGAACTCCTCTGACTTTGTTGTGAGCGACACCTGCTCAAGGACGACGAGATCGCGCTCGCCTCCGGAGATTTCGCGCACTGCTGTACGCAGATCATCAGAAACCAGCCCGTAATCGGCGCGTGACACATTGCTCAGTATGTCATAGAGGGGAACGCCGGACGTTGACTGGACCCACATGTCCCTAAGCACGTGTATCAGCTGCCTGTCCATGATCTCCGCTGACTTTTGCGCAAGAATCGATGGGTAGATATAATGAAGGTAGAAGAATCCGATGTACGCCACAACGAATACTGTCAGCGTGACTGGCAGAGCTGCAATTGGCGCCATTCCCTGGATATAAAATTGCAGAAAGAAGAAAACACCTGCAAAAAACAACGCCCACATGAAAGAAGAGATTACAAACGCGATTGCGTAGAGCTCAGCTTCATTGCTTTCCGGCAGCCTGGAAACTGAGAGATCGTCGCGCAAGCGCTTCGTGAGAAACAGCTTTGCAACCGGGGTCAGCCACCTAAATCGCCTAGATAACGAAACGGGAAACAGCAGGATTGGTATCGACGCCATAATCACTCACATTGCTTCCGTATGATTCTCTCGCTTGCGCCAAGGACCTACTGCGCTACTCCTTTTTGCCCTTCTTTTCTCTAACCAGTTTTTCTTTCTCTTTCTCCTCTTTTTCAATTTCCTTCTTCTTTTCTTTTGCCTCTTGCGCGCGCTCCATCTCCACTTTTTCGAGCTTTTTGTTGCCTTCGATTGCCTCTTCAAGCACTTCAGGCATGTTGTAATAAACGCGCATCACTTCGCTAACCTGCTCCAGGTCGGAATAACCGTTCTCCCCCATCCAGTTCAGAATGCGCTTTCGCTGCTTAAGATCGTCACTGATCTCGCGCTCCGTCATTCCCGTGTAAAGATTCACTTCTTCGATATAGCGGCGAGGCCTGTTTACAAGCTCGAATGTGTCGCTTCTTGCCCTCCATAAGAACAGCCTGTTTGTTGACAGCGTGCCTGACGCCCCGGGAACGAGTTCGGATATTTCATACGTTCTTCGGATGTTTTTTCTTCTGTCTCTGTGCTGGACGACAACAAGATGAATCGATTCGATTTCTGTGGCGTGAATGCTGAACGGCGCCTCTATCATTCTTTTCAGAAGCTGAGTCGCTGTATCTGCATGGAAAGTTGTTGAGACAGAGTGTCCTGTATGCATTGCATCGAAAAGCACTTCGGCCTCCTGCGGTGTCCTGATTTCGCCCAAAATCACTCGGTCAGGTCTCAGCCTCAGTGAAGTTGTAAGAAGATCGGACATTGTAATCTTTCCTTTTCCTTCGCTGCTTCCGCCGCGCGTAAGAAGAGGAATCCAGTTCCAGACGTGCGCAGGCAGCACCAATTCGCGCGTCTCTTCGATCGTAACGACGCGCTGCGATGGCGGGATCATCTGTGTCATGACGTTAAGCATTGATGTCTTACCGGAAGCTGTTCCTCCGGTTGCGACAATGTTCATTTCATAATGAACCGCCTGCCAAAGGAGCGCTGCCATGTCTGCTGAAAATGTGTGAGATTCAATGAATTTGACAGATGTCCATGGCTCCCGCGCAAATTTGCGGATTGTGATTGTGTTTCCTTTTGTCGAAGCAGGATAGAGTGTTGCTGCTGCGCGGTCGCCCGTCGTTAGAAATGCATCAAGGATTGGATTTGCGATTGTGATCTGCTCTCCGACACGCCTGGCAATCTGCGACGCGATGTTCGCGATCGATTCCTCGTCCGGCATTGTGAGATTTGTCTTCATCCAGCCGTACTTGCGATGATAAACGGCTACGGGCAGGGTTGATGTGTTGACTGCGATTTCCTCAAGACTGTCATCAGCAAGCAGAATCTCAAGCTCGCCCATGCCGTACATTGAAATGAACATGTATCCTGTTATCAGCTCCAGGCTGTCATCAAAAAAATATTGGGCCATCTTCTGCTTGATCTTTTCTCTTACCTCGGGAAGATAAGCTTGCATCTTTTCAGGCGTAAGAAAGTAGTGCGATTCGAACGGGATGTCCTTCGCAATGTCCGGCTTTATCGATTCTAAAAACACATTTGTATAAGGTCCCGGAGCTGGATAAACGACATGATAGAACGGCCTTCGCTCAACGTCCCTGTACACCAGCACTTCGACTGGAATGCTTGAAACGAAATACTTGAACGCTTCGTCAACGTTTTTCGGAACTTTTGCTTCAACAGCCGCCTGCGGCCTGATGAGCGTGACAACCGGCGATCCGACAGGAGGATATCCCAACGATACAACTCCTTCCTTTTCCAATGTGCGCGCAATAAATTCAAGAATATCTGGCTTCAGTCCTAGCTGCTTTGCTGCGCTATCAATTGACATAGGCTTCAGTGCGATTATCTCTGCAAAACGGTCGATCCTTGTCTTCAGCAGCATGAGTGCGGTTCGATGCCCGACTTTTTAAAGATTACTGACTTTCCAAACAAACGTGGAAAAATCACGGCCACGGCAAGGGAAGTGGCTTAGGAAAATCGAGCGGATTATCTTTTTAATAATTTTAGCAGCTTATAGACATTTTTTCTGTGACCGACTAATGTGACGTCTATTCGCTTTGGATTATTGGTTATATCCGCGATAACCCTGTAATCGCCTACTCTTAATTTGTAATCTGTTCTGCCTTCCATTCTTTCAAAGAAATGAAAAGGATTTTCTTTTGTTGAGACAGTCTTATTGTAGATCCTTTTTCTTAGGTGCTGATCAAGCCTCTTGAGGAAGGCTATGGCTTCATTATCGAAAATAAGTTCGTACATTACAATCCCAGCCTCTTCCTCGCCTCTGTTTCAGTAAGGAATTTGCCTTCCTTGATCCTTTTTCTTGCCCTTTCAATTGATTCAATAGCTTCTTTGCTAAGCTCCGGCTCTTTCACGCAGCTTTCAGCTATGTAAACAACTTTTCTTATCACTTCATCATAGCTTTCGTTCTTGTATTCCCTAAATTTGTCCAGCTGCGTTTTTGTATTTTTATATACCTTGATCGTAGTGCTTTCCATTATACCACCTTATACCCCACTATACCCAAGTATATTTAAAAAGGCTTTCTGCCGATCTGCCTGACGCGGACTTGGGATAAAAGACTGTGCGGCGGGAATGCACCACACGGACGGGGTTTGTTTCCGAGGTAAAAAACAGAGTGAGGAGGCTCCCGCCACAGGCAGTTAAAAAGGGAAAAACAAAAAATCGCATGTGATATTATGAACAAACTCGAACATGAAGCGATAGAGCTGACAAAAAAGATAATGAGAAACACGGCTATGCCGTTCTGGATAAAACGTGATTATTGGACTCAGGATCACGAAATCATGAAGGACAGGATACTGAGGGAAAAGATGCAGGTTAAGAACGAATTCTAGATTAGATCAGTTTAAGGATTTCCCAAGTTCTTATGATTTTTATGTTCCGGAACTCCCTTAGCTCTAGAAGATGCTTGTCTCCGGACATTATGTAATCGGCATTTGCGGCCAGCGCGCATTCCAGAAACTTGTTGTCCGTCGGGTCTTTTTTCACTACGCTTACTTTCTCTTTTGGCCTTACTACGAAGCACAGCTCCAGGAGCATGTCCATTATTTCTGAATGGCTAACATATCTCTTGATGAGAGCCGTGGATATCTCATAACTCTGGAGAACTCTGCGATTATCTCGTCTGAAAGAAAGAGCTTCACCTTGCCTTCTGCTATCAGCTCAAGGAGCCTCCTCTCGTTTCCGTTGAATAAGAAGCCAGACACGGGTATGTTTGTATCGCAGACAACTGTAAGCATATTATCTCCTCCGTACTGTTTGTATTGCTTTCTCAACATCTTTCTTGGAGACTCCTTTTTCCTTCATTTCACTTACAAGCTTTCCGCTTAGTTCCTTGAAGCGTTCCTTTAGGGATGGCCTAACAACCTTCTTCAGAATTATTGTATCCTTCTCCCCGTAGATGAGAAACTCATCTGACTCTTCGATCTTTAAGTCCTGCCTTAGCTCCTTCGGTATGACGATCTGTCCTTTTGTTGATATCTTTGTAACCATTGTTTCAGTCATTCGATCACCTACATGA
>Ga0315284_10015524_pt1 | contig 10826 bp, 9 predicted proteins | sample YL17G09_16_MG_FD_203696 | JGI IMG/M metagenome (GOLD analysis project Ga0315284, IMG submission 203696) | Sediment microbial communities from Yellowstone Lake, YNP, Wyoming, USA - YL17G09_16 | ecosystem: Environmental > Aquatic > Freshwater > Lake > Sediment | place: USA: Wyoming | collected...
GGAAATCATTCCTGCCTGTATCGGCTCGTCTTCCGGTATTTTTAAAGCAGTCATTAAATTTTTTATTTTGTCACCGCCGAAAATGCGCATCAAATCATCTTCCAAAGAAACAAAAAATTGCGTTGACCCCGGATCTCCCTGCCTGCCCGACCTTCCTCTTAACTGGTTGTCTATTCTTCTTGCATCGTGCCTTTCAGTTCCCATAACATGTAATCCGCCAAGTTTTTTCACTTCTTCTGTAAGCTCTGCGTTGGGCGGGTTGCCACCCAAAATAATATCAACTCCGCGGCCAGCCATATTTGTGGCGATTGTTACCGCTCCCCTTTTTCCTGCCTGCGCTACAATTTCTCCTTCCCGTTCGTGGTTTTTTGCATTTAAAATATTATGAGGAATACCCTTGGTTTCCAGTAATTTTCCTAAATATTCATTTCTTTCAACAGACCTCGTGCCAACCAAAATCGGCTGGCCCTTTTTATGAAGCTCTTCAATTTCTTTTATGACCGCGGAAAACTTTCCGTTTTCTGTTTTAAAAACTTTGTCGCCAAAATCCTGCCTTGTCGTGGGTCTATTCGGAGGAATTGCAACAACTTCTAATTTATAAACCTTGTCAAATTCTTCAGCCGAAGTTAAGGCAGTACCGGTCATACCAGAAATCTTTTTATACATTCTGAAATAATTCTGGAAAGTTATTGTTGCCATTGTCACAGATTCCGGCCTTACAACAACACCCTCTTTTGCTTCCACTGCCTGATGAAGGCCCCCAGACCACCTACGCCCGGGCAATATTCTTCCTGTAAATTCATCGATAATTAAAATTTCTCCATTTTTTACTGTGTAATCCCTATCTTTCAAAAATAATGCCTTGGCTTTTAACGCAGATTCCAATTGGTGGGTTGTAATAATGTCATTATCTAACCAAGGGTCGAATCCTAAATTTTTTACAATCTTATTTTGGCCCTGGTCTGTGAAAGTAGCTGCTTTCATTTTCTCGTCAAGCTCGTAGTCTTGGCCCCTTTCCAGCTGGGTTGCAACTTTTGCAAAAGTATAATATTTTTCCGTTGTTTCCTCTACTTCGCCGGAAATTATTAAAGGCACCCTTGCCTCATCAATTAAAATTGAGTCCACCTCGTCAACAACAACAAAATTGTGCCCCCTCTGAACCTGCTGAGATAAATCAAAAACCATATTATCTCTTAAATAATCAAAGCCAAACTCGTTATTGGTTCCATAAGTGATATCTGCCGCATACGCCTCTTTCCTTGAAACCGGTTTTAAGTAATCCTGAATGACCTTAAAACTGCCAAGCGTATCCCTGGCCTCATCTTTTTCACTATTCTTGTATTCTCTGTCGTAGACATATCCTGACTCGTTCACGATGCATCCCGTAGATAGCCCTAAAGCGTCATAGACCTGCCCCATCCAGACCATGTCTCTTTTTGCCAGATAGTCGTTTACCGTAACAATATGCGCCCCATGGCCTTCCAGTGCGTTTAAATAAGCTGGCAGCGTAGCAGCTAAAGTTTTACCTTCTCCGGTTTTCATCTCCGCAATTTTGCCCTGGTGCAAAACAATTCCGCCAATTAGCTGCACATCAAAATGGCGCTGATTCAGCGTTCTTTTCGACGCTTCCCGCACCAGCGCAAAAGCCTCCGGCAAAATATCATCCAAAGTTTTATCTTTTGCCAGCCCTGAACGAAGTTGAAGGGTTTTTTCTTTTAACTGTTCTACAGAAAATTTCCCAAATTCGGGCTCAAAAGAATTTATTTTTTCAACAACCGGCTGGAGATTTTTTATAAACTTTTGATTAGGGTCCCCAAAAATTTTAGATAATATGCTCATATATATAAGCCTATACGAAAAAACGCATTTATTCAATGCGTTTCCAACATATTTGCCTTAAATTACGGCACAAAAACGGCTAATGCGAGAACTGTTGTCCATAGGCCGTCTTTGTTCCCCTGGGCTGACTGAGTGATATTTGTTGTTGTGACAATTTTTCCCGAAAGCTTATAAACCTTTTCTCTTTCGTCCCAGGCAATATCCGGATTAAAATCAACGCCCAAAGTTGTTGCCAGCATCGTGGCTGCCAAATCCTCGGCGTAATCTGACGCTTTTTCCTCTGTTTCCCCGTGAGGATGATGTTCGGATAAATAACCGTACTGCTGTTCCTGATCGGCCGGTACGGCGCATCCTATTGATGCGGCGATTAATCTGTTCGGCTCGTTTGTATTGTTTTTTGCCATAACGCAAAAAACGACTTCTCCGGGTTTCAATATTTCCAAACCTTTTTCTCTCGTTATTCTCTGGCATCCGGGAGGCAAAATACTGGACACAGTAACAAGATTAAACTTTTCTATTCCGGCATTCCTTAAAGCCATCTCAAAAGACATCAGCTGTTGTTTGGCAACGCCCACGCCTTTCGTAAAAAACATTTTTGTTGGAATCATTAAAAAATACTAATTTACTAATCTTTTACGAATATACTAATTTTCGTATTCGTATATTAGTAGATATTCGTAAATTAGTAATAATTTTTTGTTTTTCTCTGCTCTCTGCGATTTTTATCAATTTTTTTAAACTTATATTTTTCAATTTCCATTTTCATTTCGTCTTTTACTCTGATAATAGCTTTAAATAAATCGTCTGCCCTTGCTTCTGAAACAATTTCTCTTCCCGGCAGATAAATTCTTGACTTTACTAAAAAAATTTGCCCGTTACTGTGATGTTTTGTTTCTCTCTCAACTTCAACAAAAACTTCGGCTAATGTTTTACCTATCTCGTCTTCACGTTTTAGGGTGTTAATAAATTTTTTTATAGAACCAATCTTTTTTTCGATAAAATTTTTCAAATCAGCTGATAAATCCAAATTTTTTGTTTTGATTATAATTTTCATTGCATTATATTTTTATTTTTTTATTATTAAATCCTACGATTTGCACTTCAGGTTCTAATTCTATGCCGAATTTATTTTTAACTTCTTTTTTTGCCAGTTTTATTAATTTTAACACGTCTCCGGACTTAGCGTCTCCCAAATTGATTATAAAATTAGCGTGTTTTTCCGAAATCTGCGCTTTGCCTATCTTTTTTCCGGATAAACCGCATTTTTCAATTAAAAATCCTGCTCGGATTATTTCTTTTTTATCTTCTGGATTTACAAACACAGACCCTGCCGACGGAAAATTCATGGGATGATTTGTTTTTCTGTATGTTATAAATTCTTTGATTTTGTTTTTTATCTCTCTTCCATCACCACTTTTAAATTCTAAAACAGCTGAAACAATCACCCAGTTTTTGGTTTTCTTGAAAACGCTGTTTTTCAAAGAAAACTGGCACTGCTTTTTTGTAAAATTTTTCAGCTCCAAAGTTTTCAAATTTATCGCCTCCACGCTCTCAACGGCATCGGAAATTTTTGTACCAAAGGCCTGCGCATTGCCATAAATTGCCCCGCCCAATGTTCCGGGGAGACCGGCGGCCCACTCCAACCCGGAAAGGCTTTTTTCTGCAAACAAATAATTTAATTTATTTAAATTAAAACCAGCTCCAATTAACACGTCTTTTTCTCTAAATTCTACGCTATGAAAATTTATTTTAATTACTAAGCCCAAAAAGCCTTTATCGGATATTAAAAGATTGCTTCCTCCGCCCAAAATAAAAACCGGCAATTTTAGATTTTTAGCTGTTTTCAGCGCTTCTATTAAATTTTCTTTTGTTTTAGCAATAAAAAAATACTTGGCCGGCCCGCCAATTTTATAGGTAGTATAATTTTTTAGCGGAACATTCTTTTTAGCTCCCGACAGTTCTTTTAAGATGTTTGCCATATTAGCCACCTAAAATTTGATTTATTTTCATCCGCGTTTGCATGCCAACATAGCCGGTTCCCTGCGAAAGACCTATCGGAGTTAAAATTTCAGATGCGTATTTTGCCTGAAATTTTATTACTGCGGCTTTTGTTAAACTGCCAAAATTACCCGTTACAAGCCCTTCGGAATAAATATCTATTCCTTGATTTTTTAAAAACTCTTGCAGACACCTTACATCGCCATTATTTGACATGCCAAAATAAAGATTTGAATTTAATTGAGAGCAAGAACTATTATTTTGAGACCCAGAGGGTACCCCCTGTCCTCCTTGTCTTTGCGCCAAAATCGCTGCTATTTGTTTTTTTAAAGAATCAATCTGCGCCAAAAGTTTTTGTATTAATGTGTCGTTTGTTCCTAAATCTTTTCCTGTAATAGAAACTGTAAAACTGTACGGGTAAGTAATGTCTAAACCATCAAACCCGGAAAGCTTTGTCTGCAGAGAAGGGATGATAATCAGGGATTTATAATCTGTTCCGAAATTTTGGATGCTGATTTCTCCTTTCTCTTCCTGGTCAAGCGTTAAAAATTTTACTGAATAATTATTATCTTTGTCGTAAAGTATGTACGGAAACTGAAAATTAAGCCCGGCCAAACCAGAAAAATCTAATTTTAAATTTCCGTTTCCTCCAATAATTTTTTGCCAGTTACCCGCCCAATTTTTAGTTGTATTTGTTGCAGATAAAGAACTGCTGCCCATTAATGGCAAAAAGATGAGGGTGGGGTTTATTCTTAAATCTTTAAGGGCTTTGCTAGTATAACAATACAATGAACTCTGCGAGCAGTTATTAATTGTTAAGGCAACCGTCCAATTAGTAAAAATTTGTGAAAAATTTTCTTTGGCCGCTTTCTTCAATAAAGCTTCATTTATGCTTTCTATGCCAACCGATTTGGACCTTAAAGAATCTGATAGGATATTAACACCATAATGGTCAACCAGATAATACATAAACATGCTAACACTGGCGTAGTCATATTTTGTACCGGTCCAGTCGGTTATGGAATCGGAGGGATTATCTATAAAATCTTTAACCCTTTGCTGTAAATTGCTGCCGTTATAAACGTCGTCGTATCCTAAAATAGTTGAAGAATAATCAGCCCTCGCCTCATTTAACCATGTATCCTCTTCTGCTCCATAAATTTTATTTTTTTGGTTGAAAGTTATTAAATGGGTAAATTCGTGCCCTAAAACTATTTTCGCGCCGGGAGTATTTATATTAGAAACAGCCATATACAGCATTTCCCTTTCATTAGAAGTTGGCACTTGGAGTTTTTCATATTCGTCTGCTTCCCTGAAATATCCTCCCTCTGCGCTGTTCATTGCTTCAAATAAAATTGTAATTCTGGAGTCGTTATCTATGCCCGGTTTCCACTCCGAACCAAAGACAGAGGTTAAGGTCGGATAAATATTGTTGTCAAACTCATTAGACAAATTATCCAAGCCGGTTAAAGCTTCTGTTTGTTTTGCCTGCGTCTGCGAATCCCACCACGATTTCTCTACATAAAAATACAACTTACTGCTTGTTTTTATTAAAGTTGCCGGCAGTTGCGTCCTGTTGTTAATATCAAAACTTTTATCTACATTAAAATTAACAATGTCGCCGACATTAGTAGCATTGGTGTTGCAAGCAAAAAACAAAAACAGGAAAACCCCCGCCACCAAAACAAATTTTTTATTAACTAAAAATCCCATAATGGTATTATATTATTCTACCACACAAAATCAATACCCGAAAAATTACTTTGAAGATTTGCCTTGGGGTTTAAAAGACGGAACAATGCCAGTTAGCGCTTCAAGGATCGCGTCTTTTTCAGATTTTAATATAATTTCCCTTAAATTGTCTATGTTTTCCAGAAGTTTTTCCGATTCATTGGCGGAGAGCTTTGCCGTAAATATTTTTTTGTTTTGCGTCGCGGCAGTGCCCTCTTCTGCGGTCAAAATTTCCTCAAACAGTTTTTCTCCCGGCCTTACGCCGGTAAAAACAATCGCTATGTCTTTATCTAATTGCAGTCCCGACAATCTTATCATCTCTTTTGCCAAATCCAAAATTTTAACAGGCTCTCCCATATCCAGCACAAACACTTCTCCGCCCTTACCCATGGCTCCCGATTGCAAAACAAGAAGGCACGCCTCCGATGTCAGCATAAAATACCTTTTCATTTCCGGGTGCGTAATTTCTACGGGCCCTCCTCTTTTTATCTGTTCCCGGAATATGGGCACGACGCTTCCTCTGCTGTTCAACACATTCCCAAATCGCACAGAAATAAACCTTGTCTTTTCTTTTTTGTTATACAGCCGGCAGAGCATTTCGCATATTCTTTTTGTAACTCCCATAACCGAACTTGGGTTTACCGCCTTGTCGGTTGAAATAAGAACAAATTCTTCCGCGCCGGAATCTACGGCGGCTTCAATCAAGTTTTTAGTTCCAAAAATATTATTCTTTATCGCTTCGTCTATATTTTCCTCCATCAGTGGCACGTGCTTGTAGGCTGCCGCATGAAAAATAATTTTCGGCTTCAATTTTCCAAAAATTTTATTTATTTTCTCTTTATCGGTAATATCTGCAACAAACCGGCTTATTTTCATATCTGGAAAATTTTCCGCCAATTCTTTTGAAATATTGAAAATGCCAGTTTCATCCTGGTCCAACAATAAAAGAACGCCCGGTCTGAATTTGGCAACCTGCCGAGACAGCTCCGAGCCTATGGATCCTGCAGCGCCCGTAACCAAAACCGATTTATTTTTTATAAAATTTTCAATTTGTTTTGTATCCAAATCAACTCGTTCTCTTCCCAGCAAGTCCTCCACTTCAACATCTTTAAGATTTTTAAAAGACACCTTACCCCCTATTATTTCAGACAGGGGCGGGGCAATTTTAATTTTCCATACGCCAGCTTTTTTCCCTAATTCGACTGCTTCTTTTATTTTTTTTCCGTTAGCTGATGGGAGGGCGATCACCAACTGCTTTATCTGCTGGTTTTTCACAATCTCCGGAATGTCAGAAATCTTTCCAAAAACCCTCAACCCATGTATAACAACTCCTTTTTTTATGGGATTATCGTCTATAAACCCTACGGGATTATAAGAAGTTTTATCTGACGAGATAATGCTCCTTAAAATCTGCTCGCCCGCATCTCCGGCCCCTACAATCAATGTTCTGGTTCTCTCTATCATTCTGTTCTGGCCCGTAATGCGCAGATAAATTCTTTTAGAAAATCGCGATGCCCCGCACAAAATAAAAACCAAAATATAGCTTATGATAATTGTCGAACGTGGAAAATTGATAAAACGCGGAAAATAGTGCGATACAAAAATAGCAACTAATAAAAATATAAAAGCAATCGTGGTCGCCTTAAATAAAGAAATCAATTCATTGGTTGAAACATAGGACCACGAAAAAGAATAAAGCTTTTGAAAATAAAAAACAGGCAATATAAAAATCACGGCTAAAATAATCATCCTAATGACAAATGGGTCGTACTCTGCGGGAATATGACTGTCAAACCTCAACAAAAAAGCCAGCCACACAGAAATAGCCACGCAGATAATATCTGTTATTACAAAAAAAATAGTTTTCGTCAGCGGAGTTTTTTTAAAATAATTAAACATTCTTTAAAATTTCTTTTAAATTTTTGACAATAAAATCTATTTCTTTTTCCTTAAGGGTGTTAAAAAATGGCAAAGCCAAGGTTCTTTCGCTTACATCTTCCGCTACTGAAAAATCGCCCTTCTCGTAGCTAAAACTTTCTTTATAAAAAGGCTGCAAATGAATCGTTTGAAAATAGTTAGAGCATTGTATCCCTTTTTCTACCATTTTTTTTATAATTCTATCCCTTTTTCTGCCACCCAAATTTTCGGCCAATTTTACAACATAAACAAACCAGCTTAATTTGTTGCCGAATTTTACATGGGGGATTTCTAAATCTTCAATTACTTTTAATTTCTTATTATATAGCTCTGCAACTCTCCGACGCTTATTTAAAATCTCTTTTATCCTTTTCATTTGAGCTACACCCAAAGCACAGCTCATCTCGTCTAACCTGTAATTATATCCAAGCATTATGTGCTCTAACCACTTACCGTTATCAACTCTTCTCCCCTGGTTTGCCATGCTTCTGCATAACTCATATATTTTTTTTTTATTAGTTAAAATTATTCCACCTTCTCCGGTCGTAACCTGTTTATTAGGATAAAAAGCAAAAATAGCAGCATCTCCAAAGCTTCCGCACTTTTTACCCCCATATTCGGACCCCAATGCCTCGGCTGAATCTTCAATTAAATAAAGTTTATGTTTTTTTGCTATTTTCTTTAACTCGTCCCAGTCGGCCGGCTGAGAAAAAATGTCAACTGCCAAAATGGCTTTTGTTTTATCGGTTATCAATCCTTCGACAAGCCCAGGATCAATATTAAAAGTGTCGCTTTTAATATCGACGAAAACAGGCCTAGCGCCTTCATATAATATACAATTTGATGATGCAATAAAAGAAAATGGCGTAGTGATGACTTCGTCTCCCTTGCTAATTCCCAGCGCCCTTATTATTAAATGCAAACCACTTGTCCCACTATTTACTGTAACAGCATATTTTACGCCAGCAAATTTGGCTATTAACCTTTCGAATTCCAAATAATTTTTACCCAAGCTTAAATGAGGAGTTTTTAAGACACCTAAAACCGCTTTTATTTCTTTTTCTGTTATGTCTGGTTTAGAAAGTGGAATTTTATACATTATATATTCTTGACAATTTTAATCGGAATACCAAAAGCCACAACATTGTCTGGCACATCCTTTGTTACAAAACTAAACGCGCCCACTATTGAATTTTCGCCGATTGTTACGCCGGGCATGATGACCGAGTGACTTCCAATTTTACATTTTTTTTTAAAAACTATTTTTCCTTTTTTATCATCAATTGTAGAAACAGAATAAACAGAACAATGCGACCCTATCTGGACCTCGTCTTCAATAACAACGCCCTCTGTAGCATTTATATATGTAAAAGCTCCAATATCTGTTTTATTGCCAAGTTTTAAGTTTTTAACTCCTCTAACAACCCAATTCCATTTTGTCATTTTTCCTTCTTTTATTTTTGGCTTTTTCCAATTTTTCCAGCCCGTAGCTGGTCCGCCTTGGGCGGAAAATCTTTTTTCCATGTATTTTTTTATTTGTTAATTTCTCTCACTAACATAAAAGCTTCGGCTGCTTTTTTGCCGCATTCTGTTCCTCTTTTTTGCGCCGATATTTTAATGCCCTCCAAAGATCTTGGATGCGGATATTCTTTTAATTCTGATCTATAACATTTCATTGCTTTTAGTTTATCTTTTAAAAAATCTGATGCGTCTTCATAAAAACTGGGGATGAAAACATCTTCTATTTTTTGAGCAGGCTTTGACCACTCTGTTTCCGATAAAACTTCGTAATAGAAAACCTTTCTGACAGTAGAGTCGGGCTTAGGCCTCAGCGCCACTAAGCTGGCTTCCGCCGCTAATTTATGGTCTTTGTTGATGTCTCCGGCAAAAGGTATAAAAACAATCTCTGGCTTTATTTCTTTTACAATCTTAGAAATTGCATCGTTGAGCTCTTTTTGAGGAATAGTGTCAAGTTTGACAGCAGGAAAATCTAAAAAATAAACTTTTTTAATACCTAAAACTTTAACAGCATTATTTATCTCTTTTTTCCTATTATTAATAAACTCCTGGGTCCAATCGGGCGTATAAGCTTTTGTGGCGATACAAAGATAAACTTCGCCTCCTTTGGCGCTGTATTTTTTAATTGTGGCTCCGCACCCAAGAACTTCGTCATCGGGATGCGGGGCTATAACTAAAATTTTCATAATCTTTTTTTATTTAAATGCTAAGATGCCGTAAACTTCTTTTTCCATATCAAACACTCCATTTTTCTTTATAATTTTTCCGGCTTCTTTTTTCATTTTATCTAAAAACATTTTCTTCTCTTCCTTATCTTCTGAACTTTCTTCAAGCAAGAGCGATGATGAATAATATCTGATAAGTTCTTCATAACTAGGGAAATGAATGATATTTTTGAATATGCTTATTTTTGTATTTTTAAAATATTTTCTAATCAAAGGAAGAAAAACATCGTGGATTCTTGCTCTTCTGTCTAAACATACTTGGGGTATTTTTCTATTAATAATTTTTGAATGAAGCTCCCAAAATTCTCTTGTGTTGTTGGGAGTAGGACCGGCAACAAATAGTCTCCCTCCTTCTTTTAATAAACGCTTGATTTCGAGCATCACATTAAGGGGATTTTTAGCATAGTATATAGAAAAAAACGAAGAAACAATATCAAATTCTCCGTCCTTGAAAGGAAACGGCCGGTCTATGTCGTGAAGCAAAAATGAAGCGTTTATACTATTTTTCTTTGCAGACTTTCTGGCTTTTTCGAGAAGCTCATTGGAAATATCACATCCTACAATTTTTCCGCCTTCAGTCAGCTTTTTTCCGAAAGCCATTACTTGTTTACCATCGCCGCAGCCCAAATCTAATATTTTTTCGTTACCGTTAATCTTGACCATTCCCAACGTCCAAGCATCAATATCTTTTTCAGCAAAATTTTTGTGTATGTCTATTCTCGAACCCAGTTTCTTGCCGGTTTCTTCATATCCCCATTTTTTTAAATTTTTATTCATATTCTTATTCATAATCTTTTACTATGCCGTTTTCTCCGTATTGACCTTTTCCTAATAATACAATAATTGCAGTTTTAAATAAAATTTTAAAATCCAGGCAGATAGACCAATTTTCTAAATACCAAATATCTAATTTTATCCGCTCTTTCCAAGAAAGCGCGTTCCAGCCTTTAATGTGGGCCAAAGAAACCATCCCAGGTTTTACTTGAAATCTCTTTCTTTCTAATTCAGAATACTTTTCTATCTGATGAGGAAGGGCCGTCCTAGGACCGACTAAAGACATCTCTCCAAAAATCACATTTATAAATTGGGGCAGTTCAT
>Ga0315284_10015526_pt1 | contig 10825 bp, 11 predicted proteins | sample YL17G09_16_MG_FD_203696 | JGI IMG/M metagenome (GOLD analysis project Ga0315284, IMG submission 203696) | Sediment microbial communities from Yellowstone Lake, YNP, Wyoming, USA - YL17G09_16 | ecosystem: Environmental > Aquatic > Freshwater > Lake > Sediment | place: USA: Wyoming | collected...
TGTGGTGGAAGTTTCTCGAAGTAGGCGAAGTCGCCCCCACGCTGACCGTTGCGGGTCATGTAGCAACCGAGAGTGCCGTTGCGGCAATCATTACCTACACGGGTGTTGACGGCTCGGCCCCGATTTCTAAAATCGGCGCGGCCACGTCCAGCACGGGCACGCCGATGACCGCCGGCGAGGTGACGACGGATTGGGCGAACGAGATGCTCCTGGGCATCGCGGGCCGAGGCGATAACGACGCCTCGAGCGCCGAGACCTTTGGAGGCTCGGGGACCGGAGTTGCTGAACGCGTCGAAGCGGGGACGAACCTAGGGGATGACGCGCTGATTACGATATACGACAAGACCCAAGCCGCAGCGGGCGCAACCGGGGCCGGAAGCGTGACCTCGGCAGTCACGGACCCCTGGATATCGCTCATCGTAACGCTGAAACCCGAACAGGAAAACTTGGGGACGTTCCTGTCGGGCGCTACCTGGCCACCCGACGCGGGGATTCTCAATCCGTCGCTCGACGCCTCATTCGACCACGACTCTAGGATGTTCTAGTGCGACCGTCAAAGCTCTGGAACCTGCATCCGGGGGAAGTCAGTCCCGATGTAACGATTGAACTCAGCGGGGTTTCGGGGACGGCCTCCGTCGGCACGCTCGTTCTCGGTCTCTCTCTGGCCCTCACCGGGGCTTTGGGTACAGGGGCGGTTGGGAATGTAACGGCCACGCAGATTATCTCGGGAGTATCCGCCTCCGCTTATGTCGAGACAGTTACGCCGAGCAGGACGGTCGCCCTCACCGGAATCCCCGCTACCGGGGCAGTCGGAACTTTGGCCCCTGGGTGGGCGTTCCCCCTGACTGGGAATCTCGCCACAGGAGCAGTCGGGTCGGTAACGCCAGACACCGCCCGCGCCGTCACCGGTAACGCGGGGACGGCGGCTGTCGGGGCTGTAGTTCCGAGCGCGGACAAGGTGTTAAGCGGCGTCTCGGCCACGGGCGCGGTCGGGACAGTCGTTCCAAGCACCTCCCTGTCCCTGTCTGGCATTTCCGCTACGGGCGATGTCGGCACGGTCGTTCCTTCGGGGGGAACCTCGGAGACAGGGCCAGGGATGACGGGGAGTGTCGGGGATGTAACCCCGGCCACCGCCCTGCCTATCACGGGAAACGCAGGAACCCCATCGGTCGGGGCAGTCGTCCCGAGTGCGAGTAAGGAGTTAAGCGGCAACTCGGCTACCGGGTCGGTCGGAACCGTCACGCCGAGCGTCGGCGGAGATCTTAATCTGCCCATCACCGGAGTGGAGGGGACGGGTAGCCCTGGAACCGTGGCCCCGGATACGGCCAAACCGATAACCGGGGATGGTGCGGCCGGAGCGGTTGGGTCAGTCGTACCCGACACAGCGAAAGCCATAACGGGTAACGCGGCTACTGGTTCTGTCGGCACCGTCGTTTATGCCCCGGCCAGTATCGACGTTGCCCTCACTGGAGTTTCGACCGGGGGTGTCGTCGGCGATGGCGGCGTCCTTAAACGGTGGACCGGGACCGCCTGGGCCACAGTCAATGTAATCGTGCGGTATGGAGGGTAATCATGGGCGTTCCGACAAAATTCTACACCTTTGTCGATAGTCAGGCCGACGCTGGCAAGTTGACGGCGGCGCGGCTTAACGGGGACTTCGACCCCCTCTATGCGTGTCTGGACCCAGCCACGGGCGGGCTTGAGGATACCAACGTCAAGTCCGGGGCGAAGATTGTCTGTACCGACCGGGCGCACACCGTCACCGGGGTATGGACCTTCACGACGGCCCCGGTCCTTCCGGCGGCCTCTGTCCCTAACGCCGCCCTTCAGTCAACCGTTATGCTCAAGACGACCTACGACACGGACCTAGACGGGCGAGTGAGTTTGGCCGTGGACTCCGACACGGTTGACGGCCAGCACGCGGCGGCCTTTGCGGTAGCGAGTTATATCACGTCCGGGACGCTCGACGGCGACCGACTCCCCACGCTTTCGGAGACGAAGCGGGGCGGGGTCCAGGCGACCGGGACGCCGAGCGGAAAATTCCTCAAGGATGACGACACCTGGGCGTTGACGGGTGGATATGCACTGTGTCTGACTGCGCTCACATTCAACCCGACTGATGGCGAGACCTATTACGTTGGGATTCAGGCCGAAGCGCCGACGAACTTCACGGGTCATCGGCTCTATGTTCCCCGGGCCGGGACCATTAAGGCGGCGTATGTCAACTGGGCGGGGTCTGCCCCATCCAACGAAAATATTTCTATGTACATCCGATTGAATAATGCGACAGATACGCTTATTGCGACGGTCGGCACAACTTCCGTCCAAAGGTTATTTTCCAATGACGCTCTTAGTATCGCGGTCGTGGCTGGAGACTACATCGAACTCAAGATAATTTGCCCAACGTGGGTCACAAATCCGACAGGCGTAATGCTTGGCGGCGTGGTCTATATCGAGTAACGGAGGTCATTATGGACCCTTTAATTGGCGCGGCACTTATTAAAACGGGCGGGGATTTACTGTCCGGCCTCTTCGCCCCGAGTCCCAAAAAGAAACTCAAATGGCAGCGGGAGAGCGAGCAGAAACAGATGGCTTGGAAGGCGGGGCAGATTACGAACACCCTCAAGCCACAGACCCCCTACTACCAGAGCGGGAACCTGCCCCAGCTCGGGGACGCATCCATGCGGGCGGTGATGGGGAACCTGGCCCAGCGGATGGGGCCGGAGATGATGGCGAAGTGGGGAATCAACCCGATGGCCCCGCCTCCGGTGGCCCCGGCGCCGCAGACCGTCATGCCCCCCGTGGGGCCGATGGTCCCGGGGATGCGCCCGCCCGCACAAGGCTTTCCAGGGCAGGAGGTGCTTCTGCGCCGGTACGGATTTCAGGGGAGGATGTAAACATGGCTTACAATCAATATCCAGGGTCGCGGTATAACGACCTATATAACCAGTATCCCCAAAAACCGTTCAACCCGGTTGACGAAATCGGACCGGCACTGGACACGACTCACGCAAGGCCGTCGATGAGGGCGGCTGTCCAGCCGGGGCAGACCTCTATCACGAGGCCCCCGGAGCAGACGCCGCAGGCCCCCGCCGTGCCGGGGGCGGGTGCCCCGGAACTCGCGGGGCTTGTCCACTCCAGCCAAGTCCCCGTGACGACTACGGCCCCGGCTCCTGTACCCGCCCCGGTTACAACTGTACCCCCGGCGGTTACGACTCCTGCGGCCCCTACTATTCCGGCCTATCTCCAGCCGCTCATTGACGCTATCCCGGGACTCGCGGCCCCGATGACGATGGAATCGCCGGAGATGGTGGCCCAGGCAAACCAGCTCACCCGGGCCAACCAGCGGGGAACGGACATCGCCGCCGAGCAGTTGCGGGAGAAGATGGGCGGGGCGACGGGCGGACTCGTGGCCCCCGGCGAGAGCGGACTGGCCGACACGGCCCTGGGGGGCATCTATCGTGGCGGTGCGACCGACACGGCTACGCAACTCGGCGAACTGGCCCGGACCCTGCCGGGGATGAACCTTTCGCGGCTCCTGGCGGGTGGACAATTAGGCGGGACCCTGGCCGACGTGGATTTGTCTCAGCAAGGACTCACCTACCAGCAACAGCAGGACGCACTCAATATGCTGATGCAGATGTACGGCGGAGAGCAGGGCTATCAGCAGGCCGCGTGGTCTCCGTATTATTCCGGCATTAACGCCGCCTACGGGGGAGGGTAAGACCGTGGACTGGGAGAAGGTAGGCCAAGCGTTTCAGGGCGGGGCGAACGTCCTCGCGGGCGGGCTGATGGACAAGTACCAGCGGAAGCGGGACATGGAGGAATGGGAGAAAAAGACGGACTATTCCGCCGAGATTGAGATGCGGCAGAGACGAGCCCTTCAGGACATTCAGACAAACGAGATTAACCACCGGGCCTTCTTGGACATGAAAAAGAAGGAGTTTGAAACCGACCCCGAACTTTTCCCGGTTTGGCAGTCGGCGCAGGGCGGGAACGACAAGGCGCGGGAGATACTAGAGACAAGTACCGAGTTCCGGCATTACGTGGATTCGGGGATACCCCTTACGGCGGCCCAGGTAACGCGATTAATCGACCAGGGATCCCCCGTTCCCCCGGGTGTTCGTAGCCGAATCTTGGCGGGTCATATGAAGGCGTCGAACGAGGAAGACAAGCGGAAGGCGGACCTGACCCGGACGGAGGCCGCCACCACTGAATCTGTCGAACGGGGAAAATACTACAAGCGGAGAGAGCAGGAGGCCGCACTGAAACCCAAAGAGGACGTTCAATACAAACGCGACAGTGCGGGCGTCAAGCAGTTGGTGACCCGCTTTGAATACGACCTCAATAAACTTGCCCCGGAAATCGCAAAACTCCAGGCCGAAATTAGCAATAGCCCGTATGCCCGCGCCGGTATTGATTCGCCCGAACTACAAGAAGTTCAGAGCAAACTGGCCGCACTAGAGACCAGGCGAGATAATATCCAGAAAGGCCGCTATGCCACATTCAAGTACGAGGCCGAACTCCAAGAGGGCAAGCCTTTGTCTGAGATGTCGAGGGCAGAGTTGAATCATGTGATGAACAACCCGGCATTGGTGGGGACCGGTGAGGTTTTCGGCGGGACCGAGCATTTTGTATTGCCCGGCCCGGCTGGTCCCGCGCCGCGGATTCCGACCCCGCAGACCGAGTCCAGCGCGTTACCGCCGATGCCTAAAGAGGAATCCTATCCCGTCGGGACAAGAAGGAAAAACAAAAGGACGGGTGAAATTCAGGTCTGGGACGGAGTGCAGTGGAAACCGGAAAAATAACGACTCACGACGAGTGGGAGATTCTTCCTCCGACCAAGGCCGTTGTGCGTGTGACCAAACCCGTTGTCGATGAGTGGGAGATTCTTCCGCCTGTTCAAGCACCCGGGATGTTCACACCGGTTGAACCTATACAAAAAAGTGAACATACAGCCACTACAATAGAACAACCCCAAAAATCCCCTGTCAAAAGAACCCGGACGGCCTTGTCCCCGGACGAGGAGCGTAGGTTTCAAACATGGTACCGGGAACGGGCAACGAAGTCCGGTATCGACCCGAACCCAGACAACCCTCTTCATAAGTATGATTATCGGGGGGCTTTTAAGGCTAGGCTTGAACCTCAAATAAACCCCGTTGATAATCTTTATCATTGGGATAGTCAATTCAAAGATTTTGACCATCCAAACAGATTTGTTGACGGCGTTGACACCATTAACCAGGACGAGTGGGAGATTGTCCCGCCCAAGAAGGGTAAGTCGTTCCTAACCCGCGTGGGAGAGGGGGCGGCATGGTCGGCTCGGCAGGTCGGCGGTGTAGCAGAGGCCGCCGCCCGAACTGTCGGGGGTTTAGCTGGGTTCCCCGTAAGCGTGGCTACAACCCTCGGGGCCAAAACACTGGGCGGCAAGAACTGGCAAGAGGCCCAGGAGTCCGGGGAAAAAGTCGCGTCTGTTTTCGGGGGCGGGGCAACTCCCCTACTCCCCGAATCGCAAACGTATCAAGAGGTGATGAACGCCCCGTTCACGGTGCTGGGGGCCGGGATAAAAAAGGGCGCGGAGGTCATGGCCCCGAACGAACCCGAAACGCAGGCGATGCTCGAAACCGCCGCCGCGGTGATGATGCTGATGACCCCCTACTTAAAGGGAGAGGTCAAGGCCCGAATAAAGACCCTGCGGGAAAAGAACATCCCCATTAATCTTGAAGAGGCCCGCCGGGTCGTCAAAGAAACCCCGGCCCCAAAAGAAGTCAAGGCCGAGGCTCAGGCCAAGATTGAATCGGCTCCCGTCTCCCCGATTCTAACTAGCCCCGAGACCCCCCCTGCGCGGCCCGTAGCGGGGCAAACGACCACCCCCCCGCCTCCTATTGAGGCCCCTACAGCAAGAATCGTGCCAGAAGCCGAAAAGCCGTTCTTCGGACGGGAAAGTAACGCCGACTACATCAAGAAATTCCAGGCACCGGGACTGACAATCTCCTCAAATATTGCCCCCGTACCAAAGGGAACCTGGATGGACCTCTACCAGAAAACGGCCAACCGGATGCAGGCCATCGAGAGTGTTACCGCCAAGGCCCGGAAACGCGGTGCGCAGATTCTTCCTGGAGAAAACCCCAAACTCCGCGCCAGAGAATCGCTGTCGTCATCCATCAAGGCCGACGAAGCACTCAACTATCAGACATTCCGCATATCCCCGGAAGGGGCCAGGGTTCCTACGGGCGAAGGGCTTTCCCCGATTCTGGCCGACCTCGGGGCTAAACTCGGAACCAAGGATATTGAACTGGGCCGCAGGGAGTTTAACGACTACTTCCAGTCCGTGCGGTACCTTGAGGACCTGCGCGGGCGAGCGCGGATTGAGAAGGATGTCATCAAGGCCGCGGCCACAGAGGAGCAAGTCGCTACGGCCCAGAACAAGCTCGCCGCGTTGCGGAAAAAATACGGCGGACTGGGGGCCTTCGAGGCCGTTGCCAAGCGGGTGTATGACTGGGAAAACCGGGTGTTTCATACTTGGGTAGAAGCGGGACTACTCAAACAGGAAGCATACGATAAGATTGTCCGGGACAATCCGCATCACGTTCCGTTGGAGCGCGTCCTAGACGAAATGAATGTCCCCCGGCCCGAGAGTCCCCGCGAGGCCCGGTTCTCCGGGATGCGTGCCGTGATAGATGAACTCCGGGGGTCGGAGCGGGAAGCCAAGGATGTTCTCGACACTTTTGTTAAGCGCACACAAGCCATTTACTCCATATCGGAAAGGAATAATGTATCCCGGTTTGTGGCAAAACTGAAGGACTACGTTCCCGAGGACATCGAACTGATCAAGACTCCGATGAAGCCCATCAAGCTCCTCCCTGCCGAGCAGACCCCCGGTGGTCCACGGGTCATCTATAGACCGACATACCCGCACGGAAAGAACATCATTGATTACGTCGAAAACGGCGAAATCAAGTACATGCAACTCAAAGACCCGAACCTCTATAACGCCATGTCGGGGTTAAACGAAACATCTTTTGGCGCACTCGTAAAATTACTCTCGCACCCGACTCAGTGGTTGAAGGTCGGGGCCACGAGTACACCGGGGTTTATGATAAAAAACGCCGTGTTCCGCGACCCCGCTACAGGATTCATACAATCGAACATCGGATTCATCCCGTATTGGGATACGGTCATAGCCCTGGCAAACATGGTGAAGAAAACCGATTTATTTCACGAATGGCGAGCCTCCGGCGGGGCCGGGGCCGCGTTCGTCGGTATCTCGCCAGGAAACCTCAAGAAGATGATTCAGGGTTTGCCCGCCAAAAAGAGTGTGTGGTCGAAGATGAACATAATCGCGCACGCCCAGAAATTGAGCTTATTGCTGGAGAACTCCAACCGACTCGGCATCTATCGTGCCGCCAAACGGCACGGACTGTCGGCGGTCGAGGCGGCGTTTGAGTCTAGGGAGGGAACGCTGGACTTCTTTCGCCGGGGGTCCCACACGGCCGAGGCAAACCAACTGATTGCCTTCTTCAACGCCGGGGTTCAATCTGGGGACAAGTTCATTCGCGCCCACCTAGAACACCCAGTAGCCACGGTTGTCAAAGCCACGGCGGCTATCACGGTTCCGTCCATCCTTCTGTATCTAGTCAACCGTGACGACCCGACATACAAAGACCTCCCGCAGTGGCAGAAAAACCTGTTTTGGTACGTGCCTGTCCCCGGCACGAACAGGTATTTTTTCATTCCCAAGCCGTTCATCTTCGGGATGACCTACGGTTCGTTACCGGAGAGGTTCTTGGAATATCTTGATACCAAGGACAAGACAATCCTGACCGAGTTGGCTAAGTCCATGGCGGATGTCACGTCCCCCGTGAGCGGGGACATCGCCGGGGCTATCATCCCCACGGCTCTCAAGGCCATCGTGGAGAACTACGCCAACAAGGACTTTTTCCGAGGCGGTCAGCCCATAGTATCCGAAGGCAAGGAACACCTATTGCCCCAAGAGCAATCCGCCGCCAGGACGAGCGAGACGGCCAAGGCGGTGGGCAAAACACTAGGGTTGTCTCCGGCCAAGATAGAACATCAGGTGTTGGGATTGACTGGGGGAACGGGGCGGTACGCACTTCAGGCTACCGATTTCGTCCTCAAGACACTTGGTGGTCCAGCGTCAATGCGCCCCAAAAACCCGCCGGATATTACGAGCGTTCCCGTCATTGGTGAGTTCGTCTCCCGCCCGGCCTATACGGCCTCATCTCATGCCATGGAGAAATTCTATAAGGCGCAACGAGCCATCGGGCAACAGTACGCCACGTTCCAAAAGTATGTCCGGGAGGGCCGAGGCGATGAGGCCAAGGCGTTAGCGGCCAAATACCCGGCCTTACCGTTTGCGTCTGACCTCAATAGGATTGCCAACGATTTCTCCGACACGCGACGGGCCATGGATCTCGTGCGGCAATCCTCCAAGTCGAACGAAGAAAAGAAAATTCTACTCCTGAAGTTACAGTGGGAGATGGTTCAATCGGCGCAGAAATACAATCAATTCATTGAGGAAGTACAGAGGAAAAACGGAGTCAAGAAATGAGCAGAGATTACTTCAAAGAGGAGCCGTTCGGGTGCCGAGACAAGTGCGGTCTAAGCGCCCTCGACCCCGCCCTGCGGGACATCCTAAACCGGGGCCGCGAGAGGTTCGGGAGGCCGCTCGTTATAAACTGCGGCTGTCGCTGTGCCGCGCACAACGCCGCCGTCGGCGGGGCTAGGCACTCCGCCCACCTCGTCGGCCCGGACGGACTCTGCCACGGGGCGGACATCAAGTGTCTGTCCGACATCACCAGGGCCGTCCTGTACAAGATATTCTGGGATTTGGGGATAAGAAGATTCGAGTGCTCCCCAAAACATCTTCATGTGGATAATGCCAGCCATTATTTGCCCAGTCCGATACTGGCCGCAGTTACGTTTACGGGCGAAGAAAGAGCGGAGACCTGATATGCCAGCTAAGGGTGGAACGCAACCGCGTAGTCAAAGCCGCCATCGATTATCTGGAGCGAACATGACCCCGCTTTTGGCATCCGTGACCTTCAAGGGCGCGGCGGTGGAGACATGATGACAGGTAAATCAAATGAGCCTCCTTCTGATCGTGGGCTATTTCGCGGCGGGTGTTTTGAACGACTATCTCGTCGCAAAATATTACCTGTATTTATCCAGTCACCAGCGGGGGCGGGCCTCTATATTCACCGTGATAACGGATTTCTACGGTTACGCAATAATGATGCTCTTGGTAATGGACAAGAACTTTTGGGGAGCATTTAGTTTTGCTCTCGGAACGGGATTAGGGACGTGGGTAGCGATGGGCAAGAATAAAAGCAATGAGGAAGAAACCGACAAAGAAGAAACGGGGAGGGTAACATGACATTCGAGCCGAATCAGAACGCGAGTCCCGAGGAACGTCTGGGTTGCCTGGAAACGATCGTCGTTGAAGTCCTGTCGAACCACATCCCGCATATCCTGGAAGACATTAGGGAAATCCGGCGGTGGGTCAAGGGGACGGCCATCGCTGTCGGCGGGTCGGTCCTGGCCCTTGTACTGGACCATTTCCTAGGGAAGTAAACCGATGCCGATAAATAAGAAAATGATGGCGGACCTGATTAAGCGGTACGGTGGGAAAAAAGGGCAGGACGTTTACTACGCGATTGAAAACAAGCGGAAACACGGCAAGAAGAAAAGCAGACCCGCTAAGTAACTAGGGCTTCTCCCTCCACGGCGATGCCCAGTTCGTGAAATATATCCCGAAGGTTTTTTTCGCTATGGGAAATATCTTCATCAAATCCCGTAGCCCATTCATGGAGATGCCAACTCGTGACCGTCACCGGCGGGGCGGACAGCGCGGCCTTGATGACGCAAAGAGCCTTGTCCGTTTCGGGGTTATTTGCCCCCTCGCTGAATCCATAGATGAAATCAACGATTGTCTGAAACGCCTCCTCGACCTCCTTCGGCAGAGGGACGGAACGGAACATGCCCTGTGCTTCGATAATGTCCTCGGGGGACGCGAATCCAAGGCGTTCCTCCTCCACGGACGGGCCGGGGGAAGTGGCGGGCTTCAATCCTCCGCACACATCGGCTATCATCATGGCAAAATTGGCGACATCGGCGGCTTCTTCGGCGATGTTGATGCCCCCCCCCCTCTCCGAACAGGGCCGCCTCAACCTCGTCGGCCTCATCCTTGAGTCTGCCGAATAGCCAGCCGGGGGCCATGTCTTTCCAGCCGCCCCGGTCATCGTGCTTCCGCAGTTCCGCCTCCATGAACATAGCGAAGGCGGCAACCTCGGGACGCAGTTTGTATTCGACGGCGGGGACGCTGGACTCGATGAGGGGGGTTTTCAGCGTGACGAGTTCGGCCTTGAGTCCGTCCTTAAGTTCGGCCTCCTTGAGTGAACACGCCTTCCACAAATCGCGCTGGGCCGTCATCCAAGCGTAGTCCTTCTTTAGTTGCTCGTATTCTGCGCGGTTCATTTCCCTTCTCCTCCCCTCAGTTTGAGTGCTTCGCGGATGATTTTCTCGTGACTGTCAATACAAGTCCTTCCGTCGGTAGGAGCGGGGAATAACTCCGCCCCCATCACCGCCTCTATGAGCGGGGCTTGCTTGGCGAGTTCGGTCATCTGTTCAATGATAACGGCTCCGTTCTTGGCATTGGTAGCTTGAGCGGCAAGCAGTTCGGCCCGCATCTTCTCGTAGTCGGAGAGGATGGCGAGGAGGTCATTGATACTTTCAAGTTGCCTTACGCCGGAATTGTAGCGCCTCTCCAGAAGCCACTCCCTCAACTCGACAACCTTCTCCTTCG
>Ga0315284_10015527_pt1 | contig 10825 bp, 8 predicted proteins | sample YL17G09_16_MG_FD_203696 | JGI IMG/M metagenome (GOLD analysis project Ga0315284, IMG submission 203696) | Sediment microbial communities from Yellowstone Lake, YNP, Wyoming, USA - YL17G09_16 | ecosystem: Environmental > Aquatic > Freshwater > Lake > Sediment | place: USA: Wyoming | collected...
GTCTCCGAACAGAACGCACGTCGAGCGGTCCGTCCAGTCGGTGAACCGGGAGAGGATGTCCACGCCGACTACCAGAATGTGATCGTAGGTTCCGTTTCGGACGAACTGCGCGCCGGTCGAGAGCGAGTAGACCCATCCCGAGCACCCTGCTTGCAGATCAAATGCGGCGGCGTTCTTCGCGCCGAGCATATCCTGAAGCAGGCAGGAGGTCGAGGGAAACGGCATGTCGCCGGTGATGGTCGCGCAGATGATGAGGTCAATCTTCTCCGGCGTGATCCCCGCCGAATCGAGGGCGCGCTTGGCCGCCTCGAACGCGAGGTCCGATGCCGCCTGATCGTCCGCGACTATGCGACGCTCGCGGATTCCCGAACGAGTGACGATCCACTCGTCGCTCGTATCCACCATTTTCTCGAGGTCGGAGTTCGTCAGCACCTTCTCGGGAGCATAGGATCCTGTGCCGACAATGCCCGCGCCGCGCAATTGAGACATGTTCAGTTCACCATATTCCGTGGTCTTGCCGATATCGGCTAGAGCGCGGCGACTTCCTGTCTGCGAACCGACGCGCTGATACATCCGACGACGTCGTTTTCCACCGCGGCCGCGGCTGCTCGAATCGCGTTCGAGATCGCGTGCGCATTCGATCTGCCGTGGCTGATTATGCAGACGCCGTTCACACCGAGGAGGGGCGCTCCTCCGTATTCCGCGTAGTCCATCATCAACTTCACGCGGCGGAACGCCGGGCGGGAGAGCAATGCGCCGAGCCTGTAGACCGGACTGCGCCCGATCTCCGCCTTGACGTTCGCGAAGATGAATTCAGCCACCCCCTCCGCGATCTTAAGAACGAGATTGCCGGCGAAGCCGTCACACACGATGACGTCCGCCGCCCCGCGAAAGACATCCTTGCCGTCCACATTGCCGACGAAATTGAGCTGCATCTCGGAGAGCCGCGCATTCGCGGCCTTGGTAAGCTCGTTGCCCTTCGTCGGCTCCTCGCCGATGCTGAGCAGGCCCACTCGCGGGTTCTTGATCTTCAGCACCCGGTCGGCGTACTCCCGGCCCATGATCGCGAACTGGGCAAGGTTCTCCACGCTGCAGTCCACATTCGCGCCGCCGTCGAGCATGACTCCTTTGCCCCCGGTGGTCGTCGGAATAAGGGCGCCGATTGCCGGGCGATCAATCCCCTCGATCCTGCCGAGCTTGATGGCGGCGACGGCCATGGCCGCTCCGGTATTCCCGGCGCTCACCATGGCATGCGCTTCCCCGCTGACGATGAGGTTCGCGGCAACCACGATGGATGAGTCGGCCTTCCGCCGAATCGCGTTCGCGGGATGGTCGTGCATCTCGACGACCTCGGACGCGTGCTTTACGGAGATGCGGCCGTTCGGCGGCGTCGGGAGCTTCGCGAGCTCCCGCTCGACAGCCTCCTGGTCGCCGACGAGGATGACGGAGATATCGCGGTCTTGGGCGGCGCGAACCGCCCCTTTCACTATTTCGACCGGGGCGTGGTCACCGCCCATCGCATCAACGGCGATTATCATGGAGCGAGTTGCCCTCTCACTACTCGGCCTTCTTGTCCCGTTCCTTGACCTCGAGCACGAGGCGTCCGTTGTAGAAGCCACAGCTCGGGCACGCGTGATGCGGCAGCCGAGGCGCGTGGCAGCGCGGGCATTCGGCTACGTTCGGAACGTCCAGCTTATAGTGAGTCCGACGCTTCGCCTGACGCGCACTGGAATGTCGTCTCTTCGGTAATGGCAATGGATTCCACCTCTCTCGCGTGATACGTGATGCGTGAAGGACCGGTCCGGTCACGCTTCACGTTTCACGTATCACGTGTCTTTGTCTTCTTCGAGCAGGTCCGCCAGCGCCTTGAAAGGCGACTCGATCTCCGCCGGCGGGCACGAACATTGTCTCATGTTTAGGTTTTCACCGCAAGTGGGACACAGCCCGGCGCACTCCGGCGTGCAAAGCGGCTGGATCGGCACGACGAGCAGCAGGTTCTGCCGGATAAGCTCGTCCACGTCCAAGATGTTATTCTTCACGAGCGGGCCGCCGGAATCCTCTTCGTCCATCGGAAGGACGAGCACCGCGTCCGCGGGCCGCTCCAGCCGAAACTGCTCCTCCACCGCGGTTTCGATCGGCATGGTGAAGTCAACCAGGCACCGACTGCACTGGAGCTTCACGTCGGTCTTGATCGCGCCGTTCAAGATGAGCAGACTACCCGCGTTGTCGAGCCGAATGCGGCCGACGACGTTCGACGAGCACTCGAACTCGAGGTCCGCCGGACACGGCTCGTTGATCTCTTCCTCGGCGTGCATTCCGATCGTGCGCGCGATCTCCGTCAGATCGATCTTCATCTACTCATCCCCGCCGACAACCTTCACGGTTTCCCGGGCGATCGCCAGCTCCTCGTTCGTCGGTATGACCATTACCCGGGCGGATGCTCCCTCCACGCTGATGTCGCACTCGCCGCGGCAGCTCGCATTCTTCTCCGGGTCTATCTTCACGCCCAGGAACCCGAGCCCCTCGCAGATCATCGCGCGCACGCCCGGCGAATTCTCGCCGATGCCCGCGGTGAAGACGACCGCGTCCAGCCCGCCCATGGCGGCGGCGTAGGCGCCGATGTACTTCCTCGCCCGGTAGCAGAAGATGCTGAGCGCGAGGCGGGCGCGCTCCTCGCCGGATTCGGCCGCGCTCTCGATATCCCGCATGTCGTTGCTCAGCCCGGAGACGCCGAGCAGTCCGCTCTTCTCGTTTATGAGATCGTCTATCTCGTCAGCCGAAAAGCCGTATTCCTTCTGCAGGAACGGGATGATCGCCGGGTCAATGTCGCCGCACCTGGTGCCCATCACCAGCCCCTCGACCGGGGTGAGCCCCATGCTGGTATCCACCGATCGGCCGCCGCTCACCGCGGTGAAGCTTACCCCGTTTCCGATATGGCACGTGACGATCTTACCCGCCGGCAACCCGCGCTCCCCGAGAATCGCCCGGGCGCGCGCGGCGACGTAATGGTGCGACGTGCCGTGAAACCCGTAGCGCCGAATCCCGTGCTCCGAATAAAGGTCATACGGAAGCGCGTATACGTATGCGTGAGCCGGGATGGTCTGGTGGAACGCGGTATCGAATACCGCCACCTGCGGCGCATTCGGCATTATCTCTATGGCCGCCTCGATCCCCATCAGGTTCGGCGGATTGTGGAGCGGCGCCAGCTCGCTCAGCCGCGCGATGGCGTCCAATACCTCCCGATTGATGACCACCGACCCGGAGAACGATTCGCCGCCGTGAACCACCCGATGCCCGATGGCGGTGATCTCGGACAGGACACGGACGGCGCCGGTCTCGCGGTCCGTGAGAGCATCGAAAACCAGGCGCATCGCCGCCCGGTGGTTCGGCATCGCCGACTTCGCGGTGATCTTGCGTTTCCCCGTCGTCTCGTGCGCCAGGGAAGCGCCTTCTCCTCCGCCGGCCCCTATCCGCTCCGCGATACCCTTCGCGACCACCTGCTCGTTCGACATGTCAATGAGCTGGTATTTGATCGAGGAGCTGCCTGCGTTTACTACCAAGACGAGCATGTGTTGCCTATCTAAGCGCGTGATCCTCCTTCGCCAAGCAGACTTCGCTGGAGCTTCGTCTCCCAAGGGCTACGGAGGACAAGTGCGTGATGCATGACCCGAGCGATCCCTCGCGCTTTACGATTCACGTTTCACTGCGTGGCCTGAGCCGCGGTGATCGCCACCACATTCACTATGTCGTTCGAGTCACACCCACGCGATAGGTCGTTCACCGGTTTCGCGATCCCCTGAAGGATCGGGCCGTATGCCTCGGCCCTCGCGAGCCGGTCCGTCAACTTGCAGCCTATGTTCCCCGCCTGGAGGTCCGGGAAAATCAACACGTTCGCCTTTCCCGCGACGTCGCTTCCGGGCGCCTTGGTGCGGGCGACCTCGGGCACGAGAGCCGCGTCCACCTGAAGCTCGCCGTCAATAAGCATGTCCGGGGCGCGCTCCTTCGCGAGGCGTGTCGCCTCGATCACCTTGTCCGCCAGCGGATGTTTCGTGCTGCCCTTCGTGGAGAATGAGAGCATCGCGACGATGGGCTCCACTCCGAAGAGCGTTCTCATCGAGTTCCCGGTGCTGACGGCGATCTCGGCGAGCTCCGGCGCGGTCGGATTGATGATGAGTCCACAATCCGCATAGAGGAGCAGGCCGTCATCGCCGTATGGCGCGCCGTGCGCGATCATCACGAAGAAGCTGGAAACGACGGAGATTCCGGGCGCGGTCCTCAGAACCTGCAGCGCCGGACGAACCGTGTCCGGCGTCGAGTGCGTCGCGCCGGAAACCTCGCCATCCGCGTCGCCGGCCTTCACCATCAGCACGCCCAGATAGAGTACGTCGCCCGCGAGGCGATATGCCTCCTCGGGCGTCATGCCCTTCTCCTTGCGAAGCTGGTAGAGCATGTCCGCATGCTGCCGGCGCTTCGGGTTCGTCTCGGGATCCACGATCTCGATCCCGGCGATGTCAACGCCGATGTCGCTCGCGACCTTCAAGACCTCATCGGGCTTGCCGAGAAGTATCGGAGTCGCGAATCCCTTCGCGCGGACGCCGGCAGCGGCCTTCACGACTCTAGGATCCGTGCCCTCGGGGAGCACGATCTTCTTCCTCGCCTCCTGCGCGCGGGCATAGATCCTCTTCATGTGATCACTCATTGCCGGTTTCCACACCGCCCCGGCCTTCGAGCTTGTCGCGGCCTCGCTGAATGGTGCTCACAACCTTCGCGACGAAGCCCTCCAGGTCGGAGAGCACCTCCCGCGCATACTCGTCGGCGCCCGCCTTGGTGGAGCGGGCCTCTTCCTCGGCGCTGGCGACGATCTCCTTCGCCTGAGTGGTCGCCATCTGCTTGATCTCGCTGGCGTCCACCAGCTTCGCGGCCTCGGCCCTGGCGGCATCCATGAAGCTCGCCGCCTCGGCCTTCGCCTGATCGGCGTTCTGAGCCGCCTGCTCCTTCGCGTCGTTGATGACGCGGTCGGCGTCGCGGGTGATCCTCGCCGCGGTCTTTATATCCTCCGGCAGCGAAGCACGAACCTTCCCCGTGAGGGTGAAGAACTCGTCCGTGTTCACGAACGCCGTGTTGAAGAGCTGTCTGCTCTTCTCCACAAGCTCTTCCAGTCGGTCAATCAATTCCAGAGTCTCTATCTGAATCGCCTCCCCTGCTCGATCGAGGGCCGTCGCCCTCATTGAGATGAACGTCCGAACTTCCGGTCCAGGTATTCCTCAACGATCTTCGGCACCAGGCCCTCGATGGACCCGCCGAAGCTCGCAACTTCCTTCACGATGCTCGAACTCAGGTACGAGTAGTCCGCGTTCGGCATCATGAAGACGGTCTCTATCGCCGAATCGAGCCGCCGGTTCATCAGCGCCATCTCGAACTCGAAATCGAAGTCCGAGAGCGCGCGAAGTCCCCGCAGGATGACGCTCGCGCCCCGCGAAGCCGCGTATCGCACCGTGAGCGCATGGAAGCTGTCCACGGTGACGTTCGGCAGATGCCGGCACGCCTCCTCGAGCATCTCGATTCGCTCCTCCGCCGTGAAGAGCGGGCTCTTGCCCATGTTCGTCCCGACGGCGACGATGACCTCGTCGAAGACGCGCGCGGCGCGCTCGATGATATCCATGTGTCCATTTGTCACCGGGTCGAAATTGCCCGGGTACAGCACCCTTTTCATAAGTCACCATGCCTGTGAGTTTCAGGTTTCAGGTTTCAGGTTTCAGGTTCCAGGTTTCAGGTTTCCGAGGTGTCCAACCTTGAACCTGAGACTTGAAACTTGAGACCCTCTAGCTCACCGAAACCAGCTCATAGCCCTCGAACCGGCGGAAGATTTCCGCGCGGAGGTCCGCGTGCTCCGGTTTCCCCAGGCCGGGATCGCTCTCCACGAGCGCGAAGGCATCCTCCCGGCTCTTCTCCAGTATATCAACATCCCGCAGGATGTTCGCAATCCGAAGCGAGGGCACTCCGCTCTGCCGCGTGCCGTAGAACTCGCCCGGCCCTCGAATGCGAAGGTCCTCCTCCGCGATCTCGAAGCCGTTGGTCGAGCGCGCCATCACCTCGAGCCGCTCGCGCCCCACGTCTGTCTGAGGATCCGCGATCAGCACGCAAAACGACTGATGCTCTCCGCGCCCGACGCGACCGCGAAGCTGATGAAGCTGCGCGAGGCCGAACCGCTCCGCGTCCTCCACAACCATCACGCACGCGTTCGGAACGTCAATCCCGACCTCGATGACGGTCGTCGAGACCAAAACCTGAATCTCGCCATCGCGAAACCGGCGCATGACCTCCTCCTTCTCCGAGGGCTTCATGCGCCCGTGCAGAACCGCCAGCTCCAGGTCCGGGAAGACCTCCGCCTTCAGACGGTCGGCGAGTTCGGTCGCCGCCTTCGCCTGAAGCTTGTCGGACTCCTCGATGAGCGGGCAGACGATGTAGACCTGCCTCCCCTGCTCCACCAGTTTCCGGGCCGCCCCGTAAATCTGACCGCGCTGATCAACTGTCTTCCAGTGCGTCCGGACCGGTCTGCGCCCCGGAGGCATCTCGTCAATCACGGAGAGATCAAGGTCTCCGTAGACCGTCAGCGCGAGGGTGCGCGGGATCGGCGTGGCGGTCATCACAAGCACGTCCGGACTCAGCCCCTTCTCGCGCAACGCGGCCCTGTGAAGCACGCCGAACCGGTGTTGCTCGTCAACGATGACGAGCCCCAGGCGCGAGAACTCGACTCCCTCCTGGATCAGCGCGTGCGTCCCGATGACTACCTGCGCTTCGCCCGACGCGATCCGCTCGCGACCCTTCTTCTTCTCCGCCGCGCTGAGGCTTCCCGTGAGCAGGACGACCTCGATGCCCAGGCGCTCCAGCATTTTCGAGAGAACGAGATAATGCTGCTCCGCCAGGATCTCCGTCGGCGCCATGATCGCGGTCTGATAGCCGTTGTGAACCGCGATCATCATCGCCGCGACCGCGACGACCGTCTTGCCCGAGCCGACATCGCCCTGGAGAAGCCGGTTCATCGCCGTGTCGCGGCCCATGTCCCGGTAAATCTCGGCGATCACCCGCTTCTGGGCCTGAGTCAGCTCGAACGGCAGCGAGTCGTAGAACGCCTTCGTGAACTCCGGGAGCACCTCGAATACGATGCCCCGACTCCCGGCCGTGATATTCTGTTTTCGAAGCGCGAGGGCGAGCTGGAGGAGGAAGAACTCCTCATACACCAGCCGGTATCGCGCCGCCGCAAGAGCCTCCGGGCTCTCCGGAAAATGCATGTTCCTCAGCGCACACTGAGCGTCCACCAGGTCGCGCCGATCCATTATCTCCGGCGGGACATGATCGCCCACGAGCGGCAGATACACGTCCAGCGCCTGATTGATGATCCGGCGTATCCTGGCCTGGAACAGCCCTTCCGTGAGCGGATAGACCGGAACGATCCGCCCGGACGAAAGCGAGTCACCGTCCTCGGCGACCTCTTCCCACTCGGGATTCACTATTTCGAGGCCCCGATTCGAGTACTGCGCGGCGCCGTAGACGATGATCTCCTTGCCGCGCAGCTTGTCGAACCGAGCCTTCAGGTACCACTGGTTGAACCAGACGAGCGTCGCTATTCCGCTTCCGTCCTCGATGCCCGCTCTGGTGAGCATCGTCTTCGAGCGCGCGGTTCGAGTATTCTCCGCGCCGACGACCGTGCCTCGAACAGTAGCGGTCTCGCCCGGCGTGAGCTGTGAGATTCGGCGGAACTGCGTCCGATCCTCGTGCCTCGCCGGATAATGCGTGAGAAGATCGCGGGCAGTGAAAATCCCGAGCTTCCCCATTATGCCGGCCAGGCGCTCGCCGACCCCCTTCACGAAGCGAACGTCGGTGTCAAGGCTGGGGGCGCGCGCGGAACGCTGGTCTCCGCCTGAATGCTGAGTTTGGCTTCTCACAGGAACACCGAGCCATTATAGTTAGCAGCCGGATGACTTGTCAAGGCACGCGCGGGAGAGAATGGGGGAATGGGAGAATGGGAGCGTGGGGGAGTGTGCGTATTTCGCGGCTATACACAACGCGCTGGCGGCGCACCTCATCCGGCGGTGGGTGCTGCCGAGGAACGGGAGGCGCAGCGTGCGCATTCCAGGATGAGTCGTGGGCTTACCCTTCGTCGTCCGGAGACGCCTTGTCGTAAACGCCTTGCCAGAAGGGCCATTCATCGGTGCGGAAGGGTGACGCCGGGAGGTCGGCCTCGTTGATGAGATTGCAGTCCGGGTTCATCTCCCAGGCATAGCGAACGGCGATCGGCGACGCGACGCTGTCGCTCCGCACGAGAATGGTGTCGCCATCTATTGCGGCCTCCGCCGGAACAAACTTGCGGTCCGCCGCCGCGATGACGAATCCCTTCAGCGGTCCCCCTCCCCGGGCTGCCAGACCACCGCCAATGAACTTGAAGTGCAGCCGGATGGCATTGCCCTCAACGGTCATGGACGTGTAGATCGGGCCGTCGCAGACCACATCCATTCCATAGGCATGGGCCTTAGCCTGCAGTGCGAACCTCCGACTGACCTCCTGCTTGTTCTTAAAGTGAACGTTGTGAGGATCGCCGATGTCTATTGTCACCACCATGCCGGTGTTCTTCAGGTCCGTCGTCTTGAGCATAGATTCCCGCAGCTCCTCCCAGTGCTCATTGGGGTCCTTGGATATCCAGTTTGCCATCTGGCACAGGAAGAAGGGGAAGTCTCCCAGTCCCCAGGACTTGCGCCAGTCCTGAATCATGGCGGGCATGAGAACGCGATACTCCAGCGCGCGCGTCCGGTTGGCTTTGCCTCCCGCCCAAAGCACGCCGCGCATCCCGAATGGAATGAGCGGGGAGATCATGGCGTTGTAGATGGAGGAAGGACGGGCTTGATGGCCCTCGAGGGTCCGCATCTTCGGCGCGGGCTTCCCGGCGGCCTTGGCCTCCGCGGCTTTCTGCTTTGCCGCCGCGAGTTCGGCGGGGAACGCGGCCTTGCGCTGCTCCCAATGCTTGAAGTATGCCGCCGATTCGGGATGGGCTTTCAGCACATCGAGCCGGACAAATGACTCCATGTTGCTCCCGCCCCACGCGCTGAGGATGATGCCGACCGGCACCTTGAGCGTATTATGAATGTCGCGCGCGAAGAAATACCCCGTGGCGGTGAATTTCCCCACCGTCTGCGGACTGCACACCTCCCACTTGCCGACGGTATCCTTCAAGGGCTCAGGCGAGGCTTTCAGATCCACCGTGTAGTGCCGGATCTCCGGGTAGTTCTTCGCGTCGGCGATCTCCCGAGCGGCGTTGTCGGACTGCTTGACGGACATGACCATGTTCGACTGGCCCGCGCAGAGCCAGACCTCGCCGACCAGGATGTTGCGCGCCTTGATCTTGTTCTTCCCGGTGACCACCATCTCGAGCGGTCCGCCGGCCTTCATGGGCTTGAGCCGGACCTGCCAGCGCCCGTCCGGCCCGGCGACCGCGGACACAGTCTGCTTGCCGATCGCCACTCTCACGTGCTCTCCGGGGGTGGCCGTACCCCAGATGGGCACGGGAATATCTCGCTGAAGCATCATGTTGTCGCTGATCAGCGCGGGGAGCTTCACATTGGCGTCCGCGGGGGCGTTGAGCATCACCAGGAGTGAGATCAGGGCAAACGCGGTGTATCCGAGTCTTGTCACGGCTATCCCTCCAGACTGTGTGCGAGAAGACTGTGTTCGCGCAATACACGTTTCCGCTGCGGGGCATATCATTCCTGCGGCCAATATGCGTTCAGGATGCTGACGAGCGCCGGGAGGTTTGAGGGCTGGGTCGCCGGATGACTTGTCAAGGCATGCTTCGGATAGCAGTCAGCCCGCGTGGAGTGCAGTCCGCCTGGGGCGGACGCTTTGTCTAACGATGCAAGGTTCAGCCCGTTAGACAAGGCGAGGTCGTGACCTCGCACTCCACAAGGGTGGCACGAAAGAGGATGGGTTCTCCATTTGACGGCAAGCGACACGCGGCTTACAATAGCATCCGGAGCTGGCTCACACAGGAGGATGAACATGAAGGCAAAGGCGTTTGTACGCTCTTGGATCGTACTGGCGGTTGCCATGATCGCCGGCTCGGCTGTGTGCGAGCAGAAGCTTGAACTGCAGAGCAAGCGGATGAAGGAGCCGAACGAGGTCGCGTTCTGCGGCTCTCTGTTTCAGCCGACGGCTGTGCTGTGTCGCGGTGAGACGCAGGACTCGCTGTCGCTTCTGGGACCCGACGGAAAATCCACTGGACGACTGGCCGTCACCGAGGAGGGGAAGGACCACCCGCGCGTCGGAGCAGACTGCAGCCGGAATGGCCGCTATGTAGCAGTGAGCCGCCGAGCAGACCCCTCGAATGCGTACTCGCAGTCGACCGATGTTTGGGACGTCGTTACGCAGAGCAAGCGATGGACCAGGACGGGCTCTTACGCTCGGCCTTTCATCACGGACAACGGAGCCGTTGTATTCGCCATTGCCGACTCGTTCCACGAGTATCTCATTGAGTTCTTCGGCAACACTGGGAAGCGGTTGGAGCGGGTTGGTCCGCTCCGGTTTCTGGATGGCAGATTCGCACTCGATCCGTCGGGCCGCTGCTTCCTCGCGGCGACCGGAGATCCGAAGGAGCCCTCCCGAATAGCGCTGTACGACATGTCTGGAAAGGAAACGGCGGGGATCGAGCCGAAGCGCGGCCACGTAGTCTCTCTCGGCATCGCTCCTGGGAGCTCAAGGATCGTGGTATTCCTATGGGACACCATGCCCGGCGCTGCGGTTCGAGAGACATTGATGGTGCTCAATGATCAACTCG
>Ga0315284_10015529_pt1 | contig 10824 bp, 10 predicted proteins | sample YL17G09_16_MG_FD_203696 | JGI IMG/M metagenome (GOLD analysis project Ga0315284, IMG submission 203696) | Sediment microbial communities from Yellowstone Lake, YNP, Wyoming, USA - YL17G09_16 | ecosystem: Environmental > Aquatic > Freshwater > Lake > Sediment | place: USA: Wyoming | collected...
GCTCGGCCTACGTCTTCACGCGCAGCGGGACGACCTGGACGCAGCAACGGAAACTGACCGCCTCGGACGGCGCGGCGTATGACTACTTTGGCGGTTCGGTGGCGCTCTCGGGCGACGCGGCCCTGGTGGGGGCGTATGGAGATGATGTCGGCGCAAATGGCGACCAGGGCTCGGCCTACGTCTTCACGCGCAGCGGGACGACCTGGACGCAGCAAGGGAAACTGACCGCCTCGGACGGCGCGGCGGGGGACTTTTTTGGCATTTCGGTGGCGCTCTCGGGCGACACGGCCCTGGTGGGGGCGTATGGAGATGATGTCGGCGCAAATGGCGACCAGGGCTCGGCCTACGTCTTTACGCGCAGCGGGACGACCGCGACGCAGCAAGCGAAACTGACCGACTCGGACGGCGCGGCATACGACCGCTTTGGCTATGCGGTGGCGCTCTCGGGCGACACGGCCCTGGTGGGGGCGTACTATGATGCTGTCGGCGCAAACGACATCCAGGGCTCGGCCTACGTCTTCACGCGCAGCGGGACGACCTGGACGCAGCAAGTGAAACTGACCGCCTCGGACGGCGCGGCGTATGACCTCTTTGGCTATTCGGTGGCGCTCTCGGGCGACACGGCCCTGGTGGGGGCGTACTGGGATGATGTCAGCGCAAATTCCGAGCAGGGCTCGGCCTACGTCTTTACGCGCAGCGGGACGACCTGGAGCGAGCAGGCGCACTTGACCGACTCGGACGGCGCGGCGTACGACCGCTTTGGCTATTCGGTGGCGCTCTCGGGCGACACGGCCCTGGTGGGGGCGGCCGACGATGATGTCGGCGCAAACGCAGACCAGGGCTCGGCCTACGTCTTCACGCGCAGCGGGACGACCTGGAGTCTGCAACAGAAACTGACCGCCTCGGACGGCGCGGCGTATGACTACTTTGGCGTTTCGGTGGCGCTCTCGGGCGACACGGCCCTGGTGGGGGCGAAGCACGATGATGTCGGCGCAAATTTCGACCAGGGCTCGGCCTACGTCTTTACGCGCAGCGGGACGACCTGGAGTCTGCAACAGAAACTGACCGCCTCGGACGGCGCGGCGTATGACCGGTTTGGCAATTCGGTTGCGCTCTCGGGCGACACGGCCCTGGTGGGGGCGGACTGGCATAATGTCGGCGCAAATCCCGACCAGGGCTCGGCGTACGTCTTTACGCGCAGCGGGACGACCTGGAGCGAGCAGGCGCACTTGACCGCCTCGGACGGCGCGGCGTATTACTTCTTTGGCATTTCGGTTGCGCTCTCGGGCGACACGGCCCTGGTGGGGGCGTACTTGGATAATGTCGGCGCAAATTGGTTCCAGGGCTCGGCCTACGTCTTCACGCGCAGCGGGACGACCTGGACGCAGCAAGGGAAACTGACCGCCTCGGACGGCGCAGCGGAAGACTACTTTGGCGTTTCGGTGGCGCTCTCGGGCGACACGGCCCTGGTGGGGGCGGTGTCGGATGATGTCGGCGCAAACGACAGCCAGGGCTCGGCTTATTTCTACGACATCACGGTCTTGTTCGAGATCTACTTGCCGCTGGTATTGAGAAACGCGCCATAACCAGGGCCTCGCGCCGCCCAACCCTGTGTGGAGCCGACGCCCACCCTTGCGCTTTAATGAGTCGTATCATGCCTGCGGTCGTGTTGGCGATTCAGGCGGGTCTTGCCAGCGGCGGCGGGTGGGCGCGGCTCACACCAACCGTTAGCCCGCAAAGAGAATGTAGTCATCGTGATGGGAGCAGTGTCTGAAGTGGCATTGCGAGAAGCAATCTACCAAGGAAGATGAGCCATGACGGGCAAGGTGTTTCATCTATTCGCCGTCACCATACTGGCGATAGCATGTTGGCTGTCTGCAAGTCTTCTGTGGGGATCTCAGGGTCCCGAACGCCTGATCGTATGGGCGATAGTAGCTTGGCTGTTTGTCTCAGCGCTGGCTTGGGCAGCCAGGAAAATGAGTGCCAAAGTATGGATCTATGCCGGGCTTCTCAACCTGGCAGGGCTGTTCTTGCCAGCATCCATACTTGTCAGAGTCTTCCCGGCCCGCCTGTCGCTGCCGTTCGAATCCCCAATGGCGATCACACTTCTTTTGATACTTTCCATGGCGCTGGTTACTGCGGCGTTGCTCCTTAGTTCAGGTCTGAACCTCTCTAGAGAGAGGCGCAATGCGGACGCACTAGAAGGTGGAGGTCCACAAGCACAGCGCAAGCATGTTGGCAAGGCCGCTTTATTTGCTCTTGCCCTGGGTTCACTCTTGCTTGCCAAGGCATTCCACAACCTCTATTGGTTCATGGTCTGGGACACCACTAATGATCCGCTCGGATACTTATGGTTGGCTGTCCCGGTACCGGCAGTGCTATGCTCTAGTGTCGTGTTGTTTGTCGTCCTGCCAGGTAGAACAAAGTTGGCAGGCTTCTTGTATTTGCTGCTCATCCCGGCATTGATTGCGATCTCCGCCCACGCCCAGGGTGTTGACTTCCGCCAACTGACGGAGGAGCGGGCCGAGCGAGCCAGCCAGGCGATAGAGGCTTACTATGCCCGAGAAGGCCGTTACCCTCAAGACCTCCGGCAACTAACTCCCTGGTACGTCCTCTCACTTCCCGGGCCGGTTATCATCTACGGGCAAGATTGGTGTTACGACGGAGGCAAGGACTATTACCGCCTCGGTTACGTTTACCGCAAACACTGGAGCGATCCGCGTCTTAGTGGGCGGATTTACAGAATGAAAGGAGTGCCTGATCTTCACCATGTGTGTGAGGAAGAAGTCGCAGCTATTCAAGAGCGCTTTCCGAACTACCCGTACGAGTATTCGATAGATGGTGGGTAAGGGAAGGTTCTCACGCACGAGAATGCCATGAGACCGGAAGCTTGCGTGTAGACGAACCAGTCGCTGACTACACCCAAGACGGAGACTGTTCTCCGACAATGGCTTCAGCGGAATCTGTTGCGGGCTAAGTTATGGTCGGCGGGGCGGTCGCCCACCCTTCACTGCATTCAGGGCAGGCTCCCGCCGCCACTCCCAAACCGGACGTGAGACTTTCACTCATCAAGAACGAAGTACTGATTAGCGAGGCTGGCGCCAAAGAAGCGGGCATATGGGGCGGCGACCCGCGTACGGATGCATCGCGTGAGCTGGGAGAGAAGATCGTCAGCCGGATAGCAGACAACATAGGCAAAAAGGCGCAAGAACTCCTGGCCGGCTTGCGGAAGTAGTGACGCCTCGCGGCTGCGCGCCGCATGAATCCTAACGCAGTTATCATGCCCCCTTCAGGGCACCATGAAGTACGAAAACACCTCAACAAGTTGAGGACTCCGGAGTCCCGAACTTGTTCGGGGTATTTTCAGAGCAGGGAGGTACAACATGCAAGCTCAGACGAGTGTCGCCCCTCGATGGGCAGCGCTCACCGTGTGGGGTGTGGTGAATGCTGTCAATGTGCTGCAGGCGGCAGGGTTCCTTTCGCGGGTGCGCAGCGGCAGCATGGCGATCAATCACCTGCTCGGCTACGTGATGATCGCGCTCGCAGTCCCGGCGACTCTAGCCCTCGTCGCTTTCGGGCGCGCGCGAGCCGGCTGGCTGCAGTGGGCCGGTCCGGTGGTGTATCTCGCCTTCGTTGCGCTCATGATCGTCGTGGACTATGTCTGGCCGGTCGAGTTCCGGTCTCCAATGCGCTACGGCATCCTCGTGCCCTACCTCGTGCTTTTCTTCGGTGCGATCCTGCTGATGGGCCTGCCGATGTTCCGCTTGGATCGGCGGCTGTGGCTTGTCACCGTGGCGACCACGGTTCTGCTGCTGGGGTCGATGGGTGTTGCGATGCGCAAGGGTGTAGGGTGAGTTACTGGACGCAAGTCTCACGTGCAGACGGCGATGGTGTTAACGGGCCAGAAGCCAACACAGAGAGCGCGTCAGGGTAAGCGCTCCGAGGGTCTGCCGGGGTCCACGAAGAGCGTGGTGATGCAGCCTACGCGGAGCGCAGGGGAGAGAAACGCCAGGAACTTGGGAGGCCCTGATCACTCCTGGGAGTAGTAGCCATTGGGTGTCTGCATAAGCTGCGTCATTCACATAAAAGAATAGGTTGTGGGAAAGTGAAAACTAGAGTTCAAATCTTGCCTATTCATGGTTGGTTGGGTTTCGGTCTAGTAATCGTCTTCTGGACTCTAAATTGGTCTCTAACAGGTCTTCGTAGTCATTGGTGCTTTTTCCCACTATGGACAGGATATTGTCTTGTGATTGATGCATTGGTATTTGCGCGGAAGGGCACGTCTTTGATGACGCGAAACATCGTTGCATATATAGCCCTTTTTTTTATCTCGATCCCTGGGTGGTGGCTCTTTGAACTTGTCAATTGGCGCACTCAAAACTGGCATTACGAGGGATCTGAATGGTTTACTACTTTTCAGTACGTTGCATTGACTTCTCTCGGTTTTTCAACGGTTATGCCAGCAGTATTTGGTACAGCGGAGCTTGTATCCACTTTTGACCGGATTAAACGGATAAGACCTTGCCTACCAACAGTACCTGCGCGTGCCACACTGCTCACGTTTTTCGCTGTAGGTTGGATAATGTTAGCCTTGCTCTTAATATGGCCAGTATTCTTTTTCCCCTTTGCCTGGCTATCAGTCTACTTTATAATCGAACCTGTTAATGTTTGGTTGAGTAATCGTTCTTTAGTTCAGTACACATCTAAAGGGGACTGGCGACCCGTCATAGCGCTTTGGTTAGGTTGTCTAGTATGTGGTTTCTTTTGGGAACTGTGGAACTTTAACTCGTATCCCAAATGGATCTACCATATACCATTTGTAGATTATTGGCGCATTTTTGAAATGCCATTGTTAGGTTACGGAGGCTATTTGCCGTTCTCATTGGAACTATACGCTCTATATCATCTGATAGCAGGTTGTCTTGGATCCAAGACCCTTCAAGGCTATATGCAGATTTTCCCTACATAAAACGGGAAAGCCGTTCACAGGGCGAAGTGGCACAGGTGGCCAGATGAACAATGTCCAAGAGGTACGCGAGATGCGGACAGCCGAAATGGAACTGAGCATCATTCGAGAATTCGAAAATGGTCACTGGAGAGCCGTGTGATACGGAAATCGGTCAAGCACGGTTCGGAGGGGGGCGGTTGGAAAAGGGGATGGAAACCAGGATATGGTGAGGGCCGGGGTGACGGAATAATGAAACGATTTGCTCTGTTATCTATCATGGCAGTCCTTCTCGTGGTGAGCGGTTGTGATGCCGATCGTGTTGATTTGGTGCTGGGCACACCTGCTGGCGGGCAGGCAGATCTGCCTACCGAGATGCCCATCTCTCTCCCAGGTGACACAAGGGTCCGGCCGATAGACGGAATGGTAATGGTGTACGTGCCAGCAGGCGAGTTTGAGATGGGGAGTGACGATGAAGATGTGGACTATGCGCTGGAACTATGTCGGGAGTATGGTACCAACTGTAGCAGGGAGTATTTCTCGGTAGAACAACCGGTACATACAGTAGTACTGGATGGGTTCTGGATAGATAAAACGGAAGTGACTAACGACCAGTACGGGCGGTGTGAGGAGGCAGGGGTTTGTAGCGAGTTGGGATGTCAGGATGAACGCCAACTGGGTGGGGCGAATCAACCAGTGGTGTGTGTGACATGGGCGCAGGCAGCAGCATACTGCGAGTGGGTCGGGGGGCGATTGCCGACTGAGGCGGAGTGGGAGTATGCGGCGCGGGGAGCGGAGGGGAGGAGGTATCCTTGGGGTGACGGGTTTGATGGGAGGTTATTGAACTATTGCGACACCAATTGTACACTGGGAAAACGTGACGAGATGTTTGATGACGGTTACGTGAGGTCAGCACCGGTGGGGAGCTATCCAGAGGGAGCCAGTTGGGTGGGGGCACTGGATTTGGCGGGCAATGTATGGGAGTTGGTGGCCGATTGGAATGGAGCGTATGCAGCGGAACGGCAAGTGAACCCAACAGGTCCTTCATCAGGAACACGTCGAGTAGCACGTGGTGGTTCATGGCATGCCAGTCCAGACCACGTGCGCGGTGCGCTCCGCACACATCTTGGGGCAGACGAATTTGCTGATCATGTGGGCTTTCGGTGTACTACTTCTGTTCCATAGTGCGGAATCATTGCTCGCTATATCTTCCGCGTCGCCATCAGCAACCGGCGCATGCTGAGAGTGGAGGATGGCCGGACCGTCACACCGGCCGGAGAGCCGCCTGGTGTGGCACGTGATTCGCCCCAAAGCCGTTCGCCCCGGGCCGGATGGCGCTTCAGGTGCGCGGATGGGCTGCCCCTGGCTCAGTCCGCGGCGCGTTTGCCCAAGCGTGGTCTTGCCTTACTCCCCAAGTGGGAGTACAATTTAGTTACAGGTCAGTACGACCGGCTTGGGTCAACCCGGATTATGCGGCGGCTGCGCGCTGCATGAATCCTATTCGTTGGGCCGCTGTTATTGAGGAGAAAGGACTGAAACGTGAGGTGTAAATCACAAGTCGGGTTTGCAGTCGCGGCCATCATCGTACTGGCGGCGGCCTGTGCGCCGGTCACGACGCTGCCTCCCACTGCCGCCGCCACGTTGCCTCCCACTGCCGCCCCCACATTGCCTCCCACTGCCGCCGCCACATTGCCTCCCACGCCGACCGCGATCCCCACCCGCGCCCCGACCAGGACGCCCGCTCCCACCGTCGCGCCTTCCGCCACGCCGCTCCCAGACCCGTTGCGCCCGGTGGTTGCCATCGAGGATGTGCTCCCTGGCGCCTTCAGAAGCCTCAGACCCGCGCCCGACGGTGGGTTGTGGCTGATCACCGACCAGGGCGTGGCCAAACTGCTGGACAACGTCTGGACCGTCCATCTCTCCGGCTTCACAGGCAGCCTGGCCGGCATTGACGCTGCCGGGCGCGTTTGGGTGGTCAGCGAGGATGGCGGCACAATATCCGCCTGGGACGGGGCGGCCTGGACGGACTATGGCGCCGAGGCGGGCTGGCTGCCCATAGGACTGGAAGACGAGTGGTACCGCGACGCAGGCTGGGGGCAAAGCGACGGATGGGGGCGCTTCTGGCTCACCACGTCCCAGGACGTGCGCGTGTTCGACGGCGCACGCTGGACGGTGTTCACCCCGCAAGATATGGGTATGCAGGAGGTCGGCCCCGAAGAACTCTGGCCCTCCTTCGTCGTCGAGGTCTCGCCAAGCACAGGTGTGGTGTGGGTGGGGGAGTGCGATTGGGGCGGGCCGGGCCCCTTCGGCGGCCAAGGCGTGCGCTGGTTCGACGGGAGCGCCTGGCACGGAGCCGACTCGCCGGTGGCGTCCGGCTGTGCGACCGTGATCAAGGAAGATCAGGCCGGACGTGTCTGGCTGGGCGTGGACGGGAGCCTGTGGCGCTACGAGCCGGCCTCTGGGAATTGGACCCCATTCACGCCGTCCGAGTCCCCGGTAGACGGGATGCGCTTTGGGTTTGCGGATGCTATCGCCCTCGCTCCGTCCGGCGATCCCTGGCCGGCGATGGTGCTCTGTGGAGGGGCCAGTTGCTATGGAAACATCGCGCTCTATCACGTGCACGATGGGGCGTGGACGCAAATCGGCAAAGTGGCCGAGTTTGAGGGGCCATACAGCCTGGTCTTCGACGCGGCCGGCACGCCCTGGCTCTTCTGGGATGGGGCCGTGTATCGGCTCAGAGGCGACGCGCCCGAGCCGCTGGCCGACCTGAACGTCCAGTCCGCCACCGTGGACACCGCCGGGCGGGTGTGGTTTGTGGCGCTGGTCGGAGGCCGGCTCTGGCTTTCGACGCTATAGAGCCATCCGCCGGGCGCGTCACCCGCGCTTGTGCCTGCCTGGCGGTCGAGAAGTGGACAGTGCCAGACCCTAAAGGTTTCGGAAAACCTTTAGGGTCTTTGATTTGCCTCTGTGGTTTTGCCTTAATCTTCAAGTGGGAGTACAATTCAATTACAGGTCAGAATGACCGGCCTGGTTCAACGCGGATTATGCGGCGGCTGCGCGCCGCATGAATCCTAGTCGTTGGAGCTGACTATGACGCACTTGATGGTCAAAGTGACAGACTTTGCGATTGTCGGGCCTTATACCTTGCGTATCACCTTTGACGATGGCACCGAGCAGACCATCAACTTTGAGCCGGTGCTCTATGGCTACTACTACGCACCCTTGCGTGACCTGGATTTCTTCCGTCAAGTTCGCCTGGATGCTGAGGTTGCCACTGTGGTGTGGCCCAATGACGCGGACTTTGAGCCGGCCACACTGTACAATTGGCACCGAGGGGACGGAGCAGAGTTGGCGCAGAAGGTGGCGCGCTGGCACAAGGCGCAAGTTGGCCTCGCTGAGCGCGCTTCGTCACACCAACGTCAAGTCGGGCAGGCTGAACACACACGAACTGCGCGTCAGCAGACGGCATTTTCAGAGCGGGAAGCGGCATAACACTCAGCAATTGGATAAAGAGGATGACGATCCGCCAAGGATGTCAGCGATTTGTTGGCGCCGCCCTCCAATCGCCTGGAGGCCTTGGGTGGTGAGCGGCGAGGACAGTACAGCATCCGGATCAACGACCAGTGGCGCATGTGCTTTGAATGGATTGACCAGGATGCCTACAACGTCGAGAGCGTGGATTAGCATTAGGAGGCCTGTGATGACAGAAGAGAGAATGGCACCCGTGCATCCGGGCGAAATCTTGATCGAGGATTTCATGAAGCCGTTGGGCATCAGCCAGTACCGGCTGGCCAAGGCCATGAACGTCTACCCGCGCAAGATCAACGAGATCGTCCAGGGCAAGCGCTCGATCACCGCCGACACCGCGCTGCGCCTGGGGCGTTTCTTCGGCACATCGCCTGAGGTGTGGATGAACCTGCAAGCGCACTATGACCTGGAGCTGGCCAAGGACGCGCTGGAAGAGACTGTGACGCGCGAGGTGACGCCCTATCTTGATCTGCGCCAGGCCGGGCAGGTTCGCCAGGTGTCCTAACGAGATGTTTGATGACGGTTACGTGAGGTCGGCACCGGTGGGGAGCTATCCAGAGGGAGCCAGTTGGGTCGGGGCACTGGATTTGGCGGGCAATGTATGGGAGTTGGGTGTATTACTTCTGTTCCATAAAGTTGTATTGCCAGCGAAAATGCCATATGATATAATGTGTTCTGCTGGCCCGGCAGTTGTAAAGATTGATCATGGTATGGAACCAATCGGTATTCCAAGACAAAGGAGAGAAAATGAACACTGGATCAGTAAAAACAAGTGAAAGTGGCAATGCACCAGAAAGAACTTTTCTGGGGCTTCGCCGGTTCAATGCGGTCATGGGCTTTTTGCACCTGGTGCAGGGCATCTTTATGATCGCCATCAGCAATGCGACGACTTTTCCGGTTTACACGAACTTTTTGCGTTTCGACAGGCAGGCCCTGACTCTGGTACCCAACCCCACGCTGGTGTACAACCTGCGCTTCGGACCGGCGGTGGCAGTCTTTCTGCTGCTCTCCGCTGTGGCGCACCTTGCCTTGTCCACCTTTGGTTACAAGTGGTATGTAGCCAAGTTGAAGAGTGGGATGAACCCGGCACGCTTCTACGAATATGCGCTTAGTTCTTCGTTGATGATCGTCTTGATCGGCATGCTGGTTGGCGTTTCAGATTTGGGCGCTTTGATCCTTATGTTTGGCCTCAACGCCATGATGAACCTGTTTGGCATCATGATGGAACTGCACAACCAGAATACGAACAAGACAGACTGGACATCGTTTGTCTATGGCTGCATCGCCGGGATCATCCCCTGGATCGTGATATTCACGTACTTTTACGGTTCGCTCGGTTCATCTGATGCCAAGCCGCCCGCCTTCGTGTACGCCATTGTCCCGACCATCTTTGTGTTCTTCAATATCTTTGCGGTTAACATGGTCTTGCAGTACAAGAAGGTTGGCCCATGGAAGAACTATCTGTTCGGTGAGCGCATGTATATCGTCCTGAGCCTGCTTGCCAAGACCGCTCTTGCCTGGCAGATTTTCGTTGGGACACTGCGGCCTTAATACCAAGGGAGTAAAACACGGAGGATAACTCGCTCAAAACAACCCTTGTGCGCGCGGCACTGTTCGGGCTCATTACATATGCCACATATGACCTCACTAATCTCGCAACCGTGAAAGACTGGCCTGTGCTGATCACTGTTGTGGATATGGCTTGGGGAACGGTCTTGAGCGTGGTAGTAAGTTTTGTCAGTCTTATGGCAGGCAAGTGGCTGAGTTAGCACAAGGATATCAATAACCAAGAGCGAAATCAACGCCGACATCGTGGTTGAAGGCATGGCCAATCGCAACACCGGTTCTCCACTTCGAGGGCGCGGGCGCCGTTTCCCTGCACCCGCGCTTGCGCCTGCCTGGCGGCCGAAAAACGGGCTGCGCCAGACCGTCACACCGGCCGGGGAGTCGCCTGGTCTGGCATGTGACCTGCCCCAAAGCCGTTCGCCCCGGGCCGGATGGCGCTTCACGTGCGCGGATGGGCTGCCCCTGGCTCAGTGCGCGGCGTGTTTCCCCAAGCGTTGTTTTGCCTTAATCCCCGAGTGGGAGTACAATTCAGTTACAGATCAGTACGACCGGCTTAGTTCAACACGGATTATGCGGCGCGCAGCCGCCGCATGAATCCTAACGCAGGGAGGTACAACATGCAAGCTCAGACGAGTGTCGCTCCTCGGTGGGCAGCGCTCACCGTGTGGGGTGTGGTGAATGCTGTCAATGTGCTGCAGGCGGCAGGGTTCCTTTCGCGGGTGCGCACCGGCAGCATGGCGATCAATCACCTGCTCGGCTACGTGATGATCGCGCTCGCAGTCCCG
>Ga0315284_10015530_pt1 | contig 10824 bp, 5 predicted proteins | sample YL17G09_16_MG_FD_203696 | JGI IMG/M metagenome (GOLD analysis project Ga0315284, IMG submission 203696) | Sediment microbial communities from Yellowstone Lake, YNP, Wyoming, USA - YL17G09_16 | ecosystem: Environmental > Aquatic > Freshwater > Lake > Sediment | place: USA: Wyoming | collected...
TCTATCAGTAATTTTGCCCCAAAGCAGCAATTGTGGGTCTACAAGAGCATGGGGGGGTAACGAATCACAAAGTGATTCGTTAGTGTAAGGGGGGGGCGGATAAAAAACTCAAAGAGTTTTTTATCCGCCCCCCTTACCCCCCAGCCAGAAGGTGGATTGGGGTGCAAACCCAATTTAACTAGAATAATATTTTTTTACGCGTTGCTCTAAAAAAATAATACTATATACTAGAAATAAAATGAATAAAGAAATGATTGGGATGCTAATAAAATCGACCTGGAGTTCCGGGATATTTAATAAAAAGAAGAACACGGGAATCCTACTAGATCCAATTAACACCGCATTTGCCATTGCCCTTCTGAATTTTTATCCAGATGGGACGAAAATAAGTATTCAGAACAACGAAATATATTTCCAGGAGCCCTGGACATTACAGGGAATCTCACGCTGGAAAAACGGCGACAAATACGAGGACATCCATAATCTAATTAATCCAATTAAAAAGTTGATTGCATCGAAGCGGAATCAGAATTTATGGAGCGATGATAGTTTCAAGTATATATGTCTAAAAATGAAGAGCGGATTAGAGCGACTAGCGAAAACATACAAGGAAAATCTTATTGCGAATCACACCATTGAATTCTACCAATCGCTTATAACAGAAAACCTCCAGAATAAATCGCATTTTTTGGACAAATTGGATACAGAACCGGATGAATTAGGGGGCGCAGAAACATTTGATATATATAAGAGTTTTTTTGGTGATTGGGAATTTCAACAGATAGATTTAGTTATTTCTATATTGAAAAATTTAGAAACTGAAATGAAGGATGAAATCATTAAGGCTTATAAGGATAGCATCCATTTAATAATGTCTGCTCATAATCAGCGAATTAAGCGAATTATTGATCAGGTAAAATCCGGCGCCGTCTAATTTTTTTGTAAAATTCTCAGTAATTTTTTATATATTAACCTAATGGGAAATCAACCTTCTCAGCAACCGAAAAGAAATATGAAAAAACCCGTTATAAGGCGCCCAACTCAGCAATTTCCAGCTCAGTTGCCAGTATTTCAAGCACCGCCACAGCTGCCGCCACCACCGCCAGAGCAAATATTCGCCTTTCCGCAGAATTTAGTTAAACCACCATCCCGAGATCTAGGGGCTCTTATGGTTCGCCCTGAATCTACAAAGATCGCACCGAATTTGATGAATGTAAACGATAAAATCGAACAGTTCAAGCGAGAACAGAAGCAGGAGGAATCCAGTTTTCTGCAGAATTTAGAAAAAGCGAAGGAACAATTCTATAAAAAGCAGAAGACAAAGGAGGAATATTTCCAGGATGAGCTCAAAGAATTTGAGAAAAATTTTAATCCATTCCGCATCCTCCATTTAGACTATAACGCCACAGAGGACGATGTAAAGAAGGCATATCGCAAATTCTCTCTAAAATATCATCCGGACCGCCCCGAGGGAAACGCCAAAAAGTTCATGATGGTATCTCAGGCATATATTTATTTGACACAGAAACTCAAAGAAATGCAAGGAAATAATGGTCACAATGATCTCCGCAACAACGCCAAAAAATACTTTGAGGAAATGGAGGAGAAAAGAAAAGTACATAAAAAGGACCAACTTGAAGACCAACTTGAAGACCAAATGGAAATCGGGGAAAAAAAGAATTTCGACCAAGACAAATTTAATAAAATTTTCGAGAAAAATAGGATGCCCACCCAATACGACAAAGGCTATGGAAATGGCTGGGAAGATGAGACCCATGAAGAAAACGTGGTTATGAATAATAAATTCACTCTGGACCTATTTAATCAGACATTTAATGAAGTTAAAGCGAAGAAGTTTGATAAATTCAAAGGTAATCAGGTGATGAAGATTGATGCACCGGAGCCCCAATTGTTATCTAATTTGGGATATGAAGAGCTAGGACAGGACAGTATAGAGGATTTTACATCTGGTGTCCAGGAAAATATGAATTACGTTGACTATAAGGCGGCATATACGAAGGCAAATGTCCTGGAATACGATGAAAAATATAATCGCGGGGATTACAAAAATTTGGATTCATTAGTGAGAGCCAGAGATACTCAGAGCTTTACTGTGAGTAGTGATGACCGCGAATGGATACAAAGGCAGGATCAATATGATAAACAGAGGGAACAAAAAAGGATAGATAATATGATGGCTTTTGACAGAATGGCGGAAGTATATTCCAATAGGGCAAACCAACATTTCATAAAAAATAAATAAAAATAATCTAAGAATAAATTAGTTTATGTCAAATACTAGTTTAAATATAAAATTATTACCACAAATTCAAAAAAATACACTGAATAATCCACAGAAAGTATTAGATAGTAATAATTCCAAAACAGCAAAAATAGTGATTGTTGTTATTATTGTTATAGGAGTATCTGTTGGAGTTATTTTGGGAATATTTTTTTACATTCAAAAAAAGAAGAAGGAGGCAAAATTAAAGTGGCCAGACGAGCGATGCACAAATCAAATGTATATGAATTATCCTGGAACTTTTGGACCTCCTGGAATGACATTTGCAATAAACAAAGCATTCTGTGATGCAGCTTCGATGAATGCAGTTGCGAAAAAGAATAATGCTCCAATGCAAAATCAGCTTAATCAACAGAATAAGACAATGAATCAATTTAATACAAAAATAAAAAGAATTGATAAAATGATGTATCAATATAAAAAAGTAGTAACTGATCAAATTGTAAAGATAAGAAAAGATCTTGCAGATACATTCAAACGATTGGCATACACTTATAAAAAATTTAAAGCTCTATTTACAGATATTTTTAGTGTATATAAATCATTATTTAATACAGTAAAATATTTTATTTTTACAATTATTGTTTGGTGGAAAGCACCATGGGGTGGTGGTGTTCTACGATTTTTCAGTTGTTTTGGTGAAGAAACATTGGTGGTTCTAAAAGAAGCCAGGATTAAAAAGATATGTGATTTGAAATTGGGAGATGAACTGGAAAATGGAAGCAGTATTACTGGATTCTGTAAATTCAGGAGGGAAGGACAAGTCTACAAATTGGGCAATTTATACGTAGATGGCATGCATTTTGTGGAGGATAAAGGAAAGGAAAAAGGGGGGATGATCCGTGTATTGAAGCACCCAGAAGCAGTAAAAGTGGACTATGGGCGCGACATTATTTATAATGTTTTAACTAACACTGGTAAAATTGTGCTGGATGGGCGCACATTCGCGGACTATTTGGGGGATAATTCTCTGGAAACTTATGAAGCACTACTGAAAATGAATATGGAATCTCCAATCAAGGGGGGCGAATTTTTTGGTGTTAATCTGGAAAGATACAGGGATAATGCCCTGAATTTATACCCAGGATTCACGCACAATAGCTATATTACTACGGACAATGCAATAAAACGTGCGGATGAATTGGAAATAGGAGATCGCATAAATGGACGCGAAATAGTGGGGCTAGTGAATTATAAATTGGAGGGCAGAACATTTGTAACGAACTACACGACGGATAACCAAATTTCGGGGCAATTAGTGGGTATCCAAATTTATGCCCAGAATACGGAGCCGCCGACTTATATTGTAAAAAATCAAGAAGAGCGCTGGATTTTGGGGCAATTATTTTGCGTGGGAATTATAATTGAGGGGTGTGTGATTGATATGGGCGATTTTTCTGTGATGGACTTTGACATTGTGGGCGACAAATGGGAGGCTGAACGGGATGTGTTTAAAATTTAAAAACATAACTTAAAAATGCAATTCATAAATTCATTGACATTTTTAAGTTAAATATTTAACTTAAAAATGCAATTCATAAATTCATTGACATTTTTAAGTTAAATATTTAACTTAAAAATGTATTCATTATCAAATACTAATAATGAAACGAATAGAAGGCGGACAAGATGGGATACAATATATAAGCAAAGGCAGCCAACAATTTGCCACAGAGGGCAATTTCCTGTTTATGACAACGAATGAGGGGAAACAGTCGTTTCATGTGAAAACTGGTGGGGGAATATTATTGGAGAATAAGAAAAACAAGGTCCATCTGCAGGAAAATGGCGCGCGATTGGACTTATTGTATTTGGAAGAGAATATTTTGGGGGATTTTACGGCGGATATTGGCGGGAATTATTGGCTTCAGATGACTGACAAGAAGGGGCAAATACGGTTTACCGATTTCCACAAGTATCAGATAGTGGGGGACACTTTTGAAATAGATGTGGCGAAATTTATGGTGAGAAGGGGGGACTACGGTATCGATTGGGAGAATGACCTAATAGTGAGTAATCCCAGCCAAATCAAATTCATGAGCCTGAACGGCGACATTAATTTTTCGACGAAGAATGGTGAGCGCATAATTTTCGAGAATGAGAAGCTCAATGGCGTTATTGAATTCAGGGGGGAGCGGTCCCTTATAAAAACTGGGCTAGCTAAAATGGAGCACCAGACATTACAGATCACTTGCCCCAACATTCGGATTAATCGTAAATTTGTCATAGAAGATGACGGGCTAGAAGTGCAGATGAATTCGATCAAACTACAAGGTGCAAAAATGGAGATTGGATGTATAAAAATGAGGGAAGGCGACTTCCGGGTGAAAGCGGATGAACTTCAATTAGGGGCAGGAGAGGATACAAAAATAGAGATTAACAAAGACAAAATTAGTCTGATTGGAGAAGGGAATTTGGGAATTATGCTAATTGGTGGCAAAGGTGGGATAAAAATGTTGGGGGATTTGCAGTGGATATATATGGAGGATATCCTTATTCAGACTGATGCCAACCAAAAAATGCTGCGGATTGGCGCGGAATCCTGGAAATTGCGGTTAGAAGGAGCAGTGGAAATAGAAAATTGCACTCTGATTGGGAAGAGTCGGCGAATATCCGGGGAATTATATGAAATATTTGGGGATTCATCAGTAACTTGGCACATTGGGGATAAAATAGGGCAAATAAGCGCAAGTGGGGTTGTATTTGAGAGTGGAGTGAATCGACTGGAAATTTTAAGCGATTACATTAAAGAGAGTGGGGTGAAAAAAAGGGTTGAATTTGGGATATTCGAAGAAATTGGAATAAATAAGTCTACGAATTGGGATAAATTGGAGGAAAAAGGTGGGGTGAAAAAGAGTGAATGGGAGCTATTAGAGAATATGGGTGGCAAAAAGAAGGAAAAATGGGAGTCAGTAGGGGAAGAGTTATTAAACTACAGTGGAATTATTCGGGGGAAGTATGAGCTTGTGTTTGAGGAGGGTAACAATGGGATTTATTGGGATAGCGGAGAGTTTGGAATTCGGGGGGTTTTTAAGAAGAATAATCGGCATACCATATTTGGTGGGGAAAATAAGCTTATTATTGAAAATACTGAGATGGAAATAAGAAATTGTCTGCGATGGAAGGAAAATGAGCTTCTGATTGGAATAGGGAGGCGGGTGAATAATATATTTTTGACGGAGGGAGTAATGTTACTAGGTGGCAAGTCGCACCATTTAACGATTTTTGAAGATAAAATAGATATCGGTGGATCTATTTTTGTGAATAGTCAGAAGCAGGTATTTATTGGAGATACTACTGGAACCATTGAAGAGTCCAAGGAGAAGAAAATAGTAATTGGCTTAGAATCATCGTCGCTATTATTGGATGAAAAACAGGTGCATCTTCGGGGGAAAAAGGTTTATTTGTTAGGGAGTGAGTCAATGCAAATTAATGGTAAAAATGTGCGCATACATGGAGATGCAATTGGGATTGGATCTAGCGAGACCGAATGTATTGAATTTGTTGGTGAGAAGATGGTTTATAAAAATGGAGGCAGTCAAATGGAGTGGGGCGATAATTTTTTATATACAAGAGAAGGCGGAGGCAGCGGAGGCAGCGGAGGCAGCGGAACATCGCGATTTTATGTAGGGGAAAAGGGTTTTACGGTGGACAGTGATGACGTGAATTTTAGGTTTGGTGTTCACACAAAGGCGCCAATAGACTTAAACTCGTCGGCGGGTAATATTTCGATAGAATCCATAGTCGGTGATATCCAGATCAAAAATGATGGGGGGCAAATTTTTATGAACAAAGAGGATAAAATTTTGGGAATATGGACCGAAGGAAATATTTGGGCGAAGGGGAAGAAGATAATGATGGAGGCGGCAAAAATTGAGATGAATGGGAAAAATATTGGGGTCGATTGCAAGATGGATGTTGATATACGTTTTGGGCGGAAATTGGAGGCGTTAGGTGGGAAAGAAATAGAATTCCAATGCAGGGAGGGGCTAAAATTGGTGAGTGAATTATTTGGGGAATTGAAAATTGGGGTGGAAAGTGAGTTTAATGTGCGGAAATCATTGAATATGAAAATTGGGGAAAATTATGGGCTGAATGTCGATGGAAGCCTGGATTTTGCGGTTGAGAAAGACGTGAAGATTCGGGGGAAGAAAATGCTGGAGATTGGGGCAGAAGACGGTGTGAAACTAGTGAGTGAGGGAGCAATAAGCCTAGAAGGGCGGGAAAGGATCACAATGAAATCTGCAAATTTTGGACTGGATGTCTCAGAAGGGGTCGAATTATTGGCGGCAGATAAATTATCTGTGGGGGCGAAGCAGATGCTATTTCAACAGCGAGGATTTGGTGAAATGAGCTGGGAGGCGGACGGAAAAATACGGATTGTTAGTAAAATAGAGGGGAACCGCGGGGATGTTATGGAGATTCGGGCGGAGAGTAATACACACGAAAAATCGGTTCATATTTGCAGCCGGATAGGGGGCATTTATTTGGAGGGGCAGACAATTGGGCTAGGGGGCAAAGTTAATATGAACGGGGTGGAAATTGTGGGTGGGGAGAATAGGCTGACGATTGGTGGAATGGTGGAAGCGTCGGGGCTAAAAATTGGGAAGAATATGTTTATTGAGCCCCGTGGGATTAGTTTATTGCAGAGGGAAGAGCTAGAATTACGGAATATGGACATAAAGCTTGGGGGGCGGTTAGATGCCGAAAGTTTGAAGGTTAAAAAAATATTGGGAGGCGCGGAAGTCGAAGGAAAAATGAGAGTCATTGGAGGTATAGAATGTAAGGGGGGAATCGTGGGGGATGGGGTTAGGCTCGGGAATTGGGAGGGAGGGAATCGCAGTTGTTTGAAAGTTGATATGAAGGGAACTATATGGAATGAAGGAGTTAATATTAGCGGGGGTGGGCGCAGTATTGTGGTCGATGGCGACATTGTTTGTAGCGGGGGCGGACGAATTCTTGTGCATAGCCAGCGAGAGGGGTGGGAAGGAGGCGGAGGCATCAATATTACCAAATTATTGGAGGAATTAGCGGCAATGGGTGAGAGTGGGACGTGGGATGTGGGGCGCGCATTGCAGAAATTGGCGGCGATAGTAGGGATATTAGCAGCGGAGAAAGAATAGAGAAAAATTGATGGTAAAAAAAAATATATATTTTTAGAAATAGCGAAGATAAAATGCATAAAGCTAAAGCTAGAATTTCGCATACTGCTTTTATTAGAAGAGAACTTGGACTACCCACAGGATGCGTAAGATCCGTTTTAGATCCACCTATGGTTATGGGGTCTACAATCTCAAAATTAGTTCAAACCAGTTGTTGTCTTGTGAGTCCTGTGTTATCTTCATTGGATAAGAGCACGGTAGAAGATCACAAGAATAAAATATCTTGCCTTGTCAGTACTCCAGGCGTGGATTACAGAGTTCTGGATCGTAAACCTACTTCTCACTTGCTCAAATCCTGTAAAAAGGCTTGGGCGGACGAACACCACCAAAAGAAAGACAATTTTGTCGAAAGAAGTACCATCATTCATGGAATCAAACTTCGGGCAAAAGAGATTTTTCCGGATAACCCAACCTATGAGCAACAACAAAGAAAAGAGTTGGATAAAATCTTGGAAAGTAACATCAGACAATTATTTTACTCCATTTGGTGCATCGAAAATAGATTTTAATTAATAAATTTTCCAAAAATTTATAAAAAAATTTGATTTAAAAAAAAGGAGAATAAGAGTAGAGTATACAACCTATTCAAAAATGCCACCTAAAAAAAGTCCTATTACTAGCCCTGTGAAGAGCCCTGTGAAGAGCCCTGTTAAGGCGCAAACTCAGGAAGATAGTGATATTTGTCAGACTTATATTAAAATGGACCAAAGAGAACATGTCCTGAATTTACCGGACACTTATATTGGCTCTATTGAAAAAAGCGAGACTGAACTATGGATTTATGATAAGAATGAGAATAAGATTGTCAAAAAAACGACGAGCATTGTTCCCGGATTTTACAAGATTTTCGATGAAATCCTGGTGAACGCATATGATCAATATGTGAGGACTGGGACAGTAAAAGAGATTCGCGTGGAAATCACAGCGGACTACATAAGTGTGATGAATGATGGTGACGGCATTGATGTCGAAATCCACCCAGAGCACGATGTATATATTCCGGAATTATTGTTTGGCAACCTTCTTACGAGTGCAAATTATCACCAGACCAATAAAATCACTGGTGGGAAGAATGGACTGGGCTCCAAAGTGACAAATATTTTTAGCCGCCGATTCATTGTGGAAACAGTGGATTCAAAGCGCAAGAGATATTTTCGCCAGGAATTCTCCAATAATATGTTGGAGAAAACTGAGCCCGTCGTGGAAAAATACACGAAGAAATCATTTACGAAGATTACATTTTACCCCGATTATCCGCGTTTTCACATGGATGGTTTGGATGATGACATTGAGGGACTCCTAATGAAACGCGTCTATGATATGGCAGCAATTACTGACAAAAGTGTGAGCGTATATTTGAATGAACAGAAAATTGAGTTGAAGGATTTTGAGAGCTATGTAGATTTATACATTGGCGCAAAATCGGAGACGAAACGGGTTCATGAAGAAATGGGTGAACGCTGGGAAGTAGTTGTTTGCGACAGCAATGACGACAAAATGGAGCAAGTCTCTTTTGTCAATGGAATATACACCTGGAAAGGTGGGAAACATATTGAAGCCCTGGCAACCACAATTAGCACCAAACTGGCGAAATATGTTGAGGGAAGAGGAAAGAAGAAGATTCAATTGAAGCCGAGCGTTATTCGCGACAATATGTGGATATTCGCCAAGACGACGATTGAAGACCCCGCCTTTGATTCCCAGACGAAAGAGTATCTTACGACTCCACCCGCCAAATTTGGCAGCAAATTCACGGTATCCGACAAATTCATTGAGAAGATCGCCAAATTAGACATTGTCGAAAAGGCGATTCGGCTTAGTGAGTTTAAGGATTCCAAAATTTTGACGAAAACTGATGGGAAGAAAACGAACCACATTCGTGGAATTCCTAAATTGGATGACGCCAATTGGGCGGGAACGCCATTATCATCGCAATGTACTCTTATATTGACAGAGGGAGATTCAGCCAAGGCGTTTGCCATTGCTGGATTGAGCATCATTGGGCGTGATAGATACGGTGTTTTCCCACTACGAGGAAAGCTATTAAACGTCCGTGAAGCCCCTGACGAGAAAGTGAGCAAGAATGAAGAGATAAAGAATCTCAAGATTATTCTGGGCTTGCAACAGGGCAAAGAATATGAGACCGCCGGGGACCTCCGCTACGGCAGTATTATGATATTGACGGATGCGGATGTTGATGGTTCCCATATCAAAGGCTTACTAATCAATCTATTCCACAATTTCTGGCCTAGTCTGCTGAAACAGGATGGGTTTATCAAATCAATGATGACGCCGATTGTAAAGGCGAAGAAGAGAGATGATGTCCGAGTATTTTATACTTTGACAGAATATGAGGCTTGGAAGGCGTCCCCGGATTCCGCGGGATACGAGATAAAGTATTACAAAGGATTGGGTACTTCTACATCCACTGAAGCCAAGGAATATTTCAAGGATTTGGACAAAAGTGAGATCCGCTATTTGTGGAATGAGGACACCGCCGTGGATATTTCGGTGAATTTGGCGTTCCACAAGGACAAAGCAAATGACCGCAAGCAATGGCTGTTAAATTATGACCGCACATCCATCATTGAGCAAACACAAAAGGACATCCCCATTGAGGACTTTATTAATAAGGATCTGATCCATTTTAGTAAATACGATTGTGAGAGGAGCGTTCCCTGCATTGTGGATGGATATAAGCCATCTCAGAGGAAGGTGCTTTATGGCGCCCTTCTGAGGAACTTGAAGAAGTCCGTAAAAGTTGCGCAATTTGCTGCTTATGTAGCAGAGAAGAGTGCATACCATCATGGCGAGCAATCGCTAAACGAATGTATTATTGGTATGGCACAGGATTACGTGGGCTCGAACAATATGAATTATTTGGAGCCAGAAGGAAACTTTGGATCCAGGCTTGTTGGCGGTGAAGACCATGCAAGCCCGAGGTATATTTTTACGAAGATGTCGGAATTCTGTGAAATGATTTTTCATCCATCGGACAGCGCATTGTTGGACTATATGGATGATGATGGTGAACAAATTGAGCCCGAATTCTATGTGCCCGTTATACCGAATATTTTGGTGAATGGGTGCAAAGGCATTGGGACTGGATTTTCCACTACGATCCCCTCTTACAATCCACTGGATATCATTGCAAACTTGCGTCGGAAGATGCGGGATGAGACGATGATTGAGATGAAGCCATGGTTCCGCGGATTTATTGGAAAAATTGAGAAGGTTGGTGAAAAGTATGTTTCGAAGGGCTTGTATCGAGTGATTGATACGAGCCGCGTGGAAGTATACGAATTGCCAATTGGAATGTGGACTGATAAATACAAGGAACACTTGGAGGAATTGATGAAT
>Ga0315284_10015531_pt1 | contig 10824 bp, 5 predicted proteins | sample YL17G09_16_MG_FD_203696 | JGI IMG/M metagenome (GOLD analysis project Ga0315284, IMG submission 203696) | Sediment microbial communities from Yellowstone Lake, YNP, Wyoming, USA - YL17G09_16 | ecosystem: Environmental > Aquatic > Freshwater > Lake > Sediment | place: USA: Wyoming | collected...
TATCGAGAGAGTTGAGGTTATTATTAAGAGATATATCAATGATAAAATGAGTGTTCGAAATAATGTTATATTAAGTGAAATACTTTCCAATAATGCGAAAAGAATTCGAAAGTATGACATTGATAATTTGTACGCAATGGAACCACTTATGTGTTTTTTCCATTATATTACTCATTTGCTCTATGTGAAACTTTTACCAGGGACATATGTAAAGGATTTGTATAAACTTTCAAACACCGAAATAACCCAACTAGAAGGCTTTGATTCGATGTATTCCGAGGAAATCGTAAAACGCTATATTTACAAAAAATATGGGCAGGAGAAAATTGATAAAAAACGCGAAATGGTCGATAAAAAGAGTGAAAATATGCGGAAATTAAGAAAAGAAGAGAGTGAGCGCAAAGACAGATTGATACAGGAAAGGAAGGCGATTGTTCTGAATATTCTGGCTCAACATGGGCTGCATTATATGTGGGCAATGGCTGAGGCGGACCGTTTTATTGCTGAAGGTGGGATATTGAATGAAGAAGAAATATTAAGGGAATCTAAGAGAATTATTGATAAAATACGTGATGAGCAGAGGAGAAAGGAAAATTTAAAAGATTATTTGATGAAGTATGGATGTATGGATAAAAAGACGCATTACTTGTGCAAAGACTATATTAAAAATGGAGATAGCAATCATACATTGGAGTATGTAGTAGATTATATACGAGATTTAATGTGGTTGGAGCGCAATACGAATTACTATTCAATTATAAATAGTCGAAATCAAATATATATTTGGGATGAAATATTACAAAAGTATATTTATTTACGAGAATATGATAAAATTTTCAATGATTATAACGATATGACGAAAACATATGCAGTTGAATTATGGATGGAAAAGATGAATATTCGGATGGATAAAGATTGGAAGGCGGATTTGGATGAGGCAAATATGCCACCGACAGTGATTTTGAGAAGAATGACTGAAATTGTTAGTAAATATGTAGTTAATAAAGAGAAAGAAAAATTAATTCAAGAAGATAGAAAATTAAAGATCGAAGCTACAAAGGCAAAAAAGAAGATAAAATATGCTTAGTTAAATTTATAATTTTACTTGTTTTATTGTAAAATGAAATGGCGTTTAACTTTATTGCTCGTAACTGTGAAATGATTTTTCAATACTATTTTCTTTGAAATGTTTAATCTTGTTGATCATGGACATTTGAAATATCGTATCATATAATTCATCCTAAATAATAGTGAAGAAGTGAGCTATCATTCCAATTTGCAGAATCTTTCAAAAAGTTCGGAAAAGTTGTTATTCTTTACAGATTTTTATTCAAAAATACAAAATCAAGATATAATATTAGTTCAAATCGTAAAAATAGGGTAAAATTTTATATTTTATTATAACTCATTGCTCATATCAACACAAATATTATCATTTGGTGTATATTTTGTTTCTATTTTCTTATTGTTCAATAATAGTATATAAATCATTTTATCGATTCTTTCATACATTAATTTTGGGATATATAGCCCTATATTGTACTCTGTTGCAAATACCATATGATTGATGTATCGGTCCAAATCATGCGAAAATATTTCATATTTGTTAATGTATTTTTGCTCTAATATTTTTTTCTCAACAAACTTATCATACCAATCATCCATTATATCTTTTTTTGATGCAATTAAATTTTGAATTACATCATTTCTTGGAATTTTAAGCCAATTTTTTTTTTGATATATATAAATATTTTCTTCATCTTTCAAAAATAGATTCCTATTTTGCGGCATTGTATGATTAAAATGTATTATCCTGACCAAATTAACTAAACCTAATTCTGGTTCCATTATCATCAATCTCATGAATTTCTTTTGCAAATGATCGAGCACTTCTTTTCCAAAACTAACAATGTTTTTCTGTTTGTCATATTCTATATAATCACATTCTACATTTATAATCTTAGCATTTTTAATTGAATATCGGGGAATGGTATGAACTGCATTAAAAATTTCTTTCTTCATAAAATCATTCTCTATCTTTATTGCAGAAATTTTATCTAATTGTTGCTTTATAATATTTTGTTCAAAATCCTTATACATTATACACGTTTCTTTCATATGTTTGTCATAGTAGGATTTTATTTTGAACTCTTTTCCACAATATTTGCATTTGTAATCTTTTCCTAGCATTATTCCTGTATCATTTGAATGCATTTTTTGTATATGTTGTATATATTTGTCTTTTCTAGAGAATATGATTGAACATTTATTACATATATACATTACAGAATTGAATAAAATTATTTTTAAGCGGGAGAACTAATGAATCACTTGCTAACTTTTGTACAAAAAATATTTAAGATTGCTTCGTTTATGGAGCACGGACATGGGGGGATAAGGGGGAACGGATAAAAACTCTTCGAGTTTTTTATCCCTCTAGTATTAAAGACGAAGTCTTTAAGACTGAACTACCATTCCCCCCCCTTTTTGCAAATAATCAAATAACACTAATTCAGCCTGATTGAATATTTCCTTATATAATCTCTGGCATTTTTTTGCAATATTTGTTTTGATTTGTTCGTCGTAATGTCCCAATGATTCGCGAATATAATTATCCAGCATTTCGGAGAAATTCTCGTAGTTGTCTTTTATGAAATTAGAAATCAAATTTTTCTCTGTTTTTTCTTCAACGTAGTCATCCATAATGTCTTTTTTGGATGTAATGATATTTTGGATTGCCGTTTTTTTATCCTGTTTTTTCCATTCTTTCCCATTATAAATCTCAATAAATTGCTCTTTTTTATTGAGAATATTAATATTTTGATTCTGAGGCATTGTGTTGTTGAAATGAATTTCGCGAATAAGATTCAAAATGCCCGTTTGTGGATATTTAATTACCTTGTTCATTACCTCATCAGTAATATGGTCGAGATCTTCTTTACCAAACTCCCGTAAATTTATTTTATCCATTACGATAATATTTTGGATGTTTTGAGTGTTATTTATAACATTGTTATTGATCACTTTTGAATAATTGTTATTCACAATTAGCAGTTGTTCATTGATCTTATTTTTTATTGATGATTCTATTGATGGTAAATCTGAAATAGTTATCGGTTTGAGCTTGCAAATTTTGAAATGTCGATTTAATGAACTTTTCGTTTGAACTTTTTTATCACAATACTTGCACGAAATGGTAGCTTTTTCTATCACTATTGAACATTTTTTAGATTTTATGGTAGGTGCTATTGTCTCATTTTTAGAGGTAATTCCGACTTCTTTAGGCTTTTCATTACCATTATGGTAGTCCTCATTTTTCTCATTTTTTTGATGTGGTAGTGTTTTATGGTAATCAATTTTACCGGATAAGTCGCGAATTTCAGGTTTTGAATCGGATAATAATCGATTTTTTTCGTTGTTAGGTATCATTTTCAGCACGCCGTTTTCAAAAGTCGATTTTATACCATTTTCGTGGTAATCGTCATTTTGAAAACATTTAAATTTTCTGTTCTGGTGCTTCAAAAAATCACTTTTATGATTAAATAACTTTTGACATTTTGTACAACTATATGTGACCATTTTTATATTTAATGAGAAAATTATTTAGAAAAAAATACTATTTATTGTAGAAAAAATGACCTTCTAAAAGCGGGAAATTTCGGGGAAAAATCGGGGAAATTTTTAATTATGGTAACTTGCTCATTTTCATTCCATTGAGCAAAATTACCACGTTTGGTAATCTGACCCTACGCAACATAGAAAATAGCCCTTACCATAAAAGTTTTTTTTTTGAAAATAAAAATGAATTTTTTCTTCAAAATCAAGTTCGTTCTGGGTATACGAATTTCATGAAAAAAATCGGTCTGGGTAAGATGAACTTCAAACATTTTTTTTAAATGAAAAAATGCATTTTTTGGCTATCAGTATTTTTTACATTTTTTTTATATTTTTTAATTCATCATATTTTTTATCAGATAATATTCAAAAAAAAATAACATATCATAGAAAAGTAAAGAATGAAATCGCTATATTTTTGTTCATTTTCTAATTTCGTGGTAATAAAAATAACCAATGTACTTTGCCAACTGAAAAAAAATGACTACCATAATCAGTCCTTATGGTAAATCAGTAAAATCAAAAATCAACAAATATTTTTTATAAAAAAATATAATAAACTCACTTTTCTGATGGACTGCTCAACTTTTCAAAATCATGGTAAGGGTCTCTTTTTGTTGAAAAATAAAAATATGACCATTCATGGTAATCATTTTTCTCTTTTTCTACCTTCTGCTTCTCTAGTTTCTATCATATATGGTAGTCCTTATGGTAAATGTCTATTTTTGAAAATAAATGAAAAAATGAAAATATGGTATTATGGTAGCTTGTTTTTTGCATAAAAATGGAAAAATCGATTTTTCTTATGGTAATGACAAAAAACCATTTTTTTTGAAAATATGGTAATAAATGGTAGTCTCTGTATGGAAAGAAGCTTTACAGTCTTTACCACACCCACCATATTTTGGTAGGGTCAGAAACGCTTCTCAAAAGTTTCTCTTTACCATAATTTTCAAAAATGGTACTACACCCCCTTATGGTAATGGGAAGCACAACATCGGAAGTCAAAAATATGGTAATAAATGACCAGGGCAAAAACTTGAAAACTTCAAAATTACCATTGAAATGGTAAAAACACCCTAAAATACAAAAGTGTGGTCCTTACCATATATCGTTTTTGGTAATAAAATCAAAAATTGAAAAGTGAGTATTATCGGAAAAAACTCACTAAAAAACGGGTCAAAAAATGGGGTTTTTATGGTAGGAGCTTTTTTGAATATTTATGTTTAAAAAAATGAAAAATGGTAATATCCATGACGAAAAAAAATATCGAAAGTAGGGTCAGTGAAAATCGTATTACCATGACGTTTTTTGAAAAACCACTTTTTACTTGACCCTAGATGGATCGCGTAAGTTGATGGTAGTAATTTATAAATTCCAAAATAAAAATCTCAAAAAATATGGTCGATGGTAGCCGTATCCGACCTATTTTTTAGATTTTTCCTAAAAATCAATACCATAATGGTAATCTAAATGAACTCATAATAATAAAATAAAATAAAAATCTATAAATTATGGTATAAAATTTTCCATTTATGGTAGTTTGTAATGATTGTATTTTTCACTCAAATAATTTTTACGAATATTAATGTAATATTTATTTTATAAATCTAATAAATGGAATTCAAATAAATTGATTACCATAAAAAAAACAATTTGGATACTGATCCCTACTTATTTTCATTTATCATATGTTTTTCATTTCATCATATTTCGAAATATTTTAATATTTTTTTAAAGATAAATTATCAGTATTTTTAAAATATTTTACCACGATACTGTTGCATTTTTTACGATTTTTTTACACACATCTGATGAATTCATCAGACTATTTTTTTGAAATTTACTGAAATTTCAAAAAAATGACACCATAAATCACTTTTTTATGAAAAATGAATGTTTGTGGTAGGAAGCCCACCAAGAGTTTCCTCACCGGAGAGTGTCATGGTAATCCCTATTTTTTTTTATTACCATAATACATTTTTTGTCTTAGTTGCAAACATCCGAATGGTAATCGGTTTGCTATACTCTTTTAAAAAAATTTCTATGAACCTCAAAAATGACTATCAAAATGGTAAGCCATGTTTTTCCAGATTTTTTTGAAACTACCATAAATCCCTAAAAATGGCTTGAACCTGGACGGACTCATATGCGTCATTACCATTTTCATTTTCAAAAATCTTTTCTAAAAATGGTAATATTGACTACCATAGACTCAAATACTGTCAATTGTGGTAATACTTTTTTACCACGACCTCAAAAAATTAAAAAAAAATTTTTTTTATGGTAGTAACAAATTATTTTAATGCATTTTTTCCAATTATTGAAAAAAAATTGCTACCATGATTTTCTAAAAACCACCATTTTTTAAAAAATGGTAAGAGATGAAACCATTTTTATTTCACATTTTGAAAAAGGTCCGATTTTACTCAAAAACCTTCAAACCCCCCCAAAAAGGGGGGTGTTCCTGGAATTTGAGTGAAAAATAATTTTGACCCAAGACCCCTAGGGTCGGATTTTCCAAAAACCCCCATTTGACCCTAGAGCGGACGCGTTTAAATTCCATTTTATTTAAGCCTTTAGTGCTCACTTAGACCCATGTCACAAGCATATTTTTAAAAAATTTTGCTACCGAAACAAAAAACTGATTCTTTCATCAGAACTTTTTTCAAAATCCGCAAAAACAAAAAATCAATGATAACCCTGATGAATTTTGACCCAAAAAAGTTGGTGCTCTTTCGATGATTCCACTTTGGAATCCTAAAAAGAGCGCTATTACCATTTTTTGACCCCATCTACTAAAAAAGTTCATGATAATTGGTTTGGTATTAAAAACTCACAATTTTTTCTTGGAATAATTCATGGTAATGAATTGAGCATACTATCATTGTCAATTCGTTGTAACAAAAATGCTAATATAATACCATATTTCTTACCATCTCAAAAAAAAGAAAACTCATGGTAATCCCCGAAAAAAACCAAAAAATATCGCATTACCATATTTTTTTATATTTTTTCTAAATAAAAAAATATAAAAACAACATCATTCCATTATCATAAATTTTAAAAAAAAGTCTAGAAATAACAAAAAAATCATGGTAGTATATTGATAAATACTTCAAAATCTGTAAATATAACCCATAATTTACCAAATAATACTGATCAAAAAGTCCGATAAATAAAACCACTATTTTTTCTTTATAAAATCATTCTATAATGATTTTATAAAATTTTCGCTATTTTACGCTAATTTCTTGAGCTCCAAAATTGTCTTAATAACCGACTCTGGAATGAGCCCCAGGCTATCAATTCCAGCGTCTATTAGCCATTTTGCAAAATGTATTTTATCAGATGGTCCTTGCCCACAAATACCTATCTTCTTGTTATGCTTCTTGCAGGCTTTTATAGCTAGCTCTATCAGCCCCTTGACCGCCAAATCCTCTTCATTATAGATATGAGCTACTAATTCAGAGTCCCTATCACATCCCAAAGCCAACATGGTAATATCATTACTACCAATCGAAAATCCATCACATTTCTGAATAAATTGCTCCGCTAATATAAAATTCGATGGTATTTCCGCCATTAGATAGAGTTGCAGCCCATTTACGCCACGTTCCAATCCATATTCCTTCATAACTGCTTGGACTTTATCACACTCTTCTAATTTCCGGCAAAATGGTAACATGACTATAATATTCGTTAATCCCAATTCATCTCGCGCCCTTTTTATTGCCTTGCACTCCAATCCAAACGCCTCTTTATATTCTGCGCTGTAATATCTAGAGCAACCGCGAAATCCAATTAATCCATTTCGCTCTTCTGTGGTTTCAAAATACTTACCACAAAATAAAGATTTGAGCTCCTCTTGTTTGAAATCCATGGTTCGTAATATGACCGGTTTTGGATAAAATGCCGCGGCTATTTTGGCTATTCCCATTGTCATCTTATCAATAAAATATTCTTCTCCATTTTTAAACCCCGCTGTCAGCTTTTTATATTCTTTTTGATCAGCCAAATCTGTAATCTTCTCTGGATAGAGGCATGCCATTGGATGAATTTTGATATATGAAGCCAAAATAAATTCTTCCCTTGCCAATGAAACGCCATCACAATATGGAATTCTAGATGCCTGGAGTGCCTGTGCTGGATTTCCAACATTCAACATTATGCTTACTGGTGGCTTAGGTAATTCATCCAATATAATTTCTTTACGTAAAAATTCAATATGTCCATCATAAATATATCCGACATCACCCTGAGAACAATCAATTGTAATAAGCTGTCCATCACGTAAGGTAGCTAATGCACCTCTAACTCCAACAATCGCCGGTTTATTTAATTCTCGTGCGATAATAGCAGCATGGGCAGTTCTACCACCTTTCTCACACACAATCCCAGCTGATTTTTGCATTAATGGTTCATAATCTGGATCCGTTATTTCAGACACTAAAATCTCTCCATTTTTGAATTCATCTCCTTCAATTCGATTATCCATACTAGTTATGATATGTACCCTTCCAAAAGCGATAGAATCTCCAACTGCAATTCCGCTCGCAATTGGCTGTGGCAAAGTCTGTGTAAATTCATATTGCACCAAAATATTTTTATTATTATTACTGTGGATAGTCTCTGGGCGGCATTGGACACAAAAAAGTTGTCCAGTTATTCCATCAATGGCAAATTCCACATCTACTGGTTTTCCATAATATTTTTCTAACTTAAGCACCCATTGTCCTAGTTCTATTGCATGATCATTACTAATCGACATTTTACTTAACATTTCGACTTTGTTTGGAATCAATTTTACTCGTTTTTCTTGATTATCTGAATAAACTAGCCTTTCTATTTTATTTCCTAGTTTTTTATCAATTATAGCAGCCTTTCCCTGAGCAAGAGTTGTCTTAAATAACATAACTTCATCTGGCTCTACTTGCCCACTAACAACTAGCTCACCTAATCCAAATGCGGAATTAATTACAATTACATTTGAGTTTCCACTTTCCGGATCGATTGAAAATGCGACACCTGCTGACCCCAAATCAGAGCGCACCATTTTCTGAACAGCTACTGCAATTTTTATAGAGGATTCACTTACATTTATATTATGTCGATAATCTACGGCTCTTTCGTTATATAGTGATGCAAAGCAAGCTTTTACTTTCTCTAATAGACTCGCATTTCCGCGAACGTTCAAAAATGTTTCATGCTGACCGGCAAATGAATTTTCCGATGAATCCTCACAAGTAGCACTACTACGAACTGCTACATCTGTTTCAGTTTGCTGCTGACCATTGTAGTCAATTGTTCCAGCCGATAATTGTTTATATGCTTCTAAAATTTCAACCTCAAGCGACAAAGGAAAGCTACCATTTTGTATATTTTTTCGTATTTTTTGGGATATTCTTGCAGCATTCACATGATCTTCATATTTTATTTGTGATAATTCATTAATAATAAGTAGGTCTAAATTGTTGTTTTTGATAAATAAATCATATGCATCAGTGGATATAGCAAACCCATATGGCACCCTTATTCCGAGATTCTCCAAATTTCTCGTCATTTCACCAAGAGATGCAGATTTTCCACCAACATTTTTGACATCATCGATTCCAATTCCGTTGAACCATAAAATGTTTCTTGCCATTTATATATATCGCATAAAATAAATCATCAATTCTTTTATTACAACATCCTAAAAATGCCTTCAAAAAATTAATATTATATATAATCTTCTATGAAGCTCCATTATTATTTTACCCCAAATCTAAGAAAAATTAGATATTAACCCTTACAGCGTTATGAAACCTCCTGGAGGTTTCCTAGATTTTCTTAAAATTACCTACTTATTTATTATTTATCGATAATCATATGGTTAAATTTTTAAATATATTGATATTTTAACTAAATATCAATATATACTTGACGCTGTAAGGGTTAAATCTTAAAATTATAAAAAAAGTTTCCAAACGCTCTAAAAACACCTAAAATAATCGTTTATCTAAATCATAATTGATTAACAGTGATTAGAAACTTTCTTCATCCATAAACAATACAAGAATAAACTTTGAAAATTCTCTATTTTCTAAAAAATTTAAAAAAAATACGTTTGTGCAACAGGTTATATATTTATTAAAAAAAAATTGATGGTAAATTCAATCTTATTTTTATGTATATCGGAGAAGCTGAGGACCCAAAAGGTGTCCTTCGCTAACTCCCCCACGTTTTTCACCGATACCTGGAATTGCTTATGACGCGTCCTCTAAGCCGTTTAGGTCCTTGAATAAACGTAGGTAGCCGGGAAGTGCTGCTGCTGACTGTCCTGTCAGGTTATCGATTTGGTGTTTTTAAAAAAACATTCAAATTGTGTCTGTTAAAAACAGACATTGTGTGTTGTGGAATTTATATATCAGGACATTAGAGTTGATGCGTCTAGCTAACGATATCTTTCTCTTTTGAATGTTTGATTCCCTTCACAAAAAATCCTTAAAGCGTAGCCCTTAGGATTGTCCACTAGCGTGGTTCGAGGTTATAAATTAAAAAAAAAAATGTGTAAAATATATGAAAAAAGTAATAAGTTTTTGTGTAAGGTGTTATTTTACTATTTTTTATCCAATCTAAAAAAATAAAAAATTTAAGGTTTGCTCTTTGCACGAATATAAAAGTCTGCAACTCTTATAATATTTTATCTTTAAGCCGGTTTGTCTCAACTCGGAAGAGTTATCATATTTATAAGCATCGCTTATAAATATCTCATTTTAAATCTTTGGCAGTCTAAACACGTAAAATTGTTACTTTGTAGAATTTTTCATAAAAATTCCACAAAGTAACAATCATTACAAAATTCTATAAAAATATATAATTAACAATATTTATAGAATAATATCATCGATTATTTCAACAACTTCCTCTAATTTCAAGAATAACAAATAATTGGAATAAAAAATGCATACTCAAATAGCCGCTTCTCAATTTTGCCACATTTTTCAAAATGATCAATAAAATATTATTGAAAATAAATAATTAATAAAATAATTTGATAGAATTTGGCAAATAAGAAGAGAAAATAAGTTTATTCCTATTTTTAATCCCAACAACTTCCTCTAATTTCAAGAATAACAAATAATTGGAATAAAAAATGCATACTCAAATAGCCGCTTCTCAATTTTGCCACATTTTTCAAAATGATCAATAAAATATTATTGAAAA
>Ga0315284_10015532_pt1 | contig 10824 bp, 8 predicted proteins | sample YL17G09_16_MG_FD_203696 | JGI IMG/M metagenome (GOLD analysis project Ga0315284, IMG submission 203696) | Sediment microbial communities from Yellowstone Lake, YNP, Wyoming, USA - YL17G09_16 | ecosystem: Environmental > Aquatic > Freshwater > Lake > Sediment | place: USA: Wyoming | collected...
CACCACCGATACACCACCACCAACCCCCCCCCCCCCCCCCCCCCCCCCCCCTCTCTCTCTTTTCTCACTTGGCCGCGTTCTTCTCCTCCGCCTCGGCATCCTCGATCCGCTTCTTGCGCATGCCCACCAGGCGGGCGTTGGTGCGCTCCAGGCGCAGGGTGTAGAAAGCCCGGGGCCCGGACGCGTCGACGGGCGCGGACGCCAGGGCGGGCGCGGACCGGGTGATGGGGAGGAGAGCGCCCTTTGCCTGGGCGACCGCGCCGGGGGCGGCCGTGTCGCCCGCCTTGGGCTTGCCCGCCTTGCGTGGGAAGACGACCAGGGCGGCCTTGAAGGCCTTGAGCCGGGCGACGTTGTCCTGCATGGACTCCAGGGACCGGTTGCGGCGGCGGTGGTCGACCGCGATGCCGATGCCGGGCGCGGCCTTGGCCGGGATGCCCGCGTCCTTCAACTCGGCCAGCGTGAACCCGCGCCCCGACCGCCGGCGCAGGTTGTACTTCACCGTCTGCCCGCGCACGACGGGGCGCAGGGCGCCGGCGGTAGGGCGGGGGAAGACGGCGGCGGCCTTGGCGGCCCGGGCCTTGCGGCGGCGGTCCTTGCGGGCGGGCTGGTTGAACCTGGACGGGGGCAAAGAGATGGAGGGAGGACGGGGGAAAGGGTGGGTGGTGAGGGTTCAGGTCTGCAGGGAGTGCCGAGCGGTCTCCTCCCCTCGTGTCTCTGTCTCTCCTCTTACCAGGTCTTGACATGCTTCTGCCAGCACGTCTTCCGGTACGTCCGGATGGACACGATCTGTGTTTAGTGGAGGGCGAGAGGGTGAGCACAGCGGGGGCGGAGGGAGAGAGACGGAGCGTGAGAGATCAGCGGCGGCCCCGTCGGCGCCGGCTCAATTCTTCAACCACGACGCACCTGGTTGTTGTGGCGGACCATGGCGAACTGGCTGGGTAATCAGCAAAAGGAGACAAGTCTCTCTGTGTGGGTGTGCATGCGGGGAAGGATGAGTGAGGTATCGGCCGTGCGGGTGGGCGCGGGAGGGAAGGGAAGAGCGGCGGCGGGTCCGATCGAGTCGCCTAGACTGCCGCTGCAGCCCGCCGACAGGCAGCATCAGGGCAAGCACGTTTTCGGCTCAACCTGAACACAGGCGTCGACTCTCCTTCTTGGCAGGCCGGGCGGGAGGGAGCGTGAGGCCCTGGAGGGCCACAGCGGGGCACAGACGGGCGGGAGCCAGGAGAGGCCAAATCGGTCAGCCTCCCATCAAACTCGCCCGGCGGGCAGCGTCCGCGAGGCCTGCTTCCATCGGCAAGGGGCCGAGGATGCTCCCAGTCGCACACGAGTGCGGCTGGTTTGGTTGGACCGATGGGCGGCGCCTATCATCGACCCCAAACGGGGCCCGCACCCCCCGCGCGGGGGGGGCCCCCCCCCCCCCCCCCCCCCCCCGCGCCGGCGGCGGCCCGTTGGCCCCCGCGGCTGGAACGCCGATCGGCATGCACGGCCTCGCGTCGCTCCAACTCTGGGATAGAATGTCGGCCATGCATCCTGGCCATCGCCAGGGCTTGGCGGCGGAGGACCTCAGGACCCGGCCGGGTCACGCAAGACCGCGGTCGCAAGGGGAGAGAGGCCGATCGGCAGGCGGCGGCGGCTTTTTTGCACGCGCTGTTCAGCGGGGGCGCAAGCCCCGTGCCGCTTCTTTTTTATTTCATACAGACAAGGGGAGGGGGGGGGCGAGCGCACATCCAGTGCGGCGTCTACCCTGGGCGAGCGCGGGAAAAGGCAAAAGGGGCGTACCTTGAAACGATGAAGAGTGTGGAGAGGAGAGGAGAGAGCGGAACGAAGACGAAGACCGACCTCCCTTTTTTTGTCTTTTCTCATCAGTCTCAAATTACACTCCTGGGGGGGGGGGGGGGTAGGGGACAAAAGGGGGGGGGAGGGGCGGACACACCGGGCACACACATTCTCTCACTCACACGCGGCGGCGCGTGCCTTTTCAAAGGGACGCGCACACACACGCGCCTCTGCCTCGCTCACACCAAAAAAAAAAACATGTTCATTTTTTCCTCTCATTCATCCGCCTTGATCGCCCGGGCCGCCACCTCCCGGGTCGAGGGCCCGGACGCCACCTCCGCCGGCGACCCCTGAAGGAGCGGGGCAATGACCACGTTGTTGGACGCGCCTGCCGGGTTCTTGGACTTGGGCGCGCCGCCCTTCTTCTTCTTCTTGTTGATGCGAGTGGGCGAGGAGGTCGAGGCGACAGCACCAGGCACGGTGTGCACGGTGGGGGACGCCTCTGGCTCCACCCCGCCACCGGCCAGGCTGTGCGCGGCTTCCGCGCACACCGCCGCCACGTCGCCCAGGGACAGACAGGTCGAGACGGCGGGGCCATTGGGAGGAGAGGCGGCGGGCGCACCACCCTTGCGCCGCACACCCCCACCACCCGTGGTCGCCCGGGCGGGCGGCGGTGGGGCGTCGGCCAGGTAGTGCCCGCCGCGGGACTCGCGCCGGCTCAGGCCCGCCGCGACGACGGCCCGGCTGACGGCCAAAGCGTTGCGCAATTCGACCAAGGGTAAGGGCGGGGCGGGCGGGCGGGGGTCGCCGCCGGAGGGGGAGGAAGTGGAGAGCGCACCACCAGGCACGCGCCCTGCCTCCCCTCCATTCCCATTCCCGGCCGCCGCCTCATAGACCGCGTCCGCGTCCGCCGCCAGCGCCGCCAGGCGGGCCGCGCCGCGGGCCAGGCCGACCCGGGTGCGGACAATGCCGGCAGACGCGCCAAGGACGGCCGCCGCCTCCGCCCGGCGGCCCGCCGCCCATTGGCCGACCGCGCCCGTGCCGGCCGCCCCCTTGCGAAACCCGGGCCCCTCCGCGGCGGCCGCGTCCAGCGCGCTCGCCCCGTACCGGGCCGTCCGGGCCGCCGCCGCGGGCGCCGCGTCGGGTGCGTCGCCGTCCGCGGCGCGGCGGGCAAAGACGAGGCCCTCCAGCAGGGAGTTGGAGGCCAGGCGGTTGGCGCCGTGCAAGCCCGTGCGCGCGGCCTCGCCCACCGCAAACAGCCCCGGCACGTCCGTCTGGGCGTGCAGGCCCGCCCGCACGCCCCCGCACATGTAGTGCTGGGCGGGGGCGACGGGGATGGGGGCGGCCGTGATGTCGACGCCCGCCGCAGCGCACCGGGCAGCGATGGTGGGGAAGTGGGAGAGGATGGAGGCGGCGGGGAGGTGGGAGACGTCCAGCCACACGCAACGCGCGCCCGTGGCCGCCCGTTCGGCTTCAATCGCCCGGGCCACCACGTCCCGCGGCGCCAGCTCCAGGCGGGACGGGTCGTACCGGCCCATGAAGCGCTCGCCCGCATCGTTCAGCAGGCGGCCGCCCTCCCCGCGGACGGCCTCGGAGATGAGGAAGACTTGCTGGGAGGGCAGCACCAAGGGCGCGGGGGGGGGCGCGCTGCCGTGGCCGCCGTGGCTGCCGCCGCCCTCGCCCCCCACGGCGAGAGGGCAGAACGCGGTCGGGTGGAACTGGACAAACTCCATGTCCGCCAGGCGGGCGCCCGCCCGGGCGGCCATGGCCAGGCCGTCCCCCGTCGCAACGGGCGGGTTGGTGGTGAGGGGGAAGGCCGCGCCCGCGCCGCCCGTCGCAAGGATGGTCGCCCCCGCCACAAACCGGACGGGCGTGCCGCTCGGGGTGTGCAGGGCGTCCGCCCCGACGCAGGGGCGGCGGGTGGTGGGCGAGGCGGAGGACAGGAGCGGGGACGCGCCCAGGACCAGGTCCAGGCCGGTCACGTGCTCATACACAGTGATGGCAGGGTTGGCTGCCACGGCCGCCTCCAGCGCGCGCTGGACCTCCGCCCCCGTCGCGTCCGCGGCGTGGACGACCCGGCGGGCCGAGTGGCCGCCCTCACGGGTGAGGTGGAATGGGGACGAGGGCGAGGAGGAAGAGGAAGAGGAAGAGGAAGAGGAGCCACCGCGGGCTTCCTTCCCAGCTTCCTGGGTCGTAAAGCGCGCGCCCAGGGCGGCCAGCTCCAGCACCGCCTCCGGCCCCTCCCCACACACCGCCGCGACGGCGGCGGCGTCGTTGGCAAAGTCGCCCGCCCGCAGCGTGTCCGCCGCATGGGCGGCGGGCGAGTCGCCGGGGGCCAGGGCCGCGCACACGCCGCCCTGGGCGTAGGAGGTGCACCCGGCCGACGCGGCCGCTTTGGTCGCAATGGCTACCGTTCCGAATTGAGCGGCGCGCAGGGCAAAGGTCAGGCCGGCGATGCCGGAGCCCAAGACCAGGAAGTCGGTGCGTACGACGGGCGGGGGCGGGGGTGGGGTATGTTGAGGGGCAGCAGGCCCGGCCGTGGTCGCCGCGGAGGCAGCGAGCGCAGGGCGGCGGCGTTGAGGCGCGCCCGCGGCCGGCCGGCCGGCCGGTCGGTGCGGTTGGCGCGCCAGGAAGGCTGGGCGGGCCGCCGGGACGACGGCTGCCAGGGACATCACCATCTTAAGAGTGTCTTGTCACGTCTCGCGCGGAAGGTGAGTGGCGCGGCGCAAGGCGGAGAGGGGAAGAGAGCAAGAGGGGGCGAGGTTTTGGAAGAGGATGGGAGGGAGTAAAGTCTATAGTCGTCTAGTTGACGCAAAGGACCTCTAAAGCTGCGGTTTGGACAGCCCAGGAGCGGTAAAGGAAGGAAAAACACACACCAGCTGTGCGCGCGTGCAGAGGAGGCCCGGGGCGCGCTCAAACTCGGGCGTGCACGGGCACGCGGGGACGAGGAGGCGAGTAGGGCGCTGCCTGCAAATTGACACAAACGGGAGGTTTTCCGCTCTGTGCGCGTGTGTGCGTTTCCTTTGTCTCGGCGCTCAAATCTGGGCGTGCAAGGGCTCACGCTTCAGTTCGGGCTGACGAACGACGGGTACTTTTTGTTGTAAACCCAGGAGGATTTGCCGCGCGGGGCCTGAACATGGAGGAGAGGGAAAAAACAAAAAAGGGTGGGAGGGAGCTTCGCCGTCTCAGGCCCGACCCTCAGGATTGGGGACGCGCGGCCCGGAGGGTGCTAGGACACCGCCACTTCCCTCCCGTTACGTGCCAACACAAAGCCAGACGGACCCGCACGACTGACGAAAAGTAGGCGCGCGAGAATGAGGGGCCTGGTCGCCCGGGCATTGGTTCCGGGGGAGGTGTCTCTCCGCTGTCCTCTGCGCGCCCGCGTGTTTTTTTTTTCTCACTCCCCCACTCCACGCCGCCGCCGCGGGGACGGAGGGGGTGGAGCCCGCATTCCCACGCGAGACTCCGCCGAAAAGGTCGGCTGGGTGCCTGACCAGGCATTCTGCGCGTCGGCGGCAGGCCACGCCCCAGGGTCGCCCCGGACACGCAGCCCCGCCAAGCCAAAGCGCCACAACTGTGTGCGCCGGCAGGAAGAGAGGGCCGCTCTCCATTCTCGCCCCGGCCGACCCTCTCTCCCTTCAACTCACCGCCATCGTATGTGTCTCTACTGCGTGCTAGCACAGGAGCTGTGTGTATGAAAAACGCCTTGGGCCTGGCGTCGTGGCCTGAAGAGAAAAGGTGGCGAGGGAGGAAGGAAGGGAGGAGGAAAAGAGAGAGTGAAAGTGAAGAGGTCTTTCAACAGAGGCGAAAAGCCGTCCTGCCTATCTCCGGCGCCCGCACCAAACACACACACGCACATACGCACACACGCACACGCACACACACAATGCCGGATCTCCCAGCCATTCGCATCCTGAGTGCGTGTGTTTGGTGATGAAGTGGAGGCGCTACTGAAGGGGCACACACGCACGCGCGCACCGTTTTTTTTTTTTGCTCGTCTCGATCGCTGAACCCCCCTCCTCCTCTCCTCTCCTCTCCTCCTCCCTCCCAGCCCGCACCCCCGACGCCGCCTCCTTCGTGGACGTCCCCTCGCCCACCCCCGCCACCACCTTCGAGGACGGCCCCGTCCGGGACACGCCCGCGGGCGGGGCCGCCGCCTGGTCACCCGACGGGGCCGTCCTCGCGCTGGCCGGCCCGACAGGCGTCGCGCTGCTGGATGGGGCCACGGGCGCCCAGCTCCCCGGTGTCCGCCCCCTGCCCGTCCGCGCCCCGCGCGCCATCACCTGGTCGCCCGGCGGGGCTTACGTCCTCACCTACGCCCGCCCGCCCAACCTGCCCAAGGCGGGCGAGCCCCCAACCCCGGAGGAGGAGGCCAAGAACCTGGCGCTGTGGCGGGCGGCTGACGGGTCGCGCGTCCTCGCCTTCTCCCACCGCGGCGCCTTCAACCCGAGGGAGGCCGGGTGGCCGCTGCAGGTGTGCGGCGCCGATGATGACGTCGCCTGGCACCTGGTCACGAACGCGGTCAATGCGTATGCGCTCAAGGAGAAGGGCGGGAATGGAAACGGTGCCGCCCCAACCTCGACCTCCTCTCCAGCCGCGGTCGTCATGCGCAAGCTGCCCTGTAAAGGCGTCGCCTCCTTTGCGCCCTCGCCCGACGGTGGGGTCCGCATCGCCGCCTTTGTCCCGGAAGCCAAGGGCTCGCCTGCCTGGGTGGGCGTGTGGGAGGTGGAGAGCTTGCCGGCGGGGCCGAGCGGCGGCGGCGGTGGTGGTGGGGCGGGGGGAGCACCCCCACCACCCCCACCCCCACCCCTTGCCCGCCGCTCTTTTTTTCGGGCCAACGCGTGCTCCCTGCTCTGGGCGCCCCCGCTGGACCCGGCCGCCGCGGTGTCCGCCTCCAAAAAAGGAGGCGGCGGCGAGGGTGGTGGTGGTGGTGGTGGCGACGGGGCTGAAGCGCCGCTCTCGACCACCCGCCCTACCTCGACCTCGACAGCCGTCCTGGCCCTCGCCTCCTCCGACGCGGACGCGACCAACCAGTCTTACTATGGCGAGCAGCAGCTGCACTACTTGGCGGCCGACGGGTCCGCGGACTGCCTGGTGCCCCTGCCCAAAAAGGGGCCCATCCACGACGTGGCCTGGTCGCCCCGGGGCGACACCTTCTGCGCACTCGCGGGCTTCATGCCGCCCAAGGCGACCCTCTTTGCGGCGGGCACGGCCAAGGGGGGCGAGGGTGCTGTCCCCGTCTACGACCTCGGTTCCGGCCCCTGGTCCCTGGTCCGCTTTTCGCCGCCGTCCGGGCGTTTCCTGGCCCTGTGCGGCTTTGGCAACCTGGCGGGGGACGTCGCGTTCTTCGACCGGAAAGCAGACGGCAAGCTCAAACCGTGCGGGGCCGTCCGGTGCGACAATGGCGGGCAGGCCGCCTGGGCGCCCGACGGCCGCCACCTGGTCGTCGCCACGCTGGCCCCGCGCCTGCGCGTGGACAACGGCCTGCGCCTGGTCAAGTATGATGGCAGCCTGCTGGCGTCCCGCCCGTACCCTGTGCTGCTGGAGGCGGCCGTGCGGCCGGCGCCCACGGGCGCTTGGCCCGACCGGCCGCCCTCGCCCCGGGCGGCTGGAGCGGATGGCAAGGCGGGCGGCCCGGTCCCGTGTGCTGTCCCTGCCCGGCCGGCGGGTTACCTCCCGCCGCACCTGCGGGGCGGCGGCGGCGGCGGGCGGGGCTGCGGCGGCGGGGGTGCGCCCGCGCCGCTGTTTTCGCTCGCGTACGACTTGAACGAGACCGGCCCCAAAAAGATCAGTGCCGGCGGTGGCGGCGGGGGTGGCGGCACGTTCAGCCGGCCGCTGCCGCCGGGCGCGGAGCCGGCGCCGGGCGAGACGAAGGCGGCCAGTAAGAATGCCAAGCGGCGGGCGGCGGCGGCGAGGAAAAAGGCGGAAGAGGACGGGGTGGCCGGGCTCGCTCTGTGAGAAAGGTTGAGAAAAACTAACTGTGGGCAGCATCATTCTGGGTTCTTCTCTGCGCAGCCGCAGTCCACTCCACGGGTCACACGGCTCGCCCACGCGAATAGGAGACCATGCTCCGCCGCTTGGCCCTCGCGACCGTGGCCGGGGGCGGGCGGGTGGTCACGCCCGGCGCCGGCGGGTTGGCAGCCACCACGTCGGCTGCGTCGGCCGCCGCCGCTGTGTCCGTTGCTAGCTGCTCGCAGCTGGTGCGAGGCGCGCCGCCCACCTCCACCCCCCGCCCCGCCTCAACCTCCGCCTCGACCCAGCCCATGCCCGCTTTTGTCTTCCTGGGCGCGCCCGGCGTGGGGAAAGGCACGTACTCGGTGCGCGTGGCGGCCGCACTGGGCGCTGCGCACGTCTCGGCGGGCGACCTGGTCCGAGCCGAAATCCGGGCGGGGAGCGCGCTGGGTAAAGAGGTGAGACACAGTGGAGGGAGAGGGAGAGTGTGGCGGCATGCTTGGATGCTTTGGAGAGGGCGCAGAGGGCGTGGACAGGCGCGGCAGGGGCGCGAAAACACTGTGTTAGCGCGCGCGCGACGAATTCGGGCGCTGCCACGTTCACCTTCGCCTCGTTCACCTTCGCCCCCCTTCCTCCTTTTCAGATGGCCGCCACCGTCGCCCGGGGCGACCTCCTGCCCGACTCCACGGTCGCCGCCCTCATCGCCACCCGCCTGGCCGCGGAAGCCGCGTCGGGAGCGGCCGCCGCCGTCCTGGACGGTTACCCGCGGACGGCGGCCCAGGCGGGGGCCTTGCTCGCGAGGGGCAACCCCGCCAACGTGGCGGTCGCGGGCGCGCTCAACCTGACCCTCCGGGAACAGGCCCTCATCGACAAGTGCCTGGGCCGGCGGACCTGCTCCAAGTGCGGGTCCGGGTTCAACGTGGCGGACATCCTGCTGCCCGCCACGCCCGACGGGCGGCCGGCGGTCGTGATGCCGCCCCTGACGCCGCCGCCGCAGTGCGCGGCCTTCATGGAGGTCCGGGCGGACGACAACCCGGCCACTGTCCGCAACCGCCTGGCCGTGTACGCCCGGGAGGCCGCCCCCGTGGAGGCCGCCTTTGAGGGCGCGGGCCTGCTGGCCCGGCTGGAGCTGACGGGGGGGATAAGAGAGAGCATGCCGGCCGTCCTGGCGGCGGTCACGGCCGCGGGTGGGCCGCAGGTTGGGAGGCTGTTGGCGGCCAGGGCGGCGGCGGTCGCTGCTGCGGGCGGGGAGGCGCCCGCGAAAGCCAAGGGCGGGTGCGGGCTGTTGAAGAAGGCGATAGCTGCAGGTCATGGTGTGGAGGCGGCCGCGCCGGCGGCGGCCTAGGCTAGAGAGAGTGTGTGTCATGTGCATTGTTTTTTTTTTTTTCATTTCACATAAACCCGTGCCGCTCGCACACCTCATCGAGGGTCGCGACGACCGCGCCGTCCGTCGCCCGCTCTGCTTCCTCATCCACGTCCGTCCCACCCTCATCTGCCCCCTCGTCTGCCACTGTCCGGCCACGCCCCGCAACGCCCTGGCGTTGCACCAGCGCGCGCACAGTGGCGGCCGTGCCCCGGACGAGGCCGCCCTCCGAGTAACCGCCCTCCAGCGCCACCACCAGGCGCCCACCCGCGTGCTCGGCGGCCAGCCCCGCAATGGCAGCCAACAAGAAGCCATACGTCGCCGAACACCAGCCCAGCCGGCCCAGCGGGTCGGCCGCGTGCGCGTCGAGGCCGAGCGACACAAACACGATGGACGGCTTGAAGCCCGCGGCCGCGGGGGCGATGACCCGGGCAAACGCCTCCCGCGCCGCCGCATCGCCCGACCCGGGCGGTAGCGGGACGTTGATGATGGACGGCCCCTCCGGCGGGCCCATGTCGTCCGCGGCGCCCGTGTCAAAAGGCCACACGCCGGCCTCGTGCAGGTCAATCACGAGCGCGTCGCCCCGGGCCCACCTCCCCCTCAGTGCGGCCTGCGTGCCGTCGCCGACGTGCACATCTAGATCGATGATGAGCGGGCGGGCGCGGCCCCACGCGCTCCGGGCGTGGGCCGCGGCCAGGGCGACGTTGCTGAGCATGCAAAAGCCCGAGGGCGCGCGGCCGGGCGGGGTGCCAAGCCCCACGGCGCTCGCCCTTAGGTCCGGCCCCCCGGGACCGGCGTGGTGGCCTGGTGGACGCACCAGGGCCAGACCCGCTGGGCGCATGGCGACGCCGCCCACCCTGCCACCGCATGCTCCTTCATCCCACCCGCACACAGCGTCCACGACCGCCACGACCGCGCCGACCGCCTGGACCGCCGCTGCGGCCGTGCCCGGCCCAGCGTACGTAAATTCAACCTCATCATCCTCGTCCGCCACCTTGGTGTGGGTGCGTATGGCCGCCAAGGCGGCCAGGTAGGCGGGCGGGTGGATGGAGGTCAGCAGGCTGGCCGGCGGCGGCGGGGGCGGGCCGGGGAGGACGCGCAGCAGCGCGGGCGGGGTGGAGGCCGAGAGGCTCTCTTCGGTCGGCGCCAGTCCGCTTGCCGTCAGCCCCACGCCGCGTGCGAGCCCTTGCAGCACATAAAAAATGCGATGGGGACCTTCTGGAGAGCCGCCTGGCCAGGCATGGGCGGCCGCACGGTTGACAGCCACGACAAGGGCAGGCGAGGAGGCAGAGGGCGCGGCTGCACCGGGCATTGAGTGAGTGCTTTTTCGGACGACGACCCACCGCGCCTGGAGAAACATGGCCAACGGCTGAGGTGGGCCCCGCGGCCCCGTCGGCTTCACCCAACCCAGCCTTGGGAGCACTGACGGTCGCGCTGTTGCGCTTGCCATGAGGGCCAGCATGCGTGTGTGTGAGGAGGAGGTGTGCACGCGAAAAGAGGAAAAACGAGGAAGTTACGAGAGGGTGGCTCTCTGGAGGGCTCTCTGCATCATAAAAAAAGGAAACTAACATCTTTATTACCTGCCCTCTCTCCTCGCACTCCAACACACCGCACACACACCACACACACCGCAAATAGACGGAGGTCGATAAAGAAAAATGGAGGCCAGGGGGGGGGGGGGGGGGGGGGGGGGGGGGGGGGGGGGGGGGGGGGGGGGGGGGGGGGGGGGCGGG
>Ga0315284_10015533_pt1 | contig 10824 bp, 8 predicted proteins | sample YL17G09_16_MG_FD_203696 | JGI IMG/M metagenome (GOLD analysis project Ga0315284, IMG submission 203696) | Sediment microbial communities from Yellowstone Lake, YNP, Wyoming, USA - YL17G09_16 | ecosystem: Environmental > Aquatic > Freshwater > Lake > Sediment | place: USA: Wyoming | collected...
AGGTGGCGGGCGCCCGGGCGGCGGCGTAGGCGGCCGCCTGGCGGGGGCCGTACTCGAGGCGGGGCTTGTCGAACACGCCGCTCCGCCTCCTCCCCTTCGCCCGCCCGGCCGCCACCAGGTCCAGGGACCCCCCTCCTAGGCGAGGGACAAGGAGGGCGGAGGGGGGCGCGCCACCGTCCGTGCCCTCCCCCTCGGAGTCCGACCAGGGCGTCTCATCATCGCTGGCCTCATCGTCGCCGTCGTTGCTCGACCAGTCGGGCGCTTCCTCATCATCCTCACCTTCTTCATCCGACGACGACGGCGACAGCCCAGCCTCTTCGTCCCGGGCAACGCCCTGGGCCGCCCAGGGCAAGGCCAGGCTCCCCCCCCGCCCCGTCGACCGGGCGGCCGCCTTCAGGGCGGCCGCCAGGTCGGCCGCGTCCCGTTTCAGCAGGCGGCCGGCCGCGCGCCGGGTCGGGGTGGACGGGAGGGGCCCGCCCACGCGGGGGCCGGCGCGTGGGGTGAGTGAGTCGCCCGGCCCGGCGGTCGCGGCACTCACCAGGGCTGCCTGCAGGGATGTCGGCAGGGTGACCAGGGCGGCGGGCAGGCGTGGGGGCGGGCGGAAAGGAGGCGGCGGCGGGCGCGACGCATCGGCGGCCTCGCCCTGTTCATCCACCGCCGTGCTCGTGCCGCGCACCCAGAGGGGCACGGGCCAACGACCGGTGCTGGTGCTGGTGCTGGTGCGCACGCGCCAGGCAGTGGCAGCACGCAAAGTCAGTGCCCGTGACGACGCCATTTCGAGAGAGAGGGGGAAGACAGGCGTCTAGTAAAAAAATTGAGGAGAGTGTCTCTCAACCTAGCCAGCCGCCCCGACAATTTTTTTCACCTCTTACACGCCGCCGCCTCCCTTGGCCGCCCGCGTCATCTCCACCAGCACCTCTTTCAACTCTTTCCGCCCCTCCGCCTTGCGCGGGAAGCTCACCCGCACATCCACGGATTCCGGGCGGCCCCCCTCTCCCTCCCCCTCCCCCGCGGCCTCCACCACCAACGCGACCGCGTCAAAGCCCAGGGCGTCCAACTTCTTCATCGCCGCCTTGACGACCTTGCCTGGCACGCCCGCCGCCGCCACCATGGCGGCGACTGCGTCCCCGTGGTCCGCATTCATGTGGCCGCACACCGGGCCGGAGAAGGCCGAGACGGGGTCGGGGCGGATGCCCGCCCAGGCGGGCCCCTCCACGCTGCCCGCCCGCCCAAACCCGAGGACGACGCGCGCACTGGCGGCCGGGGCGGCCGGGTCGATGCGCCACCACCCGAAATCCCCAAAGTCCGCCCAGAAGGCGTCCGGGTGGGCGGCCATGTAGACGGCCCGGGCGGCGGCCGTCTCCTCGCCCGCCGGCACTGGCGCGGCGGCCGCGCCGGTGATGGTCACCCGGGCGTCGGCCATGGAGGCGAAGCCCCAGGGGGAGAGGACTGTGAGCGAGCACCGGCCGTCGGCGCCCAGCTCTCGGGTGTGCGCGGACAGGGAGGACAGGGCCATGATGAGGCGGCCGCCTTCGTCAGCCGCATACTGGACGACCGAGCCGGTGGGGTGGCCGGTGGGGGTGAGCGTGGAGAGGACGCCCAGGCTGGTGTGGAGGGGCGGAGGAGGGAGACACGGGGGAGGGGGGAGGGGGGGGGGGTTGAATGGAGAGGGCGAGCGAGAAAAACGCGCGCGCCCCCCTCCTTCACTCGCACCCCTCATTTACCTGCCACACTGGACCAGCGTGCGGGCCTCTTCTGCGAGACTAGGGCGAGGGGAGGCCTGCTGGGCGGCGATGAACGCGTCTGGGGCAGCAGCAGCCGCGAGCGCGGCCACGCGCCGCGCCGGTGTGGGCGCATCAGGCCTGCCGCTTGCCGCGCGGCTCTGGGCGGCTCCCATGGGGGTGGTCACCGGCAGCGGGTGGTGGCGATGCGCAGTCACGCGGGCGACGGACGACCTGATGGCAGCGCAGGGTGCGCAGCGGGCGAGGGAGGCGGCCATGCCTGAGAAGAGCTTGTCTGGAGAAGTTTGTTATGTCGGGTGGGTGCGCCGATTGCTCCTTTTTTTCATTCCTTTTTACTCGGCACTCGGGGGTGTGAGAGGAGGTAGACGCCGGGCCTCATCGTCCCGCACCGACCATGCCCCCTCGCCTCACCTTCATCATCACGGGCTTCGGCCCCTTTGGCCCCGTGTCCGCCAACCCGACCCAGCTCCTCCTGGAGAGTCTCCAACCAAAAGGTGACGCGGCTCGCCCGACCTCCCCGCTCCTGGCCGCCCTGCCCCCGTCCCTGGCTGGCCGCGTGACCTCCGCCACCGTCCTGCCCGTCTCCCTGGCGGCCGCCCGGGCCTGGGCAGCATCCGAGGCCGAACAGCAGCAGGGCGGAGGCGGGGGGCAGGCTTCCCTGACCCTCGCCCTGCACCTGGGCGTCAACGCGGAGAGCTCTGGAGGGGGGTTTTGCTTGGAGGCCGCGGCCTACAACACCGCGAACTTCAGGCTACCCGACGCGGACGGGGCGTGCCCGGCATGCGGCCCCATCGAGGCCGGGGTGGCTGGCGGGGCGGCCCGGACGAGCGGCGTGCCCGTGGAGCGCCTCGTGGAGCGGCTTGTCAGGGCTGGCGCGGCGCGGCGGGTTGGTTTCGGGAGCCGCTGCTGCCGCCCGGCAGTCGCGGCCGGGTCGCCGGCGGTGGCGGCGTCGCCGGCGCCCCTCCCCCCGCCCGTCCGGGTCTCCACCTGTGCCGGGCGGTACCTGTGCAACTTCCTTTATTACCTCAGCCTGGGGCTGCAAGGGGCGGGGCGCCTGTCCCTCTTCGTCCACGTCCCCCCCGCCGAGGCGGTGAGCATCGGCGACCAGGCCGCCTTCCTTGCGGCGCTGATGCAGGCGTGCGTGGAGGAGCTGGAGGGCGTGTAGCGGTGTGTAGAAGAGAGAGGGCAGCAGCTACCTGAACCGCGGCGGGGCTTCCAGCTCCTTTTCCGGCTTTCGAGCAACGTCCAGAGCAGCCAGGAGCGAGGTTGAAAAAAGAGTGTTGGGGAGGGCTCGCGAGCACCGGTCAACACAACTCTCTCCTTTTCATTCTTCCGGGGGACGGGAAGCACGCGCGCGCCCGGTCCGGCGCCCGCACCCCCATCCACGCCCACACGCACGAACAGGTGCAGTTGCGCAGGCGGCGCCACGTCTGGTAACAGGCCGTGACTAGCAAAAAAGAAAGGAAGCATTCCACCGCCGTGCCGGCGCGCGCGCCTGAGTGCCCCTTCGTCTCTCCCTCACACACACACGCGTGCTCACGCACGCGCGCCGTGTACCCACATGGCCACCTCCACCACCACCATCATGGGGACCACCCGGTCCCGGACGGACCGGTTCTTAAAGTACCGGCGGGCGGTGCAGGGGGGGAGCATCGTGAGCGGGCCGTCGGCGCAAGACCGGTGCGTGCTGAGAAGAGGGAGGGGAGGGGACACGGCGCTGCCCGTGGGCGTGCACTCAGAGGCATTGGCTTACACCAGGGATGGCGGGGATGGAGGAGGCGGAGAGCAAACGAGAGAGAAAGGGCCACGCTAGCGCAGCACCCACCCGTCTTTCTCTTCAACCTTCTCCCCCCTCCCTTCTCCCCCGGTGCAGCGGCGCCGCCCGCCTCCTCGACGCCGCCCTGGGCGGCGGCAGCTCCGAGCCTGGCCACGATGCTGAGGCAGGCACCGGACCCTCCCCCTCCGCCCCGCCCCCCGCGGTCGTGGCCTTCCGAGACGCCGCGCGCGCGGACGCGGCCGCCATCAGGGCGCGCATGGCAGAGCTCGCGGCCCTCCACGGCCGGGCCGCCCTGGTCTCCTTCTCGGAGACCCGGGCCGCCCAGGACGGCGTCGAAGTCGCGACCGCGGACCTGACCCGCCTGTTCCGGGCGGCGGAGGCGCGGCTGGCCTCCTTCAACGGGGCGGCGGGCGGCGGACCCGCCGGCGGCGGCGGCCCCCCCCCCTCACTCTCGCCGGCAGAGGCCAAGGTGCGGGACGCCGTGCGCCGGACCCTGGCGGGCGAGCTCCAGGCCCTGTCCCTCCACTTCCGGCGCCAGCAGAAGGCGTACCTGGAAAAGCTGCGGGCGGCGCGCGGGCTTGGCGGGAGGGGCGGCGGCGGCGGCGGCGGCGGCGGCGGCGGGCTCGCCGGCGCCCATGGACATGGCAAGCTGGCGCCCTCGACCGCGGGCGCCTTTGCCCTCCTGGACGGCGACGGCGACGACGACGGGGACGGCCTGGCGGGCGGGTTGGGCGCCCCGCCCGCCGCCTTCACCACCGCGCAGGCCACCCGGGCGTCCGGGCTGGACGCCCTGGCGGCCGACCGGGACAGGGAGGTCGCCTCCGTGACCACCTCCATCGCCGCCCTGGCCCAGGTGATGAAGGACCTGTCGTCCCTCGTCATCGAGCAGGGCAGCGTCCTGGACCGCATCGACTACAACCTGGAGGCGACGGCCGTGTCCGTGGACGCGGGCGTGCGGCAGCTGGTGCGGGCGGAGAAGGCGCAGCGGGCGGGGCGCCTGGTCTCGTGCATCCTCTTGCTGGCCGCCCTGGTGGTGGGGATGCTGTTGATCGTCGTGTTGCGGGCCGTGTTTTGATGAGCAAGAGAGGGAGAGAGAGAGACAGAGAGAGAAAGAGCGTGCGTGCGTGCGTGGGTGTAGTGTCCTTTTTGTTTGTTTCGGAAACCCCCTACAGCCGGGGCGTCGCTGCCCCCACGGCCCCTCCACCCCCATCCCACCCGCTCTCCCCGACCCCGGGCAGCTGGGGACTGGGCCTGCCCTCCTTGGCCAGGGCCGACACGGCCTTGAAGTGGGGGTGCCCCGCACTCCCCGCCCACTGGAACAGGACCATCTCGGAGGTCGCCGCGTGCGCGCCCGCGCCCAGCGCGCGCGCGAGGCCGGTCGCCCTGTCTCCCGGGCGGCGCGAGGAGATAGCGTCGACGGCGAGGTGGACCTGGAAGCCCGCCGCCGTGGCGTCCAGGGCGGTCTGCAGGACGCACACGTGCGCTTCAATGCCGACCAGGACCAGGTGCGGGGCGGCGGCCGCGCCCCCCCGGGCGGCGAGGTGCGGGGCGATGGCTGGCCACATGGAAAAGGCAGTCTTTGCAATGGGCGCCAGCGTGCCTGGCGGCAGGAAGGGAAGCACCTCGGGCGACAGCGTGGGGCCCAACGCTTTCGGCGCCTGCTCTGTGACTAGCACGGGCACGCCCAGCACGCCGGCGCCCCGGACGAGGCGGGAAGTCGCGTCAGCGACGGCCGGGTAACAGTGGATGAGCCCCCGAAACCGCTCCTGGACGTCGCAGACCAAAAGCGTCGAGGTGGCCGGGGTTAGCCGGCCGAGAGGGCAGGCGGCGGGCGCGCTGCTGCTCATGCTGGCGGCCGCCCGCGCGGCGCTGCGGGTGGCCAGGTGGGTGCCGGTCACCGCGGCGCGGGCCAGGGCCATGTGTGTAAAGCGGGAATGCGAGAGTGTCTGTCTCGACCCCCGCTTTTTTTTTTTTTTTTTTTTTGATCTCCATCTTTTTTTTCTACAAAGGCCGCCCTCTCCCCCCCCTCGGCGGCGGCTCCCGCTCATCCACCGCCGCCCCGCGCGGCCGGTCCACCCACCGCCCGCCATTCCCACCCCTCCCACCACCACCACCATCATTTTTGGCGACCCGCTCCTTGGCCAGGTCCATGAAGAGAGCCCCCCGCCCGGCAAAGAGGCGGCGCACGTTTTGGACGGTCAGCCCGTCAAAGGACGCGACCTGCAGGTCGGCGGCCGCCAGCGTGAAGGCCGGGTGGGCGGGGGAGGCCACGCCGACGGCCGCCATGGACGCGTTGTGGGCGGCCGCGATGGTGGCGCGGCAGCCGGCAAAGGTGACGCACGAACACGGCGGCCGGCCCAGCTTGAGCGCCGCGGCCAGCAGCGCCTGTGCCCGCGTGTCGGCGCCGTCCTCCGCGCCCACGATGGCCGGCGCCGGCAGGGGCGGGCCGGCGCCGCCGCCGCCGCCGCCCAGCAGCCCCATGCGGCCCAGCATCCCTTCCACCGTGCCCCGGTCCAGCTCGGACACGACCGCGACCGGCACCCGCGCCGCGGCCAGGGCGGCCCACCACCGGCCCAGGCCGGCGCGCGGGGTGGACAGGGCGGCCGCTTCCGCCAGGTACGCGGCCGCCACCTCCGCGCCCAGGCGGCGGGCGGTGCCCCAGTCGCGGGTCCAGCCCAGTAGGTCGGTGATGGCCCGCTCGGGCGGCACGGCCAGCAGGGACGGCAAGGCCGAGGGCGGGGGGGGGGGGGGGAAGCCGCCCCCCCGCGCAACGGCCGCCCACGCGCGCGCGGCGGCCGCCCCGGTGTCCGCGACCACGCCCTCCAAGACAAAGATCGCGCCGTGCGCCTCGTCCGGGGACAGTGTCAGGCGGTGGCGGGCGGCGCCGGACGGCTGCAATCTCTCGTTGAGCGTGTCCACGTCCAGGTGGGACTGGACGCCGGAGGGGCGAAAGTGGGTGAAGCCCTGATGAGGAAGGAGAGAGAGGGGTGGAGAGGTGTGCAAGGGGCAGGGGCAGATGGGGGTGGGTCGGGAAGTTGGGAGCGCCCCCCCTAAGCTCTGTCTTTTCTCAATCTCTCTCACCTCTCCGTACTCCGCCCCGATGGGCCGGCCATCCCAGCCGGCCGCCCCGGACAGGGCCCGCCGGGCGGCGGCGGCTTCGGCGGGCGAGGCCGCCGTTGAAGAGGAGGAGGAAGCTTCGGCAACGGCGTCGTCGCTGTCGGCCGACGAGGACGGCGAGGCATCGTCCGGGCCTGAAGCCTCGCCCTCACCCTCTTCCTCATCTCCACCGCCCAGGAAGGGGTGGGGCTTGAAGGCGTGGTGCTGGACGGCGCGGTCGGTGGTCCTGGCGGCGCCGAGCCGCGACGGCAACACCCCGGGCGGCCGGCCTGGCGCTGGCCTCATCCCACACGCGCCCTGGCGTGTGGGATGGCAGGCGGGCCGGGGCCGGGCGGCCAGGTGCGCGGGCAGGGCAGCCATTTGGGTGTGCACCCCAGATAAGTGATGAGTTGGCGGCGCTTGCGCACAGGGTCGGGTCGGGTCCCCGAGAGGGTAGCCAGGGTTGAGTGAAAAGTGTTTTTTTTTTTTTTTCCCCCCCATCATTCTTCCACCTTTTTGACCTCTCCTCTCTCCCCTGTCCTGCATGGGCGCCTGCCTATCCGTCCGGGCGGGCGCCGCCGTCGCCGCCGCCCCCTCACCCTCCGAGGATGGCGTGTCGTCTGTGACAACCAAGGTGAGGGAGTGTGAGAGATCTCTCAGCGCGGGGCGCGGTGAGAGCGAGGGGGTAGGAGAGAGGGCCCTCTCTCACTTCCTGTACGCTGTGTGCCTCATCGGTCTCTCTCCACAGGCACCCCCCACCCCGGACCCCCCCGCGGACAAGCCCAAGGCGGCGGCCGACATCGCGACCACGCGCAAGGTGCGAGGAAAGAGAGCGAGAGAGGAGAGGAAAGAGAGAAGAGAGAGCAGGAGGCGTTTCTTCGGGGGGGGGGCACCCCAGGCGCGCGGCCGGCCGCGCTCTCCCTCTCTCTTCTTCAACCTCCTCCTCCCCTCTCCCCTCTTCATAGGCCCGCGACGGCGCCAAGCGCGTCGCCATCGCGGCCAATGCCATCGCCCGGGTGGCGGACGTCAAGCTGGAGGCGTACCCGAAGTCGGAGACCGTGTTCGCGCTGCTGGGTGAGAGGGGGGGGAGAGAGAGAAATGCGATGGACAGACGGAGACAGGGCAAAAAAAAAAGAGGCGCGCCCCTGCACCCCCCGCCGCGCCACCACCCTCCTCTCATCTCTCACCCTCTCTTTTGTTTCATGGCATGCAGAGCGCGCCGTCGCGACCTCCCTGCTCTTTGACGCCCTGTCCGCCCCCGAACGGTCGGCCCTGCTGCACTCCATGCGGCCGGTGAGAAAGGAGGGTGGAGAGACCCGGAAAGGGACAATCACGCTGCAAGTCGTGCGCACACGTTCACCCTTTTTTATATCAATCATTTCCCCCTTCTCCTTTCTTTCCCTTTCCCCCCTCCTTCTCTATTCAGATTACCGTCGCCGCTGGCGCCGCCATCATTACCCAGGGCGACACGAAAGCCGACTCCTTTTACGTGCTTGAGAAAGGGAGCGCGGTCGCCACAATCGTCGCGGCGGCGGCGGGCGAGGGTGGGGAGGTCATGGGGGGGGCCTCCCCCCCGCAGGCGGCGGCGGCGGTGGTCGTCAAGTCGTACGCCCCCGGCGCGGCTTTTGGCGACCTGGCCCTCCTCTACTCCGCCCCACGCGCCGCCACCGTCACCGCGACCGCCCCCTGCAAGCTGTGGGCCATGGACCGGGGCGTGTACGGCGCGGTGCGGCGGGCGCAGGCGGCGGCGGCGGCGCAGCGGCGGGCGGCCCTGGTGGGTGGGGTGCCCTTGCTCGCGCCGCTGGCGCCCGACCGGCGGGCGGTCGTCGCGGCGGCCCTGGAGCGCGTGGAGTTTGCGGACGGGGAGGCCGTGTTTCGGGCGGGGGATGCCGGGGATGCCCTGTACCTGGTGGATGAGGGGGCGGTGGTGCTGTCGGCATCGGTGGGCGGGGCCGGTGGGGGTGGTGGGGCGGGCGACACTCACCCGGCCGCCGGCACGGGCGGCGCCCCCTCCCCCGCCGCGCCCTCCACCACCACCATCCTCGCCCGCCTCGGCCCGGGCGCCTACTTTGGGGAGCGCGCCCTGGTGAAGGGCGAGCCCCGGGACGTCACCGCGACGGCGGACAGTTACACGGTGCTCTGGCGCCTGCCCCGCCCGGCCTTTGACGCGCTGCTGGGGCCGGCCGGCCTCATCTGGGCCGCCGAAGCGCTGCGCCGGTCGCCCGCCCTGGCGTCGCTCTCCCCGTCCCAGGTCACCGCCGTCGCGGGGGCGATGACCAGCGTGTCCGTCCCGGCGGGTGGGGTGGTCTTCACCGCGGGCGAGGTGGGGGACGCCTTTTACGTGGTGGATGAAGGGGGGGTCGACCTAGTCGCCGCCGCCCCGCCGCCCGGTGGTGGGCCAGCGCCCGCTGCGCCGCCTGCTGCTGCCCCCGGGGCAGGCACGCTCCTTGCCCGCCTGGGCCGGGGCGGCGTGTTCGGCGAGCGCGCCCTCCTGGACCGCACCCCCCGGGCCGCGACCGCGGTCGCGGCCGGCCCGACCGTCCTGCTGCGCCTGGGCGCGGCCGCCTTTGAAGCCCTCCTCGGGCCGCTCCCCTCCCTGCGCACCGTCTGGCGGGTGGAGGCGCTGGGGCGCGTCCCCATCCTGGCCTCCCTGGACGCGGGCGCGCGGGGGGCGCTGGCGGCGGCCCTGCTCCCCCGGGCCGTCCCGCCGGGGGCCGTCGTCCTGGCGGCGGGGGAGGCCGGGGACGAGTTTTTCCTGGTCGAGTCGGGAGAACTGGCCGTCACGTCCCCGGACGGCACCCCCTTGGGCGCCGTCGGCCCGGGCGGCTACTTCGGGGAGCTAGCCCTGCTGCGCAACGCCCCGCGGGCGGCGACCGTGACGGCGACGGGGCACGCCGCCCTGCTCGTCCTGCCCCGGGCCGGGTTCGAGGCGCTGCTCGGGCCCGCCCGCGCGCGGCTGGCCGCGGCGGCTGGGCAGTACGCCGCCGCCGCCTCCCCGGGGCCCGGCGGGCTGCCGCCGCCGCCCGCCCTGGCCGACCTGCGCATGGTCGCCCGCCTGGGGTCGGGCGCCTTTGGGCGGGTCGCCCTGGTGGCCGCCCCCGACGGCCGCCGCTTCGCGCTCAAGACGCTGAGCAAGGCGGCCCTCGTGGGCGGCGGCCTGGTCGAGCACGCCAAGCGGGAGCGGGGGGCGATGGCGTCCTGTGCCTCGCCCTTCCTCGTCCACCTGGAGGCCGCCTACAAGGACGCCACCCACATCCACCTGCTGCTGGAGGCCGTCATGGGCGGCGAGCTCTTCGGCCACCTCCAGGCCCGGGCGGCCGACCCGGGCGGCGACGGGACAGCCGCGCTGCCCGAGGCAGACGCCCGGTTCTATGCGGGCTGCGTCGTGCTGGGCCTCGAGTTCATGCACGTCCGGGACCTGGCGTGGCGGGATCTGAAGCCGGAAAATCTGCTGATTGGGAATGACGGGTACCTGAAGGTGAGACCGGAGGGAAAGGTGTGAGAAGATGGGAGGACGAGGCGGAGCAAAGAAAGGGAGGTGTGGTTGGTTTCTCTCTCGCTCTCCAAAAACCTCCCCTCATCCTCAGCTCGCCGATTTCGGCTTCACCCGCCGCCTCCCCCCCGGCGAGGTCGCCATGACCCTGTGCGGGACCCCCGAATACCTGGCCCCGGAACTGGTCACCCAGGCGGGCCACACCAAGGCCGTCGACTGGTGGGCGCTCGGCGTGCTGGTGTTTGAGCTGTGTGCCGGGCGGCCTCCCTTTGATGGCGGGGCGTCCGGCGACCGGGTGGCCATGTTCCGGGCCATCCGGGCGGGCAAGTACGCATTCCCACCACATTTCTCGGCGGACCTGCGCGACCTGGTCAAGCGCTTGCTGGCGGTGTCGCCCGCGGCCCGGCTGGGGTCGGGCAAGGAGGGGGCGGGGTGTGTGAAAGCGCACCCCTGGTTTGCGCGCCTGGACTGGGCTGCCCTGGAGGCCCGCTCCCTGCCCGCCCCGCACGTTCCCGCCGTCACCTCCCCGGACGACACCTCCTACTTTGCGGCGGAGGAGGAAGGAGTGGAGGAGGGTGGAGAGGGTGGGGAGGACGGGGAGGGTGGAGGCGGCGGGCGGGAGCGCTACGTCTCAAAGGGCGCGTTTGAGGACTTTTAAAATGGAGTGCGTGACAGTTTTCCGATGGCCAAGGGAGGGGGGGGGGGGGGAGGATGGG
>Ga0315284_10015534_pt1 | contig 10824 bp, 6 predicted proteins | sample YL17G09_16_MG_FD_203696 | JGI IMG/M metagenome (GOLD analysis project Ga0315284, IMG submission 203696) | Sediment microbial communities from Yellowstone Lake, YNP, Wyoming, USA - YL17G09_16 | ecosystem: Environmental > Aquatic > Freshwater > Lake > Sediment | place: USA: Wyoming | collected...
GGCCGGCTTGTGGAGGTCAAACGGATCGACGTCTTTCTACGGGCGGTCCGACGGGTGGCGGACAAGATCCCCCATATCAAGGCGGTGATCGCAGGGGATGGAGAACTGCGTGACGAGCTTGAGGCACTGTCCATGGATCTGGGCATAGATCGCAATGTGGATTTCATCGGGCGCCACGACGACGTGGAGAACTGGCTCCGTCGCGCCGGGATATTCGTCCTAACGTCAGACTCCGAGGGACTCTCCCTTTCGATGATGGAGGCGATGATGTGCGGCTTGCCGGCGGTGGTCTCCAATGTCGGCGACATGGGCGATCTGGTCGAGAATGGGGTCAACGGCTATCTGGTCCCACGGCGTTCGCCCGAATCGTTCGCCGCGCGCCTTGTGGAGCTGCTTTGCGACCCGGAGAAACTGGAGACGTTCTCCCGGGCGGCCCGCCAATCCGCTCTGCAGTACGAGACGCAAGCGGCGATCCATCAATGGGATGGTATCCTTTCCGATTGAGGGGACCGAGTACATATGTGTGGAATAGCGGGATACGTAGGTTTCAATGATAGTCAGCTCTTGCGGGCCATGGGAGCGAGCTTGACGCACCGCGGGCCGGACGACGCAGGATTCTACACTGCGCCGGGCATCGGGCTGGCGCATCGCAGGCTGAGCGTCATCGACTTGAAGTCCGGCCACCAACCCATGGCCAACGAGGATCAAACGGTCTGGACGGTTTTCAATGGGGAGATTTACAATTACGAGGATATCCGGGCCCGGCTGACGGCCATGGGCCACCGCTTCGCCACGACGTCGGATACGGAAGTGATCGTCCATCTGTACGAGGACGACGGCCTGGATTTCGTCCAACATCTCCGGGGCATGTTCGCCCTGGCGATCTGGGACACGCGGAGGCGGCGCCTGATCCTGGCGCGCGACCGGATCGGCGAAAAGCCTTTGTATTACGCCGTTGACGGAGAGCGGCTGCTGTTCGGCTCCGAGGCCAAGGCCATTCTCCAGCGTTCCGCCCGACGGACGGTCAGCTCGCAGGCCGTGTGCGATTTCCTCGCCATGGGCTACGTCCCGGCGCCCCGCACGTTCTACGAGGGCATCCAAAAGCTCGCGCCGGGCCATCTGCTGGTTCACGAGGATGGTCAAGTCAGACTGACGCACTATTGGCGGTGGGGAGACCGATATCAAGAGGCCATTCCCTTCAGGGAAGCCAAGCGGGAATTGGCCGGACGGCTCAGCGAGACCGTCAAACTGTGTCTCAAGAGCGACGTGGAGGTGGGCGGTTTCCTCAGCGGGGGCATCGATTCGTCGATCATCGTCGCGTTGATGCGACGGCATGCGGCCCAGGTCCAGACCTTTGCGGTTGGTTTCGTCGGAGCGGCGGCCGGGTACAACGAATTGTCCTATGCGAGACTCGTGGCCGACGCCGTAGGCAGTACGCATCACGAGCTGATCCTTCAAGCCAGGTCCAGCGTCGAGCTGCTGCCCAAGATCCTCTGGCACTATGACGAGCCGCATGGCGAGCCGACCTCCGTCCTCGTCTACCTGCTGTGCGAGTTCACCCGGCGTTTCGTGAAAGTGGCGGTCGGCGGCACCGGAGGCGATGAGATCTTCTTCGGGTATCCGCGATTTTCGGGCATCCGCGCTCTGGAATACTACCGAATGCTGCCGCGGGCGATTCGCCGTCACCTGGTGGAGCGGGTGGTGCAACGGTGGCCCGAGACGAGCAAAGGCGGCAGATTCGCCAACCACGCCCGGAGGTTCGTCCAGGGCTCGGAGCTGCCCTCCCACGAGGCGTACCTTAACTGGGTGAGCCTGCTGCATCGCGACGTTCGAGCGGCCTTGTTGACCGACGCGGTCACGGCCGATGCCGAAGACCCCCGTGGTGAGGCTGTATTGCGTGAGTACCTGTGCGGCAATGACGATCGTGACCTGCTCGATCGGGCGGCTGACCTGGACATTGCCGGCTATCTGCCGGAATACCAACTCAACTACATGGATCGCATGAGCATGGCCCACGGCCTGGAGGTGCGCTCGCCGCTGTGTGACTACGATCTGGTCGACTTTGTGACGTCCTTGCCCGCTTCGTATCGCTTGAAAGGCCGGCGTTCCAAGCACATCCTCAAGGAGGTGGCCGCCGAGTGGATCCCCGGCGCCATCATAAGACGCCGCAAGCGGGGCTTCGATTCCCCCATCGGCGAATGGATCAAAGGGGAGCTGCGCGGCTTCATGGAGACGTTCCTGTCGAAGGAGAACGTCGAGGCAAGTGGGTTGCTCAACCCCGAGCCGGTCGCCAGGTTGCTCGGCGACCATCTGTCCGGCCGCAGGAATCACTCGCTTCAGTTGTGGAGCCTGCTGGCCCTGGAAGCCTGGTACCGCATGTACATCGAGGACCACGTGACGGACGTATCCTCCTACTCGTTGCGGGACATGCGAGGCGCAACCCCGTCGCAGAGCCGGACGTCCGTTCCAGTGGGCGCGGCCGGGTCATAAGTCATGCAAACGCTTCAGTGGTACTATCGACGTTTGAAAGCAATGTCTCCGGGCGAGATTGCATGGCGCATGCGGTCCTCGCTGGACGATCGCGCCGGCCGGTTCCTTGTCCATCGGCGGCAGCGGCCCAGGCGGGTCTCGGCCATCTCCAACGGCGACAAGACTCGCGCGCCGGGCTTTCACGTGTGCGATCGGCCCGTGGGCGAGAGGGCCGGGGCACGCGAATCGGACGATGTGAAACGGGCGTGGCACGATGCCCTCCTGGAGAGGGCGGAAAAGATCGCCCAGCATCGGCTCACCTTCTTCGACCTGAAGGAGCAGTACCTTGGCGATCCGATCCGCTGGAACCGCGACCATAAGCGCGGCCGGGACGCGCCGATGATCTTCAGTCCGGCCCTGGATTACCGCAACGTGAACGAGGCGGGGGACTGCAAGTTCGTCTGGGAGCCCAACCGCCACCATCAGCTCGTTGTGCTCGGCAGGGCCTACCGGGCCGGCGGCGACGTGCGATTCGCCCATGCGGCGGCCCGGCAGTTGGATAGCTGGCTCCGGCAGAACCCGTTCGGTCTCGGAATGAACTGGCGCAGCGGCCTGGAGCTGGGGATTCGGCTGATCAATTGGGTCTGGGCCGTCGATCTGATCCGGGAATCGGAGGCGATTGGTGACGAGCTCTATCAGCGGCTTCTGGATTCCGTGTCGCGTCATATCTGGGAAATCGACAGGAAATACTCGCGTGGCTCCTCCGTGGGCAATCACCTGGTTGGAGAGGCGGCGGGAGTGTTTGTGGCGACGAGCTATTTCCGGGACCTCAAGCATGCGTCCGTATGGCGGGACAGGAGCTGGGAAGTCCTCAACGAGCAGATCATCCACCAGACCTACCCTGACGGCGGCCTGCGGGAGCAGACCACCGGCTACCATTTCTTCGTCCTGCAGTTCTTTGTGGCGGCCGGCGTCGTGGCTTGCGCGACGGGCAGAGAGTTCCCCGAATCCTACTGGTCGCGATTGGAGAAGATGTTCGAGTTCCTTGCGGCTCTCAGCGAGGGCGGCGACGGGCCGCCCGCATTCGGCGATGGCGATGACGGCTACGTGCTGGACCTCGGGCAGGATCCTCACAGCGTTCGCGAATGGCTGGCCGTCGGGGCCGCACTGTTCGGGCGAAGCGACTTCAAGGCGTTGGCAGGTCGGGACGCCGAGTCCGTGGAATGGCTGCTCGGGAAGCCGGGCCATGAGCGTCTCACGGCGGTTCCCGACCCGCAGAACCGAGCGGTCGCATCGAGGGCCCTGAAGGACAGCGGCTACTACCTGTTGCAGTATGGCCCATCCGGCTCGGCGGATCGCGTCAGCGTGGTATTCGATTGCGGCCCGCTGGGATTGGAGCCTCTGGCGGGACACGGACACGCGGATGTTTTGAGTTTCACGGTCCGAGCGTTCGGGAAGGACGTACTCGTGGACCCGGGGACCTATGATTACTTCAGTTGCCCGAAATGGCGGGAATACTTCCGCAGCACGCGAGCGCACAACACGGTCGTCGTCGATGGACGCGACCAATCGGAGATGCTGGGTCTTTTTCTCTGGGGCCGCAAGGCGAACGCGCGGTGTCTCCGGTGGGAGCCCTCGGATGTGGGGGGAAAGGTAACTGGCGAGCATACCGGGTACGCGTGTTTGGGAGACCCCGTCATTCACAGGCGTACCCTCGAGCTGGACGGCCGGGAGCGAGTGCTTGTCGTGCGTGATGAGATCATGGCTCGCGGCAAACACGAAGTGGCGGCCTTCTTCCACTTCGCTGAGTGCTGTACGGTCAAGCCGGCCGGCGAGAATCATTACCTCGTCGATATCGGGCCGGGAACGGCTGCAATCGAGCTGGATCGGCGACTGCAAGTGAAGTCATTTCGGGGGAGCGAAGACCCGATCTGCGGATGGATCAGCCGAGGTTATCATCAAAAGGAGCCGGCCACATCGCTGGTCGGCTGCTGTACCTGCCGGGGCGACGCGACCCTGGTGTCCAGGATTCATATTGGCGTATGACGATATCCAGAGGGGCCAGATTGCCGGGAAGAAAGATCGAGGACCGTTGGGTCGACAATGAGTGGCTGGCCGGACTCGACTGCCGTGGTCTCGACATCCACATTCCGGCGGCAAGAAGAAAGAACGGTCGCCGCACGTACGTTGGCTGGGTGACTCTCGCCGCGTACGCGGTGCTCCTCGTGTGCCAAATCCTGCGTCAACATGGAGAGGCCGGCATCGCGAATACTCCGCTTTGGGAGCTGCAGGACTCACGCCAACTCCTCCGCTGGATTGGCGAGCTTGTCCTGATGAACTTCCGGGAATTCCTTTATTTTGTTCCTGTCGGTCTTGCCGCTGCGATGGTGGTTCCTCACGGCTCAGGGCGGTTGCGCCGGCTTCCGATCAGCCTTGGCGCCTTGGCTGTCGGAGGCGCACTCACGGTCCTGGTGTATGCCGTTACGATGGGTCGGCCGTGGCGCCTGGCGGCAGCAGCCGGCCTGATGCTTCCCTTGCTGGGCTGCCTCTTGGGCACGTGGATGGGCGCGACATGGCTTCGCGGCCGGCGGGCTTGTCTCTGGTTCCTGCCCAAGGTCGCTCTTCTGGTCCTTCTGGGCGCCCTTGTCGCAGGCATCTTTCTATGGCTGTCGCTGGAGAGGGCGCCTCTGCCCTTTGAAGCGGCTCGGGTGACTTCCGAGGAGAAGCGGCGGCTCGTATCTCTCGTTCGCAGCCACAGTCCAAGGTCTCTGGACGAGGGCCAAACCCACACCTTGCGCCTGACGGAGCACGATATCAACGTCCTGCTCGCCTGGGGTCTGGCCCTCGGATCGCCGGACCGCAAAGCGAAGGTCAGCCTGGCGCGGGACTCGGCTTCGCTGTCCGTGTCTTTGGGTATGCCGCTCGGCACAGGTGGACCTCGCTATCTGAACATGGTGATCGCCGGCGGCGCAGAAGTGGAAGGTGGGGTTCTTCGCGTGGACGTGGAACAGTGCCGGCTCGGCGCCGTGGAAGTCCCTCGCTGGCTGGTTCGTCCGCTCGTGCCCGCCGTCACATCGTTCCTCAGCCGCGACCGGCGGTCGAGGCCATTCCTGGAGGCCGCTCGATGGATGACGATCGAGCCGGGTGCGATGGAGGTCACGTACGGCCGAGTGCGCCTGCCCCCGGGGTTTCGAGAGGATCTGTTCGGCCCTGCCATCGGGGGTGATGAGGTGCTTGCATCCACACGGGCCCAGGTGGAGTATCTTCTCGCCGTCGTCGGTCGGTCGCCTCAGTCCGAGCCGAGCTTTGGCACGTGCATGGAGACGGTGTTTGCCCTTGCCCGTGAGCGTTCCGCCGCGAGAGATCCGGTCATCGAGAACCAGGCGGGCATCTTTGCCCTCGGAGTGCTCCTGGGTCATCCCCGGATCGAGGAATTTGTCGGTGACGTGCATGCCGGCGGCGAAAGTGGTGCGGCTCGACAGGTCCTGGGCCGCGTGGGCCTTCGCGGGCGGTCCGACTGGACCCGGCATTTCTGGGTGAGTGCGGCGATCGCCATACTGTCCAACGTGGCCGTGAGCGATGCGGCCGGTCTGCTCAAGGAAGAGCTCGACGCTGACACAGGCGGCAGTGGTTTCTCGTTCTCCGACCTGCTCGCGGACCGGGCCGGCACGACGTTCGCCATCTGTGCCACCCGCGATGAGGCCGCCGCTCGCGCTATGCAGGATCGTCTTGCTCACGGCTTTCGCGTCGAGGAGTTCTTTCCCCCGGCGGATGATCTGCCTGAAGGTCTCTCCGACGCGGACCTGCAGCGGCGCTACGGGGGCGTGGGCGGGCAAGCCTACCACCAATTGACCGACGAAATGGAACGGCGCATCGCCGGCTGTGCCGCCTATCGCTGATGACAGGAGTATGTGAGGAGGAATTGCCATGTCCTTGAGAAGAATGAGAGATCGTTCAGCCGACTTGCTGTCCTGGGTGCGGGTCAGTTACTACCGGGCCATGGGGGTCAACATCGGAAAGCGGTGCTACATCAGCTCCGGCGCTCACATCGACGTGGCGCAGGGCAGGGTCCGGATGGGCAACAGGGTGAGCATCGCCAGCGGCAGCTACATCCTCTCCCATGCGGCGGGGCGGCCGCCACTGGAGGCGGGACAAGAGACGCGGCTCGAAGACAACGTCACGGTCTTTGTCAACGCCGTGGTTCATCCCGGCGTGACCGTGGGGAAGAACTCCATTGTGGCGGCGGGCGCGGTCGTCACCAAAGATGTTCCTCCTGACGTCGTAGTCATGGGAAACCCGGCCCGAGTGGTCTGGTATAAGGGAAACAAGAAGAGAGATATGGAAGGTGTCCCAGATGATGAACATTCGACAAGAACTGCATGATTACATCGTGCACAATATCCTGTTCGGCGACGGCGAAAAGCTGAAGGATGACGCGTCGTTTCAGAAAACCGGCATCCTGGACTCGACGGGCTTTCTGGAGCTTATCACGTTCATAGAGGAGAGGTTCGAGATTCAGGTCGCCGACAGCGACGTCATCCCCGAGAACTTCGACACGCTCAGGCAGATGTCCGCGTTCGTCGAGCGCAAGCTGGGCGTGGCAGCCGCCGCGTAGCGGGTCCCCCGTGGCTGAGCGGATCACTCTTTATCTCCTTTTGAAAGCAAGCTATGTGCGGCATCGTCGGTATCTGTGAACTCAGGGATGGCCGAGCTCCGGTTGTGCACGAGATTCAGCGGATGATGGCCCAGATTCGCCACCGCGGCCCCGATGAAACGGGCATCTACCTCGATGACACGGTGGGGCTGGGCCATCTGCGGCTGAGCATCATCGATCTGGAATCCGGGGGTCAGCCCATGCACAACGAGGACGAGACCCTGTGGATCGTCTACAATGGGGAGGCCTTCAACTACGTCGAGCTGAGGCGCGAGTTGCAGCAGCAGGGGCACCGCTTCTACACGACCTCGGACACGGAAGTCATCCTCCATCTCTATGAGCAGGAAGGTCCCCGGTGCGTGGAGCGGCTGAATGGGCAGTTTGCATTCGCCATCTGGGACAGCGTGCGCAAGGAGCTGTTCCTGGCCCGCGACCGGGTCGGCATTCGGCCTCTACACTACACCATCCATGACGGCAGGCTGATTTTCGCCTCGGAAATCAAGTCCATCTTCGCGATGGCCGGCGTGCATCGCGAGCTCGATCCCGTGTCGCTGGATCAAATCTTCACGTGCTGGACCGTTCTTCCGGGCAGGACAGCATTCCGCGGCATTCATGAGCTGCCGCCGGGACACTGTCTGAAGGTCTCCAACGGCACGGTGGACATCACGAAGTATTGGGAGATTCCCATCTACGGCCGGCAGGAACAGTTGGACTTGCCCGTGGAGGCGCTCTGTGAGCGCGTCCTGCATCTGCTTGTGGATGCGATTCGCATTCGCCTGCGGGCCGACGTGCCGATCGGCTGCTACGTCAGCGGCGGCCTGGACTCCTCCGGCATCGCGGCGCTGGCAGCGCAGAAATTCGACGTCCATTGGAACACCTTCGGCATACGCTTCGAGCAGGACATCTTCGACGAAGGAACACACCAGCAGACGATGGCGTCATTCCTGGGCTCCAGACATCGTGAAGTCTGGGCCACCCCTCAGCGGATCGGAGATGCGTTCGCCCAGACCTTGTGGCATTGCGAGAAGCCGCTGTTGCGCACGGCGCCGGTGCCCTTGTACATGTTGTCTGAGCTCGTGCAGGAATCCGGCCTGAAGGTCGTGCTCACCGGGGAGGGCGCGGATGAGGTCTTCGGGGGATATGATATCTTCAAGGAGGCGAAGATCAGGCAATTCTGGTCGCGCCGGCCTGAGTCGGCCGCGAGAGCCGCCATGCTCGCCCACTTGTACGGCGACATCTTCCGCGATCAGCACGCCAGGCGGTTCCTCCCGTCCTTCTTCGGCAAGGGACTGGATCGAGCCTGTGACCCGCTCTTCTCGCACATGATACGATGGGACAATACGAGCAGGATCAAGACGTTCTTCTCCAGTGAGCTCAAGGACGCGGTCGGCGCAGCAGATCCCTACGAGTCGATCCGCCAGAGACTGCCGCAGCGATACCATGAGCTGGACACTGTGGGCAAGGCGCAGTACCTCGAGACGATGATCTTCCTGAGCAATTACCTGTTGTCTTCCCAGGGCGACCGGGTGGCCATGGCGCATTCCGTGGAGATTCGATTGCCGTTCCTCGACTATCGTGTGATCGATCTTGTGGCGAGAATCCCGTCCAGGTGGAAGATCCTTGGCCTGGATGAGAAGCATCTTCTGAAGAGGATGCTCCGGGCGGCTCTGCCGCGGGAGATCGTCGGGCGAAGAAAGCAGCCGTACCGCGCGCCAATCGTCAATTGCCTGTTGGCCGGAGCAAGCGGCGAGCTGGCCGGGGATCTGCTGAGCGACGGCGAAGTGCGACGTGCAGGTCTGTTCGACGCCGACAAGGTGAACAGGCTCCTGACGAAACTGCGGACAGTGGAGAGTCCGGGCGAAATCGACAGCATGGCTCTGGCCGGCATATTGTCCTCCCAGATCATTCATCAGCAGTTTGTGGACGGCTTCTCCGCCCGCTCCCATTCCGCGATCCATCCCGATCTGATCATCGACAGACGCGCCGGCATGAAAGCGGCGAAGTCGGCATAGACATTCACCCACGATCTGCGAGACCGCTGGGCAATCTGAATGGTCATCCAGGTCACCTAGGATAGACCGAAATTCTCACTAAGGTTCCGTTGGACACCGCAATTAGGAGGCACGAACGTGATGGAATTCGACCCAGTCCTGGTTCATGAGTGGCTCAGACGCTCCGCCCGCAGAACGCCGGCAAAGGAAGCCATTATCTGCGGCCGCGAGCGGTGGAGCTACAAGAGACTTGACATATGCTCCGACCGGTTTGCCGAGACCCTCGTCGATTTGGGAGTACGCAGGCGGGATCGGGTGATCATCCTGACAGGCAACTGTCCGGAGACCGTTGTCAGCCTGTACGGGACGCTCAAGGCAGGGGCTGCCTTTGTGATTCTCGAAGGCAGCACGAAGGCTCGCCGATTGAGCTATATCATGAGGAACTCGGGGGCGAGGGTGCTGGTGGCCCGGATGGATCAGGCGGCCGTTGTCCGGGAGAGCCTGGCCGAGCTGGACGCCGACCTGAGCGTGATATGGGTGGGCGCGCCTCAATCGCCCGACGGATGTGCGGGCATCACCTGGGATTCCGTGTTTGCGGCCCCGTTCGATGGAAATGGCGACCCCGATCCGGCGGCGGCCGAGCGGCTTGCTCGCTGCATCGACATCGACCTGGCGGCACTGATCTACACCTCGGCCACGACGGGGGACCCGAAGGGCGTCGTATGCACCCATCACAACATGGTCTCCGCCGCCCGCAGCATCGTGCAGTACCTGCAGAATCGCCAGGACGACGTCATCCTCGATGCCTTGCCCCTGTCCTTCGACTACGGCTTGTACCAGGTCATCATGGCGGTCATGTTCGGAGGAACCGTCGTGCTGGAGCCGTCCTTCGTCTACCCTCACAACATCCTCAAACGCATCGTGGCTGAGAAGGTGACGGGGTTCCCCATCGTGCCCACGATGGTGGCCATGCTGCTCAGGATGCACGACCTGGGCGGATACGATCTGAGCAGTCTGCGGTATATGACCAACACCGGCGCCGCCTTGCCGGTCCAGCACATCCAGGACCTGCGCCGGCTCCTGCCGCACGTGACGATCTTCTCCATGTTCGGCCTGACCGAGTGCAAGCGCGTCGGCTACCTGGACCCCGCGGAGCTGGACAGGCGGCCCGGCTCCGTCGGAAAAGCCATGCCCAATTGCGAGACCTCGGTGGTGGACGAGAATGGAAACGAGGTGGCGCCGGGGCAGATCGGGGAGCTCATCATCCGGGGTTCCAACGTGATGCAGGGCTACTGGAACGACCCCGAGATGACCGCCAAGGTGTACCTGCCGGGACCTTACCCCGCCTGGCGATGGCTCCGCTCGGGCGATCACTTCCACAGGGATGAGGACGGGTTCCTCTACTTCCTCGGCCGAAAGGATGACATGATCAAGACCCGCGGCGAGCGCGTCAGCCCCAAAGAGGTGGAGAACGTCCTGTGCGAGATGGAGGGCGTGGCGGAGGCGGCCGTGGTGGGCATGCCGGATGAGGTCCTTGGACAGGCCATCAAGGCGTTCGTCGTGCCCCGCACGGATGAATTGGACGAGAGGGCCGTTCTCAGGCACTGCGCGGACAGGTTGTCCCCATTCATGGTCCCCAAGCGCGTCGAGTTCGTTTCGTCGCTGCCAAAGACGGCGAACGGCAAGATCAATAAACGAGCGTTGCAGACT